>ERZ1370068.1919-contig-11874_pt1 | contig 78597 bp, 130 predicted proteins | sample MGYA00561227_ERZ1370068 | MGnify/ENA primary metagenome ERZ1370068 (study PRJEB38410, sample SAMEA6850437) | metagenome | study: Metagenomic assessment of the ecological functions of the soil: analysis of the soil microbiota associated with the... | reverse complement strand
TGTACTTCGTTCAGTTACGTATTGCTGCTCATTGACTATGCCGCGCAATGGCGAGCGGCCGGTATTGCGGCGATTGTGGAGACCCGCATTCTGGGTGGGCCAGCCTCGCACGCATGTCGGCACGTTTGAGGACTACTTCTTGTCATTGTTGGGATGGGAGCGGTTTCGGGCAGAGGCCAGTTCGGAATCCGCCATTTCTGTACCCTGGCTCTGAATCCGAAGGAAGCGAACAACCCAAGAGTAGCCCAAGGTGTGATTGATCTGCTACTACCATTATCTGGAGAAAGACGGTGTCGTGGCGGTTGGCGAGATTGGTTTTGATGACCAGACCGAGGCCGAAACCAAATACTTCTCAGCCCAGATTGAACTCGCGAAAGAGTTTAATTTGCCGGTGTTGATCCATACACCGCACCGAGGATAAGAAACGCGGTACGGAACGGACCCTCGCCCTCGTGCGCGAATCGGGCATCAAGCCAGAGCTGGTGCTGATCGATCATAACAATGAAGAGACGCTTCCACTGGTTCTCCCCAGTGGCTGCTGGGCCGGCCATTCGATCTATCCCAAAACCAAGATGGATGAGCAACGGATGGTCCACCTCGTGAAACAGTACGGTGGTGAACGAATGGTCATCAATAGCGCGGCGGACTGGGGCGTGAGCGATCCGCTCGAAGGTGCCGAAAACCAGTGCGGAGGCGATGGTCGAAGCGGGCATACCTCAAAGCACCATCACCCGAGATCAGCCTGGGACAACCCTGTGAACTTCTTCCGCCAATCCGGTCGCCTCGATCTCAGCGTCTCGGAGGCGAGGCCGTTCGTCGATCAGCGGCAACTCTGGGAAGGCAATTCGGTCCTTCGCGGTCAGTCCCCGTCGTGGATACCTCTCGCGATTCTTATGAACCGCGTTCTCGTTCTTAATGTCGCCGGCCTCACGCTCGATTTGCTCGATCGGGATGCGCCGCACCTGACGGCACTGGCCCGGCAAGGCGGCGTGCGGCCGCTGACGACGGTCACGCCCGCCGTCACCTGTTCCGTTCAGGCCACGTTCACAGCCGGCCTCCTGCCGCGTGAGCACGGCATCGTGGCCAACGGCTGGTACTTCCGCGAACTGGCGGAGGTGTTTCTTTGGAGACAATCCAACCTGCTCGTCGATGGCGCGAAGATATGGGACACTGCGAGGCAACTAGACCCTCAGTTCACCTGCGCGAAACTCGTTCTGGTGGTACAACATGCATTCCTCGGCAAGATTATACGGTCACGCCAAGACCAATCTATCTCGCCGACGGGAGGAAGCTTCCTGATATCTACACACGCAGCCGCAGGGCTCCGCGATGAACTGAATCGGCGACTCGGCGAGTTTCCCCTGTTTCGCTTCTGGGGACCGGGGGCTGACATTGTCTCAAGTCAGTGGATCAAAGACTGTGCGCGATATGTCTACGACCAACACAATCCCACCCTTACCTTGGTCTATCTGCCGCATCTCGATTACAACTTGCAGCGCCTCGGTCCCAACCATCCGGCGATCCGGGACGACCGTCCGCCGGATCGATGCCGTCTGCGGCGAACTCATCGAGCATGTGCAAAAAGATGGCACGCACGTCATCGTGCTTTCGCGAGTATGGAGTCACCGAGGTGAGCGGCCCCGTGCACATCAATCGTGTATTGCGCGAGGCCGGCCACCTGGCTGTGCGCGAGGAACTCGGTCGAGGAGCTGTTGAACGCGCGGGCGCATCGGAGGCTTTCGCGGTGGCCGATCACCAGATCGCCCATGTGTATGTGAAGTCACCCGACAGGATTCCCGAGGTCAAACGTCTGCTCGAAAGTGTGGCGGGCATCGAACTGGCGCTCGACGCCGATGGCAAGCGGCGTCATGGCCTCGATCATTCCCGTTCAGGAGAGTTGGTCGCGCTCTACGCAGCCGGACCGGTGGTTCACCTACTACTACTGGCGATGACGACAACCGAGAGCGCCGGACTTTTGCGCGCACCGTGGACATTCATCGTAAGCCCGGCTACGACCCGGTCGAGGCTGTTCATCGATCCTGCGTTGCGTCTGCCAGAAATTCCGCATCGCCCGAGCGCCTGCTGCGAAGAAGCTGGGGTTCCGTATGCTCATGGACGTGATCGGGTTGGATGCCACGCTAGCCAAAGGGTCGCATGGGCGCGTGACGGACAAGGCGGAACAAGGGCCCTTGTTTATCACCTCGGACGCGAGCTGCCTGCCGCCCAGCGCGGTGGCTGCGACGGACGTCAAGACGCTGATTCTGCGCCATGTGTTCGGAGATCAGGTTCCAGGAACGAACCGGTGAGCCAAACGCGTGAGGAGAGCCCCACCGACAGCCATGACTGCAAACCAGAGGCTGCCTGCCAACGCAATCAATAACGCGTCGAGAAGGGGCAATCCCCGCAATGAGTACCGAGACTCCCTCCCGAATATCCGTTTGAGTTCGCCTCATCAGCCGCCACACGGCGTAGACGATCCATGCAACAAGGCTCAAGTAGATCACCACAGTTCCCATACTGCGTAACCCTTCCGACAAGCCATAGACAAACGGCGCTGCCAGCAAAGCCAGAAGGCCAGAGGTTCGTCAGACGGGCCAGCGTTTCCTGCCGTGCCACGTAGCTCAATCCGATAACATAGGCTACGAGCAGACCTATTCCCCACCATAACCGTTGAGACAACTCGGGGGCAACAGCTGGAGGCCGTGGTCAGGTAGACTTGCGCCCGACAGAGGCTCATCAAGAGCGGACCGAGCGGATTGCCCTTGTGGTGTGCGTTGTAATAAACGATGGTTGCCGCCAGGCAGAGGCCCAGCGATCACCGGCGGCCATCCCCTACCTCCCCTCTATTCCATATCCCACGACAATCAATAGCAATTCACCGGCCCCGAGTCCCAGAAACCCCAACGTAAAAACGGTTCCGGCTGCGACGGCGCCGGAAGGATAGGCCCGTTGCGGGTAGCCTGCTGCGTCGAAGTGTCGATCGAACGCGTCGTTCAAATACATACCGGCCACGTAAAAAGAGAAAGGGCAAGAAGCAGTAAGCCCAGCGGGAATGGCGCGGGTGTGGAACTAGCCAACACCATCCCGGCCAATACATTCGTCCACACGGTGGGGAGATTTGAGACACGGCCGAGCCGGAGCGCCACTGTCCAGTTCATTGTGCGAGCGATCCTATCACCCATTGCATCTCACGGGTGACGGCATCGACCACCGACATCTCGCGATATTCTTCAGGGAGGACGCCCCAGGTGTAGGTTTCAATCTCCAAGTGGGCCGTCGGAGCGCATTCGAACTGAAGCTGGAGCAGACGGGTGAGGAAAGGCCGCGTATTTTCGAATGGGCCGAGCCTGTCGAGAAACAGCGGCACATGAAAGTGAACGCGCCATTCTCTTTTCTTCGGCGCCTGTTCCTGACGCATGGCCGGCATTGTCGAGCGCCGGTGGCGAATCTTCATCACCGGATCAGCTCCCACGCCACGGCGCTCCACAACCTGATGCGAGTAGGTCGATTCTGCAAACGGACGTAGCGAGGCGAGTGCCTCTCGGTTGACCCGCGGGATGCGGAGTCCGGCGCTGAGCTGGATCTTCGCGATACCAATACCGGCGGTGCGGAGCCACTGAGGCACCTCATCCGGATCCTCAAACTCCACCGCAGCATGGCATGCGTCCACACACACGCCAGGTGCCGGCGCAGCGCTTCTTCTGCCAGAGCCGCGCAGAGCCCTGTCAGTCTGGAAAAACTCGGCTATCGCCGACGGCGAAGAAGGTGATTCGTAAAGAAGGCGATTGTGTCGGAGATGGTTTCAAGCAGACAGCAGGGTTCTGGTTCCAGCGCACAGACGATGCGCCGATCCGTCTCCTCTGTTTCAGTTGGTGCCAGGGTTGCGGCATGCTGCAGAAACCGGCTAGCTATGCGGGAGACATCGCCTGGTGATTGGACTGCGCGATTTGAACGCTCAGGAACTGTACTGATGCTGCCGTCGTGATATCGGGATGGTCGGCTAGCAAGGTTCGTAAGAATGCGCGCCAGCTGGTCGGCATAGTGAAGCCCTTTCCACGTCAAGCCAGTCCGGCAAGTACACCTTTTCTTTGATCCGTGCCTCGTGAAGGTGCCGTGCGGAAATCCATTGATCGTGAACACATAGAGATTGTTGGTCTCGGAGGAACTGGCGAAAATTCATCCTAACGCCTTCGGCTCGGAAAGCGCATGTGCCGCCTGGCCCGAAAGTCGCAACCCGATCCCAAACGCGCAGTTACGAGCGACTTTTTCGCGGACTCGCAGGACGTACTGTTCGAGATTGCGATGAATCTCGAACCAGGTTTCTCCCGGATGGATGTTTCGTGCAGTAGGGTCAGGTGGGGACGGCCCGCTAGTTCGAGGCGCATCGGCTCGAATGCCTTTTGAGCCAGGAGAGTGCTCGCTGGAGCACGGTGAGATCGATCTGATCGACCTCGGTGCCTTCGCCGATACGATTCAGCAGGGTGATGGACAGATTGCCGCCGATGTGTTCTGTGAATTCGTCTAGGCCACGGAAAATCTTCGGTCGCCCGTCCGGCCCCTTGAGATCGATCGTGCGATGCCACGGCGGGAGTCCCAACCGATCAAGCAGCTGAAGAATTCGATCGAGGGCCTGTTCGCTCCAATAACCCAATCTCCGTGGAGTATCGTGAATCGATGGCGATACCTATGGCGACCGCTTCTGCCATGATGCAGCCGATACGAGGTCATCGATTCGAGCTTGTGTGCAGCCCAGTGACCAAAATCAAGCGGCCTGGCACTTACCAGACTCGAATGGGTCGCCGGCAAGAGTAATATGGTTAAGATGAAGGATCGCAGACCATTTAATAACATTTGCCACTATGGACGGTTGATGGAACCGAAGCGCAGCTGAATGATCAGAAGCCCAGTCCAAAACTTCTGATCACGTATCAGCGCCACCTTGACGGCTTCGGCCATCCCGGAAATTAAATGTCGTGCCGGAAGCGTACGAAGGAAATCATAGTCGTTGATCACCGCAACTGGAACTGCAAACGTACCTAGAAAATTTTTAACCTTAAACCTTATTAACTCCCGTTTTTACCCCCAACCCTCCATCGGCCTGGGACAGAAGGAGTTGTCGGCACTCGAATATTCCGCACACCTCTATGTGTTGTGGCAGCGGCAGATCCGGCCATATCAAGAACTGCCCCTCCACCGATTGTCAAGACAATCGAGTGGCGATCAATGTGAAAGTGGTGAAGCTTTTTGTGTACCTGGAAGAGCCAGTGTGGATCATCCTTTACCTTCTCCCCCAGGAACACACAGAGGCGGATCAACGAGTCTCATGGAGACCCCGATGCGCTTTGAAATAGTCTCTTAGCTCACTGGATAGGCCTGGACGAGCTTTCGACAGCCCTTACGTCAACGATCGCAAATACCCTGCGTACCTCACTTGTCTTGTTGAGACAAATGGCATTTACCAGTAATCGGTTGGACGGCGCCAGAGCCTTATTTGTAAAGTGCACATTATATGCGAAAGGGCACACTAAACCTTTGGGTAAAGACCTCGTCTTGCAATTTTGGCGGAGAACAATCCGCGATCCGGGACAACATACCTCCTCTCAGACTCATTTTGAGTTTTCAAAGTTAGCTCATTTTCTGTACGGAGGGCTTAGATCGGGATGGGCAGAGCGTTATCACATGTGACCCTGCCGTAATTAGCATTTAGCTGCAAGGGATAGCAGCACGCCGTGGTCCATGAACACCTTGGATTGTCTGAATACGGTAAGACTTTTCATTTGAAGATTAACGGACTACTTGGATCAAGGTACAAGCTGGTAGACAGCCCCTTTGTGATCGAGCACATAGATCTCGCCCGTATCGTCTTCCCCAAAGAGGAGATAGACACATTGGTCTTGAGGAGCCACGGTTCGCCAGCCACCCGTCCGCCCTGAGCCAGTGCGAACCGCAAAAATTTCTCCGCTGCAATAGTCCCCATAGAGATAGGCGCCGATGAGTGCCGGGACCGCTCTCCCCCGGTACACATAACCTCCGATGATGGAACAACGGCCACCCTGATGGTCATACTCAAGTACCGGGAAGTAAACCTTTCCTTACTCGCACGGTTCCTGAAGATTAAAGCAATGAAACCCTTCCATGACCCGCCAGCCGTAATTTCCACCCTTCCTCACGACATTGACTTCCTCCCATTTGTTCTGCTCCGACATCGGCCAGCCAAAGATCTCCGGTTTCTCGATCAAATGAAAAGCGCCATGGATTTCTCAGCCCTCTGGCGAAGACTTCAGGCCGTCCCTCGCCTCTCACAAATGGGTTATCTTCGGGAATCCCATATGGAAGACGACCATTCACGTCGATCCGAAGAAGTTTCCCCAATAATTCATCCTTGTTTTGGGCGCGATTCTGAGGATCGCCCCCAGATCCACACGTCCCCCATCCCAATGTAGAAATACCCGTCGGGGCCAAAAGCGATCATGCCACCATTGTGATTGGGATACGGCTGGGGGATCAACACCAGGACCCGTTCCTCACGTTCCACATGGTCCGCCTGGTCGCTGCGACGGTACTCAGCGATCACGGTAGCGCCGTCATCCTTTCTTGTGTAATTCACGAAAAAACGCCCGTTGCGGTGGTATTCGGGATGGAATGCCAAGCCCAGCAGCCCTTGTTCTTCATTAAAAGGACACGGTCCTTGATATCCAAAAACGGCGCCTCCAGCAGGCTTCCTTTCTTCAATATTCTGATAGTCCCTGACTGCTCGACGATGAACAACCGTCCCGACTGGTCCCCTGCATGGGTAAGAAATACAGGGGACTTGAGAGTATGCGAGAAGGGTAATATCGCACGCGCGCCACGAGGTACAACGGAGAGCAATTTAATTGGAGCCGCGCCTCTTCAGCCAAAACAGTTAGAGGCATGAAGAGAAGAGAGACCGCCCACTGCACAGCAAGCTGCGATATTAGATTTCATCAGTGGTCACCTCATGTGACGGCCAACCAGGAGCAGGTCAGCAGGAATGGCATGGCCCTGGGTGAAAGAGAATTATGACTGTGCGACGGAGCAACTATTGTCGGTTATATCACGCTAACCCTGCCTTCGAAACGTGATGTATCGTCTGGGGAATCGGTGAGCTGTTGTGGCAATGAATTATGCAAGTGCGGCGAAAACAAGATCTAACAGAAAGGGCGGAGACGATCAAACGTTGTATCGAAAATAATGCTTTCATCCGGCATCACCTGAAGCGCTTGTTATTGCAAGACCACTTTCGCCACTCTAGATAATTACATCTATTCATCTCACGCGATTTATCAGGCTCCCACTCTGAGAATAGTCCGGGCGAAGAACGTTATTTCCTTGGGCACGTGAGCGGCCTGCATCAAGGCTGCTCGGCTATTCGACTCGTGACGCTCTTGGCCAAGTTTCTGTGGCTGATCCACATCCGCACCCCGCAGCACTGCGATATGATACGCCAAGAACTGCAGTGGAATGGTAAAGCAGAATCGGCGAAATCAGTGGATGTGTGTCGGGAATCGTAAACACCGCATCAGCGATCTTCCCCAACTCCCGCTCGCCTTCCGCCACAAACGCGATGACCGGCGCATGCCGGGCTTTCACTTCCATTAGATTGCTCACGGTCTTTTCGATATAGCCGGTCCCTCGGTGCCAACACCACCACCGGCATGTTCCCTATTGATGAGCGCGATCGGGCCATGTTTCATTTCTCCCGCGGCGTATCCTTCCGCATGGATATAGGACACCTCTTTCAGCTTCAATGCGCCTTCGAGCGCGATCGGATAGTTGATGCCACGACCGAAGAACAGGAAGTTGCGTTTCTTATAAAACCGTTTGGCAATCGCCACCATCTCCGCCTCGCGACCGAGCACCCCTTCGACCAATGTCGGAAGCCGGACGAGACGATCGAGCCAAGCCTTGCCATCAGTGACAGACAGGGTTCCGCGCACGCGACCCAAATGCAGCGCCAGCATGTAGAGCGCCGTGAGCTGCGCGGTGAAGGCTTTCGTCGAGGCGACGCTGATCTCAGGCCCGCAATGCGTGAAGAACACGCCGTCCGACTCACGGGCCAGGGTACTGCCCACCACATTCACGATCGACACGACACGCGCCCCTTTTTCCTTCGCTTCACGCGCAGCGGCCCAGCGTGTCAGCCGTCTCGCCGGACTGCGAGATCGTGATAAAGAGATCGTCTTTACCGACCAGCGGATCGCGGTAGCGGAATTCGCTGGCGATATCGACCTGCACCGGCGTACGGACCATCTCCTCCAGCAAATACTTCCCCACCAGTCCCGCGTGCCACGAAGTGCCACGGGCGACGATCCAAATCCGTCCGACGGCGGCAAACTGTTTCGGCGTCAATCCGATATCCGGCAGGTCCGCCTCGCCGGTCTCGTAGGAGTAGCGTCCGCGCATCGTATCGAGAATCGTCTGCGGCTGTTCGTGAATCTCCTTCAACATGAAGTGCGGAAATCCGCTCTTTTCCACCGCGGAGGCATCCCAGGTGATCTTCGTGTGTTTCCGTTTAACAGGCCGGCCCGCGATATCGGTAAGCTGGATGTCGGTCGCGGTCACGACTGCCATATCGCCTTCTTCGAGGTAGGTCACGTCACGGGTATGGGCAAGCATGGCCATGACGTCGGAGGCAACGAACGATGCGCTTAGCGGTTTGTGCCCACGACCAGTGGACATCCGGAGCGCGCCGCGATCATCGTCCCCGGTTCCCGTTCGGAAATGACGGCGAGCGCATAACTCCCTCTCACATCCTTGGTCGCAGCTCGTACCGCCTCGGCCAGCTTCATGCCCTGATGGAGATATTTATCGATCAGATGCGCCACGACTTCCGTGTCTGTTTCCGAATGAAACGCGTAGCCTTCTTTTCTCCAATTGCTGTTTCAACGGCTGATAGTTTTCGATGATGCCGTTGTGCACGAGCACGCAGCCTTTCGAGCGGTGCGGGTGGGCATTTTGCTCCGAGGGCTTTCCGTGCGTCGCCCACCGCGTGTGGCCGATTCCCACAGTGCCCTTGAGTTCTTTCTCCTTGAGCGATTTCTGAAGATTGGCGAGCTTGCCGACCGTGCGCCGAATTTCAGATTTTGCCGCCTTGCAACACCGCAACACCGGCAGAGTCGTAACCCCGATACTCCAGCTTGGCAAGACCGCCGATCAGAATCGGCACCGTCTCCTGATCGCCCACGTATCCGACAATCCCACACATACTTAACTCCTACTGCGTTTTTTCACTGGCCTAGCCTTTGAAGCCAGCGGTCGTTTTTCGTAACGCGTGAGGCACGAGCGCGAGGCGAGTAGATTTCGTATCATGATCCACGCCGGCTTGCAGCGCCCGCCTGCGCGCAGCCCATCCTGCACGATTCACTCTGAGGCACTCGCCCAATCACCAAGGCATCCGCCGGAACATCCTCCGTGACCGTGGTGCCGGCTGCGATGATGGCTCCCGCCCCCACCGTCACCGGTGCAATCAATTGGGTGTCGCTGCCGAGAAAGACCCCATCCCCGATCACAGTCTTATACTTCCGCACACCGTCGTAGTTACAGGTGATCGTGCCGGCGCCGATGTTGACCCCTTTCCCAATCGTTGTGTCCCCCAGGTAACTCAGATGGTTTGCTTTCGATCCTTCGCCCAGATCGGTTTTTCATCTCCACAAAGTTCCCGACTTTGGCCTTCTTCCGTACCACCACGCCGGGACGCAGATGGACGAACGGGCCCATGCGCGCATCGTCCTCAATGCGAGAATCGGCAAAGACGCAGTGATCGAGAATCTCAACGCCATTGCCGACGGTGCAATCCGTCAGTCGGATAGAGGAACGCAGGCACACAATCTTCCCCGATGACTGTTGTCCCTTCGAGCGTCACGTTGGGATACAAGACCGTGTCTTTCCCGATCGTGACTGTGGCGTCAATCCAGGTTGAGGCCGGATCGATCATCGTCACCCCGGCATCCAGCCAGCGGTTTCGAATCTGCTGCCGCACCACCTGCTCAGCATCAGCGAGTTGTCGGCGCGTATTGATGCCAAGTCCTTCGTTGGGATTGTCCAGCACGACAGCGGCCACCCGCCGTCCGGAATGTTCCGCGAGGTGGACGATCTCCGTCAAATAATACTCCCTTGAGCGTTGCTGGGATCGAGCTTTTCCAACGCGCTGAAGAGAAACTCGCCGTCGACCACATAGGTGCCCACGTTGACTTCACGGATCGCTTGCTCTTCTGCATTGGCATCACGATCCTCGACGATGCGAGAGACCCCGCTCGGCTGAGTGCCACGCACGACCTGTCCATATCCGCTTTGCGTCTGCAAGCACTGCAGTCAGAACCGTCACAGTCGCACGTTCTGCCTCGTGGACACGAAGAAGTTCGCGCACGGTCTTTTCCTGAAGCAGCGGTGTATCGCCGTTGAGAATGAGATACCTGGATGGAGCGCCCCGCTTACCCACCGCGAACACCGGACGGCTCTGCAAGACCGCATGGCCCGTACCCAATTGTTCCCGTTGTTCGACAATCGCAACCGGAAAACCGCTGCTCTTTCCTGACGTCGCACGGTCGATCACTTGGCGAACCAGATCGGCCTGATGCCCCACCACGACAGCCACACGATCCCCGGCCACGCGCAACCCGAGCCCGACCGAATAGAGCACCATCGCCTGGCCGGCCACCGGATGCAGCACCTTCGCCTGTTTCGAGCGCATGCGCTTGCCCAGCCCGGCAGCCATTATGACCACTGCAAGGCCGGCAATCGTTCCTGCTGGTCACGGCTGACCGGCTTCTTCACCGTCGAGACTTCAGTAGCTCGTGGACGCCTCATCCGATCGGCACCCCTGTTTCAGGCTGTTTAACGGTGCCCCATTTCGTTGCAGCGGCCACGGACGCCAGGGACGTGGAGGGTGAGCAGAGCCCGCCTGAGACGATGAGCTTCATCGCCTCTTCTACGCTGATATCGACGGACGTAACTTCATGTTCCGGCACCAACAGGAAGTAGCCGGACGTCGGATTCGGTGACGTCGGCACATACACGTGGATGAGCGGCTCCGGCGAGAGATCCTGCATTTCCCCTTTGGTCACACCCGTCACAAAGGCGATACAATAGTGGCCATTCTTGGGAAATTGAATCATCACGACACGATTATACGACGCATGCTCAGAAAACGACAAAACATCGATCATGGATTTCAACGTCAGAGTAGATCCCTCGTACAAGCGGCACACGGTTCAGTAAGGCTTCCACCACTTTACAATTTGCCGGCCCATAAAATTGGTGGCAAACAGGCCTGTCACAAAGATTAAAACAATCAACGTCAGAATTCCGAGTCCCGGCACATAATGACTCGGTACCAACCGGACCAGGAGATCCCCAAGAATCCCCTCTACACCCACGAAAATGGCTTTCAAAATCAGGACGGTTCCCCCAGATGGGGATAATCACGAGCAAGCCGTCAGAAAGTAGCGTTTTAGCAAGGTTTTCAGCATAAACGTGCGCGGATTAGAGGTAGATGGTCATCATACAGAGAGTTCCGATAGCCTCGCAAGCCTTTTCTTGCTATTTTCAACAACTTGGAATACCATCCCGCCCGTTTTCTTTACCAATGAGGAAGCCTGCACGATGAGAGCAAAGAAGCAACGGGCTCGCGGCCTGTTTATCACCCTGGAGGGAGTCGAAGGCAGTGGGAAAAGCACCCATATTCGCCACCTCACTGAGATGCTGACTCAGTCTGGGTGCCGCGTACTCCAAACCAGAGAACCAGGTGGCACTGCTACCGCAGGAAGCGATCCGTCACATCCTGCTCACAACGTCGTCTCTCGAACCAGTCACGCCTCAGGCCGAAGCCCTGTTGATCCTCGCTGCAAGATGTCAACACGTCACGCATCTCATTACGCCGGCGCTACGACGCGGCACCATGGTGTTATGCGACCGGTTTTCCGATTCCACCCTTGCCTATCAGGGATTCGGGCGCGGCCTTGATCTTCAGTGGTTACGAGCCGCCAACGAGGTCGCAACCGGCGGACTGACGCCGGATCTCACTCTTGTGCTCGACCTCCCGGTCTCAGTGGGTTTGGCCAGGCGGCGAGCCGATCGTGGACAACAGAATCGGCTGGACCGTGAGGCAGAACGTTTCCACCGAAAGGTGCGCCGGGGATTTCTGGCGCTCGCCGCCGAAGAGCCTGCCCGGATAAAGATCGTGAATGCGAATCGGCCCACGCAGGAAGTTCGGGACGAGCTCACCAAGATCGTGGTAGGGTGGATGACTCGACCGCGGCGCCCTGTAGGCCGCCGGAGCTAGCCCGAATTATCCATGAATGCTTCTACTGCAATCGCGGATTCGCTGCTGCGACGAGCCTTCGGCGGGCAGGCTCGCCGCTCGCTCCCTCGACGAGTCTCGAAGTTCGGAATCACTGAGGGGCTTTCCGTTCGCCAAGACTCATTACAAGGGCGAACGGCCCACACGAAGTGCGGTTTGTACTCCTCGGGGCCTCGCGGCTCCGCATGCCCGTCTCGCGACGCGACTGTGCGATTTCGCAACGAACCATCATGAATAATGCGGGCTAGCATGCCATTTCGCGACTGTATCGGCCATCAACAATCCATCGCCCTTCTCAAGTCCGCCGTCACCCATCAGCGCCTGGCTCACGCCTACCTGTTCCACGGCGAGGAGGCGATTGGAAAGCGGCTCACAGCCATTCGCCTCGCGCAAGCGCTCAACTGTGAACGGCCACCTGACGTGGATGGTCTCGACAGTTGTGGCACATGCCGGTCCTGCAGGCAGATCGAGTCCCGCACACATCCTGACTTTTTCGTCATCGAGTCGGACCCGGAACAGGCCACCCAGCAAATCAAGATTTGAGCAAGTCCGCGAGATCGAACACCAGATCATGTATCGTCCGCTCATTGGTGAGCGAAAAATCTGTCTGATCAACGACGCCGACCGCATGACGATCGGCGCGGCCAACGCGCTGTTAAAAACATTGGAGGAGCCACCCGGGCACAGTCTCTTCCTCGTCATCTCGAGCCGCCCCGCGGCTCTCCCTGCGACCATCCGGTCACGCTGTCAGGCCCTTCGTTTTACGACACCGGCACGAACACAGGTGGAGGCTGCGCTCATCCTGAAACGCGAAATCCCTCCCGCAGACGCGCGGTTCCTCGCCATCATCAGCGAAGGCCGAATCGGCGAAGCCCTTCTCGCCGATGTGAACGAGACCCGCACGCACCAACAGGAACTCGTAGATTTGGTCCGTCCCCAATCCTTGCATTCGATCGGGTCTATCCTGTCCTCGGCTGAAGCGATTGCGAAAGCCGACCGTGCACAGGACATGCTCGCCTGGCTGGCTCGCTGGATTCGCGACCTTGTCTTGATTCAGGTTGGAGGAGATCGCGACCAGATACTCTACCTTGACGATCTCACGACGCTAGAGGCCTACGCACAACAGGCCAACACCGATTCACTGTTGGACCTGCTCCGTGAGATAGAATTGACCGAGCAACGAGCCACGCGGCATCTCAATCTCCACATGGCGTTGGAAATGATCTTGCTCCGCCTACGCGATGCTGTCACTCCGTCATCCATCCCATTGCCCGCCTAGCTTTCCCCGTTTATTAACTGGTATCTTTTCTTACGCCACATGAGCAATCTCAACAGCTTTTACATCACGACGCCGATCTATTACGTGAACGACGTACCACACATCGGCCACGCCTACACGACCATAGCCGCCGACGTCCTTGCTCGGTACTGGCGCCTGCGAGGACGTGACGTCTTCTTTCTCACCGGGCTCGATGAACATGGACAAAAAGTTCAGCAGGCCGCGGCCAAAGCCGGCGTCGACCCGCAAGCGCATTGTGACAAGCTGGCTCCCCAGTTCCAGACCCTTTGGGAACGGCTAAACATTTCCAACGACGCCTTTATCAGAACGACAGACCCTCCGCACAAGTCTATCGTTCAACGGTATCTTCAAGAGCTTTATGATGGCAAGCTGATTTACAAGGCTGACTATACAGGGTGGTACTGCACATTTGATGAACGGTTTTGGACGGAGAAAGATGTCACCGATAGCCTCTGTCCCGACTGTAAGCGCCCGGTGGAGCAGCTCAGCGAACACAACTATTTTTTCAAGATGGGGCAGTATCAGGATCGCCTAATCGAACACATCAAGCAACATCCGAACTTCATCCGCCCTGAGTCGCGCCGCAATGAAGTCCTGGGATTCTTGACCACACAGAAGCTCGGAGACCTGTCAATCTCTCGACCCAAATCACGCCTCTCGTGGGGGATCGAGATCCCGTTCGATACGGGCTACGTCACGTACGTCTGGTTCGACGCGCTTCGTGAATTATGTCTCGGCCCTTGAATACCTGCCGGAGAAACCGGCGTTCAATCAGTTCTGGCCAGCTAACGTTCATCTTGTCGGCAAGGACATTCTCACCACACATGCTGTCTATTGGTCCACGATGCTGATGGCCCTCAACCTACCACTCCCAGATACAATCTTCGCCCACGGATGGTGGACCGTCGATGGAGAAAAGATGTCGAAGAGTCGCGGCAACGTCGTCGATCCAAACAAGATGGTCGATGCGTTCGGCGCCGATGCCTTCCGCTATTTCCTGTTACGGGAAGTGCCATTCGGACAGGATGGTGATTTTTCCCGAGAAGCGATGATCACGCGCATCAATAGTGATCTAGCCAACGGACTGGGAAATCTTCTCAGTCGTACACTAACTCTTATCGAACGCACTCAAGCAGGACAAGTGCCTGTTCCAGATAAAACCAGGGCGGCAGAGCGAGACCTGCAACAAGCGATGGTTGCACTCCTCAACGACGTGTTACCACGTCATCTTGAACAACTAGAATTCAGCAGAGCGCTTGAATCGATTTGGCAAGTTGTTCAGATTGCCAACCAATATGTCGATAAAAACCGCCCCTTGACCCTTGCCAAAAATGAGAGTGATGCAGATCAGCTTAGAACTGTCCTCTATCACATGGCTGAAACATTGCGGTGCTTAAGCCTCGCAACCTACGCGTTCACGCCAGCGAGTGCGCAGACTATTAGCCACCAGCTCGGTCTCTCAATTGATTTCAACTCTCCGATTCTAGAACACCGCGTAGAGTGGGGAAGCCTTGCACCAGGCACGACCATCCATAAAGGAACGTCGTTGTTTCCCCGAATCGAATCAAAACCACAAGGAGCCAAGACCGTGAGCGACGCAACGACTCCCCGCAACCGACTACAGCGATCCCAGTACCAATCGCTGCCGTACCGCAGACCTCAGCCCTGCAGCACCAGTGGCCGCGGCACCGGCACAGATAACCATCGACGAGTTCATGAAGATTCAACTCAAGACCGCGAAGGTCCTCGCCGCCGAACGTGTCCCGAAGTCGGAGAAGTTGCTCAAGCTGCAAGTCAGTCTTGGAGAGGGGACGGAGCCACGTCAGATCGTCGCCGGAATTGGTAAAAAGTATGAACCGGAAGCGTTGATCGGCAAGACCATCATCATTGTCGCCAACCTCAAGCCTGCGAAGCTCATGGGCATCGAATCGCAAGGCATGGTTCTGGCCGCAGGGGATAGCGAAGTCCGCGGGCTGGCCACCATCCTCGAGGAAGTTGACCCCGGGACCAAAGTGAAATGAATCTGGCGGCTGCCACAGCCCGACTGCTGCTTGTCTGTGGTGCTGTATTGACGCCCTCCCTATCTCACGATTTCGGCAGAAGGCGCTCCTCTTCCGATCTCCGTCTGAACGGCCCACAACCGACGACCATCTTAGTCCGCGTCGTGGGCCATGGAGCAATGGTCCTCGGACGAGAGGTCGGAGGCGCCCGTGTCACAATCACCGACGTGGCCACCAAACAGATTCTTGCCACCGGCATTCAGCAGGGCGACGCCGGCGACCAAAATCAAATCATGCGGACACCGCGTCTCATGGAGGAGCCGCACTATAGCTCCCGGCCTGCTGCAGCCTTTATCGCGACATTCGACTTGCTCCATCCCACACTGGCTGAAGTGACCGCCGAAGGACCACTCGCCTACCCTGCGTCGTCCCAGCGTGCCTCAACGACGGTATGGCTCGTTCCCGGGCAGGACACGACCAACGATGGGATTGTCCTTCATCTCTACGGGTACATCGTCCAGATCGAACATCCGAAACCAGGCGAGTCCTTGATCGCAAAGGACGATGTGATCCTGAGTGCCTCAGTCCGAACATTGTCCGGAGCGCTGGTTCGCCCATACGGGGACTGGGACTCCCGGAAGATCCACATCTATGGTGAGCTGATGATTGGAGAGCGGGTTCTCGAACGACTCCAGTTGTTTTACAATAACGACCGAGCCAGCTTCGAAGGCCCTGTTCTTCGTTCCCCTCCCGAAAATGCCCGGACGGCATCACCCTCCGCGTCGTGTCAGCAGATCCTGCGAGCGGAAATGTCGGCGTCGGCCAAGCGAAGTTTCCCGTGCTGAGTGAACGGCTCAAGCCACGAACACGATGATGATGAGATATCTGCTTTCTCTCGCGATAGCATGCTGCTTCCTGTCAACGACAGCCTTTGCCGCAGAGGAGCATCAGGACCATCGCCTACCGGCTGACATCAAGCAATATCTTCAGCATCTCGATAGCGAAGAACGAGACCAGTACCAGAAGCCCAGACAAGTTATCGACGCCCTCAATCTAAAGCCGGGCCTGGCCGTGGCCGACCTCGGCTCAGGGTCCGGCTATTTCACCAGGCGATTCATCGAGGCGGTGACAGAGACGGGCAAAGTCTATGCGGTCGATATCGAACCTGAAATGTTGAAGTACGCGGAAGAGAGCGTCGTCCACATGCATCGGTCCTATACGGCTGAATTCATCTTGGCGCGGCCGGACAATCCAAAACTTCCCTATGAGTCAGTCAATCTCACTTTTTGTCTGCAACACCTATCACCACCTGGAAGAGCGCACGAAATACTTCTCCGACGCCAAGTCGTCGCTGAAACCAGGTGGCCGCGTCGCCATCATCGACTTCTACCACGACGAACGGTCAGGCGAGCTTGGTTTTCCGAAACGCCACCTGGTCCCTCGGGAAACCGTGATTGCGGAACTGACCGAGGCTGGGTATAAGCTTCGTTCGAGAGCATCATTTTTTACCGAAGCAGTACTTTCTGAATTCACTCCCTCACCATAAAATCGAGCCGATCGCTCCTACGCTGACTTGCCAGGGACCCTTGCCGAGATGCGAGGGCCGTGCGACACTATAAGTAATGGCTACCCTTGCCTCGTATGAACATCTCCGCTCCCGGCTGTACCTCGCCCTGGCCCTGAACGCGGCGGTCATCGTCGCTGAGTTCATCGGCGGATGGATCCTCGATAGCATGGGACTCATGAGCGATGCGGGCCATAACTTCGTCGACCAGGGCGCGCTCTTTCTTGCTCTCTATGCCCATCTCCTTACGGCCCGGCCTGCCACAGAAGCCAAAACATTTGGGTATCATCGAGCCGGCATCATTGCGGCGTTCTTGAATTCGTTCATCCTGCTGCTCACGGCTCCTCGGCATCGCAGTCGTTGGATTCAAGCGACTGCTGCAGCCCATCCCGGTGGACGGCGGCTGGGTCATGGCGATCGCCGCCCTCAGTTTCGCAGCCAATCTGAGTATCGCGCTCCTCTTGCAGCGCGGAGCCAAGGACGATCTCAATATCCGCAGCGCCTTTTGGCATATGCTGGGTGATGCCTGGGTGTCCCTGGGCGTCGTAATCAGCGGCGGGGCCATATTATTGACAGGATGGACCATTCTCGATCCGCTGATCAGCTTGCTGGTCGTCGTAGCCATTGCGAAAGGAGCCTGGCCGCTGTTTAAAGAATCGCTGGACGTCTTGTTGGAATCGACTCCGCCGAAGATCAGCGCCTCACACGTCGCTGACGACCATCGAGGCGATCCCCGGCGTGAAAACGTCCACGACCTCCATATCTGGGCGGTCGAACCTCGCTTGATTATGATGACCTGTCATATTCTCGTCGATGGAGATGATTCGGCGATGACCAATGATCTTCTGCAGACCATCCGCACAAGGGTCAGCACAGATTTCGGCATCAAGCATATGACGATTCAAATGGGAACCGACTGTTGCCACCCTGACGAGATCCACTGCGATCTCACCACGCTGGCAAAGCAGCATCAGGATGACGAGCCTCGTCCATGTGCACCACTGAGCTATGCGGAGTGGCGCGCGACAAGCACGAGGAGCAGAGACTCGCGTGACGTGTGAGACGGACGCCTGTTCGAGGTCCAAAGTTCGGGGTTTCCGGAACTCCGCACCCAGAACTTCGAGATTCGCGTCGCGCCCGTCGCGCTTTGCCCGCCAGTTCTCGCCCGTCTCGCTCCAGCCAGGATCGACGATTCAGGTTAAGACAATGACCGACGACCCCGATCCCATTTTATGTCCTCTGCGGTTCCCTCGGTGCGGGAAAAACCACGCCTTTAGATGCGGCTGCTTGAACATTGAAGGGTCAGGGAAACGAGTCGGCGTGTTGATGAACGAAGCCGGAGAAGTGAGCATCGACGGTCCCGCGCGCAGGCACCATCGCCGAACAAGTGATGAACCTTGCCGGCGGCTGCGTCTGTTGCGACACAAAGGAAGACTTGTCCTGGGGAATCGCCCAACTGGTGCGGGACTATGAGTCGGATGTGATCATCCTGGAATGCTCAGGCATGGCCGATCCGGCCGAAGTCATCGATGGCGTCACCGATCTCTACACCGCGCGGCTCACCCATTTAGAAAAGTCATCGCCCTCCTGCATCCGATCCCGACAGACAGGGACAGTATGGGGGATTCGTCACCAGGCAGGCCATCCGTTGCGCCGACGAGTTGATTCTCAACAAGAAAGATCTCTATGTCGCCGGCCATTGGGAACGATTTACCGCGACGATCGTCGAGCAGAATCCCTACGCGCGGATCTGGGAAACAAGCCATGCGCGGGTCGACTCCGCATCGCTGCTCGAGCCAATCACCCGCATCACACCAGCCGCGACGGTGAATGTGGAATTCGGAGTGCAGCGATCATCCGCAACGAACAAGCGGGCATCGTATCATCCCATCGCCACAACGGTTCGGCTGTCAGGCCCGTTGAACTTTGAACGATTTCTCCGCTGGATGAAAACCCTGCCCCCTGAACTTGAACGGGCGAAAGGCTTCTTCCGCTTCGCCAAGGGGCCGGAACTCCAGGAATTTCAATACGCCCCGCCAGGCAACGCAACGATCGCGCCGATTACGTTGCTAGATGAACCGAGCCACGCCATCGTATTGATTGGACGAGGCTACGATCAGGAGCGCTGCCAAACAGAGCTCTTACGCTGTCTCGAACGCTACGAGTGCACAGGAAGCTAGGCGCCTGTCTGACATTGCCTTCGTGACGAGGCGAAGGAGGTGCGGCCAGATGCAAGGCCGCAGGCCCGGAAAACCGGAGGTGTATTCGCTGGAATACATTGAGGATTTTCTGGCCGAGAACGCCGCAGATGGCTGCAGATCGTTCGCCGCAGTAGAACGGTCAATGTCGGACAGGCCCCTTGGCCGTAGGACTGGCCATTGAAGTGCGAATACGAGAGTAGCGCAGAGGAGCCACGCGACGCCGGCACCGACCAAGCCGCCGATTACCCAACCTCCCAGCACGTCCGTGACATAGTGGGCTCCGATATATACGCGCGACAGACCGATCAGTGCGACGAGTGGCCAACTCACCCAGCCTGACCGAGGATAAAGAACATGGAAAAAGGCTGCAGCGGTGGCGGTGTTGATGGCGTGATTCGACGGGAATCCGAAAGTCTTGCCGCATGCTTCGATCTGATGGATATCCGGGAACGCCATACAGGGTCGCGGACGAGCCGCAAGGTCTTTGATCCGCGCTCCGATGAAATCCAACAGTCCGATGGAAGCGGCCAGCACCGGAGCTGCCAGCAATGCTTCCCGCCACGACACCCACAGCCAATAGCCGGTCAGCACGATACCAGGAACCCACAGCAGGCTTGATCTAGAGAGCCCGAGTGCCAGTTCGTCTCAACCAGGCCCACTGCCCGGCGAACCCATTGATGGCGTGTACAAGCGATTCGTCCAAGCTCATGTGGGCGACGATAAAGCGTCACCCGTCATTCGTCAACCGCCAACCGTCAAACTGAAGGGGTGGTCTGTCTAGTCTATTTGTCTATCTGGTCTATCTGGTTGGCCCAGGCAGTCGCATATAGGCTATGCGCCATCGGCGCATGGGATCAGTGCGTGCGAAAATGGATACGCACAGTGACTTCCCCATCGATCGGCTCATCGCCTTTCATCTGAGGCTCTGAAGGTCCATTTATTTAACGCAGCCATGCCGGCGATGGTGAGTTCACGATGCTTGCACGGCTCCAGGACAACGACCGTTACTTTGGCATCTTTTGACACTATCATACGGGCTTTCATCCAGTCGTCGAGTTCTTTGCCGTCCAGCGAGGAGGGAATGCCGGGCCAAGGAGTCGATTTGGCGACCGGCCCAAGCTGCTGGTCCTTGTTGAGAGACAAGCCATGGACATGGACTTCCGGCAACTCCAAGACGTCTTCGCTATGATCCATCTCATGCGTCGCCTCATCGCCGGCCACCGCGAATGCGATGGCTGGCCAGAGAGACACAACGAACATGCACACCTGAGCAACCCAATAAACTTTCTGCACGAGTATAGCTCCCCAGTCGTCTTCGGTTAAGGCCTAGGTTCAGACTAAGAAGGAATATTCTCATCTTGCCTGAACCTTGACCTTGACCTCAACCTAACTCTCCTCAGAAGAACCATTGCGCACGGAAAGAGAATGAACGGGGCATCCCCGCGTGGGCCACCCCGAGCCCAATACTGCCTCCGCCCGTATTGTAGAAGTACTGCTGGTCGAGCACAGTTGATGACATCGAAGCCCACCAGCAGCTTTTGCTGATCCCACGGCAGAGGGAACACGTGGGTCACTGAGGCATTGTAGGTGGTACAGGACTGGAAGTGCGACGAGTTGGTGAACGCATCCTCGCTGTCCGATGTCCGCAGGCCTGAACCATAGAGCATCTGGCCCGACACGGTCGTCCGCTCTCGGAACCGATAGGCCGCCACCGCTGAACTCGTCATCGTCTGCGAGTGGTCGCAGAACACGCCGCCTGCCGTATTGATGTCCGTGATCTCCTTCGTGTCCAGCAGGTAATTCCCCGACTGTAACCCGTTGGCTTTGCATCGGCCCCACGCCACATTGCCGCGCGCCACTAAAGTTGTCGGTGATTTGCAGTTTCAGAGCGCCGTCAATACCCATTTGATAGCCCCACTGAAAGGCGAAGAAGTTCTGCATCGGGGTCGTGCCAAACTGCCCGGCATCGGACTGAAAGTGACTTCGCTTGTAATAGGCGGCCAACTCCAGCGTGGCCCAGTTGGTCAGCGCGTGGTAACTGCCCACTTCGAAATAGTTGGAGCGCTCCGCCCTGGGGCTGAATCCGGTCGGGTCATCTGGTTGGGCGGTGGTGCCCTGGAGATTTACCTTCGTAAAGGCGATCTGCTCGACATTCGGCGGCGTGAACAGCCGGCTATAATAGGCATGAAAGACGTTCGATTGATTCAACTTGTACGTGGCGCCGAGGCGTGGACTGACTCTGTCCTTCATTGTAGAAGCTTTGAATCTGGTCATACCGCACACCCAGGTTGAAGGTCCACTGGTCGGTCGGGCTCCATTGATCTTGGATCCAGAACTCCTGGCGCGTCTGCACGTTGGTATTGGCGGCGCTTTGCGTGAGCATCGGTCCGATCGGAAGACCCGTGCCCGGATTCACGGCGAAAGTCAAACAACTGGAATTGATTCTGCGCGTTTGTGTACTGGACCTGAAACCCCGTCTTCACGAGATGTTGTGTGTTGGGAGTCCACGTGTAGTCGAGCCGCGTCCCGAGTGAGTAGGCCGTGCGCTTCTGATTCGCCGTCTGCTGATCGGGTGTGTAGGCGAGTGTGTTGAACGGGTCGGTCGTGAAGTTCGCATACGAGTTCCGGAGAAACCCGGCGAGCTGGAAAGACTGTTCGGCGTCCACGTCATGGCGCCAGACCAGGTGGGTGTATTGAGAATTCTCTTTCTGATTCTGGTTCACCGCCTGGGAGGCCACGGGTGAGAAGGTGGGATCCTGCGCCTGCAGGAGGGGCAGCACATCTGGGTTCACGGCCAAGCCGGGGAGCGTCGGAATCTGATACTTCGCCACGGCATTCAAGAACACCCAGCTCAGGCTGTTGCGATTGTCGTGCTGATAGTCCCCTCGCAGATAGGTTTGATTGCGCTCGCTCTGATCGTGAAAGACCGAATGCCCGAGCGTCGGCGGCTCGATGACCCCGATTGGTCGACGTATAGCTGTTCGAGGGCATAGAAGCGGACCTTCTCACCAATCGTGCCGCCGTACTCGAACGACGGGTTCACCGTCTGGTTCGAGCCGCCAAACATTTGGGCCGAGCCGAACGGGGGCGCGTCCCGCTCTTTGCTGGTGATATCGACCACGAGCGCCGTCTTGTTGCCGTACTGGGCCTCCATGCCGCCGAGGATAATATCTGCGCGTTCCCACATGCGAGGCGAAATCACGTCAGTGAAGGTCGAGCTCACCCCTTTCTGGAATTGGCACGCCATCGATCCGGAACTGCTGATTGGCGTGGTCCTGTCGGATATGGGTTTGCCCCAAGGCCCCATACACCACACTCAGGCACCGTCTGTAAGACCTCCGCGACGGTATTATTGTTGCCTTCGCGGGAGGATCTCTGATATCCTTCCGGCTCACGGAATACGTCTCGCTCGAGGCCTTGTACTGGATCGCGGGTAGCGGCGATCGAATTTCGAGCGCGATGTCCTGCGTGAGGGCCAACGTCAACGTCACTGGAGCCGGTGGTTCCGTGCCGATCTTCACCACCACATATTCGCTGCGATAGGTCTCGTGGATGGCGCTGACCGAATAGGCCCTCCTGCGGTACGCTGACGGAAAATTCGCCAGCCTGGTTCGTCACGCCTTGGGTGACCACGGTACCTTCCTGATCGCGCACCTGCACGATGGCTTGATCCACCCGGCGGAGATCCTGATTCTGGACCAATCCGGTGATGAGATTCGGGCTCGGCTGCAGACAGCATCGACGCCTGATAATAGAAATACTCACCACAGACGTATGAGCCAGATCGACATACCGAACGAACAATACGATGGCTCCACATACTGGGTCGCATGAAATCCTCCGTACAATCCACGTATTACAAATGACGCCACGGCCGGCAGGCAGTCCGACGACGACCGTGCCAGAATGGTGAGAATCGAAATAACGTGACTACTTGCAGGGGGAGCGCGAGAAGGGCCGGGCGTGGATAGTTCGAAGGAAAGCAGAACTGAGTCGGCTGGAAGTTCCAGCAGATCGACGAGTTTCTGTGCCGTGAGGGGAGGGGCGCTAACATCGAGCGAGCCGGCCGTGTGATGCTGTAACCACTGGCAGAGGTCTGTGTCGGAGTGCTCGTGCCCATCGTGGTCGGCCGCCGCCAACTCATGATGAACATCCTGCGCCACGGCAAACGGCGCGATGGCGAGCAATAGCAGGACAAGGCCGATCGCCACAGTGCCCCGAAAATACGCAGGGCGGACGTCGTATGGAAGCGCGCAGATTCATTGACGGGCGAGCTAAGTAACATAGGCGTTCACAGCTTGTCAAACAGTGGATTTAAGGCCGTTATTCAGGCATCTTCGAGCGGTCTAGGTGCCTCCTCCAGTGGATATTTCCTTTCACATCCGCTATATTTTACGCGTCCGAGCGCGCATCGCCACCGCAAGCTATACTTACCCTATAAAGAGGCGATTCACGGGCAAGAAGGCAGCGACCATGCAGCGACCACTCGATAACCAGCACGTCATAGAAATCAAGCCGCTGCCCTCGCCGCGAACGATCAAGTCAACACTGCCGATTACCGACCAGGCCGCCGCGCTGGTTGTTGAAACCAGGGATGCCATTCGTCGCATTCTGCACGGCCAAGACCGTGAGCGCCTGCTGGTGATCGTCGGCCCCTGCTCGATCCACGATCCCGAAGCCGCCTACGAGTATGCCGACCGATTGAAACCAGTGGCCGATGCGTTGCGCGACCGGTTGCTCATCGTCATGCGCACCTACTTTGAAAAGCCCCGCACCACGGTTGGGTGGAAGGGCCTGATCAACGATCCGCATCTGGACGGTACCTGCGACATCGCCAGCCGGGATGGAAATCGCGCGAACGACTCTCCTCAACATCAACAAACGCGGGGTCCCCTGCGCCGCTGAAGCCTTGGACCCGGTCTCTCCCCAATACATCGCCGATCTCTGGAGTTGGGTCGCCATCGGCGCCCGCACCACCGAAAGCCAGCCGCACCGGGAAATGGCCAGCGGACTGTCCATGCCGGTCGGCTTCAAAAACGGCACAGAAGGCAATCTTCGAGGTGGCATGGAATGCAATGGTCGCCGCAAAGCAGCCTCACCATTTTCTGGGCATCAACGCCGATGGGCTCACCTCCATCATCAAGACCACCGGCAACCCTGACCGCCATATCGTACTGCGAGGCGGCGGCGGAAAACCAACTATGAGGCCGAACACGTGGTCCGCGCGGAGGCCGTTGTAGCGAGCGAGGGCATCGTTCGTCCCATCATGATCGACTGCTCGCATGACAACTCCGGTAAAGACCACCGCCGTCAAGGCCTCGTCGCACGGGATGTGCTCAAGCAATTCCGTGAAGGCTGCCAATCCATTCATGGGACTGATGCTCGAAAGCAACCTCAATCCCGGCAGATCAGACCTGGCAGCAGGGAAAGCGCTGGCCCACGGCGTTTCCATCACCGATGCCTGTCTCGGCTGGAAAGAAACCGAAGCTCTGCTCGGCGAACTGGCCAACATGATCGTGACCAAGCCCGTCTAGCAGGATGCTGAAAAAGTCCGCCAGCAGCGTTCTCGCATCGTTCAGACCCTCAACGTACCCCAGAGGGTACGCCTCGGCCCTTCGCTCGCTGCGGCCTTGCTGAACGGCCTTTTCGGGCATCCTGCGGGAATGTTTTCCTGTTATGCCGCACGTGCAGACCATAGAAGTTCTAGCGTGCCACAATAATTTTCAGCATCCTGCTAAAGGAGCCTCGGAGTTCACGCGATCGACCCCCACCAAGAGACCGCATGCTCTTCGACACCCATACCCATCTGGACGATGCCCGCTACAATGAGGATCGCGAGGCAATGATTGCCCGTGCCAGGCAAGCCGGTGTCGAAGCCTTCCTCACCATCGGCTGCGATTTGGCGACCAGCCAGGCGGCGGTCGCGCTGGCGGAGCAACACCCGTTCGTCTATGCCTCCATCGGCGTCCATCCGCATGAAGTGAAACATATCCTCGATAGCTGGTACGACGATTTCCGTCGTCTGGCGCAGAACCAGAAGGTGTTGTCGCCTATGGCGAGATCGGCCTCGACTATCACTACAATCATTCGTCACCGAAAGAGCAGCGCGAGCGATTCCGCGAACAGATCCAGCTCGCACGCGAGCTGAGACCCCGGTGATCATTCACACGCGAGAGGCCCAAGACGATACGATTGCGATTTTGAAGGAGGAGCACGCGTCAGAAATCGGCGGGGTGTTTCACTGCTTCTCAGGGGATGCGTGGCTGGCGAAGGATGCGCTGGACTTAGGGTTCTACCTCTCGTTCTCCGGGATTCTCACGTTTCAGAACGCGACGATGCTCCGAGACATCGCCAAGACCGCTCCATTAGACCGCCTCCTGATCGAAACCGACTGCCCGTACCTGACGCCTATCCCTCATCGAGGCAGACGAAACGAACCGGCCTACGTGTCCTTCGTCGCGCAAAAGCTGGCGGAGACTTCACGCCGACGCGCCAGGCATGTCGGTCGAGACCATCGGACGCATTACGACCGAGAACGCGAAACGCCTGTTCAAAATCGCTCGAGCTGCCGGCTGCGCTGCCGCAGCGCTTTGGGCAATTTCCTCGGATTCCCGCGCTTCTCCGGACTTCGCTTCGGTCGGAGATCCTCTCCGTATCCAGTTCCTTGTGTGCCGATGCGCCGAGTCGAGTTCGGCCCCTCGCGCAGTTTCCCGACAAACTCCTGAGCCTTCATCACAAAGGCTCCCTGCGCCTTCGCAAGTCGATAATTTCACGATCGGAACTCACCACCGCGCAGGCGGATCCGAATTCGGCAGCCAGACCGTTGAATTACCTGATCGGCTTTTTCTCCCCGTCGAGAAAAGATGATCTCAAGACCGAGCCGATGCTCCCGCTGTTCCGTGCCCCATCCCTGTTGCCAACCGTCAAAGACCACCGTGATCGCATGCGATTTTCGTTGACGATAGGCCGCCAGGTCGCGCAACAAGGCCTCGCGCGCCATCTCGGAATGCAGGCTCGTCCTGCACCGATCCGGCCCGTCTGAGCCAAGAGATTGTAGCCATCGACGATCAGGTGGAGTGCCATGACCAGGAGACCCTACTGCTCGATCCGCTCACTGTCAATCGGTTCCGTCGCGCCTAGCACGGCGCAATCCTCTTGACAACGGCACAAACATCTGAGAAAAACTCTATAGCCATCCCATCACACGCAGTGAACACCCATGCAATCAGCCCTGTGGCGCATCCTTACCCTCGCCTTCCTGGTCGGACTCTTCGCCCTCCCAGGTCTTGCCCTCAATCCGTTTCACCCCGACCACGCCGTTGCGGCAACGAGTGCAGCCAGTCAGGAGCTTCCTGCCAAGCCCAAACGGTCGCGCACAGCTCCTGTACACTGGCTCCCACTGCGCTCGGCCTGACGACGATACAGAACTTCCGGACAGCCAGCTCACCAGGGTTGACGAGGCTCGTGCTCGATCTCGACGCGAAGGCCCACCCCAGCAAACATCCCTGACTTCAGGCCGAGGGGGTAACCATCGAAATCCCCAACACTATTTTAGGTTCATCCGCCAAGACAAAACTTACTGAGCTGGTAGGATTGCCAAACCGTTTATCATTACCCAGTCATCTGAACGATCTGTTGCAGGTCTCTGCTCCCAACTGGTTCATTTAAAAGTTACAAGTTGCTCACGTTGGCGAATCCTCTATCGGCTTGTCATCGATGTCGGTGCCTTCCAGCGAGTCTCTGACGAGCATCCACCTGTTGAATCCTACGCCGGATCTAGCACTTCCACTCCCTACTCCTCCGCAGCCTGCTTCAGCCGCGAGCCAGGTCATTTCAGACCATCGTGATCGATCCAGGGCACGGCGGGAAAGATCCCTGGGGCACGTGGGCAGCGTGGGACGGAAGAAAAAGACATTACGCTGAAGGTCGCGTTGAAACTGCGCGATCTCTTGAGCAAGCAGCCGGGGAATACGCGTGCTCATGACACGTGAACGGGACGAGTTCGTCGAGTTGGAAGACCGGGCGAAGTTTGCCAATGAGACAGGAAGCGGATCTCTTCGTGTCGATCCATGTCAACTCACATCCCCAACGCTCCGTGAAGGGGATTGAAATCTACCACTTCGGAGAGGCCAAGGATCAGCGGGCGCTCGAAGTGGCGGCCCGTGAAAACGGCACCCCGCTCAACAGCACCGGCGTGGGATGGGAATATCTCGTCGCCGATCTCCTGACGGCGAAGAAGATCGAAGCATCCCTCGAACTCGCCTGGACCGCCAAAGAAGCCATGGTCGCCAACCTGAACGGCCAGTACGCCCTGGTGGACCATGGGGTGAAGACCGCACCCTTCTACGTGCTCCGCTTCACCAGCATGCCCAGCATCCTGGCTGAAATCGCCTATATCTCGAACTCTGCTGAAGAAGACCTGCTCCGAACCACCCGCTTCACCACGCGCGTGGCAGAAGCACTCATGGAAGGTATCACGTCCTTCCTCGCCTCAGCCGAAACCCGCCACGCGATGACCGCTGCACTGTTCTATCCCCCACGTCGATGCCTACGGTCAAGTTAGTCCTGGAATACGACGGGACCTGCTACGCCAGGGTGGCAGCGCCAACCCGATCACCTCACGATCCAAGAAGCGATCGAACGGGCCATCCACCAGGTCAGCCAAGCCACGGTATCCGTCATCGGCGCAGGCCGAACAGACTCCGGCGTGCATGCGCGTCGGACAAGTGGCGAGCTTTCGCACGGATTGCGATTGGTCCGCGTCCAGCTGGACGCGGGCGCTCAATGCCGTGCTGCCCAAAGACATTGCCGTTCGTTCCTCCGCCGCTTATGGACGACCACTTTCACGCTCAACATGATGCACGAGGTAAGCTCTATACCTATCGGATCCTGCAATCGTCAGGCCCGCCCCACTGTCGATCGCGCGTTCGTCTGGCATATCTATAAGCCGCTGAACGAAGCTGCCATGCAACAGGCGGCGGCGACGCTGATCGGGTCACAGGACTTCTCCTCCTTCGAAGGGAGCCTCACGGACAACAACAATCCCATCTGCCATCTGCAACGACTCGCCGTCATCCGCCACGACGACCAGATCCTCATTGAGGCCTACGCCGACCGGTTTCTCAAACACATGGTCCGCGCGATGGTTGGAACGGTGGTCGAAGTGGGGCTGGGCAAACGGACTCCCGACAGTCTCGCGGATGTCCTGTCGGGCTCGGGATCGGTCTGCAGCAGGCCAGACCGCCCCGCCTCATGGACTCTGTCTCATGCGCGTAGATTACGAATAGCGAAACGCGGAGACATGCGAGCTGTGCGCGCATGAGCGGGAAGAGCAGGACGGGCGAGATGGGTGGGAGCGTCGTGTCAGGCATGAGCCCGTGTGACGGTTGGGGTTCGAAGGTTAAAACCTCGAACTCGGACTCGAACCCGTCGTCCGCTTTTCCCGCCAGTCTTAGCCCGTCGCCCTTGAGCTAGGCATCGGCGATCGCAGTGGGTTGGGATTAGAACAGGTGGGGGGTCTTGATTTTCCAGCTTCTTGCGCAGTTCGATCAACTCCTGCTCGAGTGCCAAGAGCCGGTCACTGATGGGGTCCGGCAGGTTGCTGTGATCCATGGTGGCATCGGGTAGCCAGCTCGCCTTGAGTTTTAATTACGCGGGCCCGGCACTCAATGACGGTGGAATTGGCGGCGACATTCTTGAGCACAACCGAATTGGCGCCGATCTTCACATTGTCGCCGATCGTGATCCCACCGAGAATCTTGGCCCCGGCCCCGACGACCACGTGATTGCCAAGCGTGGGAGTGGCGCTTCCCTCGTTCCTTCCCGTCCCCCAAGCGTCACGCCCTGGAAGAGGTCACGCTAATCTCCGATCTCTGCCGTCTCGCCGATCACCACCCCCATCCCATGGTCGATGAAGAACCCGGTGCCGATCTGAGCCGAGGGATGGATTTCAATGCCCGTGAGCCACGAGCTATCTGAGAAATAGCCCGAGAGACGAACGGCACGTTGTAGGACTTCAACCAATGGGACAGGCGGTAGGCCAGCAAGGCATGAAAGCCGGCATAGGTCAGCACGACTTCAAGCCAGCTGGTCGCCGCCGGGTCTCGGTCGAAGACGCGCTCGGAGATCTTCTTGAATGGCTTTCAGGACCATAATGAAAATATCTTACGCTGTCTGAGGCCGTTCGATCAAACAGACCGCCTGGGCGGCAATCCCTTCCTCCCGACCGATCATGCCGATTCCCTCTCCGCTCTTCACCTTCACGTTGACGAGGTCAGGATCGACCCCGAGCACCTGCGCCATCTGCTTCTGCATGGCTGCCAAGTGCGAACTGAGCCGAGGCGCCTGCGCGATAATGACCGTATCGACGTTCACGATGCGATACCCCTTCCCCGCATCTTCCCGACTACATCCTCCAACAGCTTCAGGCTCGAAATACCTTTGAACCGCTGATCGGAGCTGGGATAGTGCCGGCTCAAATCTCCTTCACCCATCGCGCCGAGCAGCGCATGTCGCAGAGGGCATGGACCAAGGCATCGGAATCGGAGTGTCCCAACAAACCCTTGCTGCGAGGCACCTCGATCCCGCCGAGAATCAGCTTTCGTCCTGGTCCCAACGGATGGATGCTCGTCAGCCGCAGCCCACTCGCATCGATAGTGCTCTCCCTTCAGTCATCAGTCGTCAAGCGTGAGTTGCGCTATAGACGCGAACGAGACGATATCGTGCTTTCCCCCTGCGCTTCACTCGACTAACGTCACCGCTTCCTTCATCCGCGACGCCAGAATAGCCTCGCCGATCACCAGGTCTTCAGGCCTCGTCAGCTTTGATGTTCTCCCCGACTTCCCTCAACCACCGCAACCGAATACCCCAGCCATTCCACCAGAGATGCGTCATCGGTGGCCCGCACCCCTTCGGCATGCGCTTTCTGTGAGCGGTCTCGATCCAGTCCCGTCGAAAGGCCTGCGGAGTTTGAGCGAGCCACAGGGGGTGCGATCGACCGTTCGCTCAATCATCCCATCCATCCGTACCTGCTTCACGGTATCCCGCATCGGAAGCGCAATAATTGCCGCTCCTCTTTCCTCGCCGCAGCCACGACCTCGGCGATCATCCGAAGCGTCACAAATGGCCGTACGGCGTCGTGTATGAGCACGATCTCCGTGTCTGAGGGAATCTGAGCGAGCGCGTGCCGCACCGAATCCTGGCGCTCTGCACCACCAGCCACCACCTTCGTCACTTTGGTGAAAGCGTTGCCGCGAGACGATCTCGCGCTCACAGTATTCGACGTCTGCAGGCGGAACGGCAAGAATGATCTGGTCGACCACGGGAGCGGCTTGCAACGTCCGCAACGACTGAATGACGAGCGGCTCACCGCCCAACGAAAGAAATTGTTTGGGAACGGAGCCGCCCATCCGGAAGCCCGCGCGCCGTGCAGCCGGCATGAGCGCCACCACCAAAGGAGCCTGACGAGAGGATCGGTTCGACGCGAGGCAAGCGAGTCGGGGTCATATGACGGCATGGCTCGCATGGTCCTTTCGTAATTGATTTGAGCCTGTGCCACTGCATCTGCGTCGAACATCTGTTTCAGGCCAAAAACGCGAACAGAGGGCCGCAGGATCAGCTCGACGCAGTAGAAAGATCAATGTCGGACAGGCTCCTATGGCCGCAGCGTGAGATAGATCGTTTGGCCCTTCCGTTTGAGCAGCAAGAGGACCGCTTGATCCTTGGCAAGGCCGGAAGCGGCTTGTTCATAGGACTTGAGCGAGCCCACCGCCTTGCGATTGACTTCGAGTATAATATCGCCTTCGCGCACACCCATTTCCTCCGCCGTGCTTCCGGGCTTGACCCTGACCACCACCACACCACGCTCAGTGGCCTTCAATCCGTACCGAGCAGTCAGTTCCTCGTTTAACTCGCGGACATCAAGATCCGAGAGGAGCCCCGTCGGCACCACTGATTCCCTGCTCTCCTCTGCGCTCGGCTGTCCTAACGATTTCGGCTGCTCCACAATCGCGACCTCGATCGTCTTGGGCTTCTTGTCTCGGATCAGCTTGACCGAGACCTTCTTCCCGATCGGAGTCTGTGCGACGGCATTCCGCAAATGCGTCGGCGAATCCATCGACTTGCCGTCATATTCGATAATGACATCTGCGCGCTCAAATCCCGCCTTCTTCGCAGGACTATCCTCCATGACATCGCTGACGAGCACGCCCCTTCGTCGTCGGTGATCCCGAACTGTGTGGCCAACTCAGGAGTCAAATCTTGAATCGCTACACCAAGCCAGCCACGGACGACCTTCCCCGTCCGTACCAACTGATCCATGATGGCGCGCGACAGGTTGCTGGGCACCGCAAACCCAATACCCATGTTGCCGCCGCTTTGACTGAAGATCGCCGTATTGATCCCGACTAATTCGCCACGCACGTTGACTAATGCGCCTCCGGAATTGCCTGGGTTGATCGCCGCATCGGTTTGGATGAAAGTCTTCGTATTCGGCAATTCCCATACTGGCTCGTCCGACTGCACTGACGATCCCCATCGTCACGGTTTGGGTGAGCCCGAACGGACTCCCCACGGCCAACACAAACTCCCCGACCTCCAGTTGGTCGGAATCGGCCCAGGGAATAGTTGGGAGCCCTGTCGCTTCGATTTTCACGATCGCGATATCCGTCTTCGCATCGGTTCCAATCAGCTTGCCCTTAAACTCCCGCTTGTCCGACAAAAAGACCCGAATCTCGTCGGCCTTGTTCACCACATGATTATTGGTGACGATCAAACCATTGGCTTCCACAATGACCCCGGACCCCTGGCCCCGCTCTTTTGGCTCTCGCTGAGGGCATCACGATCACGCTTAAAAAATTCATCGCCGAAGAACTTGCGAAAAACGGGTCGTCGAGCGGCGCACCGTGCGGACTCTTCTCCAGATTTTCCGCTTCGCGTCGCCGCAATGTTGACGACCGCCGGCTTCACCGATTTTGCGATCTCAACGAAAGTTTTCCCGCTCCCCCCTGCCATCGGCAACTGTGGCGCGGTAGCCACGGGACGAACGATTGGGTTGGGAATCGGCTCAGGCCCGGCCGTGCCGGTCGGCAACCAACCCATGTCAGAAGCCACCACGATCCCGATGATGATCCCTCCAGCGACCAAGGTAAACGGAACCAGCCACGCACGAACGAGTTTCATAGGTGATCCTTGCTCTTCATCCCTCGTTACACGAACGATTCACACACAATCGGTGTATCCGCCGCGTCACTGCATCTCGCCGGAATATATCCCCATGATGGTGTGGAGAAACTTCATCGCCTCCGCTTTAGGCCGCTGGAACGAGTTCCGCCCGATGATGGAGCCAAACCCGCCGCCGTCACGGAATGGCGCGCGCCTCCTCAAACACATGCTTGTCCTCGCTCTTGGCCCCTCCGGAGAAGATGACGATCCGGCGCCCATCGAACGAGCTCTGCACCACATGCTTGACCCGCTCCGCCAGGGTCGCGATCGGAATCTTGGCCGATTCGTACACCTTCTTCGCCGCGGCCTGTTCAAGATGCGCAGTGGGAAGCTTGACCTTAATGACATGGGCACCGAGCTGGGCCGCAATCTGCGCCGCATACGCCACCACATCGATCGCCGTCTCCCCTTCCTTACTGAGTACCGACCCGCGCGGGTACGACCACACGACGACCGCCAAGCCACAGTCCTTGGCGTCTTCTGCAATCGCGCGCAGCTGTTCATACATGGCGTTGCAGTGCGATGACCCGGGATAGATCGTGAATCCGACCGCCGAACAGCCGAGCCGGAGCGCGTCCTTCACGCTGCCGGTGACCGAGGGCAAGGGATCTTTCTCGTCATGCAAGACATCGTGATTGTTCAACTTCAGAATCAGCGGAATCCGGCCGGCGAATTCAGCGGCGCCAGCTTCGAGAAATCCCAGCGGACGCCGCGTAGGCATTGCAGCCGGCATCGATGGCCAATTGAAAATGATAGAGAGGATTGTACCCCCTGGATTGGAGGCAAAACTCCGGGCCGGACCATGCTCGAATCCTTGGTCCACGGGCAGAATCACCAGCTTGCCCGTCCCAGCCAATTTTCCATGGCGCAACAAACGGGCGATATTCGTTCTTGTTCCCGCGTTGTCGCTGCTGTACCAGCTCAGAATCTCTTGTACTCGATCAGCCATGCCTCAACCTCCCGTGGATTCGTGAATCGTGAAACGTTATTCGTTAAACGTCGACTCGTCAAGAACCTGGCCAATCCGACATTTCTCTCGCTTCACGTGTAACGATTCGACGCTTCATCGTCTGCCTTGGATGAACTCCTCTGCGTCGCGCACGTCGTTCGCACTGCCGATGATTAACGGCACCCGTTGATGAAGTTGCTTGGCCTCCACGTCGAGGATGCGCATGGTGCCTGTGCTGGCCCTTCCGCCTGCCTGCTCCACGACCCACGCCAACGGATTGGCTTCTGTACAGCAACCGGAGCTTGCCCTCCGGCTTGTCCAGCTCACCGGGATAGAGATAGATGCCTCCCCGAGGAGAATCCGGTGCACATCGGCCACCAGACAGCCGGAATAGCGTCCACTGTAAGGCCGCCCCGTGGCTTTATCCTGGCACTTTAGGTAATCCACATACTTCTTCGTGCCCGTCGTCCATTTATGATAGTTGCCTTCGTTCACGCCGTAGACCTTGCCTCGAGCAGGAATGCCGGATCTGCTCGTGAGACAGGAGATACTCGCCGATGCCAGGCTCCAATGTAAACCCGTGGACTCCTTGTCCAACCGTATAGACCAGCATGGTGCTTGACCCGTAGAGGAGATAGCCGGCGGCCACCTGCTCTGTTCCTTTGCGGACGAGGTCATCCTCGGTCGGCATCCGGTCGTTGCACTCGTGACTTCACGACGGAAAAAATCGCGCCGAGCGGCATGTTGCAGTCCGTGTTTGATGAGCCATCGAGAGGATCGAAGAGCAGCATGTACCTGGCCTGCGGCCAATTCTCCGGAAGCAGGACCGGCTTTTCCATCTCTTTCCGACGCCAGTGCGCACACAAGCCCGCTATGGTGAAATACCTTCAGGAAGGTCTCGTTCGCAATCTCATCCAGCTTCTTGACTGTCTCCCCTGCACATTGATCTCGCCGGTCGTTCCCAGGATATCGATGAGCCCTGCACGTCTGAGATCCTGCGCAATGAGTTTCCCAACCAGGCCGATCTGAGCCAGAAGACTGGAAAATTCCCTAGTGGCTCCCGGGTGAGCCGCCTGCTTCTGGGTGATAAATCTGCTTAAAGTAAGAGGAAACTGTCCCATGATACGAGGCAAGTATAACTGTTTTGAACAGGGTGGGCAACGAACGGCTGGTTCCCTCATTGGGTCGGTGAAGAGGCCTGCAATCCGCTGACGAGATCGGCCACAATCGACCCGATGATGACCTTGGCCTTCATTCGAACCGGAATGCGCCGATCATCGTTGGTAAACCACACCCGGATGTTGCCCTTGGTTGAGGAAGAGACCTTGGAACGGCATGACGACCAACACCCGAGCCGTTTCAACTCTCCCCCACGGACCGCTGACAGTCTCAATCTCCTCAACACGTACGTCCAGTTTGCGGTTCTTTTATCGTGATACACGTTCATCGTCAGAGATGACCCTGGCTGTAGCGATAATTCGCTGCGCGCATAATAGAGACAGGAGATGACGTCTTGGGTACCCGGCGGCATCTCCAATGTTTCGGTCGTCCCGCCTTTGACAACCGTGACCGTCCCCTCTTTCTGGTGAAATGTGTACTCGATATCTTCCTTCTTCTTCCCTTCTCGCCGCTTGAAGGTCAAATGCTCCGGAAGCAGCGTGGCGGGATCCACTATCGACTCTACCCGGTTATCCACGGGAAAGAATTTGGTGATCGCGGGCCTCGACTGCGCCGTGGTGATCAATTTCGCCAGCGGCCGGTCTCCGTCCGATACCGGCGCCACTGACAGCCATCACGGCTGTGCCGGCTGTGATATTCAGCCAAGAAATTTCGTAGGTGAGTTGTTCCCCGACTTGGAAGGATCTCGCTGAAGAAGGTCGCTGGCCTCAGCCCATGAGACCGCGCCCGTCACGGCGCCAAGATCAGGCATGCCAGTACGAGCCACATGCGCGAAAAACGAAGGCATAGTGACTGTGATGACATCACGCAATGCGTCGAAGCTGATAGGCTGTAGGTCAGGTCGAGTAATGTGAAGATCGACCTGATTGGCTCAGGCTCGGGATCGTAGGCCTCAATAGTCTACGGATGTACTAGGAGAATCGCATCGCCGTCAGGATGCTCAAAAGGCCGTCCAGCAAGGCCGCAGCCGAATGAAAGCGCCGAGGCGTAGCCTCTAGGGTACGTTGAGGCTGCTGAACGAGGCGAGAACGCCGCTGGCGGGCTTTTTCAGCATCCTGCTAACAGCCAAGGGCTTGCTTGGCCATAGTCAGCTCGCCTTCGATGACTGCACGGATCGCGGCTAATCGCTCCGGCGAGGTGGCTTCAAAACGTAACACGAGGGCCGGCTGGGTATTCGAGGCTCGGATCAGGCCCCACCCATCGTCGAAGATGGCACGCACCCCATCGATGGTGACGACATCGCGGACCACCGAGCTTGGCCGGACCAAGCTCCTCGCGGGTCCTCGTACAGTCTGCCAACCGGTCCTGCACATGCCTGACCAACTCGAATTTGATGGAGTCCGACACATCAACCCGAATTTCCGGGGTGACGGACGTCTTCGGAAGATCCGCCACCAACGCGGAGAGTGGACGAGTGGTCTTGGCCAGAATCTCCACGAGCCGGCACGAGGCATAAATCGCGTCGTCATACCCGAAATACCGATCGGCAAAGAACATGTGCCCGGACATTTCGCCGGCCAAGACAGCGTGCTCGCTTTTCATCTTCGCCTTGATCAGGAGTGGCCGGTTTTCCACATGATCGGTCGGCCCCCTGCTTCGCAATATCATCATAGAGGCTCTGCGAGGATTTGACCTCTGAGATGATGGTACTCCCCGGCTTTTCCGCCAGAATATCGCGCGCGTAGACCACCATCAGGCGATCGCCCCACAACACACTTCCCTGCTCATCGATGGTCCCAATGCGATCGGCATCTCCATCGTAGCCGATCCCGACATCGGCTTTGTGCTGTTTGACGGCCTGAATCAGATCGTCGAGATTCTCTAAGACCGTGGGATCCGGATGATGGTTCGGAAATCTCCCGTCGAGATCGCAATAGAGCCCTGTGACGTGACAGCCCAGGAGCTCCAAGGCCTGTTTCGCCACCAAGGCCGCCACACCATTTCCACAATCGATGACGACGTGCAGGCGCTTGGCGTTGACGATGGGTGAAGCTCTTCTTGATATAGGCCAGATAGTCAGGAATGATGGGATGCTCCGATAACTGTCCAGCTCCAGATACAAAAGGCCGGTCTCCATCACCACTCGAAGCGCCTGGATCTCCTCTCCATGAATCGTGTCTTTCCCGATGCAGATCTTAAATCCGTTGTATTCTGCTGCATTGTGGCTCCCGGTGATCATGATGCCGCCATCAACCGAGTAGTTGAAACAGAGAGAAATACACGAGCGGCGAGGGGCAAATACCGATATCCACCACGTTCAGTCCGCCGGCGAGGAGCCCCCGCACGAGAGCCTTGTGAAGCCCTGGTGAACTCAGTCGGCCATCTCGCCCGACCGAGATCGTCTTCACCCCACGGTCTTTCACATAGGTGCAGTATGCGCGCGCCCACCTGCTCCGCTATCGAATCGGTGAGTTCCTGGCCCACGATGCCACGCAGATCATATTCGCGAAAGAGTCCCATAGATATTCTCGATCAGGTGGAGATGAAGTCTGAAGAGTCATTAGGTCTGAAGAGTCTACACGAGTCACGACTCATGACATCACTCAGTTCTTTCGTTCTCCCATAATCATCCTGAAACCGGACAATATCGTCTTCCCCAAGATAGGGCCCGTTTTGCACTTCAATGATATGCAGGGTCTCTTGACCGGGATTTTCCAACCGGTGCCGGGTTTCGACAGGAATTTCCGTACTATGGCCCAATCTTGAGATCGAAGACCTCGTCGCCCCTGGTCACCCGCGCCGTTCCGGTGATCACCACCCAATGTTCGCTCCGTTGATGGTGCATCTGTAACGAGAGCCGCCCTCCTGGCTTCACCGTCACGCGCTTCACTTTGTAACCAAGTCCTTCTTCCAAGATCGTATAGGACCCCCAGGGCCGATGCACGGTCAGGTGCTCAAGATGTTCCGGCGCGTTCTGCCGTTTCAGGATTTCGACCAACTGCTTCACATCTTGCGCGCGGGATTTTGGACAGACTAACGTGGCGTCCGGCGTATCGACCACCACCATGTCGGTGAGCCCGATCGTCGCCACGAGACGGCGATCCCCGTAGACGATCGACCGGCGGCTATCGAGGTCGACCACACGACCGACCACGACGTTGCCGGCCTTATCCTTCGGCGCCACTTCATCCAGGCTCCCCCAACTCCCGACGTCAGACCACTGAAAGGACACAGGCACGATCGCGGCTTTCTTCGATCGCTCCATGACACCCGTATCGATCGAAACCGGTGTGAGTGTCCGGTAGGCATCGTCGATGGCCTGCCTGGGCGCCCCTGCCTGCATCAATTGGCCGATCCGTTCGATCCCACGAAAGAGGATGGGTTGATGGCGTCGAATTTCATCAAGGATCGCCGCGGCGCGCCAAATAAACATGCCGCTGTTCCAGTAGTAGTCCCCAGCCTTGAGATATTGCGCAGCTTTGGTGGCATTGGGTTTTTCAACGAATCGGCTGACCGGATGTCCCTTGAGCGTACCCTGTTTTCCCAACGTCACTTTCCGGTTGGGCTTGATGTAACCGTAGCCGGTCTCCGGACGGATCGGCTTGATGCCAAACGTCACCAGATAGTCCTGCTTGGCCAGCGTCGCCGCCAACGATACCGCCGCATCGAACGCTCGCTGGCCTTTGACGATATGATCGGCCGGAACGACCAACATCATCGCGTCAGGATCCCGACGGACCAGTTCTAACGCCACCAAGGCAATGGCCGGAGCGGTATTGCGCCCTTCCGGTTCAAGCACGAAATTATCTGTGAGCGCGTCTTTCCATTCACTCAGCTGGACGCGAATGGACTCTGCTTGGGCTGGATTCGTGGAGATCATCACCCGGTTCGGCGCCGAAGCACAGACCACCCGGCGCATGGTCTGCTGAATCAACGTTTCATCTCCCATAATCCGCAGCAGCTGTTTGGGAAACAACTGTCGACTGAGCGGCCAAAACCTGGTGCCGCTGCCGCCGGCCATGATCACGGGATACAGATGAGAGTTCAGATCGTTATTCGTGATACGTGAATCGTGAATCGCCATACATGTAATCCATCTGCTCGTGTAACGTTTGAACGATTGACGGTTAACGTGGCCGATGCTGCTGCGCGTCCAGAATCATCTCAATGATTTCCCGAACCGCCCCCTCCCCACCCTTCTTCTGACAGACATAGTCGACCGCCGCCACAATATCCGGCAGCCCGTCCGCTGGAGAGGCCGAAAATCCCACGGCCTTCAATGCTTCAAGATCATTCACATCGTCTCCAATATAGGCCACTTGCTTGAGCGAGAGCCCATGTCTGGCCGCCATCTCCCGAATCACCGTTAACTTATCCATCACCCCTTGGTGCAACTCGGGAATCGCGAGCTTCTCGGCACGCCGCGCCACCAGCTTCGTCCGCTCCTGCGTCACAATGGCGGTGATGATCCCGGCCCTCTGCAACAGCTTGATCCCCATGCCATCGCGCGTGTTGAACTTCTTCCACTCATCGCCGGATTCAGAATAGTACATTCCTGCATCGGTCAAGACGCCGTCGACGTCGGTGGCAAACAGCTTGATCCCACGGAGCACAGAGAGTGGTATCACAGCAGAGCGGGGACGAGGTCTTCGTTGAGGAGTTAGTCTGGATGCCATGAGGGAAATCGCGTGATGATCTGGCGAGCTTAACAAGCAAGCCGTACAAACACAAGAAAGGTAATAACCGAGGTTCTACGAGCAACCGATGAGCAAGAAGTCCTCTCGCCAACAGCACTAGAGTTAATACGCATGCTTGTGAACAAATCCTTGCCATATCGTCAGCCACATGATCTTCAGATCGAGCCAGATGGACCAATGCTCAATGTAATACAGGTCGAACTCAATGCGCTTTTCAAGCGAGGTGTCGCCACGCCAGCCACTGACTTGCGCCCACCCTGTAATCCCGGCTTTCATCTTATGCTTGAGCATATACAGAGGAATCTGTTTTCGAACTTCCTCGACCACCCAAGACCGTTCCGGCCGCGGTCCCACGATGCTCATATCCCCTTTCAGTACGTTCCAGAATTGTGGCAGTTCATCCAGACTGGTCGATCGTAAAAAACGCCCGATCGATGTGACGCGGGGATCATCTTCTGAGTCAACGGCGCGTGATCGCCGGCATGATCGAGCGCATCGTGCGAAACTTGAGCATCATGAACGGCTTTCCATCCAAACCCATGCGCTCCTGTTTAAAGAGGACCGGCCCGGGAGAAGTCAGTTTCAATCAGCAACGCGACAACTCCTGCACAGGCAGTGTAAGAGAGAAGAGCGATCAACGCTACCGATTAAATCGCTGCTACGCTTGAGGATAATATTCCATCCATACAAGGGAGAACCCTGCAGCGTGATAACCGGCAACCCTTCAAACATCTCCGCCTCGGCACGGAGGGTAATATACTCATAGATTGACGGGATGACTTTCACTTCGACGGTCGTGGTCGCCAGATATTCCAGCATCTTTTCCGCTTGAGGCTCGCTTCCGGAGGTGGACACAGAAAGACAATATCCAAAGCCGGCGCATACTTCTCCACATCTCCGTACAGACCGATGACCGAAAGCCCCTTCAAAGGTTTGGCCCAACTTTTGCGGCCGGCGAGTCAAATAGCCTTGGACCTTCACACCGAATTCTGGATGAAGCGACAGTGAGCGGGCAATCCTCTGTCCGAGTTTGCCTGCCCCAATGATCAGACAGTGCCGCTGGTTGTAACCCCTGCTTTCGGAAAAACCTCAGGCCCTCGCGAAAGACCATTCGCGAGAAGCTGAGCGCAACAAGATTCAGAACCCAGAAATATAGAAAGACTAGGCGTGAATATTCGAACTGACGCACGAAGAACGTCAACCCGATGAGAATCAACACCGACAACGAATTGGCTACAGCAATGTCGAAAACCTCGGCCAGATGGGAGCCCATCCGTCGAGGCCGATACAAGTTAAATGCCCGAAAAGATACTCCCCACACGAACAGAATAGGCACAAAGCAAATAGAGTATAAATTTCGAGAGGTGGAACACCCTTGTCGACCGGCCCCCATCCAGCCACGACGCGAATGTAGTAGGCTGCCATCCAGCAGGCAGAGATCAGGGCTAGATCAAACAGAAAGAGGAGACTCTGAAGAAATTGAGCGTGGCGTTTCAGCATAGGCGAGTACGACGGAAATCTTCCCAGCTTGATTCGATCAATTGACGCAGTACGTTCTCTTGAAAATACTTCCTATCGAAGGGCTCCACATGCGCTCGAATCCTCTCCGGATCAAACCTGTTCCGATGGCGTTCAAACATCTCAACCGCATTGATCAGCGATTCTGGCTTCTGCTCATCAAAAACACGCCAGTGGGATACTGTTCGTCGCAGGCCCGAAGCGGCATGCCAGCAGCTCTCTCCTTCCGCGCAGTGGGCTCGCGTAGCACCAACGAAACCACTGTCTCGAGCGCCCCGCCCCTGGCGTAGGCTATGACCGGTTTTCCGCATGCCATCGCCTCGAGCGGAACGATACCAAAATCCTCTTCGCCGGGAAGAGGAGAGCCTTGCAACGAGCATAGTGCTGACGGATCTCAGAATCAGACTGCCAGCCAAGCAGCTCAACGCGTTGGACCGGCAAGTCGCCTTAGGCGATTTTCGTCCTGACCTGCTCCTATAATCTTAAGTGGGAACTTCATCCGATTGGCGGCCTCAATGGCTAGATCCACTCTCTTGTAGGGGACCAGCGACGTGACAAGCAAATAGAATCCCTCGTCTTTATTGGACGCCGCGAACGACTGCCAGTCTACCGGTGGATAGAGAACGGTTGCTTCTCGCCCCAATAAGACCGTATACGTCGTGCGACATGTTCAGAGTTCGCGACAAACCGATACACACCATCGTTTGACGATACATCCCACCGTTGAAGAGGTCGGCGCAGCAACCTCATGGCTGTTCGTGTGAACCACCCTGCTCGTCCATTGCCGAAGTAGGCGTCAAATTGGTCCCAGATGTATCGCATTGGCGTATGAATATAGGCGACATAGCATACGTTGTCAGGCACGCGCAGCCCTTTCGCTACACAGTGGCTGGAACTGATGACCAGATCGTAATCATGAAAAGCAAAGGACCCGATCGCCAGTGGAAAGAAAGGCAAATAGTGTTGATAGTGCGTGGACGACAAAGGCAAACGTTGAATGAAACTGGTCCGGAATAGAATGTTTTTCGATGACAGGCGAAACTTGCCCTTCCGATGCACAAGCGTAAAGACATCCGCTATCTGGGAATAGCTCACAGAGAACCTCAAAACATCGTTCCCCCACGCATACTTACGAGCCAGTCATGAACGAGGGCGACTTTCATACCTCCCTGTCATCGACTTCGTTATTACGCCATCGAGGCATAGATTTTCCGGATTTCAGACAACATGTTTTCTTCGGAAAAACGGTTGCGCACATGTTGGCGCGCCTGGTTAATCATTTCTGTTCGCAACTCATGATTTTCCACCGCTGCTCTGACCGCCCATGCCAAGGCCTGCCCAGATCGTTCGTCAATTAACAGACCATTCTTTTTATGCTCTATTATCTCTGATAGCGCACCGACGTTTATCTGCTACAACAGGCACCCCCGCATACATCGCTTCCAGCACAACATTCGGCAAACCCTCCCATCTCGAGGTTAAGACCAATGCATCAAATGTCGAAAGAATCTGTAACGATTCCTCGTGAGACAGGGTGCCTAATTGCCGAACACGATTTGCCAGACCCCGATGAGTGATTTCCCGTTTTACAGCAAATTCAAGGCTCGCCTCCCCTGCCATCGTCGCAGTGTAATCAGGGCAAGTGTTCTAACGCATCCAGAAACAAGAAACGGATCTTTTGGTACTCTAACCGACCTAAAAATCCCACATGCTTGGCCGGAGTTGTGTGGCCTTCTGGAAGTATTACGAAGCTGAATACTATTATGGTATAATGGTGGTCGGTTTGGTTTTCCGGAAGAATCTTGAGTCGTCATTGCAAGGTTGGCATCATACTCCGACTCAAAAATTATACGGTTGGCACGGGAGATGATAACCCCTTCAATAAAAGTCGCCAGCCATCGTATCCCAATAGGCTTGTGTACAAAATGAAACCCATGGACCGTATACACAGTAGGAACAGTCGTCCCAGTAATCGTGTGGAATAACCCGGCCCGCCCTCCATGCACATGAATGAGATCTGGCTTCCATTCGGAATAAATCTTGTTCAGGTGGAAGGAAACGGCGAAGAGTTCAACGGCTGGGGAAAAAGTGTAACCCATAAGATGGAATATCAAGTTCTTTTGCTTGATGAAGCAGATAGGACTGACTTTGGGTAATAAGCCCCATTGAATGCGTGGACCGGAGTCCACGGAGAATTTGGAGGACATGGGTTGTTCCACCGCCAGGTTTACCATCTGCAACAATTTCTAATACACGCATTGCCGCTTTTGAGCCTCAGACCCAAGATACCCTCCTATTGCGAACTTATCCCGACCCGGGGTTCGTTTTATCCCTTCCGTTCGCCTCATATCTTCTTTAGAAGTGAAAATCGTCTTCTGAATAACCTGATCACTGCGTCAAGGCCCACTCGTTCCAACGCAAGGCGCACACGGAAGCGAACACATTGCAACCAATAGTATCCTTCTGCAGCCAACGGCTTGTCGTAAATGTTCTACTTTGGCCCGCTTGACTTCAGCAAATGTTTTCTTCCAGTTTTGACTTGTCAATCCTTGCGTATTGCATATGGGCTAAAATCCGATCCAGGCTCACAACCTGCACACCGGCCATGACAAGCCGCAAGACAAGCTCGTAGTCCATGGCATACCGGAAATCTATCCTAAACGTTCCCAATTTTTCGTACACTGATCTTCGGACAAACATTGTAGGATGGTTGACCGTCATTTCCTTCATGATTTGATTTGGGTTTGAAGTAAGAGACATAGTCTCGTCGACCATCTCTCCAATATTGAAGCCATCCACACGACATCAACGTCGGGTCTTTGTTTAAATACTCTGGTAATTGTCAAAGCCGCGTCCAACTCATACCAATCCGACGCATTCAGAATTCCAATAATCTCTCCGTGGGCGCAGCTGATACCCTTATTGAATGCATCACTAATCCCCTGAGTCCGGTTCGCTTATCCAATGGTCAATTCTGTGATTATACTTTTTAATAATGTCTACCGTGCGATCCTTTGACCCACCATCAATGATAATGTATTCAAGGCAGTTGTGAGTTTGGTTGATCACGCTCTGGATTGTTCGATCGAGTGTCTCCCGCAGCATTAAGCGTTACAGTGATAATGCTCAGGAGCGGTTGCTCAACGCCTCGATCTCAAAGCAGGGTTATCGTGTGCCAAAAGTAAGGGCTTTTGATTTGGCGCTTCCGCGTTTAGCGCTAGGTACATGTCGGAGCCCGCCGCAACGGAAGGTAGATCGCCGTCTTGAAGTTTTCGATGTTGCGGAAACCGCAAGCCATGCTCTTGATCTTCTGGATTTGGTCGTTGAGCCCCTCGCTCATCGCGTTGATCACCGGATGTTGGTAATATGGGTCCGCGCAGCAACCGCAAAGAAATATTTTAGCAACACACGTCCTTTCGAAATCAGTGATTTCTCAATTAATTAATCAAATTAAAATAAGCCTTGCGGTTCTGGGCATCTTGCAGCATGTGCATCAACAAATATGGCATTACACGCAGACGTCGCTCAATCGACCAACTTTTCCGGCCATGCATTTTCTCTATTACACGTTCAATCTCTTCTGCCCCGATAGTTGCCATCTGCGATGATGTTTTTTGATTTGCGTGAACCCTAAAAGCAGCCAAATAACGTGGCAAGCGATAAAGCCGTGCGCCAATCGAGACTAAATCGTGAGATGAGATCCCAATCCATTGCAAACCGGAAAGATTCATCCAATTGCCCACCGGCTCGATCCCAAATCCTACGTCGCCAAAACATCGTTTCCTGCGGGACAAAATCTGCCCAGGCGTAGGCCAGACTGGTGTGCGGTGGCAGAATCCATCGCCCAATAGCCATCCTGTTCATCAATGAGAATTCGATGTCCGTAAATTACATCGATATCCGGCCGCCGAAAATAGTCGTCAACTGTGTTAAGTGCGCCGGGCAAGAGCACGTCATCGAATTCCAAGTACCCCATAATTTCACCCGTTGTTAGGCGGAACCCCTTGTTGATGGCTTCGGTTTGCCCCCTTATCCACCTCGGAAATCCAGTGAGTCAAGTGTTTCTCAGCCTGAGCAATCACCTGCGCGCGATCCATCGCTTGACGCGCCATCGATTGCGACGTGCACTCAAATTCGGATATTGCTGATTGAGCACGCTTTGCAAGGTATGGCCGACAAATTGAACCTGGTTGAATGACGGCGTCTGCAGTAAAATGTGGAGATATTTTTCCGGTGGGTTGGTAGGCGGCAGACGCTCAAGATGCAATCGAAAGCGGCTGATGCTGACGCAATGTCCCCCAGCAATATTTTTAGTCCAAACAATGCGAGGGTGCGCAGAACTATGCGCAGGACTATATTTACCAAATGCATAAACAATACCCCGAATCTGCCTTGATGCCCAGTTCCAATTGTACGCGTTGGCTAACTGACGTCCGAAATTTCGATGCAGAAATAACAATGTCCAGCCAAACAACCTCCGCTCTAACCGTGGATATTCACGGAATCCGGAAGTTGTCAAAAAGTCCGTTGACAGTTTTCTGAGGGGCTCGCATGTTGTTCATATGAGCCGCCTCTCGCCGCTGTAATTGAGCAAGCTTCTTCGGTGCTCATGGATCCGGTAAAAAATCCCATCAACCTGAAAGAGTGCGCCCCTGGCTCATGATCGGAAAACACCGGCTTGAATGCCCACAATGCTAAAGCCCTCGGCCTCAAGGCGATCGATCACTTCCGCCACAAATGCTGCGCCATCGTAGAGGGCACGAGAGAGAACTCCGCCAATATCCCTTTTGATGTGTGGCAATGTGTCACGTGCACCATCCAACACCTGCCATTCAAAACCCTGCGTATCGATCTTCAAGAAAGGGGCATCGCGCATCCTTCAGGTATTGCCCAACGACGGTATCCAGCGTTTTGATAGGGACGAGCTCCTTCCCTTCGTACGCCGATTCGGGCGCAGCACTTCGATGTGCTTCCAACATGGGCAGAATGGAACTGCTTTGAGAATTACCCGCAATATTGATTTCCACTTCGCCGGTATGATCGCCCAATGCGCATCGCGGAGTAAGCTTCCCACAAGGAATCTCCCGCGCTGGATTGCAGCAACTGACCGTGAGCCTGAGAAAGCGGCTCGAACGACACGATTCTGCCCGCATATCCGCAGTGACGTATTTCTGATGCGAATTGACCCATATTTGCACCTACATCTAGAACCAAATCGATCTTAAATTGTCGCAGCGAATAACCTAAATCCAATGCGACCGCATGGACGGCCCATGGAGGGAGGTCCCTGGGCACAGATTTGGGCTCAGATTCCTCAAACCCAAACACATTTCCAAGGATAGACTTAATTGATTCTTTGACAACACCCATTAATTATCAGTTTCCCTAACGCATTTAAACGAGTAATTCTTGAATGACCCTCCCACGCAAAGATTTGATGGAATGTGCCTGTCTGAATTCAGCCACCCCCTTAGAGCAACCTGGCATACTCAGCACTCCCAGGTCATTGAATCCGCCGCAGCAATTCCACTATCTCTTCATGATCAACAGGCGCTACAACACCGCATCTGAGTTCTTTGACCATTTTGCCGCACCAACTATCGCCATAAACAACGATTGGCCGGTTGACCCGTGCCGCGAGGTACAACACCGCAGCTCTCTCCATACCCTTGTCCCACACTTCATACAACATCAACAGATAATCCTGCCCGGCTGACCGCTTGGTGCGCGTGGCAGTTTCAGCTGCAGATAGCAGTACACCCGCCACAGCCGCTTAGAGTTCCTACCAAAACCCATCGCCGTGGAGTCGATCACAACACTTTCAGAAGCTCGCGGCTCTTTACCGCCATCAGCGTGGCCAGCACTGCCATCCATCATCGGCGCATACCGCTCGGGCCCAATTCACGCGCGGCCGGCAGCACGTCGCCCGACTAAACCCCACCCGCAATACCGTTTAATCACCCCTAAGCTCCTTTCGTCCAATAAATGAGAGAAACGTGATCGGTGACAAAGTCATGCGTACGTGTACACCGAATGAATACCATGAAAAAGAAACCTCCGTGAGGGAAAGAAGATGTGTTCAGGCGGAAATGCACGCTGCAGGTAGTAGCCTAGAAAGCATTGCAGCAATTTGAGCAGCCTTCAAGATTAAGGATTCCAGGCTTGCATAACGACATAGATCTGTCGTTGCTTTGCAAGCAGTTCACTTACCAGAGCCCTTGGCAGAAATAGGTAATTATACAAGGCATCATTATGCTTCCTCATAGTCAATTAATTTCCCTTTGCACATTACAAGTGCCCGGTAGCCTCTCTCAATTAGGGAATTGAACCGTTTCTTCAGGCTGCTGGTTTGAGTGCTTTCCCTTTATAAATCTCACAAAATACTACCGGCTGATATTTTGAAATGACTTCATCCATCCCTTTCAGAACTTCAAATTCTAAACCCTCGACGTCAATCTTGACGAAATCAACACGATTCAAATGCAATCCAGAAACAACATCATCAACTTTCATACAGGGCACTTTTTTATGGTGCTGACAACTTCTTTCCTTTTCGTGTCAATAAGGCTTGAATAGGCGTTATCGGATGTGTGGTAAAAGTTTCTGATCGTCCCTTCATCACTAACGGCAAGATTTATTGGCACAATGTTAGCAATGTTTGCTACATTGCTTACCAAAACATTGAATGTTGCCAAGGAAGGCTCAAACAGAAAGAATGTACCCATCTTTAGCCAAACTGGAGAAGTAGATACTGTGCAGCCCTATATTCGCCCCAATGTCCAGGACGATACTCGTTTCAGTAATATATTCTTTACATAGATCCATTTCTTGTTTTTCGAACCCGCCAGAAGAGGACAGCTTTCCTCCGATATCAGTAGCCTGATCAGACGTATATTTCTCGCCCCAAGTATTGGAGCGTCGCAATACCATTTCAACTTTCGATTTAAAGAGATGAGCACCTCTCCTATCCATCGTTTAGCAAGTTTTATTGAGCCCATCTTGTGAGCATTAATTAGCATTTCAAATCACAATATTTTAACATCAAGTTCGACAAACCCTCTTGAATTGGGCGGGTATGGAGCAAAAGCCTAACTTCGATGGATTGCTGCTTACTGTTAAATCAAACAATTCAAGCAGGTTTGCCGCGAAATGCACCGTAGTCGATATATATGCCTACTCCTATAAACGCCCTCTACTAAAGGTAGCGATATCACGGCACCTTTAATCAGTAGTGGATTTTTGTCATCCAAAACGTACTACACCATCTGATTGCCTCAAATCTATAATCGCAACGCGTTCGCCTAATGCCGAGTAAACCAAAATAGCAAGCGCACTAATTTTGGACAACATCGACTTGCCCGCAACCCAATAATAAAATGAACCTCACTCTGGCTTACCACTAGACTCGGGGAAAATTCCAAACGCGTAAGTTGCACGTCAAGCCCACATTTAACAGCTGAGTTGCGCGTTAATTTGGAATTTATCAACCCCTCCTTTAGATACCTCGTTATCTGCTCCATCACACCACCTTCACTATGAAGATGCCCTTTATCTAGCCATATAGCTCGCGTACAAAGAGCTTGTATCACGGACATATTGTGACTCACGAACAACACCGTGCGCCCCTCCTTGCCAACCTCTTCCATTTTACCCAAGCACTTCTTCTGAAACTGCGCATCGCCCACGGCCAGCACTTCATCCACAATAAGGATTTCCGGCTCCAGGTGCGCAGCCACAGCAAAAGCCAAGCGGACATACATTCCGCTTGAATAACGTTTCACCGGGGTATCGAGGAATTTCTCGACTTCGGCGAAAGGCTACGATTTCATCGAACTTGCCTTTGATTTCCATCTTGCTCATGCCGAGGATGGCACCGTTCAGGAAGATATTCTCCCGCCCAGTGAGTTCGGGATGGAAGCCAGTGCCGACTTCCAGCAGACTGGCCACGCGGCCCTTGATGGAAACTCTCCCAGATGTCGGCTCCGTGATGCGGCTCAAGATTTTTAGCAGGGTTGATTTGCCCGCGCCATTGCGGCCGATGATGCCTACCCGGTCACCCTGCTTGATGTCAAAGTTAATGTCCTTGAGCGCCCAAAACTCTTCATGTGCGTGTCGTTTTCTGGCGCGGCAAAAAGGATGGGTCAATCTCATGGGCGAGACGCTTGGCACCATTTGCCAAAACGTCGCGCAATGCGGTATAGCGCTCCTGCTTTTGGTGGCCGATAATATATTTCTTCGAGAGATTCTCAACAGCAATGACTGGCGACATCAGATCACGTCCGCAAATGTTTTTTCCGTTTTACGGAAATAATATATCCCTGTGATCAGTATCATCAGAATCAGAATCAGGGAGAGGAAAATCCTGGCCAGTAAAACTGAGTAGTGCCGCCCAGAATGGCCCAGCGAAACCCATCGATCACGCCCACCATCGGATTGATGGAATACAGCAACCGCCATTGCTTCAGAGTACGATAGCGCTGCTAAATCCGACCGGTGAAACGTACAGTCCGAACTGCACCACAAAGGGAACGATGTAGCGAAAATCCCGAGTATTTGACATTGAGCGCCGCAGTCCACAGACCTGCGCCCATTGCAGCCACACAGGCGATAAAAATGAACAGTGGCAGGGTAACGATTCTCCAATCAGGCGCAAACCCATACCAGAGCATCAGCCGACCAAAATGATCCCCGAAATTAGAAAATCGACAAAGCTCACGATCACTGCACTGGTTGGGATGACCAAACGCGGGAAATACACCTTCGAAATCATCCGGCATTGCTGATCAGGCTATCGCCGGCATCAGCTAAAAGCATTGGAGAAAAATTGCCATGGCAGGAGTGCGGCGAAAACCAGAATCGGATAGGGCACACCTTCGGAAGGAAGTTTGGCCAGTTTGCTGAACACGACCACAAATACGACCATGGTCAGGAACGGCCTGATCAGTGCCCATGCCAAACCTATGACTGTTTGCTTATAGCGGACAAGAATATCCCGCCAGGCCAGGAAATAAAACAGCTCGCGGTATCGCCACAGGTCTTTCCAATAATGGCGTTCCGCTCTACCTGCCTCGATAACTAGCACACTCTGATTGTCCATCATCTTTTCCCTAATAAGCAGTCAACACCTTTCGTGTAGCAGAGCTCTCAATTTGTTTAGATTGGTTTCATGGTGCCGGATGCCAATTACTCAAATGTTAAATTCCAGAACCCATGCTTTATGATAAACCTACGCTGCATCATTTGCTGCGCTATGACCTGTATAAACGACAACTCTTTGACGCTTCTCGCCAACTCTGCGGTTTCACCTTCACCGATGATTACGATTTTATCGACTAATCCCTTGCATTATTAAGCCACTCTTGCACTTTAAGGCCTCGTGCTACGCATGGCGTGTCGAACTTACACCTGAAGATTAAAGCCCCCATGTTCCCGTACAGTCGGATACGGTCTTACGCATCTTCTCGCCACTCTAAGAGTAGCCTGATGGAAATCAGGCGACTTCAGCAATGAGCCATATTTTTTATTACGAAGGGACCGTCCGGAACTGGAAAGGCAGATTGCGACTCCAATCAAGTCACACCTATGCTGTAACGCGGCGTTTTCATTCACGAGCTCAATCAGGGTGTCACACCACTCCGGTAAGATAATTCCACTTTTTCTTAGTATTACGTTCGCCAGAACGGAATAGGCTGGTCACAACAGCACACCGGCCCGCTTCGGTAATCGTAATGGGAATCACGAGCGTGGCTAGGTACAAACCGACCGACCTGTAATTCCTAAATCAGTGCTCGCTTCGTGCGACCTCATTCAAAGAGAGATCGCCGGCCCTGCCTCAGTCGAGATCTGAGGCCTCACCGAACACAATCCGGCGGCTACCAGAATCCAGAAGAGATGCGCGAGACTCCCCGCAAACATGTAATCGAACAGGTTCCGCGTGGCGAAGCCTACCGTTACAACTGCGACTGCCACAAGTAACCCTTGCGTTTCGGCAGTCAGTGGACCGCCGCCACTGTCTCGTCGAGCGTTGAGACAATGCGGACGAAAATCCAGATAAATACGATGATGAGCCGGCACACCACTCCCCATGAGTACCATCGCAAATGTGTTGTGTAACCCCGGGAGCACTTTCTCCGCCAGATCTTTGTCTTTGTCCGCTTCTACCTCAGCCTGCGTGCAATTTCAAAAATGTGTCATTCCCGTACCCCACCCCGACGAGGGGATGCTGAACGACTTGGTGAAGCCCGAGCCGCCATGTTTTCCACACGGGCGCTGATGGTCCAGGAATCGATGGTGTCCCGTTGGTACCCGATCTCGGAGACGGCAATCAAGCCGCCCCCCATCGCAATTGCGCCCACAAGAGACCCATATGACCAGTCGATGCCGTCCTGCCATCGAGCCCGAAGCCAACTGCCTGGGCGAAATGCGCTACCCAGCCGGCCCTGGTATAGGCAGGCAGCTTGCGCGAGTCCTGCCAGTTACGAGAGTCAGTATCCCGAGTGCGCGCGTCCAAAACGCGCGATGGGTCACCACCCACCAGATGAGAATCGGAATAACGAGCACCAGGTAGGTCGCTAACCAATTGTAATCCGAATAGGGAGCCGCAGCACGAACGAGACGATCTCTCCATGTTCCTCCACGCAAGAACAAAGTCCACCAAAGCAAAGCCCGACAACACGAGGCTGCCCAAGACAACCGTCCATATGATTTGCCGGGAAAGTTCGATGCGCCTGTGGCTACGCAGCACGAACATGGCCCAGTAGAAGACGAGAACCTGCACCACAAGCTTTCTCCACTCTGAGAAACTGTAGGACGGATCGGTGGCAAAAGGGACTGTGCACAACACCCAACCGACAAACCCAAGCAGCGGTAGGTCGATCGGGGTTCGAATCCACGGATTTATTCTCTCAACCCAGGCAAGGCACAGTGCTACGGCAAGCAAGAAAAAGAACGCGTACTCTTGGGAGTGATAGAGCCTCGGAAAGAAACTCAAAACGTGATTCCCAGCAGGCCATACGCCTGAAGTTTCCAGAGTACCGCACTCGCTCGCCGAGGGACATGGACAGGAGCGGCCGTGGGGACGTCCTGAATAGGTTTTGTGATACTGGTATTCAACACACGCTTTATGATCGTCTCGGAATACTACGCGGCTGCAGATGCTGCCGCGCTCTTCACAAACTGAACCAGCGAATCTCTCCAATGGGGAAGCGTAATTCCCGACTGCTTCAGCACGCAATTCGCTAGCACAGAATAACTGGGCCGTGCGGCTCGCCGTCCTGCTTCAGCGGTTGTAATTGGATGTATAGGGAGTCTGTCGCCCCATCGCCGACACGATGGCAGACGCCAATTCGTACCAAGTGCAGTCGCCTGTCCCCGTCGCGTGGACGATTCCCCGGATGTCGAGCGTAAGCATCTTGGCTAACGATTGTGCGAGATCTGCCGCGTTGGTCGGACATCCCCGTTGATCCGCCACCACTCGTAGCTCCGGCTGCTCTATTGCCAATCGCATCATTGTCTTTACAAAATTCTTGCCATGGGCACCGTAGAGCCATGACGTCCGAACCACCGGAGCATTAGGGAAGTGCACCAGCGCTCGGCGTTCACCTTCCAGTTTTGACCTTGCCGTACTGCACTCAATGGATTCGGTGGATCGTTCTCCAGATAGGGAGTCCGCTTCAGCGCCATCGAACACATAGTCGGTCGAGATATAGATCAGCCGGGCTTTGGCTCTCGCTGCTCACCAGGCTACCCATTCTGTCCCCCGGCCATTGACTGCCATAGCCAGATCAGGCTGGTGCTCGGCCCCATCGACATCCGTATAGGCTGCAGCATGGATCACCATGTCAGGTTGGGCACTGGCTACCTGTTCCTCACATGAAGACTTGGTCAGATCGAAGGTCGGGAAGTCCATCAAGATCAATTCGTGCGACGCAAGAGTGCGCTGGAGATCGCAGCCAAGCTGACCGTTCGCCCCAGTAATCAGGATCCGCACGCCCGTCCTTCTTGCAGACGCCGGCTATACATTTGTTCGTAATAGGTGCGAAACTCCCCGGACTTGATCTTCTTCCACCAAGCTTCGTGCGTGCGATACCACTCCACTGTCGTGCGAATCCCTTCTTCAAACGACACCTTCGGCTGCCAGCCAAGCCCTCGAAGCCGGCTGCAATCGATGGCATACCGTCGGTCATGTCCGGGACGGTCTGTAACGAGCCGGATTAAGGACTTGGGTTTGTCTAAACAGTGGAGTATGAGTTCGGCCACCGTCAGGTTTTCCTTCTCGTTCCCACCGCCCACATTATAAATGGTGCCTGGCTGACCCTGACTCAGGACATGTTCAATCCCGGCGCAATGATCATCGACGGCAAGCCAATCACGCCGGTAGCGGCCGTCCCCATATAACGGCAGCGGCTGATCATCAATCGCATTCGTGACAAACAACGGAATGAACTTTTCCGGGTACTGGTTTGGCCCATAGGTATTGCTTCCCCGTGTGACAGAGAACAGGGAAGTGATAGGTCGTCCAATAGCTCAGCACGAGCAGATCACCGCCGGCTTTACTCGCCGAATAAGGACTGCGAGGAGATAAGATGTCCTCCTCTTTCGAATGCCCTGTGTCAACACTCCCGTAGACTTCGTCTGTACTCACCTGAAGGAAGCGTTGGACCCCTGCCTGCCGCGACTCTTCAAGCAACACGCCTGTGCCGACCACGTCCGTCCTGGCGAAACTCCCCGGATCGAGGATCGACCGGTCCACATGCGTTTCAGCCGCACAATTTATGACAGCCTCCACACGATGGTCGCGAAGGATACCTCGTACTGTCGCGGCATCGCAAATGTCGGCGTGGGCAAAGGTGTATCGCGCGTGGCCGGTTAAATCGGCGAGGTTGTCCAGATTGCCGGAGTACCGTAGCGCATCGAGATTGACAACTTCATGCTGACCGTTAGCCAGTAACCGATGGACGAGATGAGAGCCAATGAACCCGGCACCGCCCGTGACTAGAATTCTCACTCACCCTCCTCCATTTTATTTTATTATTGGCGCCGGTTTTTCGCAACTCAGCCGGTTAGCCAGATACAACGACTGGATCGATCCCCGCATCTGTCCACCGACCCTTCAGAACATCCCATGTCAGTTGATCGGCTTGAATATAGACATTGTTGACATCGGTGAGTTTCCGTTCACCTCGGCCGGACGGCTTCAGGGTATTAATGATTAAGACGTTCGCTCCAACTTTTTGATCCCAAAACACCTGCTCGACTCTTCATCCAGCAGACAATGAACACACAACCGCGGCCAACTTTTCGCTTAGTCTCTTACTGAACTGGGAGCAATGTCTCCGATATCGATTTCGACCGCAGCGGCCTGCTGAATGAGGCGAACGCCCAGCACCAGATCGATGACGCTTTTCTTTGCGCAAGAGAATCCCGTGAACTCCTTGCAGTGGACCTCGGACCACTTCCACTTGCATGCCTTCGTGCAGATAAGGATGCGAATCGTAGGGCAGCACACTCCGTCATGAGGGTCCTGATCGCCGCAATCTCCTCATCCGGGATCGCCTCCGGGCAATGGCTAGCACCAACAATATCGACCACACCGACCGTCTTGAGCACTGGCAGCTTTTGCTCCGACGCAAAGCGGACGAAGCAATATCCTGAAAAAGCGGGACCTCGATCTCTTTCTTTCGATCCTTCCATTGACTCATACGCTTGACCGTCGGCAATAACGGCTCAATACCCTGATTCGCAAGCTGGTCGCGCACAACCTTTCGTGGCGTGACTCGGGTCCGAAGGCGCATACCAACGAAGACCATTTGTTTGGTTTATCTGGTTCATTTCAGGGCTCACTGCGGGACTGGCGCGGAAACGCGAGACTCGACAATCCTAGCTTGTTGCGCAAGTTCCGCTCCTCTCGCTTTTCCTCGCGATCCCGCACGTCGCGCTTGCGCGCGCCCTGCGGACACAGCTCCGCCCTTCACTTACAGATCCACAACGCACCACGCACACCGAAGTCCTGTCAGGCGTGGACACGCCGGGCCTTATTCTGGCAGCCCGAGTCTCAGAACCTTTTCCCGCTGGCACTCCCGACTGGACCAACTGTTCTTCACAAGCTGCCGCATGCTCGAGATCAGTGATCAACACCCGATCAAATTGCCATCGGCTGATCCTCTCTGGTGAAGAAACCGGGCAAGAGAGAAACGACACACGCGAGCTTCCATCGATGAATCCCACACAATCGATATTCATCTCTCGAAGTGACAGATAAGCCAATTCGGCTAACTCGGTCGTCCCGTAGATCACAACCCGCAGGCCATGAGAGCCATCGAACGTCGACATCATCTCTTTCAGCCAGTACGCATGTCACGGTAGTAAGAGAGGGGAGTACTGCATGTAGAGATAGGTTAGTCGTGACTTTTCTGTGAAACCCTGTGGCGTCAGAACATACCTCATTCGATTGCGTGGGATGCTCGTGACTGATGTGGCCCTTTCGGGCCAGACCTGAAGACCGCCAAGAACTTCGTCGACCTGGCGCTCGGCGCAAGCCGCGGCCCAAGGCAAGCCGGCGTCCATCACCACCGCCCGCCCCTACGGCTGCACCATCAAGTACTCGTCCTGAGGCGCGCCGCTCTCCTCTCCCGCTTGCGGAGAGGTCGGGGTGAGGGGCAGCGAAGAACTCCACCGCTGGCTGCGGCCCGCAAAGCTTTGCCCTGACCGGATCGAGCCATGACCGACGTGACCTTGACGCAAGTGGCGCTGTTTCTGGCCGCAGCCGTGGTGGCGGCGCCGCTGGCCAAGCTCCTGCGCATCGGCAACGTGCTGGGCTATCTGCTGGTCGGCGTGCTGATCGGGCCGTTCGGGGTGGGCTTCGTCTATTCCGTCTACGAGGTGAGCTCGATCCTGCACTTGCCGAGTTCGGCGTGGTGCTGCTGCTGTTTCTGATCGGCCTGGAGCTGCGCCCCAAGCGCCTGTGGGCCATGCGCGCGGCCATCTTCGGCCTGGGCGGGGCGCAGGTCGCCATCACCGCGCTGCGTGCTGGCCGGCCATCGCCGTGGCGCTCGGCCTGGCCTGGCCGGCAGCGCTGTTCGCCGGCCTGGCGCTGTCGCTGTCGTCGACGGCCTTTGCGCCTGCAGGTGCTCGAGGAGAAGGGCGAGCTGGCGCTGCGCCACGGCCGGCATGGCGTTCGCGGTCCTGCTGTTCCAGGACCTGGCGGCCATCCCGCTGATCGCGCTGACCCCGCTGTTCGCCGTCTCGCGCGCGAGGCTCGGCGCCGCCGATGGAGATCCTCGCCGCCCTGCAAGGCCGATCGGCGTCATCCTGCGTGGTGGTCGTGGTCGGGCGCTACCTGCTCGACGGCCTCATCCGCATCATCGCCCGCACGCGCGTGAAGGAGGCCATGACCGCCTGCGCGCTGCTGACCGTCGTCGGCGTGACGCTGATGATGGAGCAGGCCGGGCTCTCGGCCTCGCTCGGCGCCTTCATCGCCGGCGTGCTGCTCGCCGACTCCGACTACCGCCACGAGATCGAGGCCGACATCGCCCCGTTCGAGGGCCTGCTGCTCGGCCTGTTCTTCACCGCCATCGGCATGTCGCTCAACCTGCGCCTGATCGTCGAGCAGCCCCAACCTGGTGATCGCCATCGTCGTCAGGCCTGCTGGCGGTCAAGAGCGGCGTGCTGCTACCTGCTCGGGCGCCGGGCCGGACTGGAGGCGGGCCCGTCGCGGCGGCTGGCGCTCGCCATCGCCCAGGGCGGCGAGTTCGCCTTCGTGCTGTTCACCGCCGGCGCTGGCCGTCGGGCGTGCTCGAGCAGCCGGTCGCCGATCTCCTCGTCGGTCGCCGTCACGCCTGTCGATGGCGGCGACGCCGCTGCTGCTGCTGGTCGACGAGATGCCTGGCGCCGAAGGCGGTGCGTGCCGCGCGCCTTCGACGCGCATGCCGGAGAACGACGGCCACGTCGTCATCGCCGGCTTCGGCCGCGTCGGCCAGATCGTGGCGCGCATCCTGCTCGCCAAGCGCATCCCCTTCACCGCGCTCGATTCCGATCCGGAGCAGGTCGATGCCGTGCGCAAGTTCGGCGCGCGCACCTTCTACGGCGACGCCAGCCGGCCGGAGATCCTGGACGCGGCGCAGACCGGCAAGGCGCGCGCCTTCGTGCTGGCCATCGACAACGTCGAGGCCTCGCTCAGGACCGCGCAGATGGTGCAGGCAGCGCTACCCGCACGTGCCGATCTATGCCCGCTCGCGCCACCGCCGGCACACCCACCAGCTCATGGACTTGGGGATCAAGGTCATTCGCCGCGAGACCTTCCTGTCCTCGCTCGACCTGACGCGCGAGGTGCTGCGCGGCCTGGGCCTCTCCGAGCGCGACGTGCGCTTTGCCGTCGACACCTTCATGGCGGCGGACCGCAAGCGGCTCTACGAGGACTACAAGCACTACACCGACCTCGAGAAGCTGCAGGCGCGCGCCAGAAGCCACACCCAGGAGCTCGAGGGCATCTTCGCCCAGGACGCCGCCGAGCAAGCCAAGGCCGGGAAGGAGCAGGCGGCCATCCTCCCGCTTGCGGCGCCGGCTAGTGCGATCAGCATCTTACATTCCGTCTGGCGCATCGGTGCTCTCAATATGGAAGCCCTTCGACGTGATCGAGCCAGTCGCCGTCGATCCGGTGGTAGGTGAGGTAGTCCGACGTACACGGCCGTATTCCATCTCACGCGCACCTTCACGAGCGCCTGGGTGGCGGAGGCAAAGTCCACCATCAGGATCTGCTCCTCGCGCGGGATGTTCCTCGATTTCAGCGATGGCCGGCTCGGCAATTGCGTCCTTGTATGCCTGCTGCCGGCAGCATCGACATCTCGCCCCCGCGCAATCCGTGCAGCTGGGCCGTCGAGCGAAACACGCGATCGAAGCGCGACGTGTCGGAGTCGTACATGAGGTCGAAGTACCGCTGCACGGCCTGGTGCAGACCCTTGGACATCGGTGTGGTCGGTCACGAGACGGCTCCTGCGGTGTCTGGTGCGCGAACCATTGCGCAGGCGGGCGGGGCAGGTCCTTGCGAATTGCGCTAGGATCGGATGGCTCGTATTTGCAATATTCTGCTCAATTTATCAGCTCTTCTGAGCAAGCATGCCAAACATGGACTCTCGACGCGATCGATCGCCGCATCGTCGCTGCGCTCCAAGCGGACGGCAGAGCTGAGCAATGTCGAGCTCGCCGAGCGCGTCGGCCTGTCGCCCTCACCGCTGTCTGCGCGCGCGTGAAGCGGCTCGAGCATGAAGGGTATATCGAGGCCTATCGCGCCATGCTGGGGCGCGACCGCATCGGGCTCGGTCTCACGGTTTTCGTCGGCGTCAAGATCGAGGGCCATGCCGACGAGCGGGCCGAGCGAATTCGAGAAAGCCATCCTGGCCATGCCGGAGATCGTCGCCTGCCACATGGTCTCGGGCGAGGCCGACTATCTGCTCGAGGTCGTCGTCCCGGACCTCGCAGCACTATCAGCGCTTCCTTCTCGGCAAGCTGCTGGACTTGCCGATCGTCAGGGAGGTGCGCAGCAACATTGCCATTCAACCCCTGAAGACGGCAGCGGCGCTGCCCCTGGATCATCCTCAACCCGCCGCAAGGAGCATCGCAAGCCTCACCCAACGACGCGGTCGCGAGGCGGCTTCGGCGCTAAGCGCGCTGACGTCGCCTATCGCCCCTACCTTCGCGCGCAAGCTGGTCCAGATCGAGATTTCGAGCTCGAGACGGCGCGCGGGCGACGATAGTAGTTCATCAGCGCCGCGGTGACGAGCGCGCGATCGAGGTTGCGGCCGCCGCTCCCAGCATGCCGAACGCCGGCACCAGCGCGAAAGCTCAGCGCCACGTCGAGCACCGCCGACACCACCAGCACCAGCGCGCACAAGCCCCTGCTCGCCCAGCATGTTGAGGACGAACTCGGCCGGGCCCATCGAGGCGCGCACCAGGAAGCCGACGGCGAGCACGAACATCACCGGGGTAGGCGGCGGTGAACTGCGGGTTGAACAGCCACAACAGCGGCTTGCCCAGCGCCCAGGATGACGATGCCGCCCGGCCAGCGACGGCCAGAAGGTCCAGTTGCACGGCATCCGCGCGACCGGCGCTTCAGGCCTCTCGTGGTCGCCGCGCGCCTTCAGCGCCGCGAAGCGGTTGGCGACCGCGCTGCCCACCGCATAGTGGATGAACATGACGAGGCTCATGGTCTTGGCGGCGGCGAAGTACATGCCGACCTCGGTCGGGCGACATGTAGGCCGAGACGATCAGGACGTCGGCGTTCTGCAGCGCCAGCTCGCAGCCGGTGATGGCCATCAGCGGCAGCGCGGCGCCGAGCCACCGCCTGAAGTCGTAGCGCCGGCTCCCCTTGGGCAGCTCGCCGCGGAATCGGCGGGCAACGAGCAGCATCTGCACGAGGGCCGCGCGCCCACGTGGCGACCACGGCGGCGCCGGCCGCGGTGACGGCATTGGTCGGCAGACCCAGACCATGCGCCGCCGACCATGCAGGCCGAGCAGCAGCAGCGGGCGCAGGATGTAGGGCGGAACCAGACCCACCGCGATCCAGCCGCGACCGCGGCCGATGCCGTCCTGGACGTCGCTCAGCGCGCACAGCGGCACGCACGCGAGCGCCAGGCAGACGGGCAGCGGCGTAGTGGCTGTTGAGACGCGCGCCGATGCAGCCAGATCGCCAGCGAGGCCCACGCAGGCGACGGCCGTGCCGAGCAAGCACGGCGACCGCGCGGCTGCCGAGCAGGAGCCCGCGCAGCGGCGCCATGCTCGCCTGCGCCAGATATTCGCGGCACGAGCCGGATCACTGGCGTCGGCAGGCCCAGATGCGACAGGCCGCCGAGCACCAGCACCCAGGTCCACACGAACACGTAGATGCCGTACTCGAAGCGCGCCCATCCAGCGCGCCAGCACCACCTGCGACAGATAGAGGATGCCGGCGCTGGCGATGCGCACGGAAAATGCCGCGACCGCGTCACGCTGCGTGCGCGAGCGCTCGCCGTCGCCGCGGTAAAATGCCGCTGCGCCTGCCGCGCGAGGCCGGTGGCGTACCGCAGCAGGCGAGAATGCCGCCATGCTCTGGCTCGGCGTCGGCCACAGCCCTCTTGTCTTCGGGTTGTATGGACGGATGCTGGGTCGCAGCGCACCGACTTACGAGACATTGCCTCAGGACATTTCGCGTCGCACCTCAAGACGCTGCTCGCCCGGTCGGCCTCGGCCCGGCGACGCACCATCTCGGCCACACCGGCCCACGCCCAGCTGCGCCCGGCGTCGCCTTTGAGGCTGTGCGCGGTGGAGAAGAACTCGGCCACGTCAGCCGCCCAGGCGCCATGCCGGCCTTCCAGCACCGCCACCATGGCCTCGACCTCGCCCGGTGTGGGCGTTGCGTCCTCGTGGAAATGTGCCAACCCGATGCCATCTTTCGTCCCCGGCGCTGTGATAGCGTCGAGGTAGCAAGATTGACGCCAGGACGGCAGTCGGCAGACGGGCCCCGCCGCGCACCAGGGTTAACGCACGGCAGGTCGGTCCGAGCTGCGCGCTCGACGATTGGCGAGGCGCCTGCGCATTGCGCTGAAGCATCGGGAATCGACATCGGAGATGCTGCGATGAAGGCCGCGATCAGCATCGACGCTCGTTGCCGGCGCCCTTTGTCTGTGCGTGTTTGCCGCTGCTCGGGCGGCGAGGCCCTGGCGCAGAGCAAGCCCGAGGCCGGCGCCCCGAGAGCCGCTCCCAGCCTCAGGCGACGGTCGGAGCGCGCGCCCGCGCCGCGCCGGCCGGACGCGCCAGGCCCCCAGCGAGGATGCGCCGTCCGCGCAAGACGAGATGCCGGTGGTCGCCAGGGCGCGTGCCCGGACCAGGGCCGCAAGCTGCAGCTGATCGTCTAGCGCGGCGCGCGTCGTCGTTCCCGAGCGTCTACTGCTGGCGACGCGGCGGCAGCGGACGCTTTGCGCGCCCGCCTTCTTGACCGGGGCCTTCCTTGCTGCTCCGACACGACCTGCCCCTTCTTCTTCGGTCTTGGCCACGGCGCGGCGCCGGCCGCCCGTGCCGCACACGTACGACCTGACGAGCTGGCGGATGGTCATGGGCCCCTGGCGTCCTCCGCGCACCGGCATGGTCTCGAGCGTCGGCGGGGCGAACAGCGCCTTCCACGCGTAGCGTCTGGAAGCCGTGCTCGAGCAGGTTGGCGGCGCGCACGCTGCGCTCGCCGCCCGTGGCCTCGCCCAGCACCACCGCGATCATCTTGCGGCCGTCGCGGGTGGCGCTGGCGACCACGTTGAAGCCGCTGTCGCAGATGAAGCCGGTCTTCAGGCCGTCGGCGCCGGCATAGTTGGTGAGCAAGCCGTTGTGGCTGCGCAGGTGGCGCTTGCCGACCTTGCACGTCGAGCATCGCCCACATGTGCGCATACTCGGGATAGTCGCGCACCACGGCGGCTGAGAGCCTGGCCGAGATCGCGCGCGGTGGTGATCTGCTCGGGCGCCGGCAGGCCGTTGGCGTTGGCGAACCGGGTGCGCGTCATGCCGAGGCGGGCGGCGGTGGCGTTCATCTGCGCCACGAAGGCCTCGTGCGAGCCGGCCACGGCCTCGGCCAGCATCACCGCCACGTCGTTGGCCGACTTGATGATGAGGGCCTGCAGCGCCGTCTCGACCGTAATGCGAGTTGCCCGGCGGCCAAGCCGAGCTTGGTAGGGCGCCTGGCTGGCTGGCGATCTCCGAGCAGGCGATCTTGGTCTCGAGCGTCAGCTTGCCCTCCTTGATCGCCTCGAAGGTCAGGTAGGCGGTCATGATCTTGGTGAGCGACGCCGGATGCCACTGGTTGTCGGCGTCCTCGGCATAGAGCACGCGGCCGTCGGCGGCATCGAACAGCAGCGCCGGGCCTGCCGCGGCCGGCGACAGCGCCAGCGCCACAGCGATCGCGCGCCGCCACTAGATCCGGTCAACCGAGCCAACATTGCATCCCTCATCCGAGGCGCAACCGGTGTGTCTCGTGTAGCTCCGCTTGTGCGGCACCTTTGCGGCCCTGGCTACCGGCCTCGCCAGGCGTGAGCCGAACGTTTAGCATCGCCCCAGTGCCCGCGAAGCCTCAAGCGTGGCAGAGCGTTGCAGAGCCGCAGTGAGCGGCCGGAGTGGTCGAGATCGCTGCGGAGCGCGCGGCAGGTCGCGCTCCGCAGCTAGCGCCCGGCACGGCGATTGCGGACTGCTGCTGCGGCCCGGACGCCGGGCCTGCCGTGGCCTCGGGGCGCAGGAACACGTCGACGCGCATGCCCGGGCAGCAGCGGCGGCTGGCCCGACCATGTCGATCAGCACCTCGAGCACGTCGACGTCGGTCGGCTTGCGGGGCCCGCGCTGGCCGAGCCGGCTCGGCCCCAGCGTCTGCGCCAGAGAGGCGATCTTGCCCTCGAAGTCCTTGCCGGGAACGCATCGGAGCGCACGATGGCGGTCTGGCCAATGCGCACTTTGCCGATGTCGCGCTCCTCGAGCTCGGCCCTGACCTGCAGCGAGGACAGGTTGCCGACGATGACGAGCACGGTCTCGGGCGAGGGCGTCGCCGTCTCGCCAGTCTTGGCGTTGACCTGCAGGACGCGTGCCGGCGGAGGCGGCCCTGATGCGCGTGCGCTCGAGCGCCGCATCCGCCTGGGACGAGGTCGGCGCGGGCGGCGACGAGGGCCGCTTCCGGTCGGGTCGGGCGCCGGCAGGTTGTCGGCCGAGAGCACCTTTGCGCAGGGTGGCCCGCGTCTGCTCGAGCCGGTCCTTGGCCCGGTTCACGGCATCGCGCGCCTTGTCGAGGTCGGCATCGCTTGCCGAGCCGGTGCGGCGCGCCCTCAGGCAGGCGATCGGCCTCCTCGCGGGCTTGCACCAGCTGGCGCTCGGCATTGGCGACGCCGTCCTCGGCGGACCGGCGTTCCTGGGCCTTGCCCGATACCTCGGTATTGTCGCGATCGCGCTTGCGGATCGCCGCCTCGGCGAGCGGCGGGATTGACGCGCGCCCGATCAGCTCGTCGTCGTCGAGGCGCACCATCAGATCGCCGGCGGCAACCCTGTCGTTGAGAGCAGACCAGCACCTCGGCGATGCGGCCCGGCCCCTGCGCGCCGATGCGCACCTCGCCGCCGGACGGCTCGACGCGACCCGGTGCGGAGGCCGCCCACGCGGTCTTGGACGACGTCGCGCCTTCGGCTTGGCCGCGGCGTCGGCCCTAGCGGACGCATCGCGCCTTTGGACGCGCCTCGGCGCCGGCTTGGGTGAAGGTCTGCGGCACGTAGTAGCCGACGCCGAGCGCCAGGATCGCCGCGACGATCCAGCATCTTGAGTGAGGAATCGCCTTTACGCATTGGCTTTCCGCTTTCTGTTGCGTGCCAGCTGGTGCACCGTCTCGACGCCTTCGGCGCGGCGCTCCTCGCCGACGATCAGGCCGTCCTCGATGCGCAGCACCCGGGTGGCAAACGGCACGGTCCTGGGATCGTGGGTGACGGCGAGGACCGCGCGGCTCGTGTCCTGGCGATCTCGGCCAGCAGCTGCATGACGGCCATCCCGTTCTCGCTGTCGAGCGCCGCCGTCGGCTCGTCCGCCAGCAGCACCGAGGGCGCCCCGACGAGCGCGCGCGCCACCGCGCACGCGCTGCTGCTCTCCGCCGCTCAAGTTGGACGGAAACGATTTCATCCTGTGACGCAGGCCGACCTGCTGCAGCGCCCGCTGCGCGCGCACCGTCGCCTCCGAGCCGCGCTCGCCGCGCAGGTCGAGCGCGATGCGCACGTTCTGCTCGGCCGTCAGCGTCGGAAACAGGTTGTAGGACTGGAAGATGAAGCCGATGTAGCGGCGGCGCAGGGCCGCCAGCTGCTCCGGCGTGAGACCCGCCGTGGCATGTCCGGCGACGGACAGCGTGCCCGAGGTCGGCGTCAGGATGCAGCCCAGGATGGACAGAAGCGTGGTCTTGCCGCTGCCCGACGGGCCCATCAGCAAGCGTGAGCTCGCCGGCGCGCAGCGCCAGATTCACGCCCTTGAGCGCGCGGACCTTGCGGGGCCCATGCCCCAGCTCCTTGACGATGTCGCGCGCGTCCAGCACGACCTTGGCGAGCCTGACGGGCTCGTTGCCGGGCTCGTGGGCGATCGCGAGGCTGCTGCCGTCGGCGGTCATCGGTTGAACACCATCGCTGGATCGATCCTCATGACTTTGCCGATGGCGGAGATCGCCGAGATGGCGCACATGCCGAGCGTCAATCCGAGCAGCAGGACAGCCAGCGCCGGCGTCATCGACGATCGGCAGCGCCGTGCGCTCGCTGAAATAGACGATCGCCATGGCGATGGTCATGCCCAGCGCGTAGCCGAGCACGGCGCTGAGCGCGCGCCTGCGCCAGGATCACCCTGTGGATGTAGCCCGACGACGAGCCGAGCGCCCGCAGCGTGGCGAACTCGTTGAGGTGGTCCTTGGTGCTGGAATAGAGCGTCTGCGCCACGATCACGGTGCCGACGATGAGGCCGAGGATGGCCCCGCCGATGAGCGCCACGCCGGCGCCGGTCGCAAACAGCCAGTGGTTGAGGCTGCGCGTTGCGGAACTCGGCCTTGGTCAGCACCTCGCTGTCGGGCACGTCTCTTCCTGATGGCGTTGCGCACCGCCTTGGCGTCGGCGCCCGGCTCGAGCTTGACCAGCACGTAGGTGATCTTGTCGGCCGGCATATCGAGCAGGGTTCGCGCGCGATTGAGGGTGGTGAAGACATAGGGCGTGACGGTGAACGAACGGATACCCTCGGTGAGGCCGGTGACGCGCACCCGCGATGCGCCGACCTGCGCGGTGTCGCCCGACGCCCGTAACGCCGAGGTCGGGCAGATAGCTCTTCTCGACGATCACGGCATCGCGCGCGCCGAGGCCCGAGACGTCGCCCTCGACGATATTCCAGGGGCTCAGGCCCCCATCCTCGTGATCGGCGCCGATCAGCACGACGATGGTCGACCCGCCCGGTGGGCTTGCGCCACTCGGTGAAGACTGGCAATGAGCGGCGTGGCCTTGGCGACGCCCGGCGTCGACAGCGCGGCGAACTTCTCGCGCACGCTGATGGCCTGGGCCTCCTCGAAGTTCTTGGTGCCGTAGGCCAGTGACCCAAAGATCGCCGTCGGCCCGGTCGATCATCGAGATGATGAGGTTGCGGGCGCCCAGGTAGAGCCCGAGCTGCACGGCAACGAGGACGATCGAAAACAGGATGCCAACCAGCGTCACCGCAAGCCGGATGCGGTCGTGAAACAGGTTGCGGAATGCCAGAATGAGGTCATTGCGACGCGTGATACCCGTAAAGTTTCACCCCGGCGCGGCGCCAAGCTGGCCTACCGTTTGCCGACGCACAGAGATGCAGACAGCGCGAGACTGCGATCAGATCGCGACCTCGGCGCCCTCGACGTGTGGGGTCTTATATAGGTACTTGTGTCCGCCAATGCTGACCGGCCCCGACGAATATATGCAGGTCCGCGCACGATGGCAGTTCCTCCGCCGAACGGACCGCCGAACCCGGTCTCGCGGACCCAGCGCTCGGAGGTCTTAAGCGATTGAACTTGATCCATTTTCCATCCGTCATCGGGGGCCGAACAACAGCCCCCGCCGAGTTGCACACTTTGCCCGGCGGCACACGCGACTAATGCGCACGCTCAACCCTTTGCCGGGGCCGGCGACACGCCAGCGCTCTTTCGCCCCTAACTAACCCTGGGCGACACTTGCCATCTCGCGCCTGGCACGAAGCGCGCTCTGCAAGCCATTCCACGAAGCTCGCGGCCCGCTGAGCCACGATGTGGCGCTGCTGATCGAGCGTGACCATGTGATAGCTGTTGTCGAGGACCAGCGTGTCGACCAGGCCGCCGAGGTGCTTTTGCAGGTAGTGGGCATTGTGCGAGGCTCGCCATGTCGTCCTCGCGCGGGTGGACGATGAGGGCGGGCTGGCACACCTTGCCGAGATTGCGCTTCACCACGGACACCAGAGCATTGAGATTGGCAAACGAGCGCAGCGGCGTGCTGAACACGCCCGCCAGGCCGGCATCGCCGCCCTGCATGGCCGAGACGACGAGGGCGCGCACGCGCTCGTCCTTCAGGCCGTAAGGCTCGTGCTCGGCCAGGTCGAACTCGAACCTGAACGGCAGCGGCCGGAGATAGTTCAGCACCCGCGAGTACCAGGGCATCGACCAGCCGTCGAGCTTGAGCGTCGGCGAGAACAGCAGGAGGCCGTGCACATCCTCGGGCCGGTTCTGCGCCAGGTGCGTGGCCAGGATGCCGCCCATCGACAGGCCGCCGGCAACGACGATGTCGCAGTGCTCCTTGAGCCGGTCGTGAGCCGCCTCGACGCTGGCGTACCATTGCTGCCAGGTCGAGCGGCGAAGCTCCTCGGGCGTGGCGCAGTGGCCGGCGAGCTGGCAGCAAGAGACGGTATGGCCGGCGCGGGCAAGCGCCATGGGCGACGAACCTGAGCTCGGTCGGCGTTCCACCGAGGCCATGCACCAGGAGGACGCCGAGGCGCCCGCCGCGGATGAACTGGCTGCGGTCCGGCTCTTGCGCGTCCGGCGCTTCTTCTTCCTGTTCCGTCAGCTCTCTATGCACGCGGGTTGATCCCCATTTTGCTTTCTGCATGCGCACTCACCACTCTGCTTCCAGCTCGATTTCCCTCACAAGCGTCCATTGGCTTCCATCCCTTCGTTGCGATGGTTAACGGCGCAAAGTGTCTGTCAGTGGGCACCATCGAGGCCGCAGCGGCGACAGGATTGCCGCCGCTCAGCCTCGACATTCGAGACAGCGTTCCTGGGCTATGACCTCACTCTTGCTCACGCGATGCAGCACGCGGTCGAGAAGCTGGAGGCTCAAGTCCATCTCCTGCCGGGTGATATGCAAGCTCGGCGCCAGCGTGACCACGTTCTTGTGGTAGCCGCCGATATCGAGCACCAGGCCGTACGTCCTGCCGCCGACCTCGAGATCGCCCTTCGAGCCCCTCGTCCACCATGCGATCGACGATGCGCCTTCGACGGCGTGAAGCTGTCGTGCGCCTCGCAGATCTCCATGCGCAGCGCCAGCCCCAGGCCATCGACGTCGCCGACGATCTTGTAGCGGCGCTTGAGGTCCTCGAGGCCCTGCAGCAGATAGGCGCCCTTCTCCATCACCATGGCCTCGTAGTCGGTCTCGCCCATCATCTTCATGGCTTCGAGCGCGACCGCCGTGCCCATCGGGTTGGCATTGAAGGTGGAATGGGTGGAGCCGGGCGGGAACACCTGCGGGTTGATCAGCTCCTCGCGCGCCCAGATGCCGGCCAGCGGGTTGAGGCCGTTGGTCATGCGCCTTGCCGAACACGATGACGTCGGGCTCGACGCCGAAGTGCTCGATCGAGAAGAGCTTGCCGGTGCGGTAGAAGCCCATCTGGATCTCGTCGACGACCAGCAGGATGCCGTGCTGGTCGAGCACCGTCTTGAGCTCGACGAAGAAGTTCTTGGGCGGGATGACATAGCCGCCCGTGCCCTGGATCGGCTCGACGTAGAAGGCGGCAAACTCCGCCTCGCCGGCCTTGGGGTCCCACACGCCGTTGTATTCGCTCTCGAACAGGCGGGCGAACTGCCGGACGCAATAGCTGCCGTAGTCCTCCTTGCTCATCCCGCTTGGGCCCACGGAAGTGGTAGGGGAACGGCACGAAGTGCGCCCGGTCGCCGAAATGCCCGTAGCGGCGGCGGTAGCGGTAGGACGAGCGTGATTGCCGAGGCCCCGAGCGTGCGGCCGTGATAGCCGCCCTCGAAGGCGAACATCAGGCTCTTGCCGGCCTTGGCATTGCGCACGAGCTTGAGGCTGTCCTCGACCGCCTGGCTGCCGCCGACATTGAAGTGGACGCGGCCTTTCGGGCCGAACCTCTGCTCGGCTGCCTTGGCAAGGGCGGCGGCCAGCTCGATCTTCTCGCGGTGCAGGTATTGGCTTGCGACCTGCGGCAGCCGGTCGAGCTGGCGCCGCGCCGCGTCGTTGAGACGCTCGTTGCGGTAGCCGAAATTGACGGCCGAATACCACATCTGCAGGTCGAGGTACTCGCGGCCCTCGACGTCGTACAAGAACGAGCCCTCGCAGCTCTCGAAGATCTTGGGCGGGTTGGTGTAGTGGACGGTGTCGCCGTGCGAGCAGTAGGAGGCTTCGAGCTCGAGCAGCTCGGCCTGCGACAGCTCGCCGGCCGTCTTCTCGATCTCGGCGCCCCGCACGAGCGGCCAGGTCACTGGCTTGTGCATCGCTGGCTCTCAATCTCTCCGCTCTTGCCGCCGGCTCGTCCGATATCGGCGAACTGGCGGTCTTCGAGCCAGCCGGCGAGCTGCAGGGACGCTTCGTCGAAATCCGCAAATGCCAAGTGCGGCATGTTCGCGGCACGGCAATGGTCGAGCAGGGCGCCCTTGGCCAGCACCAGGTCGGCGCGGCCGGCCACGCAGAAGTCCGAGCGGCCGTCGCCCACGACGATACGCAGCTGCCGCGGCTCGCCATCGGTGAAAGCGGCACTTGCAGTTGCCCGACAAAGCTTGGCAGTCGCTGCGGGCATGCGGGAAGCTCAGCCGCCAGCGGTCGCCGCCCTGCCATTGCAGGCGATTGGCATAGAACGGCAGCTCGAGGCCGTAGCGCCCGAGCACCGCCTCGATCGGTGCGATCGAGGCCGTCGGATACGATCGATCACGCTGTGGCCGAGCCGGCGGCACAGCCTGGCGAACCGCGGAAATCCGCTATCGATCTCGATCCCGGCGACGAACGCGTCCATCTCCGCCTGCGCTCGCGCGCACCAGGTCGATCTGGCGCACGAGGCACTCGCGCGAGCCGATGCGGCCCGGCCTTCCAGTCGTCCTCGATCTCCGCCATGCTCGGAGCGGCAAAGCGCTCGAGCAGGAGGTCGGTCGTATCGACAGGAGCGATAGTTCCGTCGAAATCGACGAACACGCGACACTTCACACGCGCACGTGACACGCTCAGGGAACCCTTTGGGGAATTGCTGCACCCTGCCCCGATGGGCGCCGGAGGACGGCGGCTTCTCTGGCCGCCAATGCCGCCGAAGCCAACCGGTTTCATTCACGTTTTCGTTAACCGATCACCTATCGGTGGTTCCGATAGATGTCGCAACGTCTTCGAGGACGCTGTTACGGAGGAGCCGCCATCGTAGTTAGTGAATGTTTAGAAGGGATTAAGGCGTAACGAGACACGTAGGCCGCAGGCGCGGCGAAATGCCATCGGCGCCCGGACACGGCAGCAGGTGACGGCTTCAGGCTCGCTCGAACCTGCCGCGGCTCCAGTGCAGCGCCGCGCCGACATAGCCCACGAGGGCCGCCAGCAATCCGAGCAGGTAGGGCGCCGTGAGCTCGAAGCGCGTACTTGCCCACCGCCCAAACGAGCATGCCTGCCGCCACCGAGGTGTAGGCGCTGGCAGGCCCGCCGAAGCGGCGTGAAGAGAGCAAACAGCGCCGTCACGAACACGCCGGCGCTGCCGAAGGCCGATGCCGTCTCGACCAGGTCGTGGATGCGCTCGGACGTGACGGAGAGGAGATAGAGCGACGACGCTGAGCGCCATGACCGTGAGGCGTACGCACCAGAGCTTGCCGCGGTCGGTGATGCCGGGGACGAGCCGGACCACGATGTTGTGCGAGATCTGCGAGGCCGGGGCGTGCAGCGCCGAGTGGACCGTCGAAAGTATCGCCGAGATGATCGCGCCCGGCAAACGCAATATAGAGAAGCCCAGGCAGATACGCCTTGGCGAGCTTGGCTACGATTTGCTCGGATCCGGCACGTTGGGCAGAAGGCCGGGGCCCACGAGCCCGAGAAACACGGGCACCATGCCGACGATCAGGTAAATGCCGCCGCCGAGCACCGTGCCCTTCACGGCGACCTCGGCCGAGCGAGCGCCGAGGAACCGGGAGATCAGCTCGACGGCAACGATGGTGCCGCAAATCGGGATCGCAATCTTCTCGAGCGTGCCGAGCAAGGCTCTCCCTGCGCATCGAACACCTTCAGCCGTTGCGGCTCGACTTGCGCGAGCCCGGCTGAAACGCCGCCGACGTGACCCGCGACGATAGCCCCGAGGATGATCAAGCCGGCCAGAACGGCAATGCCCTGGATGACATCGGTGACCGCATCCGCCAGCAGTCCGCCGACGACCGAATATGCGGCAACCAGCACGGCCGCCAGCAGGATCGCCGACTTGAGGCCCATGCCTGAGTTCTCATCCATCACCTGGCCGAAGGCGCGCACCTGGGCCGCCGCCCAGATGACCGAGCCCGGCAGCAGCACGATCGACCACCAGCCGCTCCACGCCGGCCGAGTAGCGCTGGCGGAAGAGATCTGCGAAACGTTGTAAGCCCCCGGCTCCACAGGGCCCGCGCGAAGAAGACGCCGACAATGATGATGGCGGCCGCGTAGCCGACCGGGTCGACGAGGGCACCCGTGCAGCCCCTTCTCATAAACGCGCTCCGCCCGAGGCCACGATCGCCTCGGCGCCGAAGTAGGTGGCAAACACGGAGAAGGTGACGAGGGCCACGCCGAGCCGGCGACCGGCAAGGATATAGTCGGCCTCGCCGGCCATGCGGCGGGAGACCCAGGTGCCGACGGCAAATTGCACGAGCACATAGCCGACGATGGCCAACAGCAGCCAGTTCATCGCGTTCCCCGTCCATACTTCGCCATGCTTGCGCTCGGCGCCGGGTAGCTGCATGCACCTGCGCAGAGATGCAGCAAGCTGGCGGCTACATCGCCGGTCCGACAACAGCTGTACAGGTGACGGGTGTTGTGAGCTGCGCGCACTCAGTTCGCCTTTGTGTTTAGTCACGCTTGAGCATTTCGTGCGGCGATCCCCATATCTATCTGCCGCCGATGCCGCGGGCACTCGAGGTCAAGCCGAGCACGCTTCGTGAGCACAGCCCTGCGCCATGTTCAGGCCCGCCATCTCCTGCCTCACCGCAGCCGCGCTCATCCTCGCGCAGGTCCCCGACCGCCCGTGCCGCCTCGGCCATGACGCGCGCCGAGTACGAGGCCTGCCAGGCCCGTGACGAGAACGGCTTCCGCGCCGCCATCGAGACGCTCACCCGCAGGGGCCTGCAGACCGGCCTCGCCAACGTCGACTACAAGGTGCTGGTCGCCGACGAGTGGCGGCGCGGCAACATCGACGACGTCATCGACCGCGAGGTCGACCGCGCCATCGGCGAGGTGCGCGACGAGTCGAGCTGGTTCAAGCTGTGGTCGTCGCTGGCCTCGCGCGAGAAGGCCGCAGGAGCTTGCCACCACCGCCGCCGAGCGGGTCTACCGCTCCGAGCCGATGAAGAAGGCCATCGAGGCCTGGCGACGGGGCTCGGCAAGGAGATCGGCAAGCGCATCGAGCTCGCCACCGTCGACACGGCCGGCCCGGCAACGCAATGCATGCAGGCCTTTCTCGGCCGCCGCTACGGCACGACCGTCGCCCGCATCGTCGCCGACGGCGCCGGCAAGGAATACAGCATCGACCCGGCAAGGGCGGGGCCCATGTCTCGACCGGCCGAGGTGCTGATGGAAGGCGGCGAAGGCATCGCCGGCACGGTGGTGCTGGTGGTGCGCCGCCAGCTCGCCAACATGGCCTCGCGCATCGGCCAGCGCATCGTCGGCTCGATTCTCGAGCCGCCTGGTGTCGGTGGTGGCGAGCGGCGTCGGCATCGTCCTCATTGCCAAGGACATCTGGGACTTCCGCCACGGCGTGCTGCCCATCGTCGCCGACGAGATGAAGGCCAAGGCGACCAAGGACAAGGTGCGCGAGGAGCTGGCCAAGTCGATCGCCAGAGCAGATCGGCGACGGCCTCAAGGAGATCGCCGAGAAGACCGCCGAGCGCGTGGTCGAGATCTGGCTCGAGTTCCGCCGCGCCCACGCCAAGGTGGTGGAGCTCGCCGAGCGGCAGGACGACTTCAAGCGCTTCCTCGAGACGGTGAAGGCCGGCGACATGCCGCGGCTCGACGAGATCGTCGGCCTGGTGCTGGCGGGCGAGGGCGAGGCCGGCGTGCTCAAGCGGCTCGCCGACGGCACCCTGCATCGCGCCGTGACGGGACTGCCGCCGGCCGCGCTCGATATCGCCCGCGAGGCGCGATCGCTCGGAGACGGCGCTGCAATGGTCGGCGATTGCCGGCGACAGCCTGCCCAAGGTGGTCGAATACGAGGTGCATCGCCGCGCCAAGCCCGAGGCGTTCACCAAGGCCAGCCTGCAGCGCCTGCTCGGGCTGCAGGACCGGCTCGCCGTCACGCAGGCTCGCCTCGCTCACGCCTGCAGCCCGCGCACCTCGCTGTTCGAGCTCGAGACCGGCGGAGCTCAAGGCGCTCGCGCGCGGCGCTGGACGACGACCCAGCTCGACAGCCTGTCGCGTTATCTCACCGGCCTCGACAAGGCCTCCGCCCAGCGCGTCCTGCGTGCCGTGGCGCAAACGCCTGCCCGCATGGCCGAGCTCGGCAAGCCCAGGGTGCGCGAGGCCATCATCGCCTCGAGCGACCAGGCGGCGGCCGTCGGCATGATGCTGCAGGCGACTTCGCTGCCCGATCCGACCCTGATGCTGGAGCATCTCGAAGCTGGTGCTCGACGGCCGCGTGAGCCCGCTGGCTGCTGTGGGAGAAGCACCCGGTCTCGCTGGTCGGGACGGGCGCTGCTGGCGCTGATCCTGCTCCTGCTGATGCGAGCGGCTGCTGTTCGGCACGCGGCCCAAGATCGTCGTGCAGCAAGGCTCGGGGATAGCCGGCCGCGGCCGCGGCGGCCGCTGATGCGGCTCGTCACGGCCGAGACCATCCCGGACCGGCCGATCGAGCAGGGCGAGATGGTCTACGCCTGCGCCGTGAGCGGCGCCAACATCCTGCGCGACATGCGCGAGGCCGTCATCAACACCATCGGCGGCCACATGACCGAAGTACGAGGCGCTGCTGGACCAGACCATCGCGCGCGCGCTCGACGGTGCTGTCGGAGCGCGCCCGGGAGCAGGGCTACGACGGCGTGCTCGGCATCCGCATCTCGCACCCCACCATCACCAGCGGCGCCATCGAGGTGGTCGTCGCCGGCACTCGGGTTTCGCTACCAGGGGACAGAGATCAGAAATCAGGAATCAGGAGCCCTGATGCCCTGACCCTGATGCCCCTGATTTACCCACAACGCTTTTGCCGCCCGCGCACTGTCATCGCGCTCGCTCGCTGCCGCTATAAGCCGTGCGGGCGGTTGTCCGTTTTCGAGTCGTCGCCGTGCTCAAGCCGCACGACGTCAAAATAGGGAGACGGTGCACATGGCTTTGAAAGCTCAGGCATCCTGATCTTCACGCTTTCCATCATCGTGTCGCTGGCGGTGCTATTCGCGCGCTTCTTCGGCTCCAACGTGCCACTTCTCACCGCGGACACGACGCAGTTCTACGCCATGTGGGGCGCCTATCTCGTGCTCGTGCTCGGCTGCGTCATGCGCGGGTTGTAGAGACGCTGCGGCGCGTGCCTCGCAGTCGCCGTGGCGCTGCGATGTGCCGATCTGTCGCGCGGCTTTTGGCGCTCTGGAAAAGCTGTGTTGCCTCAGCCCCTTATCTGGCAATGGATAGAGACCCCATTGCTGGCGAGCACAGGCCTCAGCGCCGAGCGCGGCGCTGGGCGCGGGAGATTGCTGCTCGCCGTGCTGCTGACCATCGCCGCCGCCGCATTTATCACCGGCGGCGCTGCTGCGGGGCAACGGTGCCCTGCCAGGACGCGCCACCGTTCGAGACCGCGCGCAAACCGGTGACGAAATAGCGCTGGATCCTCGCGGACCGCCGTGCGCCGCCTATTGCGCGGTCCAGCCGCCGTCGATCGGTATAGTTGGCGCCGGTGATCGAGGCTGCCGCCTCGCTCGCCAGGAAAGCTGCCAGCGCCGCCACCTGCTCCACCGTCACGAACTGGTTGGTCGGCTGCCGCGACAGCACCTGCTTCTTGGCCTGCTCCACGCGTGATGTTCTCCGACTTGGCGAGATCGGGGATCTGCTTCTCCACCAGCGGCGTCCACACGAAGCCCGGCGAGATGGCGTTCGCCGGTGACGCCGTGCTCGGCCAGCTCGAGCGCCACGGTCTTGGTGAAGCCGGCGAGCCCGTGCTTGGCCGACACGTAGGCGCTCTTGAAGGGCGAGGCGCTGAGCGAATGCGCCGAGCAGATGTTGATGATGCGCCCCCACTTGCGCTTCTTCATGCCGGGCACGGCGGCGCGCGTCGTGTGGAACGCCGAGGTCAGGTTGATGGCGATGATGGCGTCCCACTGCTCGATGGGGAACTCCTCGACCGGGGCCACGTGCTGGATGCCGGCGTTGTTGACCAGGATGTCGACCGAGCCGAAATCCTGCTCGGCCTTGGCGATCATCTCGGCGATCTGATTGTGGCGCAGCATGTTGGCCGGGTCGAAGGCGACGCGGGTGCCGTGGCTGCTTCACCTCGGCGTATGGCCTTCTCGTTGTCCTTCTCGGTGCCGAGGCCGTTGACGACGATGTTGGCGCCGTCCTTGGCCAGCGCGTGGGCGATGCCGTGGCCGATGCCCGACGTCGATCCGGTCACGACGGCGGTCTTGCCCTTTGAGGGTCATGGCAAACCTCGTGTGCGATCTCGCGGGTTGTGGAACTGGGCGCATCCTGCCGCAAAGCTTGGCGCTTGAATATGCGCGTTTTCACTGATTTCGTAGTGCCTCGCTGACGACATGGGCGCCACGCATGCGCGATCGTGCGCACCGAAGCCTTGGGAGGAGCCGACCGATGACCCCGGAAGCCAAGCTTGCCTCGATGGGCCTCACGCTTGCCCGAGATCCCGAAGCCGCTGGCCAACTACGTCCCCTTCAAGATCAACGGCAACACGCTCTATCTGTCGGGCCAGGGCCCGCGCCGCAACGACGGCAGCATGGCGACGGGCAAGGTCGGCCGCGACGTCACGGTCGAGCAGGCCTACGAGCATGCCAAGCTGGTGGGCCTCGGGCTGCTCGCCGCGGCCAAGGCCGCCGCCGGCGACCTCTCCAAGATCGAGGTGCTGAAGGTGCTCGGGCATGGTCAACGCCGTGCCGGAGTTCACCGATCAGCCCAAGGTGATCAACGGCTGCTCGGACCTGTTCGTCGCCGTGCTCGGCGAGCGCGGCCGGCACGCGCCGCTCGGCGGTCGGCATGGGGCTCGCTGCCGATGCAGATCACGCGTCGAGATCGAGGCCGTGATGCGCATCCACGAGTGATGCGGATGCCCCCTCTCCCCGTACTTCACGTCCATGCGGGCATCTGCTCTCGCCAATGACGGAGGGTCAGGGTGAGGGCAGCAACATACGCCGGAGCGAAGCTTCTGCCCCTCACCCTAACCCTCTCCCTACTGAAGAGTGGGGAGAGGGGACGTCACGGCAGATAACCCTTCTCCAGGTCGAGCGCCTGCCGCGACAGCTCGCGCCCCGAGGCGTCGCTGACGGTGAGCGTCCACGTCACGTTGGTGCCGCGCGCGTCAGGAGGTGGTGGAGCGCAGCCGCGCGCTGCAAGGTCTGGCCCGGCCTCCAGCGCGATGGGCGACAGCGCCGGCAGGTAGAGCTGCTCCCAGTGCGTGCGTGCGATCGAGCGGCCCGGTCGCGAGCACGATCCCGGCACCAGCTCGCCGACCACCACAGCGCCAGGCCGTAGATCGTGGTGGCGCTTCTCACGCGCCAGCTCGCCTCGCCGGCGCGCGTCGTCTTGTTGCGGCGGTCGAAGGCGACCTTGTCCCACGCGCTTCGCCGCGCGTGCCGCCCTCGAGCAGATCGCCGCGCCTCGAACCAGCGCACGTAGATGTTGTTGAGGCTCATGGTCTTGGCGGGCTGCGAAGTCGAGGCCGTAGCCGACCTCGTCCCAGGTCGCGCGAGCTCGCGATCAGTAGCGCTCGCCGACCACCGGGCACGACGAACTGCTCGACGCTGCGCGGGGATGATCACGCCGCCGGGATTGAGAAACCGCGCCCGCGCGTCGTTGAGCGTGGCGATGATGTTCTCCTCGAAGGGATAGTTGCCGAGCGTCTCGCACACGACGACGTCGACGCGGCTCCGGGCGCGGCCACGTCGGTCGAGTGCACCTGGGCGATGCGGCAGTCGGCGAGGCTGGTTGTGGCGCAGGAGCTTGCGGGCGACGGCGGCGCATCTCGGCCGCCTCGTAGATGATCGACGCGCTTGGCGCCGAGCTTGGCCGCCAGGAAGCCGAGGAAGCCGGTGCCGGCGCCGATATCGGCCACCGTGGTCTCGCCCGTGACGATGACGCGTTGCAGCGCCTCGTGGAAAGCCGCATTGCGGACGCGGTCGGCGAGCAGCGTGCGGTGGTACTCGATGCGCATCGGATGGATCGCCACGGACCGGGGACACCGGTCTCGACGCGCAACACCTACACCATCGGCGCTGGCCGAGCGCGATGGCGTTGCTCTGGAGACGATGCGGACGTGCGCTAGAGGCTCATCCGCAGCTGCAGGTGCTGGCCAGCCCGGCGCGGCGGCACGATCCACTGGCTGCCCGGCTGCGAGCTGTCGGCGGCGCGCTCGGAGAAGCCGATCTTCGCCTGCGAGCGCCTTCTGAGATCGCGTCGAAGTAGGGCCTGCTCGTCGCCGATCGGTGATCGAGCGGATTGCACTGCGGCGTGCAGTTGTAGGATTGGCCGCTGCGCGCCGCGATGCAGGTTGACGACCTTGACCTCGTCTGCGCTTCCACCAGCACCCGCTGGTCCTGGATGACGTTGCGGTCGGCGTCGAGCGCGATGATGTTGGTGATGCCGAAGGTCTTGCCGGTGATCACCAGCAGGTTGCCGGACTGCACCGGAGATATCGGCGATCGCCGGATTGCCGATGATGATCTCGGCGGCGGGCCGCGGCAGGCGGCAACAGCTGGGACTGGTCGTATTTGACGATCAGGTCGTCGGTGGCCTTGGCCGGCCCGGCAGCGACGGCAACGACGGCCGCCAGCATCGCCGCGGCGGCTGGCCCGGCCGGGCCGCGGCTCTGAGCGAAGTCGGAGTCATGCGCGCCTCTCCTTGTCCCGCGGGCGATCTGCTGACTTGATTTCTCGGCCCAAATCGTGAAGGAAGTGCAAACATGCGTATCGCTGCCAGGCATGCCCATCCGGCACGGGCGGCCGGCGGCACGTAGCGCACAAGCCATCCGACTAACAAATAGAGGTGTTAACGACTCGCCGCGGTTCGCGTGCCGGTTCAGCACCGGAGCGTACAGTCGAACCCGGCACCTGCAACAGTCCTGCACCCACGTGTCTGCCGCAATATCAGGTTAAACGCCAGAGTAAAACCGGCATTAACCTCTTCATATCCGCGTGAAATTCCTGTAGATTCGTAAATTTGATCTGAGAATAACTTCTGGAATAATTGCGCCAAAATATTACTACTTCACGCATTATCTCAACATGGGAATGAACTCAGTCGCTTTCATTCCATTACTGGCCGCGCACCAGTCGTAAAGTTGTTTTAACTCGACTTTAAGACCGCATCTGTAGGGTCGCAACAGTTCAACCGCGCGGGTCGAGTGCCCTTGGGGATGAACTGACACCGCGCAAATCCGCGCTTGCTTCGAGTGATCAGTGGGAGTGCTGTCATGAAGAACGTTGTGCGTTTCCTGAAGGACGAGTCTGGTGCGACGGCCATCGAGTACGGCCTCATCGCAGCCCTGATCGCCGTCGGCATCATCGCCGCCGCCCGCGGCCTTGGCTCGCAGATCGGCGCTGACCTTCAACACCGTCACCGACGAGATGAAGAAGTCGTAGGCTGCCGACCGCCGGTCCCAGATCAGGTCCGGCTTAGCTTGGCTTCGGGGTCGTTCGCCAACCGGCGGGCGACCCCCAGCCTTTGACCGGGTCTTGATCGTGCTCGAGGTTGCAGTTCTCACTGTCCTGCCCGGCGCCGTCGCCTTTGCTGCGGCGATGGACACTCCTCACCATGAAGATCCCCAATCGCATCTCCGCCCTCATGGTGCTGGCGTTCTTTCCGCTGGCACTGCTGGCGGGCTCGGCGCCTGGGACATCCTCTATCACAGTGGCCGCGGGCCTCGCCGTCCTCCTGCTGGGCGTGCTGCTGTTCATTCCCGGCTGGTTCGGGGGCGGCGATGCCAAGCTGATGGCGGCCATTGCGCTATGGATCGGTCCTGAGAACCTCTTCCCCTACGTCTTCTACGTGGCCTTGGCCGGCGGCATGATTCGCCACCGCCTTCTCCTCGGTGCGCTCGGTGCCGCTGCCGCGCGCTGTTTCTCGGCGGAGGCCTGGGCGCTGAGGCTGCACCGCTGCGATTCGGGCATCCCCTACGGCATTGCGCTCGCGGCCGGCGCGCTACTCGTCTATCCGCACACCGTCTGGTTCCGCCAGCCTCGCCCGCTGAAGCAGGCAACACGCCGTCGTTTACGCACTTCTTACCGGCTCATGAGATACTCGTGGCCGCGTGCCGATTTGCGCCCTGGTTAACGACCCGTTGACCTTTGTCGCGGAGACTTGGCTGGGGCCAGATTGATTTGCCCTGGGGCGAAAGGACTGCGCGATGAAACGAGCACAACTGTTGGGCGTAGCTATTGCAGGCGTGTGCGGCCTGGGCGCGTTCTATGGCGTGCTGAGCCTCGTCAACAAGCCGGCGAAGGTGGTCACGGGAAGAGGTGACCACCGACACCACGCAGGTTCTGGTGGCGAAGAACGAGATCGGACTACGGCCAGATCGTGGGGCTCGAGAGCTTCCGCTGGCAGGACTGGCCGCAGAAGGCCGGTGAGCCCGAGCT
>ERZ1370068.10271-contig-8984_pt1 | contig 78697 bp, 123 predicted proteins | sample MGYA00561227_ERZ1370068 | MGnify/ENA primary metagenome ERZ1370068 (study PRJEB38410, sample SAMEA6850437) | metagenome | study: Metagenomic assessment of the ecological functions of the soil: analysis of the soil microbiota associated with the... | reverse complement strand
GTTACGTATTGCTAACTTCATCCTTGTTCATCATCGCCGGCGGCAACGCTTCGCCCATCTTGGTAATGCGTCACTTTTTCAACCCGACGTCGCCAGCGACATCAGTGAATGGTCCTGTCGCGCACAGCCAGAGACTTCACACACCGTTGGCGGAGCTCAAAAAGCAGATCGATGTCGCGGCGGTTATCAAAATCAGTAGCAACAACAGCTCGCGCGTGGTTGGGTCCACTCTAGCTCCGCGGTTGGCCGTGTCGTCGACAAAACGTCCCGTCGCCGCTTACTGTCAAGACGAGATTCGCGGCCGGCGGCAGTTCGCCTTTGGCTTACGGACATTTGCGGGGGTCTTTAAAGCCTCAGCAGGATCTGGAATCACCAGCGATGAACAGGTCGAGGCGTCCCCATCGTGATCGTAATCGACAAAACGCAACCGATCTTCGAAAGGTACGGGTAGCCGGGCAGCTTTGCTTTCGCCGGTTACGTCACTGAACTTCCCATTCCCATCACAGGATAGAGCGCACTCGCTCGATAACGCAGGGATAAAAAGATCCGGCTTTGCCGTCGTTGCCGAAGTCGCCAGCCACCGCGCCAGTGCGTACCGACGCTGTACCCGCCGCCTTTGCCAAGTCGCCCGGATTGCGCGGTGACATCCGTGAACTTTCCCTGATCGTTTTCGGATAGAGGCGCTGCGCGGTGCTCGAAAACTCAAGCAGATCAAGATCGCCGTCGCCGTCGTAATCGTAAACAGCACGACTGCGCCTGAATCCCCGTTCGAGCAGTGGATCCGTAAACGGGCCACGGCCCGCCCGTTGGCACGCCACGCGCAGTCACGGCCTTGAAACTGGACGTCGGGCGTTTGCCTATCGACCAACCCCTGGCTCAGCGCCCGTCGAAGCAACAGCGTCTGCGTAACGACCTGGTGTTCGAGATAGTTATTTCCCAGGCGTTGAGCCACTTCCGCGGTGCGAAACTCCTGAAAGCGTTGAATGACCTTCTGACCTTCTTCTTCGCGTGCTGACCAGCACGAATCAGTGCAGTGCCGAGGTTGTAAAGCGCAGTCGAGCTGTAGGGTTCGGCTGCGAGAGCAACGCGAAATGCCGCGATCGCTTCCGGATATCTTTTCTGACCCGAGTAGATCTGACCAAGATTTACATTCGCGCCAACATCGCTTTGATCTGATCTTCAGCACTCTGTTGGAATGGAGCTGATCGCATCGTCCGCGGCGCGCTTAGTGTCTCTGGCAGATCAACCCAAGGATGTAACGTGGTTGCGGAGCATTTGGTGCGAGCGCGATTGCGGCTTGCGCTTTCATCGCTGAGCGCCGGGAAGGTCGGGAAGATTGAAGAGTGCTGTATGGTGAGATTGATCCGGGCGAGCGCCAGTTTTGGATCGACTGGAAGAGCGCGCCTGAAAAGCGTCGGCGCCTTCTTTGTATTTGAACTGTTCGAGTAAGGCGATCGCCGAGGTGGTATTTGCGCGGTAGGCGCGCTTCGGTTGAAGTCGACGGCCGGTTTGTTGTTGAGCAAACTGAATCTGGAGTCGAAGCGCAAAGCTAGAACGAGTGAAGCCGCGATGACGAGGAGCAAAATGCCGGAGAGTTGGAGTGTGCTCGAGCAGATCGCACTGGTTATTCCCCAGTTAGTTGAAGACCGTGCCGGACGCCATCGCCTCGTACGCCGGCGGCTTTGCCGTTTCCAGGCGGGAAAAGCCTCCGGCTTTCCAGGCTGTCATAACTAAACTTTGAGGTTCAGCCTGGCGGCATAGCCGCCAAGATATTTGTAGTGGAGCGGCCGGAAAGGCGGAGCCTTTCCGCACGGAGGCGGCAAAGCCGCAGCCAAGGCAAAGCGTCAAAGCCTCTACCTGCGACCTTAGTTACCGCCCGACGTCTATTTTCGCCGCCTTAATATCCGTCGGAATAAACTCTCGATCAATCAGGTCCTTCATGCTGATCGGTTTCGTCAGGATCCCAGCCTTGATCGCCATGTCGTGGATCGCTTGCAGGTCTTCATCCGTTGGCGCGTCAACATCCGGTAGCTCACGCGATCCGGTGGTTGCGTTAACACATACCGCACGAAGCTTCTCGTCTTGTCGGAAATAAGGCGACACACAACTTTGGCCGCTTCGAGTCGATGCGCTCCCAGCCCATTCACCACTCTCCGCAATTCCACGAACCAAATCGCAGAACAACTTCCGGGTGTTCATTGATCAACTTCCAGTGACAACCAGAACACACGAGATGAAGCGGTGGCCAAATATCTTTGGCGTGATACAAGACGCGCCCGCCCTGCCATCTAACTCCTCAGCCTTTGCCGCATGTGGTTCACCAACAAAGTACAGCATCGATCGCCTTTGAAGCGAGCGCCCCTGGCATGTCGGGAGGTGGCAGTTCTACAAACTTTATCTCGTCGTGGCTTCACTCCCTGATCGTCCATCAACTCTCCGAATGACTGGTACTGATTCGCTGTAATCGTGCTCTGGTATCGCAAACGTCTTTCCGGCAGGTCACGAAGACTCTGGCCTCCGGCAGGTTCGGTGAATGATCACTGTCGAACCATCTCGATGGCCGAGATAGCAAATCTTCACGGGCACACCCTGCTCCCGCAGTTTCATTGCCAGCGGCGCGATCATGAACGTCGCTTCCAGTCGTGCCACTCTTGATTGACTCAACTACGGGTTGGAAAAGTCGGCGAAGCGCTGCGATTCAAAACGCGTCATCGCGCTGGTTCTGAGCTGCGTAGTCGGTAACCGGGCAAGTGAGATGGCGAGCGACGGGCAGGAAGCCAACCTTCAACTGGGCGCGTGCTTGTGTTTGCTGCTGGTCAGTGCTGCGCTGCGTCACTAAACGCCGTGGCTTAAATCGCACGAGCGCGCAACAACTGCAACCACTAAGACAAGTCCTGACACCCAACGCACAACCGGTGAACGAAACATATTGACCTCCGCGAAAGCTAAGCGTCCTAGCCACAAAATTTCAGGTTAGGAGGTGGACCCTGTCCCCGGTCCTGCATTAAATAGTATCTTAGATCTGAAAACTCAAAAGTCATGGGACAGGGTCCACCTTCCTAACCTGAAATTTTCCAAACTGAATCTGGCAAGCTGAAGTCTGCTCAATCTTGTCGGGGACATCATCGCCTGTCTTGTCTCTTCTTCCAATCCCAACTCAGCCAGAATCTTGTGCACTGTCGTCACTCACGGCCGGATGCGTTAGTTCATCGCGTGTCTGCAAGATCGACCCGCAACTCGAACAGATTCGCGCGGGTCTATCGGACAACACGATGATGCGATCGGCAGCTGCGCCGCTTCCTCGATATCATGGGTTACCAGTACGACCAGTTCTCGGTAGCTTATCCAACATTCGCGCCAACTCGTTGCGCAACCTTATTCGCGTTAGAGGTAGTCCAGCGAAGAGAACGGCTCATCAAGCAGAAGAATGTCTGAATCGCCAATCAGTGCTCCTGGCTAATTCAACGCTGGCGCATGCCGCCGGATAACTGATGGGGATAGTGGTTCGCAAAGCCTTTCGAGACTTATCAACCGCAGCATGTCGCTCAAGTTGTCGACTGCGTTCTGCGTTGTCGTTGATGGTGTCGAAGACCCAACGCAATGTTTTCACTAACCGTTTGCCAGGGGAAAGACTGTCGTGCTGATAAACCCATTCGTGCCCGGGCGGCGCAAACAACCTTCCTGAAGATGGTTTAATAAACTGTGAAAACAAATTCAGCAGCGTCGTTTTTCCACAACCGGAAGGACCGACAACAGCAACGAACTCACCGCGCTCAATCTCAACCGACAGGTTTTGAAAGACTTCAACCGTCCCAAAACTCAGCGAAACGTTCTCGACGCGAAGGGGGTTTATCGCTCATAACCCCACCTCACGCTCGGTACTCTCGTCAGCTGAAGAAGAATTGATCAATCACGATCCCGATAACGCCAATCACAATCATCCCGCAAACCAACAGATCCATTCTTAGTCCATTTCGAGCATCCCAAATGCAAACCCCAACCCAGCTCGACCGGCAATCATTTCCGCGACACCACGACCAGCCATGCGAGTCCGGCTGTAACTCTTAATGAAGTAATAACCTGTGGAGCTACCGCGGGCAGCGTCACTTCTCGTCAACACTTCGGTACCACCGAAGCCATAGTCGCCGGCAACCTCGAAAATAGACCGAGGGGACTATTCGGCCACGGCCGCGACCGTCGCCAACACGAGGGCGGAAAGAATGACGCCATGAAGATCAGAAAGACTGTAGGGGTAGATCGCTTCAACGCTCGAAACCAGCAGAACGGCAGCGGGGATCCACGCGAGCGGAGAGAGGACTTCCGGAAGACGAACGTTATCGACGCGCAGAAAAGCCGCGCGGGCGCGTGCGAAAGACTCCCGCGCCAAAGGCCCACCGGGATGCCGGTTACGAACCGCCAATCCGAATCCCGTGACGGAACGAAGAGGCAAACGATGTCGTCAAGCAACCGCCCGGTCCGCAAGCTCTTCGCGAATCCCCGCGCGACATCCATCGGCGAGGGGAAGAGACAGATGCGGGAAGACCCCCGATAATTCGATGATCGCAGTCCAGCATCGCAGCAACGCACGGTAGGTGAGAACGACTAACGGTAGATGCGCCTTTTTGGAAGAAACTGGATTGTTCACGATTGATCCTGAAGCGGGTTGGAAGACCGACACTTCACGAACACATCAAACTCTGGCCAAACGAGATACAAGAATCGCTTCCCGCTTGGCGAGGATGCGGGTCTGGTTTTCCACCAGGCTGTCGAGCTTGCTTAAGATTCTCGAGAATCGAAGTCTGGTTCTTGATGATCGCTTCCTTGATTCGAGAGCTATACGATCAAGCTTTGTCCTGGTTTGCCTGGATCTTTTCCTGGTTAGTCTGGATTTCCTGGTTGCGATGATCGCTTGCCGGTTGGCCAGGATGTCTTCAGTGGACATTGGGGTGTCTCCCTGTAAATCGTGAAACACCGCGAGAAGTGCTGTAAACACCTCCCGTGCCAGCTCATCGGGGCAGTGGACCGTCCTGAGGTCTCTGTGGTTCGTACTCGGTCGACGCCTACTCTCATCGTGAATTTCCTGACAGTCGGGCAACTGCCCCGGAGGAATGCGGCAGACGAGAAGCATAGATTGATCGACGATTGAAAACGCTTGCTGAGAGCTTGCCATCTTGCCTGCGTAACAGCGGCGATGCAATCATCCTTTAGTTGGAGATGCCACCTCAACCCGAAGGTGCAGTCAATGAACTGGATCTCGGTGCGATATCTTGTCACGCTCACAGCTAGCGGCACTTCACGCGCATCCGTTGTTTCAGACCCTCCCGATCGGTAATCCTGGGCAACTCCTGAATGAGATCGGAAGCCCTACTAAGACATCACGCTGCCTACATTGTGCTCGCCGTGGCTACTTGGTCCTGACCAGTGTCATGTCGCACCGCCGACAATCCTCCTCAAGAAACGTCGTCCAAAGAAGGGTAACGGACGCGGTCTTAAGAGCTTACTATGTTGGCCTCGCTGCCTTTACAGGTCGGCGACGACATCGCGCGGACACGAAACTAGCTGACTTGAACAGCTGGTCCCGGCAGAGCCAGCCGGTTGGGGAAACCGGGGGCGTGCTCGCGCTCCGTCAAAGAAATCTTCGATCTTGCCGCTGAACGCCTCGAACGAGCGCGTTCTCTCGTTCCTGAAAATGATCAGGTCGAATATCCCATCGGGCTGATGGAGAGTAGCCAGGGACGTTCCGGATCAGCGATCGCCGCGCTCCGAAAAGCAGGTTGAGGCCAACCCAAAGAACCTGATCGCTATTTACAAGCTTGCGGAAGAAACAGAACGATTGAACAATGAGACTAGCCTGAGCGGAGTTTCAGTCACCATCTTCAAAGCAGCTGATGCGCAGCCAAACAACCTGGCGGTTTGGTTGAGCTTGCACGCATAGCAGCAAAACGCGGCGACACTCAAACACTTCAAGCAGCCATTAACAAGTTCTCTGAAAGATCTGCCGCACTGGCCCAGCGCGAGGTTCAAAGCAAACAGCAGATGACCGCAGTCCAAGCTGCCGCAAAAGGTTCCGGATAGCCCGGCTGCCGCTGTTCGAGATTACGTTTCTCGTGCGCAACGTGCTGGTCAGGGCAGTCACGAGGCATCGCCGAGACCTGGTGTGCGATGTGAGCCATCCACCCGGCAGGAAGAGAGCACAGCCCTTCGCGGCTCCCTCAAGATGGAGGCGCCAAACATTCACCTCCTGCTGCTCCTGACACGGCGATCTCGGTCTCTTCGAGACTCAAGCTTCCGGTTTGCCATCGGATTCAATGGAGTGGGTTTGGCGCACTGTCGCTGAACGGCCAAGGTCTGCCAACTCTTGCGGTAGCAAACGAGACATGAAGAGTGCGAATTGGCGCCGCGAGCAATCCGTTTCCGGGTGGAGCATCGTCAGTGCCGCCGGGATCTGGCGAAAGCGTGGCCCAGCTCGACTTTAACTTATGACTTCAAGACCGATTTAGTTCTCGCTGGAGCTGTGTGTCTTCAAGGTTTGCTTAACCGGGAAGACAACGCGGAAGTTTAGGTGAGTGTCATACAATCAAAACTTCCGGGCAACACCGATCTTACGAATGCGAACTGCCACCGCTGCTTTGGGCAGCAGGATATCGATGCTGACGGGCGATCTTGATATTGTGCTGGGTGCGCAAGAAAGCATCCCAACAGTTCTGCGTAACAATGGCGATGGAAGTTTTGCCGAGGTTGCATCCATTCCCGGGAGTCTCAGCAGGTCGCGATTTCGTTTGGGCCGATATCACGACGGTGATGGCGATCCTGATGCCGCGCTGCTGAGAACAAAAGGTGCAAGCAAGATTGACAACAAGCTGCACGTGTTTACCAACGAACGAAGCGGCCAGTTTAAAGAGCGCGGATTACCGGCAAAAAAAGCGTGTCTACTGTTAGAGCGTACAATCACGGTGTGGCTGACATCGATCAAGATGGCACACTAGACATCGTTACCATTCAAGACGATGGAGCGTTCGTTCGAATCTCCGGATCGGATGACGGACAAGGCTGGACGACCGCCTCCAGATCGCGACGTTCGGATGATCACCTCGCTTTACGGCGGTCCGAGACTTTCAACTTCACGCCCTCGGCCTCGACAACAGCGGAGTCGAAACGATTTTGCTGCTGACCTTCAGCAAAGATCCATCAGTGCAAAAATGTTCCTGGCGGGGATCGCCCTGGTTAAGCGACGCAGAGAACAAATTCAGTCGGGCTACAAAACAACAACACACCCCAGCAGGAATGGACCTGGATTTTGTTTGCACCGCAACGCGAGACGTTAACGGAGATGGTCGGTTGGATCTTGCTGGGCGTTAGCGAGGTTGGAGCGCCGATCAAGGCAATCAACTCACGGCACGAAGAACTATCACCGGCAAGTGATTCGTCCGCGCTTGGCGAAGGCTGCTGGCGATCAACGCATCAACAGTTTTGGTGTTGGCGGTGAGATGGAAATTCGCGCCGGCTCGCTGGTGCAGAAGCAGCTGATAACGGCTCCGGTTGTTCACTTTGGCTTGGGCGAACGCAAACCGGCGCCGACGTCAGTGCGCATCGTTTGGCCAAACGTGGCGCCGTGCGCGCAGAGTTTGAAACAAAGGCCGACCAAGCGATCCTGGCAGAGCAGCGACTTTGAAGGGTTCATGCCCGTTCCTGTTTGCTTACTGACGGCAAGGCAGATGCAGTTCGTTAAAGACGCGGTGCCCTGGAGTTCGGCTATCGGACTTGCGAATCAACACCATTGGCACCGCAAGAGTCGAGGCTACTGAAAGAGTGGTACAAAATCCGGAGGCGATCAACTTGCGCCGCAAGATGGTTACTACGACTTACGAATCACCGCCGAGCTCTGGGAAACGTACTACTACGATCAGCTTGGTCTGATGGTGTCGTCGATCATCCGGCGGGCACTGACATCTTCGTTGATGAACGATTTGTAATTCCACCAGCAAAATCTAGAAATAACCGACTGTTGCCACGCCATACAAGATTGCCTCACGCGCTCTGGACGACAATGGTAACGAGGTCAACAGACACAGTTAGTAGTCTTGATGAGAAGTATCTCGACACGTTTGGTCGCGGGCGCTATCAAGGAGTTACGCGCGATCATTACTGTTGAAGTCGACCTGGGTGATGATAGTTCCACAAGGCGATCCGCTGTACCTAATCGCACACGGCTGGATGCATCCGACGGATTCTTCAGTCAACGTGGCAATCAGCCAGGGCAACAATGAACCAGCCACGACCACTCTGAGTCTGGAGATACCGGACGGCAAAGGTGGTTGGGTCGTGGCTCGAAACCAAACCTCGGATTTCCGGCCGGCCGCAGAAAAGATCAGCCTGATCGATCTGACCAATCTGTTTCCACCGGAATTCCGCATCGACTGCGGCTGAGAACCAGCACTGGAAGTCTATTGGGATTGTTTGGAGTGGGCGAAAGGCCTGCCCCTCAACCGCGCTGAAGTCTGTCTCGATTGAATGCGGACACCGCCGACTCTGCATTTTCGTGGGTTCTCAGTTATTAACAAGGCAAACGAGTTCTTCGCCAGAGATTCCACAGTACAATCGAGCTCGGCCAGCTCTAAGCAGATCTGGAGAGATCTGATTGGTTACTACACTCGCTTCGGTGATGTGCGCGAGATTGCTTTCCGGAATTGACGATCGATACGTCATCATGAATGCCGGTGATGAGATGACGTTCCGCTTTCGAACACGCAACCGCCACCGCCCGCGGGCTGGGTACGTGACTTCATTATCATTGGCGATGGTTGGATCAAAGACGGCGATTACAACTCCACGTTTTCGAAGACCGTTCTACCGCTCCCGTACCACGCAAAGAACGAATACATAACGGCCGCCCACAGTTCTCGAAGACGAATACGTTTACAAGCAACATCCTGATGATTGGCAGAAGCTACCATACTCGCTACATAACTCCGGAAGTTTTCCGCAGTTCGCTCAGAACGAAAACAAGCGTAAATGGATTACAAGCGCATCGCAAAAATTGTCCTGGTTGTAATTTTCATAGCTCTGATTGCCACACCGATTGTGCTGCGACGTTTGGCGGCATCGGCGCGAAAAGAGTTTGTCGATTGCAGATGCACAATCAGCAATCAATCGATACGGCGTTCATTTTGAGGAAGTCTCAAAATCGGTCGGCATCAACTTCACCCACCAGGCACCAACTCTCGATCACAAACTCGATCACATCATGCCGCAGGTGGCTTCGATGGGCGCCGCTGTTTCGATTGTCGACTTCGATCGCGATGGCTGGCCCGACATCTATGCGACGAACAGCGGCGAAGGCAGCAAGAACGCTGCTCTATCGTAATCAGCAGGATGGCACGTTCAAAGATGTCGCTGGCGAAGTCGGACTGGCGGATGTGAACCAAATGCCGACTCGGTGTTTCGATGGGTGCGGTGTGGGGAGACTACGACAACGACGGCTTACGAAGATGTGTTTCTCTACAAGTGGGGCAAGCCAGAACTCTTCCATAACGAAGGCGGAAAGACTTTCACACGCGTCACCGACAAAGCGAGCTTCCCGGCCTGGGTTAACGCGAACACTGCTATTTGGTTCGACTACGATTGCGACGGCAAGCTCGATCTGTTTCTCGGCGGTTACTACCCGGATGACGTCGATCTCTGGCACCTCAAAACACACGCATGATGCCGGAGAGTTTTGAGTACGCGCAAAATGGTGGTCGCAAGTATCTCTTTCACAATCTCGGAAACGGTTCGTTTGAAGAAGTCAGTCAGAAGACTTGGTATCGATACAACGATCGCTGGGCTTTGGCCGCAGTCGCAGCAGATCTTACGCGGCACGCGGTCACCCGGATCTCTTTATCGCAAACGACTACGGCATCTCTGAACTCTACTTCAACGATGGCAAGCAATTTCGCGAGGTCGGAAAACAAGCTGGCGTTGGTTTCTCGCCGAAGAGCGGGATGAATGCGACCGTTGGTGATGTGCTGAACACTGGCAGGTATTCAATCTACGTTTCAAACATTTCCGAAGAGGGCGTGCTGATCCAGGGCAACAATCTCTGGATGCCGAAAGGAAGGCACGTCGGGAGATTCGCTGCAGTACGACAACCTCGCGCGGGATATGGATGTCGAGATCGGTGGCTGGAGTTTTGGCGCGCAGTTTGGCGATCTCAACAACGACGGTAATCTGGATCTTTACCTGGTGAATGGATATGTCTCGGCCGATCGCGCGAAGAACTACTGGTACGATTTTTCAAAGATCACCGGCGGCAACAGTGCAATCATTTCCGACGCGGCCAACTGGCCGCGCGATGGAAGGTCGCAGCTTATCCGGTTATCAACAAAAACGGGTGTGGCTTAACGATGGTTCAGGTAAGTTTGTGAATGTCGCGACTGCCGGTTGGCGCCAGCGATAATTTACGACGGTCGTTCGGTCGCGCTGGTTGATTTGTGGAATCGCGGCGTGCTTGACGTTGTCGTAGCAAATCAAAAAGGTCCGCTACTCGTTTACAAAAACACTGTCGCGCCCGACAACAAGTGGATTGACTTCGATCTTGAAGGCAGTTCAAGTAACCGCAGTGCGATTGGCGCGCAAGTGAAAGTTTATTGGAATGGCAAGCAACAAGTACAGACTGTGGATGGGCGGTAGCAGGTTTCTGCGCGCAGAACGAAAGGCGTTTGCACTTTGGACTTGGAAAAAACCCGCAGGTGCAGAAGGTGGAAATCCGTTGGACCTCGGGTCAAACGCAAACGATCGAGAATCCGATAGTAGGTCTGGTAAACAAAGTGAAGGAAAGCTAAGTGATGTCCGATATGTCGGTAATGTCCGATATGCAGCTTTCGTCGTTGTCAGTTAAGAAGTCCGCACGCGACGTCAACGACAAGCTAAAGAGCCACTTGCAAAAGTCTGAAGTGGTCATCAGATCATTAGCGGGAGTTGCTCTCATTCTCCCCAAGCTTCAGCTTGGGGTTAGGAGTGCGCCCCAGTTACTCAGGAACCGTTTCAACGGTTTACTCGGCGTGCAAAATGAATCCGAACGCCAATGAACCTTCGGCGTCGAGCTTGATTGGCTCAAACTCGTAAACCGTTAAAACGGTTCCTCAAAATTAGGCACTATCTGTAACCCCAAGCTGAAGCTTGGGGAGAATGAGAGTTTTGCAAGAGGCTCTAAAGCATATCGAACATTACCGCCGAGCATATCGGATATTGGAAACAATGAGCGAAACAACTAGTTCAGTGCCGGTCGCTGAAGTAACCTAAGCCGAGATTTCGTCTCGACAATCGTTACATCGCGCCGCTCTTAATCACGTTATTCCTGCTTGTCAGGTCACCTTTCGTACGGAATTCTAGAAAGCTATTGGAAGACCGGACTCGCAATCGTGACGGCTTTGGTTGTCCCGAGTTAATTCTCCGGTCGAATCTTTGGCAAGTGGATGAACCTGGCGAGCGCTATATCACCGGCATCAGCGTAGGAATTTTTGGTTCGCTCACCGGCCTTCTGGCCTTACGCGTTATGCAGTGCGATCTCGATCATGTCGAAGTGCGCTGCTGGCGATTGAAGGTCGACACCACTGGAACCCTTCAAACTTTGGCTTTCAGTATTTTTTCCGCTGTGGCCGAGACGATGGCGGGTTTGAGTATTCAATGGGGAAACTACGTCGCGCTTTATTACGCATCCGGATACCGGTTCGATCATCCATCTGCCGTGCAGGCGTTTCCATATCAGTGCGACGCCGTCGTTTCGTTTTCGTCTGTTCGCGTTTCTGCGGAGCTGGATCACAGGCGATCCATGCGCAGTCGGAAATCGCACCGATGACTGGCCCACGCACTTGTCAGCTGTTTGTGTTCTTCGTGATTACCGATCTGAGACGACGGTGAAGCCGAAGTGGGGACAAGTTCTGGTTGTCGTTCTCATTGCTTTTGCTGAATTCGTCTCAATGCAAGTTGCTGTATGCGCCATTCTACGCGCTGTTCACTGTTGGTCCAGCTGCGAACATGATCGGAATCTGTGGGGCGCGTGCCAGCCACAGCGAAGCCATGTCAAATCGAATCTGTTTTAACGTCGGGAAAGGTACTCTGCCCGCTCAGCAAGCGCATTTGTCTCGGGCGATGTAGCAGATTTCGGGATGTGCGCTTCCTGGGCGGGGCAACCCACCCTCCCCCACTCGTTCTAAATAACGGGTCTAGATCTAAATGGACGACCTAGTCTTCAAACAATCTGAATCAACTAAATGTCATACGTGAGAATCATTCTCAACTGTCTTCTTACTTTTCTCTCTATTTCCTAATCGCCGCTTGCAAGAAAACGACCGTGGCCCGGCAGTAGCACCAGCCACGCGAGGTTGCTGTCGACCTTCGCCGTCAGCCGGTCCAACGCCACCACGACCAAGTGGCTCCATAAATGTTCACTGACGTCACCACGAAGCCGGCATTCGCTTCAAACACAACAGTGGGGCGTTCGGAAAGAAGTACCTACCTGAAACGATCGGCGCTGGTTGCGCTTTCATCGACTACGACAACGACGGCTGGCAAGACATTCTGCTTGTCAACTCGATGAACTGGCCGGAACAGAAAGGCGCGAAGTCGTTTCTTGCACTCTATCACAACAACAAAGACGGCTCGTTTACTAACGTCACCGGCCAGGCAGGGCTCGGCTGTCGAGATGTACGGGATCGGTGTGGCCGTCGGTGATTACGACAACGACGGAAACGACGACATCTACATCACCTGCGTCGGGCCAAATCACTCTGTTTCGAAATCTTGGCGGCGGAAAGTTTGTTGACGTCACAGCTAGAGCCGGCGTCGGCGATCCGGGATTTTCGACCAGCGCCGTCTGGTTCGATTACGACAACGACGGCAAGACTTGATCTCTTTGTCGGTAACTACGTCGAGTGGAGTGTTGAGAAAGGACATCTACTGCCGCTCTAGATAACAAGAACAAGTCGTACTGCACACCGCAATCTTACAAAGGTCAGAGCGCGACGCTTTATCACAACCGTGGCAACGGCACGTTTGAGAACGTAACTCAAAAAGCTGGAGTCGAAGATCCGTACTGGCAAGACCCTTGGGCATAGCTTTGCTGGATTACGACAGCGACGGCTGGCTTGATCTGTTCGTCGCGAACGACACTGAACCTAACAAGCTTTATCACAACAACAAGAATGGCACGTTCACAGATGAAGGCATTGCCGCCGGTGTTGCGTTCAGTGCGGCCGGCACCGCACGCGCCGGAATGGGCGTCGATGCAGCGGACTACGATGGTTCCGGAAGACCAAGCGTCATCATCGGAAACTTCACGAACGAAAGCATGGCGCTCTATCACAACGATGGCTCCGGGCTGTTCACTGATGAAGCGGCGACGTTCGGGCATCGGTAAGTCGTCCGCACAGATCATTGACGTTTGCGACGTTCTTCTTTGACTACGATCTTGACGGGCTACTCGACATCTTCGCTGCGAACGGACACGTCGTCCGGACGACATTGCGGTGGTACAACCGAACGTGAAGTACGCGCGGCCACCCCATGTCTTCCACAACAAAGGGAAGAAAGAAGTTTGAAGAAGTTGACGTCGAAACTTGGTAAAGCGTTGCAGCGAGCAATCGTTGGACGAGGTGCTGCGTATGGCGACTTCGATAACGATGGCGATCTCGATCTTTTGATCACTGACCAACAACGGACCGGTCCGTTTGCTGAGCAACGACAACGCAAACCAGAATGATCTGCTGCGGGTGAAACTGGTCGGCTCGAAGGCGAATCGTGATGGTATCGGCGCGACAGTTACGGTGAAGACTTCAAGGGCGCGAAAGAAGAGCTGATGGTGCGCACCGGATCGAGTTACGCGTCACAGAGTGAACTGCCGGTCGTGTTTGGTTTGGGAAACCAGAGGAAGGTCTGACGCTTGACAGTTGATGTCGCTTGGCCGGGTGGAATGGCGAGATTCGGTTTCCAACATCAAACCAAATCAATCGATTGTCGATCCAGGAAGGAAAGGGAGTGGCGTCATCAGCACCAATTGTGTTTGTGCCTCTGCCGGCTGCATCGCCATCGCCGTCGCCGTCGCCTTCTTCACACTAGAGTCAAAGAGCGATACCCTTAGTGACGCCTTGCCAGTACTGGACGCGTTTCTGGGACCGCAGGCGTACCTCGCCTGCTCTCATCAGACAAGAGTGCTTCTGTGGCCCGATAGCGAGGATGCTGGGTCAAGAATCGCCTTCGTTACTAGACAGACGTCGCTAGCGTATTGCTTACAGTCTGGCTTGTCGCATAAATCGGAATCGGCATATCGATCTTGTTCCTGACTGCCCTAGAAGTGATACCTCTCCGTGTCGTAGTAACGATCGACATCGACTGTATTGATTGTTCCCACAACTGCCGAAATATCCAACCAGCGAAAGTTCACATGCCGGCGCTACTCCGCGTGCAGAAACCATTTTCCCAAAATCGCCATTGGCGATCGCTTCTGCGGCGCGAGCTCCAAACATTAAGCCCATGATCGCGATCGACTGGACTCGGCGATCCGCCCCGTTGTGGATGACCTAGCATCACCGCTCGAGCTTCATACGGGTTTCGCTGCTAATGCGGCGGGCCATCACTTCGCCGATTCCACCCAAGCGAACATGACTCAAACGGATCGTGGCGATCGTCGATGGTCACCATCTCCCCATCTTCTGCACGCGCACCTTCGGCAACCACTATCACGGAATAACGCGGCCGACTGAGATTTCCACGCGGCTGGGACCGGGCTCGCCTAAGCGATCCTTCAACAGTTGGAACACCCTCTCGTATCTGAACGGATACTCAGGGATCAGAATCAAATGCGCCTGACCTGCGATACCGGACCACAACGCCAGGTGACCGGCATGCCGGCCCATCACTTCAACAATCTGTACCCAACCGTGTGAACCTGCGGGCGTGCGCGAACGCTCGATGATTTCTGTGACATTGCGCAGCGCTGTATCAAATCCAAGCGTGTAGTCGGTCGCCGCGAGATCTTTATCGATCGTCTTGGGCACACCGACAATAGGCACTCCCTTTTCACTAAGTCTCGCCGCGACTCCCAGTGTGTCTTCGCCACCACAAGCAACAATCGCATCAAGCCCAAGTGTCTTGACGTTTTCAAGGACCTGCGGCGAGAAGTCTGCCGGACTGCCATCTGCTGCAAGCTTGTTTGAAAGGATTCGTCCGCGATGATCCGAGATTCGTGCCTCCATCACGATCCCAACGACGCACTGTTTCTCGATCAAGCGGCAGCACTTCGGGAAGCGGATTCAACAAACCTCGCCAGCCATCGAATAATCCAACAACATCTAATCCCAGCTCTGAACCTCGATAAACCAATCCCTTGATAGCGGGATTCAATCCAGGGGCGTCACCGCCTCCTGTTAACACACCAACTCTGTTTCTGCTTCGACATGAAATTTTCTTTTCCTAAGTATGGGTTTGAAATATATGAGCTATCATAACGTAATGAACCGCATATCAGCCCCAAGCTACAAGTTCGAAAGCCAAGCGACGCCTCGTGTGGCTAGGTTTGCTTGCAATTCTAATGATCGGATTAATCGTTGTAATAACTCCGATCTGGATCATTATGCCTTTCAAGGCACAAACACAACGCGGGCTTGATGTGTCGTACTTGATGCGCCGGTTCTCACCGCTCCTAACAATCATTGCGTCGCTGATCGTTCATCATCACCGCGGCCTGGCTATGGAGAGAAACTCGGTGGTTTGGCAAAGTGTTGTTGGTGTTGCTGGCGATTCCGTTGTTCGCAGCGACGTGGATGTCGCGACAAAATCATTTCGAGTGGATGTTTCGTCCGCATGCCAACGTCGCATTCGCGCGCGCACCGGAAGCAAGCTACGTCGGTGATAACGACATGGTGCTCGCCGTTAAAAGTAACGGTGAAGCAGTGGCGTATCCGGTAAGGCTGATGGCGTATCACCATGTCGTTCAAGACGTCGTTGGAGGAGTGCCAATAGTGGCAACTTATTGAACGCTCTGTCACACCGGTCTGGTGTGGAAACAACAGTCAATGGGCGTTTGCTTCACTTTCATCTGGCGGGAATTAATAACCAGAACTTTATTATGCGAGATGACGAAACCGGATCATGGTGGCAACAGGTTTCCGGCGAAGCGATCAGCGGCCCGTTAAAAGGAACGAAGCTTCTCTCGATCGATCAAGATGAACTCACGTTCGCATAGTGGAAGAAGGAAGAACCAAACGGTCGCGTGCTAAAACCGGATCCGACTGTTGCAGCGAACGACTACGTACCGTCCGATTGGGAAGTAAAAATGGCGCGAGCCCGCGTCGCTTCGTTGCACATCGATCAAACAATTCCGCCGCGCACTCTTGGTAGTCGGTGTTGACGGTTGGTAACGCATCAAAGCGTATCCATTTGAGATCGCTGGTCAAGCAGAGTCCGATCATTGATGAAGTTGGCGGAGTTCCGATTGTCGTTGTGCTCGGGTAAGGACGGTAAGTCGGTGAGTGCGTTTCGAAAGAGTCGTTGGATGGTCGAAAGCTCGAGATCTTTGGCAAGACAGGTACGACTGAAGCTATCGCTGATTGACGCTGAGACCGCAAAGTGAGTGGGACTTCACCGGCAAGGCGATTCAGTGGTCTATTCACTGGACGCCAGCTGAAGAAGATTCCGGTATTGATACGATTACTGGTTCGACTGGAAGAACTACCACGCAAAACAACGACTGTATGAGTTGGGAAGGTAATTGTCCGATATGCTTCAGTTTGTCGTGACTGCGATTCAGGAAGCCGCTTAATTTGATCACGACAAGCTAAAGCATATCGGACAAAATTCATGGATCACATTCGATACTCCGTAGCTGCTTGTCAGACTCGACATGCCAAATCAATCGATCGAAGAGCATGAGGTCAAACACCGATCGCATGCTTGTCGATGATCGACTCCGCCGTCGCCGGGGCGGCGCCATTTCTACCTGTTCGATTGATCGTCTTTCCTGAGTTCGCGCACGCGGCTCCTGTCTTTCCAACAGTCGCGGAGTTGCTTGAAGAAGCTCGCCGTCAGATTCCGAATGAACACACCGAGCGACTGCGAACGAAGGCCCGCGAAGCACGACGTCTACATTCAAGTCGGCATCGATGCTCGAGAGCGATCCGAAGTATCCCGGCCATGTTTTCAATACGACGTGTTTGATTGGTCCATCGGGCATTCTCTACAAGTACCGCAAGGTAAATACGTGGATTCCGTACGAAGTCCACACCAGCCCTCATGATCTCTCCGATTACGACGAGCCGTTGTTTCCTGTTGCTGACACGCCGATCGGCCGTCTCGGATGTGCGATCTGTTACGACTGGCTGTTTCCGGAGGCGATGCGCCAGCTCGCAATGAATGGCGCGGAGAGTTCTTAATCAGAGTCTCGGCATACATGGATCCCTGGGGACGCAACTGATCCGATGGACTGGTGGACGGTTATCAATCGGGCTCGAGCGATTGAAAACATGGCGTACGTGGTAGCTTCGAACCAGGGAGCGAGCCTGAAATTCTATCCGCCGTATTCGTGGCCCGGTGGTAGATCAGGATTGTGGATTTCGACGGACGACTTCTGGCGCAGGCGTCACCGGGACCCGGCGAGAGAATCGTAGTTGCGCCTGTCGACATTTCTGCGTTGCGTCATGAACGGGAATCAGACGTGGACATCACATGCTGTCTCATCTACGGAGCGAAGCTTATCCAGCCTACAAGTCGCATCAGTATCCACCATGTCGCCAAACGACGATCCGCCTTCCGTACGAAAGAACAACGCCCGAATAGACGAAGCGAAAAAGAATTTCGCGCAGAGATCAAAAACGGAGATTTAGCGCTACCAAGGCGAAAGAACGTCCCAGTTTTCCGCTTGCCCCCTTCCCAGCTTGTTCGATCCACTTGGGCGTCCTGTTACCCTTCCTGTTCAATACACAGAGGCGTCCTTGCTCCCTCTCCCAACTGCGCTGAAACTTTGGGTCACTTTGATGAACCACTATTTCCTCCTAGTAATTTCTTTTTCTAATCATCGGGCCATCCACCCAGTCTCTGTCTCAGCACAAACTGTCTCGACCGGACCAGCAATCGAATACAAATCGAAAGCGCACCATCGACAACACCGATCCAAAAGCACCAGTAATCTTCGAAGACGTAACCGCCAAAACCCCACTGTCTGCTTTCAAACATCGAAGCGGATCCGCGCGACAAGAATTACATTTTTCGACGTGCCGTCAGGTGGTGTTGCAGTTCTTGACTACGACAACGATGGCCTGCCGGATATCTACCTCCTGAACGGTTCGACACTCGCCGCTCTTCAAGGCAAAGAGAAGCCACCACGCGCCGCTCTCTTCCACAACCTCGGCAACTGGAAATTTGAAGACGTGACTGAGAAGGCCAACGTCGCAAATGAACGTTGGGGTATGGGAGTGGCGGTAGGTGACTACGACAACGACGGCTATCCAGACATGTTCGTCAGCAATTGGGAGTCTCGCGTCTCTACCACAACAACGGCAACGGCACGTTCAGCGACGTCGCGACGCAGCTGAAAGTTGCGCGCAAAGGTTGGAGCACTGGCCCAACCTGGGGTGATTATGATGGCGACGGGAAATTAGACTTATTCGTGCCCGGGTACGTCGATATCGACTCTGAACAAATTGCCGCCAACCCCAGCCGACGCGAGGTGCGCAAAGCTTATGTCAGTTTCGAGGCGTTCCGACGATGTGCGGCCCGCGCGGGTTGAACGGGGAAGGTGACACGCTTATATCACCAGAAGAGTGATGGCACATTTGAAGACGTCAGTGTTAAAGCGAGGTGTCAACGATCCGCAAAAATATTACGGCTTTACATCTTCGTTCGTTCACATCAACGACGACAATTTCGCTCGACCTGATCGTGGTTAACGATTCCAATCCAAAACAGATGTACATCAACCGGGGCAATGGAACGTTTGAAGAGACAGGCTACCAATCCGGTGTCGCGCTGAATGAGGAATGGTCGCGAACAAGCAGGCATGAGAGTTAGCGGTTGGCGACTACGATAACGACGGACGAGTTGATTTTCACATCACAAACTTTTCGGACGACTCAAATATCCTTTATCACAACGATGGCGCAGGAATTTTTCCGACGTCGACCTATTCAGCTGGTCTTGGTGAAGTAACCTTGCCATTCCTGGGTTGGGGCACGTCGTTCATTGACTACGACAACGACCGGGTGGAAGGACATCATGGTCGCAAACGGGCACGTCTACCCAATCGTCGATCAAGCATCAATGGGGTACCAGTTACGCGCAACAACCTCTCCTGTTTCGCAACCTTCAAAATGGAAAGTTCTGCAGAGAGTCGGGGCCGCGCCCGGAAGTGGACTGGCTGAAGCGTGGTGTTTCGCGTGGAATGGCAACAGCTTCGACTTTGCGATCAAGATGGACGAGTTGACCTGCGTTCTAAACAACATCGATTCGAGTCGATCCTATTGAAGAATGTGACGCAACAGGCTGGTCACTGGCCTGAGTTAAAACTCGTCGGGGATGCGCAAGCGGAGTCCGCGGGATGCCGTTGGGCAGTGGTTTACGTAACGCGCAAACAGGATCAGGCAGCGACAGGACGTCGTAAGCGGGACAAGCTACGCCTCACAAAATGATCTGGCAGTACCATTTTTGGTTTAGGAAACGCGACGAAAATCGACAGACTTGATATAGAATGGCCAGGCGGATTATCTGGACGGGTCAGTATTCACAAAGTCGATCGAAAAATCACCATCACTCAAGGCTCGAAAATTAGTGGACTCTCTAACGTCCCGAGACTTGGTTCTGTGCCTTCCATAGCCCGGGTGAACCGCCCGACTTATCAAAATACTACTGGACTCAGTACACCATACGTGACTATATGTCGGACGCTTTCTCCGATGCTTTCCGTTCGATATCTAAGTAGAACGACGCTTTCCAGATAATGTCGGCTGGCAATTTTTGTGCGCCTCTCGATGCCCAACGATCCGGCGTTCTAGGGCTGACATTTTAACTTGGGTAAAAACAACAAGGAGCAACCCCTGATGAAGTCGCATTACCTTCGGATTCTTTCTCGAAGAAAATTGACCTTAGGACTTTTGATAGCAGCTATTGCAACGTTCACTGCAATTCTACTTTCACGTTCAGTTGGCGCAGGCGGCATTGTCCAAGTCAGCGCGACGCTGTTGATCCGACGACAAAAGGAAAGAGGATCAGTCTCGGTCAATCTCAACAAACGAGAAGCCAAGAACTTTCCGAACCTCGATGTACTGAGTTACAGAACCTGGCGGGCTTGTGAAGATGTTGGGGATAAGTACACCTGGTGTTCTGAGACGATCCACGGGAACACAGCAACGCTGCTGCTAAGGCTCTTACCAAATTTGCAAACTCGGCTCCAGGCCTGAACGCGAAAGCGTCGTCTACTAGCTAGGTTCCAGTGGAAGTGTTGCGCAATACTACTGGCGCACTCTCTGGTCCGGCATCTGGATCGGGTGCGGACATCGTTCGGAGATTCGTCACCGAGAACGCCGCGATCCTATGGTCTTGCCGATGAAGATGTTTTCACCTTGAGATTCATTGGCGAGAGCATTAACAGCGAGACAATGGAATGCGCATGGTTCGCGTCGAACAGGTCGTCAATGGCCATGCAGTGTTTCAGAGCGAAACGCGCTTCATTCTCGATCGCGATGGTCGTATCTACCGCTCTACCGGATTGATTATTCCCGAAGCGACCGCAACTGCACCTAAAGAAGACTTCCTGCGATCTCGGCAGCCGAGGCCCTGAGCCGCGCGATGTTTTCAGTCGACATCACGGTCGATCCCGGTTCAGTAACCGAAGAGAAGGCAAACGTCGATGAAGGTGACCTGTGACCTCAACGCGAACACCGCCGGCATCTCTGGCACCGTTCGCAGCAAGCTAATCTACTTCCCAGTCGCTCCAGGCATTCTCAAACTCGCCTGGTCGCAGACAACTTTCACTGATGGAGATAGTGATTGGTATACCCTGGTTGATGCTACTACCGGAAAGCTGCTGTGGCGGAAGAACATGCGTGCCAACGTATCAACGCATGATGCTCGTTTCAGAGTTTATGTTCAGGCTGACGGCACGACTCCTGCCGATAGTCCGGCGCCATCTGTCACCGCACAACGGCCACAACGGTAGGCTCGGGTCTTCAAGGCACTGCAATAGCGCCAACCATCGTCAGCATGTTGACGGCTCAGAGCCTCACAGCAAGCCCGAATGGTTGGATTAACGACTGCCCGGGTGGCGTCTGCACAGCGTGCAGAAACACAAACCATTGGCAACAACGTCCACGCTTATATGGATCGTGTCGGTGGTGCCGACAATAACATTCCCGACACCGCCGCATCATCAGTCATTGACGGTGGCGGCAGAGCCGACTGGCAATCCAGACGTGAATGCTCGGAACCGAGATTTCCTTGGCACAGCCCCACGCGACTTTGAGACAAACTACCTGCCTCCGCCGCAGGGAGGAAATCCTGAAGCCGGTCAAACCGCTACCGGCAATGCGCAATGCCGGGACGTTGCCGGTCGACCAGTTTCGGCGCGGAATGCTGACGCAGCTTTTCTACGTCACGAATTGGTATCACGACAAACTGTTCTTGTTGGGATTCGACGAAGCAGCTGGCAATTTCCAACAGGTAAAGCTTCAGTGCCATGGGTCTTGGTAACGACCGTGTCTTGGCTGAAGGTCAGGACAATCACCAGTACTGACAACGCAAACTTCTCGACTCCACCAGATGGCCAATCGGGTCGGGCACAGATGTTTCGCTTTACCGGTCCGACTATTGACCGCGACGGTTCGCTCGACTCAGACGTCCTGATGCATGAACTTACACACTGGAACTTCAAATCGACTCATCGGAAACGGGGCGGGATTGAACTGGGATCCAGGCTCAGGCATGGGCGAGGGTTGGAGCGACTTTTATGCTCTTTCACTTCTGAACAACGCCGCTGCGGATGATCCAAACGGGAAATACGCAGCAGGTGCTTACGCTACCTACAAAGCGTTCGGTGTAGTTTCGTATACCGATAACTACCTGTACGGCATCCGTCGGTTCCCCTACTCGACAGACAACACAGTTAACCCAATGACGTGGGCTGACGTTGACGACTACACCAATAATCTTTCCGGTGGCATCGCAGCTGATCCACTCGGATTCAACCTTGGCGGCGCCCAGGAAGTTCACAACACGGGCGAGATTTGGTGCTTGACGTTGTGGGAAGTTCGCAGCCGCATTATCGCAGCGAACGCGGGCAGTGTTCCAACTGGAAATCAAAAGATGCTCCAGTTGGTAACTGACGCCCTCAAGATGACGCCAATCAATCCGATCGTACACCGACGCTCGCGACGCAATTGTCGACGCAGACTGCGCCACGAATGCCTGCGCCAACGAAGTGTCGATTTGGGATGGATTCGCGGATCGCGGACTGGGTTACGGTTCTCGCGTGTCGACCAATTACGGTTTCGCGCCGGTGGCGACTCACCAGGGAATCCTCGAGTCGTTCTCTCAGCCGTTCCTTGATGTTGCTTCAACTTCGATCGACGACAGCCTCGGTAACAACAATGGCGCGATCGATCCGGGTGAACCAATCAAGTTGACAGTCACTCTGAAGAACCCGTGGAGAAGCGCTTCGAAGAATGTTGCTTCAGCAACGGCGACGCTGACGACCGGCACTGCTGGAATTACGATCACCGATGCAAACTCCACTTGCCCGGCGATTGCTGCTCAAGGCAGTGCGGCCGGCGACATCGTTCCAGTTCACGGTACCGCTAGCTGCCGCTTGTGGCAGTTCAATTCATTTCACAATCACACCAACGAGCTCACCTCGGATCGCATGCAGTTGATTTCACGTTCCGTGTTGGAGCTCCCAGCGGCACTGCTGCACCAGTAACTTATACACGGACGCCTGGTGCTCCTTTGGCCATCTTAGACAACAGGCCGCGTGGTGTTGTCGACTCTCAAACAATTACCGATTGACTTTGAGATCGCAGACCTCAACGTCAGAATTGACAACCTACCGCACACATTCCCGGGCGACATAACTTTCGGCTTTAAAGCTCCGAATGGTTATGGCGTCGACCTCGTGACCTTCATCGGTGGCGCAGTCGCAGGTGGCGGTGATGGCGATAACATTACCAACATGGTGATCGACAATGCGGCGGTTGGCGACATGCTTACCGCCCCCAATGCTGCAAGCACCATACACAGGCAGCTGGTTACCGATAGCTAATTCACCAAGTTGGCCTGGCCCTTGGCTTTGGGCCTCTCAGAACCACTCGGTGAACTTAATAAAATGAACGGAGCGAGTACCCAGGGAACCTGGCGAGTGCTTGCCTCTGACCAGGCAAACGTTGATACCGGTACGCTCAATAGCTGGTCGTTGATCGTTACACCCGCGCCTTCGCCTGTACTCCTTTTGGCGGTGCCACAGCGACCGCCGGACAACTAGTGATCAGCGAGTTCCGAGTTCGTGGTCCAAATGGAGCGAACGACGAATTCGTCGAGATCTACAATAAGAGCGGAGCCGACCACACGGTGTCCGATTCCGGCGCGGGCACTGGATACGCCGTGGCCGCATCGAACGGTGTCGCACGCTGCGTTATTCCGAACGGAACAGTGATTCCAAACAAGGGTCACTATCTCTGCACGAACAGCGTCGGGTACTCGCTCGGTGGTAACGCTACCGGCAACGCTACTTACACGACCGACATTCCTGACAACGCAGGTATTGCGTTCTTCAATACGTCGGTCCCGGCAAACTTCACCCTGGCCAATCGGCTTGATGCGGTTGGGTCAACCAGTGAAGCCAACACACTCTACAAAGAAGGCACTGGCTATTCTGCTTTGACGCCGTTCTCGATCGACTATTCGTTCCGTCGAGACGACTGCGGCAAACAGGGCTCGATTACGATCTGATGGGCGCTTGCCCGTCCGGCGGAGCCGTGGTTGATACGAACAACAACGCCTACGGACTTCTATTTCGTAGACACAAACGGCACGAGTGCCGGGGCGGGTCAACGTTTGGGACGCGCCTGGTCCCGAAAACCTTGCGTCACCGATCGATCGGACATCATCATTTGGTACGCTGTTGCTCGATTCGACCATTGGTGCAACATCACCACCTAACCGGGTCAGGGATTTCACTTCGGACCCGGCGAACAATTCGACGTTCGGTACTTTGGAGATTCGCCGTCGAGTAGTGAACACCACAGGTGCCGCGGTTACTCGTTTGAGGTTCCGAGTCATCGACATCACAACCTTCCCGGCACCATCTGGTATCGCAGATCTAAGACCCAGAACATCGACGCTGGTAGTCGTGAGTGGTATCAACGATCCGGCGACCTGTTTGGCGTCTAACGGCGTCGCTACCACTCCTTGCACCGTAAACGTGCAGGGAACGACGCTTGAACAACCACCATCACAACCGAACGGTGGCGGGTTCGGTTCAACTTACTCAGCGGGAACAATCACGCTCGGGAACACCGCTCGCGAATGGCGCGTCCATTAACCTGCGGTGCCCTGGTAGGTATTCAACAAACTGGCAACTTCAAGTTCTATATCAATATTGAAGCCCTGCCGTAGTTTGAAGAACACCTGTAAACAACAACGCCGCCGGAACGGGAAACTGCTCCGGCGGTTTTTATTATTTAATCCTACCAACGGCAGCTGGTGGATGGTTTCAAGTCCAACCTACCAAACCAATTTCCAAAGAAACTAGGCGCTTCGGCGCGGAGCCTCAACCCAAGAGCTTCGAATCGTTCTCCGTGCGAAGCGTAGAGTATCTTTGGGTTTCTGGCATTAGGCAGGACTTGAACCATCCAGCAACTGCCGTTGGCGGCGTTGAGAACAACTCTGAACAGGTTCCGTAAGCAATCTATAGATCGCTTCACAATCCACCCATGCCGGATTATCCTCGACCTGAACAATTGGCCGCGGCGTGATACCTACGAATTCTTTCGCCACTTCGATAAGCCCTACTTCAACGTCTGCATTCAGCTCAACGTTAGCCGGCTAGTAACAGTTTTGCAGGCGCGAACGGTTGAGTTCTATTCCTGGCTTGCTCCACTATCTTGCTCTACGCTTCGCAAACGAAATCCAGGAGTTCCACTATCGGCTTCGCGACGATCGCGTCTTGATTCATCCGCAAATTCACGGCGGCAGCACGCTATTGCTTCCAAACGAGAGCGTTCTCATTTGTCTACTTCGACTATTACGACGATTTCAAAACCTTCGCCACTGAAACTAGATCGCGCGATCAAAGACGTCAGGACCGGAGATGGAGCATTCTCTTCCCAGGGACGATCACGACGCTTTGATTCATTTCACAACGCTCCCATGGATCGCTTTCACAAGTTTTTCTCATGCAAGAAATTGGGGACGCGATGATTCAGTAACCGAAAATTGCGTTTGGCAGGTTTACTGAAATGGATGGAAATACACTTTTACCCATGTCCGTTGAGGTTCACCATGCACTGATGGATGGTTTTCATGTTGGTCGTTTCATAAACAAGTTGGAAGACGCCCTTATCAAGCCCGAAGCAAGCCTGAATCTCCGAGTTAAGTTAGTACTCCTTTGGTCCAAACATTTCATTGACACATTCACAAAGCAGATCCTTAAGATCACGTCACTTTTGAGCAACTCCCCGACCACGACACGAAAGTCGACTCTATGTCTCGACTACTACGACCTCAACCAGAGGAGACCGATCATGAGTAAGCAGTTGTTTTGTTCCCCAGGCGCTGCGCGGGGATTGTTTTTGTCGCTCGTATTTCTAACGCTCACTATCTGCGTCCAGGCTCAAACTCAAATTACAACTGGAACGATTCAAGGCACACTCCTCGACGCAAACGGCGCTGCTCTTCCCGATGCTAACGTCGAAATGAAAAACGACGAGACTAACTTACGGCAAGAACCACGGCAACCGATTGAGGAGGGAAGATTCATTGCGCTTCCAGATTCCTCCGGGCCACTACACTCTCACGGTTACTAAATCTGGATTTGCAGCGTTGGTTGTGGAAAAGGTCGACTTAACGGTTGGGCAAACTTTGACCCTGCGGCTCACGATGAAGGTTTCGCAAGTACAGGAAACAGTGACCATCACTGCAACGCCAACCATCAGACACTACGAAGACCGAATCAGAGCACCACAATAGGCGAGTTAGCCGTAAGCACTTCACTCCGATTCTGGGTCGCAAGTTTGAAGACCTGCTGACTCTTACCCCAGGAGTAAGCGTTGTTCAGGGACCTGATGGCGATGAGATCACCTTCGCCGGACAGCGCGGCGTCTTCAACAACGTAAGCCTCGATGGTGGCGACTACAACAACGGCTTCTTCGGCGAGCAACTTGGTGGTCAGCGAGCAGCGATCGACATCACGCTCGAAGCAGTGAAAGAATTCCAGGTCGTAGCGACCGGAGCTAGCGCAGAGTTTGGTCGCACTGGCAGGCGGCGTCATCAATGTGATCACCAAATCCGGCACGAACGCTATACCACGGAAGTGCTTTTCATTTCCAACGAATGGAGGCGCTGACTGCGAACACCTCGGACGGAAAACCCCTGAGGGATTTTCACCGTGAACAGTTTGGTGGCACCATTGGCGGACCAATCAAGCAGGACAAAGCGTTCTACTTTTTCGCGTTTGAAGGAATTCGCGAAAACCTGACGCGAGATAACCTGAGCGCGCAAATTGGCGATACTCCTTGTCCGGTTCCTACTCCAACAATCGGAGCAAACGAAGCGCTCATCAACTCCAATGGCGACTGTCAACGTTTGGCGCTCACCCAATTCATTAAGACTACGCGCAATCAGGTAGAAGACCTTCCGGTGGATCACCGATCAAGAACTACGCGTTCTTGTCGAAGGTCGATTGGGATCTAAACGGCTCCAACAAACTAGCCGTCTCGTACAACTACGACTACTCAAACAATACAAATCAGACATTTGACGTCGCGACCTATGGCAACTCAGCGAATGGCACTCGAAGGTGCCATCAAAGATCAATGTCGTACAACGTCAACCTGTTCAGCACGCTGTCGCCGACCAAAGTAAACGAAGCACACTTCTCTTACTCCCGTGAGCTCCGGCCACGAAGTACAGCTGCAGTCAAATGTTCCGGCATGACACAGGTGTGGGCTTCTCGCCCAGTTTCCGTTTCGGTTTTCCGTTCTTCCTGCAACCGAACTGTTGACGAATTGCTATGGCGCACACACACCAAGGATAACTTCTCGTGGATTTCGGGTAACCACACAGTCAAATTTGGTGGTGAATGGATTCACACTCTGAACGATCAAACTTTCAGGGATTTTTCACTGGTCGCTATCTCTTCGACTCGGCGACCGGCTTCCTTCGCTATGCATCACCACAGGCAGCCGGCGGATTTGGTCCATCAGTCCTTGAATGCTTTAACGGAGCAGGCGCGTTTACAGGCTGGAGAACCCAGGCCCTCGGCGAAGCTTGCCCGGCAGGATCAAGCGCAGGTGGCCCACTCCTACTCTATTTACAGAACGGCATTTCAACTGGCGTTTCGGGTGTTCCACCTCCAGGAAAGAACATTGCAAAGAATGATGACTACGGTTTGTTCGCACAAGATTCGTGGCGCGCTACTCCGTACTTAACTCTCAACTTTGGTCTACGTTGGGAAGCGCAAATTCTTCCCGATCCAGTGATTCCTCCGACTCAAACAGCGTATGCATCTCTGCTGACCAATCCAAACTTTCCTTCGGATGGCACGTTACACAGCCCCAAGAAAGAGTTTCAGCCGCGTGTGGGCCTCGCATGGGATCTCTCAAAGAAAGGAACGTCAGTTCTACGCGCGAGTTACGGGATCTTCTACGGCCGCCAAAACATGCTCTCGCAGGTTGGTTCTCTAACTGACAATGGCGCACAGCAGTTTGGTGTCACCTGTGCTACCTCATTCGCGTTTACTTGTTTTGGAGCATCAACACGACCTCCAACATGGCCCAACATAGTGCCGGTAGCGCCCGGAGGCGGTATTCCATTCGGCGCGTCTGTACGTGTCTTCAGTAAGGACTATGCGAATCCTCGCATCTACACCGACCAATGTCCAGTTCGAACATCAGCTGGCTACTGACTTCACTGTGTATTTTGATTTTACTCACTCACAGGGTGTCCATCTGACTCGCTTCATCAACATCAACCGGACTGGTTCCTTCGCAGCAACACCACTGTTCCCAACTCTCGGAGACATATTCGTAACGAGCGCAGTGGGAAAAGTCAAACTACAATGGGTTTACGGCGGGTGTGAGAAAACGCCTCAGCAAGCGTATATCAGTTTGAAGCCAACTACGTTCTCTCCAAAGACAAGGACGATGACTCAAACGAACGCGACCCGTTCACTGGATCGTTCCTTCAATCCGTTCAATCTGTCTCTCGACTACTCGGTTTCTGACCGCGACATCAGACACAAAGTTCAACTTCTTTCGTTTGTCGAACTTGGTTGGGGAATTGAGGGCAATTTCCGTATACAGGGTCGTTACAGCGCAACCCATTACACCGGCGACTGGCAGGACTGCTACAAATCGCAATAGTGAGCGCAAGGACAATGACTACTTCTCGTTCGACTGGCGTATTCAGCGTCCATTCAGGTTCGGAGAAAGTATGGCGCTGGTACACCGATGCTTCGAAATGTTCAATACCTTTAACAACGCCAACAACATCAATCCGCTGACGGGCGCGGCAGTTGTTCGATTTTTCAGGGTTCTTACGCTGCGGGTGTTGGGAGAGATCCAAGACATAGTGCAACTGGCAGGCGAAGTTCACGTTCACAGGTTCAAATTCAAACACCGTGAGTCACTCCAGGGTTGCCGTGCTATCAGGGCAACCCCGAGTTTTGTTCAACTCCTTCGAGATGCGCGAGTGGCTGAACTCGTCTCGGAACGCCTCTCCGCTGGAGGTGCGGTGCCTCCGCTTTGGTACGGCCGCCCACCACAACACGCCTCTGCCCGAGCGTGCGGCGCCTGTCACCCCGCCTTGCGCCACCAGGAGCTCGCTTCGTCTTACGGCGGGTGTGCCGGCGAAGCCGGTGACGAGGCTACCGCACTCCAAGGAGACGCAAGTTTCCATGAGCGTTTGCTCTTTACAAAATACAGAGTCAGAAAATTAACCGGGCGGTCAAGTCGAACTAACGCTTTACGTAACACGCTCTGACTAAAAACCCTCACTTACACTCAAAGGTTGGAATCGAACTGGGACCGTGCCCTATGGGCCATCTGGTATGTGGCCGCCTCCAGCCTTTTAGCCGGAAACGCGCTTCTATTCTAACCCGGCTGGAAACCAAACACAGGAGACGTAACCTTGAAATACAACTTCCGAGGTCGACCCGTATCGCGGGGTTGGGCGCTTTGATTGTTTTTCTTCATCCTCGTAACAGGAGGGGTACATGCGGTTTCGCGGTAGCTCAGCCTGGAAGCTGGCAATGCCACGCGATTGAGAGGAACGGTTGTCGGCGGCAATGGCGCGGTCGATCGGCGGCGCAACGATCCGGTCCGAAGTGTCGATGCCCGGACTTGAACGAGCAGCGGTAGCGCCGGTGCCCAACGGTCGCCATAGCGCACTGCCGTTCTTCCTGGTCGGAAACTATGTTTGTCAAAGTTGGCAGTCAGCCACTGGTTTCGGTCTCTGCTGAAAGAATCTGCCATCAAGCTTGAGGGTTGGCCGAAACAACTACAGTCGACTTCGATCTGGAGCCGGCTTCCGTAACTGAAAAAGGTGACTACGGTGACGCGCTGGTCCTGAAGTAATCGATAAAGATTGAAAGCGCTGCCGGTTCCACACCATTACTCTCTGATCTGTTCGCGACTTACCGGCGCGTGGACGCAACTCAGTGAATACGTCTTGCTGACGCCCGCTGCTCCAGTGCCGGAGTCCGATCGTTGCGGGACTCTGCGTCGTTGCCGGACAACGGTCGATCAATTCGAATGTCGCAATCGATGGCGCTGACTTTGGCGGCAGCCGCCGAGGCGATCAGCGTGGTGGAAATGCAAGTCAGCTCCTTTTCTTTCCACAAACTTCGCCATCCAGCCGAATTTCGGGTTGGCGCGCTCAGGAGCAACGGCCGAGGTAGGGGCGTAACAAACTGCCGGCTTCGTGAGGCGCGGTGACTAAGTCGGGGACGAAACTGATGGGCGCAATTTTTCGGTGGAGGTTTCTATTTCAACCGCAACCGATCGTTGACTCACCGGATGCTTTCGGCAACAAACTCAACAACAAACAAAATCAGTTTGGGGGCTCGATCGGCGGACCATTAAAGACGAGATCGTGCTTTCTTCTTTTTCGGCGTTGAGCAAAACTATCTGCGTATACCGTTTCTCGTGCGCTTTCTGCCTCCGCCTTCGGGAACAGCAGTGCCTGCTAATCTGCAGGCGTCCAGGGCGAACAAGGCACAACCACAGCAATCCCACCGCATTGTTCGGTCGAGTTGACTTCAATATTTCCCAAAACAACAGCTTGAACGTCCAATACACGTATTCACGTTTGCACGGACAAAACTTCAACTTCGATAACAACACAACCGTTGTCAGTTCAGCCGCCGAAAACAATTACGGGCGAATCAGTTCAAGCAATGGTTTGAAGGTAGCACTGGTGTCGGTCATCAACCCCAATGTCGTAAATGAACTTCGGGGACAAATCGCCACCGATAATCGCCTCGAAGATCCAAACTCTACCGCCCCGCAAACGACCATCTCAGACTTTGGTCAGCTGGGTGGTGATACCGGTCGCCCCAGACTTTCGAGACCAGGCGTATTCAGTTCACGGACAATTTGACGTTTACTTCTGGTTCGCACCATCTTCGTTTTGGGTCGATACAAATCGTGAATCGTGCGAGCCAACAACGTGAATCAAACACGCAGGCGCGTTGGGATTTTGAAACGCGTCAACGGCGGCGTACTCGTGGCACGACGGTCTACAGAGTATCTTGCTGTCAGGCCGCGTCGTTACCGGCAAACGTTTCCCATCAATGGCCCGGCCTCGCTTATTTACCACGGCACCCAAGAGGAACTTGCGTTGTTCGTTAATGATCGCTTTGCGCTCGGACGCACACCGACCCTGACTGCTGGCCTACGTTGGGAAGGTCAGTGGAACCCGGACGCCGCCCAATCCAAATCCGGCTATTCCCGAAACAGCGCTAATCCCTAACGACCTGCAAATGTGGCAACCTCGCTTGGGCTTGGCCTGGGACGTCGGTGGAAAGTCGCGCACAGTCGTTCGCGTGTCGGCCGGACTCTACGATGCTCGGACTCCCGCAAACCTTTTTCAACGCGTATTCACTGACAACGGTCTAACCACGATTCAAATCGATATCCAGTGAACCCGCAGCTTGTCGAAATTCAACAGAGTCCAAATCGTGCCGGATGTTTGCTGCGCGGACCAAATGCTGTAATCACCTATCCAAACGTTTTGCACGACAGCGCCCGACGAATGCCGCTCTGATTGCGAAACCACGTGTGGTTTGGATTTGATCCGACGTTCCGAAACCCGCGCTCATTTCAATCGGCAGGTACACTCAACATACTCTCAACGACGACATGGTTCTGACGGTTGGGTACATTCACAACTCAACCTGGGCGCTTCAACGTCGCCGTGATCGCAACTTGTTTGCACCAACCATCAACGCTCAGGGCACGCCAATATTTCCACAACGCGACCTAACCCAAACATCGGTTGGTTTTCGGTCAACGAGTCGACTGCACATTCAAGCTACGATGCGATGACATTGAGTTTGAGTCGACGCCTTGCTCAGCATTTCCAATTCATGGCGAACTATACCTTCGCCAGGAATCGCGACGACGATTCAAACGGGCGCAACTTTTCACGTGAGGTGGAGTTGAACCCGTTCGACCTATCGATCGAAGAAGCACCCTCGAAGCAGGATATCCGGCATGCAACTGACGTTAAGTGGCTTGATTGATCTCGGCCACGGCTTTACGGCGTCGGGCATTGTGATAACGCGATCGGCAGTTCCCTTTCACCCTGTTATCGGTGCGGATCAACAGAACGACACGAATGACGATAACGATCGAGCAATCATCAACGGTCTAGTGGCAGGTAGAAACAGTCTGCGACAACCTTATTTCTTCAATCTCGACCTGCGATTGCTGAAGGCATTTCGGTTTAGGTGAAACCCGTCGCTTGGACTTGTCAGTGGAAGCCTTCAACGTGACTCGAAATGGCAACAAGAATTTCGCCAACGATGCAATCAGCGTTTATGGAACGCCGTTGGCAAATGGCTCGCCTTCAGTAACAACCGCCGGTCAGCCGTTGTTTGCTCCGTCTACGGCTCCGTTTTGGAGGACCAAGACACCATTGCAGCTCGGCTTCCGATTCGTGTTTTAGAACTCAACCACAAAATAAACAAGGCAGTAGCCCGACTGTCAAGGAGGGCTCGTGCTCGATACCTGGTCCTTTGAGCCCTCCTTGACAGTCGGGCTACGCCTTGGGTGATTAACGCTCTTTAGCGTCGGATGGCTGTTAATTCCCGCCTTTTTGTATTCCGGCAGCAGCATTGCCTTGTTGAGAATGATATTAAACTCGGTGCCAGGCTCGACTTCCGCCTCTTTGCCTTTGCTGAAAAGCGCGGCGCCAATAGCAACCCCTGCACCGATTCCCGCACCTGCGGCCCCATTAATCAAGCCACCAACAACTGCACCGCCGGCAGTGAACGCGACATTGCGCTTCTTTGACGATTTACCCTTTACTTCGCCTTCATTGTCGGCGCTGGCGCTTTTCCGACAACGAGGCATTCATCGCGTAGGTCCTTTCGTTTGGTAACTCCAAACGGGTGAATGCGACATTCAAACTACCGCCCTGGCTCTTGCGACTTGCTTTCACCAACATGCGTCACGTGTCCAATAACAATGCTTCCCTGGGAATTACAACAAAACCCTTGGCATAAACCGGATCCACCACAGTCGATCTAAACTCGTCACCAACACTTTGCGTTCTTCGAGGTCAGCCTGTCGTTCAACCGCAAACGCATTGTTTTATTGGCGGCGAGTGTGTACTTCGGAGGGCCCTAGGAACTCTCTTCTTAGTTTGCGCTTCCAATTGCAGCGAAGCACTGCCAGCAATACTGATTACCGCAATCATCAATCCGATCATTTTCAATTTGGTTTTCATCGTGGCCTCTATTTTTTAGGAGACGTTCATTATCCTGACCGCGGAAACTTCTTCATCAGTTTTTCCACGGCATTCCTAACGTGTTTTTCAGCTCTCTTCGCATCCTTGTTCATGTCTGTGGTCGGCGCGTGAGATAGAGTGTCGCTTGCTGCTCCATGCCAGACCAGGTTCTGCGAAGTGCCGTCCAGCATATCAAGGACAATCGTGCCTCGCCTAACATCCCACGCTCCGCCAGTGCTGCCGCTCGGTATGCCGGTCATCAGACCACTTCCATTGTTACCCCACCCGCCGTGCGTCACCTGTATATCTACGTCGACTGCCACGCTTAAACTCAATTGCAAGTCACCATTATTGTCTGTCTTCGTCAATCCCTTGTTTGAGAGCGCACGCTCAAAACCTTCCACAATCATCATGTTGATGAATGGGTTCTTCGCCGGAATTCCCTGGCCACGAAAAGGTCTTGTACTTGTTGAAGTCTATGCTCTTGTCATAATTGACGGTTACCTTTTGAGCAAACGCAGAGCCAGCAACGAGGAGTATGGTCAAAGGTATTGGGCAATTTTCTCATAGTGCGGAGAGGGTAAAGAAGTCTTCGGATCGTTTTAACTGTCAGTATTAACAGTGGGTGTTTTGGCGACGAGGTCAGTACCACAACGCGGTAGCGTGCGGCTTCATCGTGGATAATCCCGATTGTGAGTTGCGCGCGAGCCACACTGCTGAGTCGGCAATACGTCTCCAGTTCGTTGAACTTCCTTTGTCGTAATAAACAGTAGCAACCTCTCTTCTGTCGGAGCGCGGTCGTCTCGCCCGCCCCTCGCGACAGATCGCGTTGACTGGTTACTGATACGTCGCTCTGACTCTACCCTCTGGATAACCATCACCTCGGTCGCCTTGATCAGCGCGTAAACGGTTACTCCTCGTTTCAATCCGAGGCTTCGTGCGGAGTCGCTGGTAATTATCGAGGTGATCTCCTGATCGCCAATGTCGATAGTCGCTTGCACGAGCAGACCTTCAAAGCGAATGTCAGATGATTGTGCCCGAGAGTTTGTTTCTGTCCGCTGATCGCATCCAGGCCCACCGGCTTTCACGTTTCGCAGCCTTCGCCTTTGGCGCCAGTAACGCGCTCAATTTCGCTTCGCGCAATTCGGTGATGTCCGCCCGCGGTTTTGGTCGAACAGAATCTTGCCCGAATAGATCCATTGCTTCAGAGTTGGATAACTAACTCCGGCCAGGCGCGCAGCGTCGAGTGGTTTTCAAAAAGGTCGCTCACGATCGTCTCGCTTTTCACTGATGGAGTCAGTACCACAACTCGGTAGCGTGTGGCTCGGATTTGCGACTAGTTACTGGATATCGGTCACGAGCCACTCGCTACCGCGTTGTGGTACTGACTTCAACCAGCTTCAAAATTCAAACTTCACGCCCAGCTGCTCATCACTCGAGGATCGCCGGCCGAAGTTATCGAACCAAACCCAGCTGAACCAAGCACAACATTCGGGCGTCCGAGTGGCGGCGTGTTAGTGAGATTGAAAACTTCTCCACGGAGTTGAAGCGACTGACTCTCACCCAGCATTACTCGTCTGATAACAGCCATATCAGAAGTTGCGGTAATGCGGACCGCGCACCAGGATTGCGAGAGCTGTTTCCCAGTGTGAACTGCGGCGCCACCGTGAAAGCCGCCGTGTTAAAGAACTGATGCGGTTGATTGTTGCGACTTGGGCAAAGTTTGGATCAGCAATTCGATTTGGCCGTTGGGTACCAAACCCGGCAAATGAATTGAAGTTTGTGACCTGTGTGACAGCAAGTGGAATCCCTGACTGCAACGTCACGACTCCACTCACTTCCCAATCACGAGCGAGCGCACCAAGCACGCCTCCAGGATTGAACGTCTTACCTCGTCCAACTGGCAGCTCGTAAGTAAAGCTCGGTCACGAACACATTTGGAATGTCGCCAGTTGAAAGGTCGCGCTCAAGACGGCGATTCAAACTGTCAGCTACCGGAAAGTTCGCAACCGGTCCGGTAAGGATCGAAGCATCAAACACCGACGACGCTTCATCAATCAACTTTGATCGGGTGTAGCTGATCAAAAATCCAAGTCCACCTGAAAAACGCTTCTCAACTTTTGCCTGAAGCGCATTGTAGTTTGTGTTACCTACATTGTTTCGATAGAGACTAACGGTTGTGAAACGGGGAAAGGTTTGAACAACTGCGCCACGGGAATCGTCGGGTCACCTAAACTCGACGATCGCGGTATCTGACCAAAGAACGGATTCGGCACCCTGGCAAGCAAAGCTGAACCCATTGCCAATTGAGCAGCGGAAGTTGGTTGATGTTCGTATCAGGAATTCCCACGTGAGTAATCTTTGAACCCGCATAGGCAACCTCAGCGACAAGGTTCCTTCCCAACTCACGCTGCACGGCGAAGTTCCACTGCTGCGCATAACCACTACCAAGTTCACGATCGACGGCAAACACACCCCTGGCCCAATCCTGCATCCGGAGTTAGAGGAATTGGCGCCACGCGCTCGGCCCAGTCGCCAAGCACAAATGCTGGATTGATGTTATCGAGTGTTCGCTGCGTGACCGATTGGATAAACGGAAACTGCGGTACGGTGAACGGCGTAGTGATGCCCGCTTGCTCGATCCAGATTACACCATAACCAGCACGTACCACCGTGTTGTCGCCGACACGGTACGCCACACCAACGCGGGCCGAGGTCGAGTTTGTGCAACTGCCGAGCTGACTCTGGAAAGTTATTCTTGCCGAGGTAGTCGAGTTGCTGTGTTTGCAGATTGGCGACCGCGCCCTGAACGTTGTCGAGGATCGTGAGGGAAATTGAATGTGTATCTCAGCCCGACATTTATTGTCAGCCGCGACGTGGCTTTCCAGTCGTCCTGCGCGAAGTATTCCTGAATATGTGCTCTTGGTTGCAGCACGCTTTGCTGAAGATCGATCGAGAATGTCTGTACCTGTCCCAGAAGAAAACTTGCCAGCGAGTTGCCCGTAAAACTCGACAAGGCAGTGCCCGACAGTCGGCATCCCCTGCGAGTTGGTGAACAAAAGTACTAAATGCGAATTGACCAGTTGGCGACGGGAGGCTGACCACATCGAGACGTTCCCATCCAAAGTCGAAGCCAAACTTTAGTGAGTGTCGGCCGCGTTGTAGCGACAACGCATCGATAACCTCGGGTTACGTCGGTGCGAAACTCCGAAGCTGTGTTGGTTGGCGAACCAAGTTGTTGGAAACCGGCGATCGTGAATGTCGGCAACGTGTTTTCGAACGCAGCGTTCGAGGGAATACCGGGAATCTTCAAAGCGTCACTGGGCGAACTTGAAAGTTGAGTCGCCTGACGATCGATGCTCCTTCGCGTGTAGCCAAAACGAAACTCGTTAACCATGTCGCGGTTCAGGACCTTCGCGTAATTAAGGACTAGTGAATGCGCGCGTGTGTCTGTCAGACCAATGATTCCGCTCGTAATGTTTCCACTTCCTTCCGGTAGCGGCGTGACCGGTTCCGGAAACATCCTTGGCGAAGGAGAATCTTCCGTAAATCTGATCGCGCGGAGTCACACTATGATCGATGCGGACATCGAACTGGTTTTGATTCACGTTCTCGTTACCAACTCGCGAGAAATTGTTTGCCGACCCGTTGGTGGTTGGGCCCGGATAACGCTGCAATAACGTGCTCGCTAACCGAGTCGAACGTATTTATTGGAATTGAATTACCGACATAAGCACGGCGATCACTCGGCCGGAAGATCATGCCCGCTCCGCGCTTGAATAATGTTGCCGTTGGTATCGGTTACGTTTACTGGCGCGTTGCCGGTTGCAGTGGTCGGGACTGTGCCACCAGGAGTAATGAACAAAAGCGCACCCAGGCTTGAAGAGAAATTGCCCGCACGTTGGGCAACGGTCGGAACAGTTGAAGTGACTACGCGACCGATCTGTTGTCTTGTTCCCTGATAGTCGGCAAAGTAAAACGTCTTGTCTTTGATGATCGGCCCACCTAACACAAAGCCAAATTGATTTCTTCGAAAGACCGGCTTGTTTGGATTCGCAGCTGTCTTTGGAGCGAAGAGGTTCCGTGCATTTAAGGCTTCGTTACGCAGAAATTCGAACGCTGATCCATGAATCGTATTCGTTCCTGCCCGGGTGGTGAGATTCACCACGCCACCGATTGAATCTGCCGAACTCTGCGGGCGGACTGTTTACCTCAACCTTGAATTCTGAATGGCCTCCGGGATTGGGAAGAAAGCGACCTGGCCCGGCTCGGGTTGTAAGACTGAAATACCGTCGAAGAGATACTCGTTGGTACGCGGACGGCCACCGTTGATTCGTGGGAACGAAGGACCCGCGCTAGTCGGTGGTGGTTGAGCAACGCCTGCGGACAATGAAACGAGTGACAGAAAGTTGCGACCGTTAAGGGGAATGTCGACGATTTTTCGACTGTCAACGACCTGTCCGAGGCTGCCTGACTCGGTACGCAGAAGCGGAGCGTCTTCCTTAATGGTAATGCTCTCGCTGACAACACCAGTCTCCAGAGTCGCATCGACACGGACGCGCTCGCCTGTTGTCAACCTTGATCTGCTCACGAAAGTATTGTTTGAAACTGGTGGCGTCGATCGTGATCGAGTAAACCCGGGCCTCAGGTTTGTGATGGTGTACATTCCTGATTCGTTTGTTGTGACGTTGAAAGTGCGATTGGTCGCCAACTCGGTGACCTTAACGCTGGCCTGGGCCACCGGGAGCCAACCTGGTCCCTCACTTCGCCAGTTAATCCGGCCTGGCCTGATTGTGCGTTCACGGTGAACAAGCAGACCCATATCGTGAGGAAAGCGACTCCTATCGCCTTCAGACTTCTATTGAACATCCCGGCACTCCTTCGTTGTCTTTTAACTGTTGTCTACAGCTTTGTGCCGGATTACGTCAATGACTTTTCTGATTTGCTATACGGTTCGATACGACTTTGGTGGTGGAAGAGTTTGGAGCAAACTAAATAACCGTCCGCGAGGGAAAGGGAATGTGGATCGAATCAGAATGCTGCCGCAGTCAATCAAACTGCTTTGCACGCGTTATATTGCTCCACATGCGATCGCGCAGTTCATCTTTCGTTGACACATTTTGCGGTTGAGTTAGATACTTCGGCGCCATGGAGTCCGATGAGGAAAAGATTGATGAAATGGTCCTTGCGTTGTTGTTTCTGACCTCGTTCACCGACCATGGTTTTGTGCGCGCCTGGAAAGGCCATGGATTGGGCTGCGCTAAATCGTTTGCATGAGAAGGGCCTTATCAGTGATCCCAAGAGCAAAGGCTAAGTCGGTGGTATTAAGCCAGGAAGGGGCACGGCAATCAGAAGAGCTGTTCGTTAAATTCTTTGGGAAGTGATTCCTGAGTTTTCGCAGCGGTCTTGATCGGCGAGGTGCGCGATCTCTCCCCATCACGCAATATAACAAGCGCTTGGAGTGGCGCGGTAAGCGGACTAGATTTTTGAAGCCTATTTACAAACCCATTCTTCTTGTTATTCCTTTGCTTTTAGTGAGCCTCGCGGCTTGCGAGGATGAGGGCGTCGGCCCGCAAAAATATATATTCCGGACGGCTATGTTGGATGGGTTCGAATTGAATATGGTGTCGCCAATGCACCTCGACTGAAGACCGATACATTCGGACCATGGGAGTATCAACGGTTTCCACCCCCCAGGTCTCCTACAAACGTCTTCAATCTTGAAGAATGGAGCAGCAAGTGCCGACTCATACTATTACCGGGAAGACGGCAGTCTTAGGAGCTTCCTCGAAACATGCAGCATGGTGGCATCATTAGCTGGTGTGTTGCGAAACCAGACGGGTCACGATTAGAGAGGGAGTTCATTACCTACTTTATCGGTCCAGAAGCCGAATACGAAAAGCACAAGAACGAGTTGGAACAATTTCATAAAGGCGATTGCAGATATGTTGTGAATAGCCTGGAAGATTTACCCAAAGTTGGTAGTGTTCTTGTGCGATGAGTTTGTATTTACGCCGCATCCAACAATCGCCTGGAGCGGGCTCGATATGAGCGGGCTTCTTTGTTAGGTGGCGTGGGCGAACCGCTCAAGCGCATCAGCGTTCGATGGCTTCGAGGTGCTTTCTTAGGTGAATCCTGATGTGTCATTACATAACCGCGACGCTGCCTCACGTTGTTGAGCTCAAATCAGTCGCTCCAATTTTCGAATCGCATAAACTTGGCTTTGAAGTGATTTCAAATCGTCACGTCGCTGAGCAGGTTGATCCCGAGAGATTGGCTACATTCTGACGAGTAGAAAGCACTGTGATTGTGGAACGGCTTTAGGCTCGCTGAATCATGAACGGGCCGCGAAGGTATCAAGCTATGACCGCGATTTGAAAAATTCCGCAAGCAGGGTTGGAGCGAAGCAAAGATACAACGTTGGCTTGAGCAAAAGGAGCAAACCAAAGAGCGCCATCGGCGTGAAGATGAGGCGCTCGCAAACGGAGGAGGCCCCGAGGTAGATCGTTGGATGGAGTTCCTCAACGATCTAATTCGGCTTGGTCCTTCTTCCAGGTTTGGATTGTTGTTGCATTGGTACCGAGGAAGCGTTGAGGGTGAGCGCATCAAGATTAAACATCGAGAGCGCGTCAAGCTTCCTCGGACCCGAATCCAGAACGGCTCTGTGAGAATCGAAGAAGACGTGTTGTATGAAGTTGTCAGATAATCTGCCGCGCCATCCAACAAGCGCTTGGGTGGCGCGGTGAGCGGACTTCTTTGTTAGGTTGTGAGCGAACCGCTCAAGCGTAGCGTTCGGCGCTCCCCTGGAGATTTGGGACGTGATTTACCACGAGTTGTTGAACCACACATCACTAGCTGAATGCAAAAACTAAAGTTAACTTTACTGATCCTGGTTGCTTGGTCAATCTTCACAAGCTTGTACGCATATTATTACGTTGTCACTATCCTCGCACTTCCCGAAGGCTATGATGCATATGCCAGGAATTGGAGATTCAATTGTTGGCGTTTTCTTTGGATTCGTCTGCCATTCCTCGTGATGATCCTTACCGTTGCAATTGTAGTTGTGTTTTCGCTCCCGACAAAAACTCATGATCAAAATCATTCTCGTTAGTTTCTTGTTGGCGAACGGCGCCTGCGCCCAGACCGCATCGATTCCTGTTGCATCACCTTCTTCGTCTCCAACTCCACAGACTGCGGGTCCGACCATTAGGTTTCACTTCTTCAACCCACCAAGACAATAGGAAAGGCCAGCGTGTATTACGATGAGGGGTCCAAGAGGTCGACGGCAAAAAGTGAATTTTTATGTGGTTGGCAGGGCCGAGGACATTCAGAAGGTAGATGCCCTGTCGGTCGAAACTCGAGGTCGATGGCCCGGGTAAAGAGTCAATGAAGCCTGAATCTGTTTTCTTCAGGTTTTATTCCTATTCGCATGGCACGGGATATAAATACAAAGAGGATCCAAAGTTGACGATTTATTTAAACGGCATCTGGTTCCTGAACTGGTTTATGCCAGTCAAGTTTCGTCGCGATCGATCCTCGCGCGGAGGTGTGACCGAAGAGTATTTTTCGCCGCGTGTATCATATGAACAGTTTACGAAGCTTTTGAGCGGTGGAACGATATCGATGAAATTTGGAAGTACAGAGTTTGTGATTGAAGGTGACAATCTTGGAGCGCTCCGGGATTTGGCTGAAGTTGTTTCTGGTCGGCCTTGAGTTTCTTGTAAGCCGCCCCGAACAAGCGCTTCGAGCGGACTCGACATGAGCGGGCTTCTTGGGTCAGTTGCGTGGGCAAGCCGCTGAACCGCCAACCGTTCGCCAGCTTCCTTTTTATCTAAGGTTATGATATTGCGCCAACTGTTCCTTTTGCTTCTTAACTGTTTCCTTAATTATCGAAACCGGTTGTTGCCGACTCCGGCAGCTAGACCAACCAAAGCTTCCAGATCATGTAAGAGGCTGGACAGAGATGCGTGTTGGCAATGAGATCTTTATTAATGAGTTAATTCTGAAAACGGGTGAGTCTCTTGATAATGGCGATTTTGGCCTAAGGCTTACTGATATTCAACATCCGCCTTGCAAAAGTCTATTGTCGATGGAAGACAGCGATCCTAAGATCAAGTTGCAGTTCTATCGAGTCTCAAATAATCAAGTAATCTGTGAGACCCAGCTAATTAGCGGCGGTCTTTGGACGACAGATGCTATCCCAACTTGTAATAACCGGCTGCCAATTGACGGCATGGTCATCTACAAAATCAATTCCAAAAATAGATGGATCCATATTGCGTTATTCCGCGAAGACAAGGAGCAAGATAAATGATACGCGCTGTCGAACACGGGCTTGCAGCGGACTCGCCCATGAGCGGGCCTCTTTTGTTAAGTTGCGTGGGCGAGCCGCTCAGGCTCAACGTTTCTGCTGCCCCAACTCTAGAATGAAGTTACGCTGTCTAACCATTTCGTTATGTCTATTGGTGGGTAATGCGGCGGCGTTTGAGTGTTTGCCGCCCGCAGGAAAACGCCATCTGAAAAAGGCAGAGGTGCGTTTATTGATGCCCACCTCACTTCTGATGGCAGGCTCGGAGTCTTTACTTTCAATCGAGTGGTCCCGCTGCCTCCCGAGTATGGAGGAAGTCCTCTGATCTTTTCACCCCCACCAAAGAAACTAGTTGTCGGTCCGATCACGAGATCAATTTATGTTGGTTCTTATGATTTGGAAACCGGATTAATCAGGATTCTCTGGATGAAGGAGAATCGAGAATGGCTTCCTGGCAGCTACAAATTCTATATTGATTCGGTTTCGGGTGCGAAAGCTTTGATTAGAGGTTATGGTCAACCGCGCGTACCTTATCAATGGACCGAGGACTATTACTTGCTTGACGTCAAGAGCGGTGACTTCCGGCAATTACCAATACTGCGCGAATTGGCCCGAGAAGACTCCGGTCTTCACCACGAGTACCTTGTGGATTCTGATGGGACGATCTTATTTGAAACGACGCCACCGGACCAGCCAGTGCCTCTCAATACCGACCCTCCAGTGGATTTGTGGTTGCGTTTCCCTTCCGGAGAATATTTCTTGCTTGACCGCCGTTCCCATTTTTTTCGCAACAAAAGCATTGACGGCCTGGTTTACTATTCGCACTCATATAGCTTTCCAGCACCACCACAAGAAGGCCTCAAGGTCCTATGCTGTTAAGCAGAGAATTTCTCAGGAGGTGGAGTATCGAACGGTCTCGGAGAGGAAATATGCTGACATCGAGCTTTCGGCTGATCTCAACGGCAATTTAGTCGTTGGAAGGAAGGTTAAAGGCCCACGTACGGAAAAGTGGGTATATGAGGTGCGAAAAGTTAGTACTGAAGTCCTGAAATGAGCAGACAACCTGAACGGCAACCTTTCCAGGGACGCAGGTTGGACCAGCAGGAAGTTGCAGATGTGCTCTTATGGTTTTGACCTTTGAGCCAAACAAATAAGAGACTTCGAGATCTTCTTGGCGAGCCGCTGAAGCGCAACGTTGGGTCGCATCTTCCCCGATGACGAATGAACCCACTAACGGTTCGCTGATACTCTCACGCCGCATTTATTCGGTGGCGCAGATTACCCTCGCAACCTGGGCTGCCTCTCCATTGGCCGGGTGCCTCTTACTGAGCTTCAATTATCGTACTCTTCCAAAGACCTCGAGCGGCTTGGCGAACGCTCGTTTTGGGCTTAGTAACGACGGTTCTTGTGTTTGCTTTCACGTTCCTCTTTCCACACAAATTTCCGAGAATGACTTTGCCATTAGCATCCGCGGCCGCTATGTGGCCTTTGGCCTTCCATCTCCAGGGGTAAAGCAACAAAAAATCATTTCGCGGCCGGTGGCGAAAGGATCGTGGTGGACCACGTTCGGGCTCAGTGTCGGAATCGTGCTGAGTATCTTTGTTTTGCTTGTTGCCGGACTCATGACTTATCAATACCTGGGTTGTTATTATCGGTGCCGCTGATAACCGATACGACCTCGAAGCGCTTGGAGCGGACTCGCCGGTAGGTTCTTCTTGTTAAGTTGCGTGGGCGAGTTGGTTGAGCGCAGCGTTGGACTTCATTTCCTTCCTAAACAATGAAATTTGAGTCATCAATAAATGTGACGAATTCCAATGGCAAGGCGATAGTCTTGCACCTTGAACAAATGGGGAGATCAGTTCGTGATGTCGCCTTCGAGCACGTTGCTCATTGCCGGAAAAGGCTCAGCAACCAGGCTCGTTTGAGATCGTGCATCTGGACGGCGAAATAATCGTCTGGCCTTGGCCAAGTGCAACAGTGAAAGTGTTCAGTGGAGATGTTGAAGTTGGTATTGATGCCGGCCTCGAACGACCACCGGTTCCGTCAGTTCCCGAAGGGCAGACAGTGTCGTCCTTTTTGCGAACGGTGTTAGGTCGAGAGCGGTAAGTTTGAGTCGATGGCGAAATCCCACGGGCTCCGAAAGCAGATTCACCGGTCAGTAACATTTATTCGTAGTAGCTAGGGCAACCTGCTCAATCGCATTCGATTGCTTCTTCAGAAAAATGAGAACAGGATAAGAACCAACCGCTTTATGTTATTCAAGGTAGTACTGATCGGGTGGATGGCGATATTGTTTATATCCTTTCTACCGACCGTGATCGTGGCGACTCTCATTCAAACGCGAGTTGCGAGACAAGATGGCTGGAGCGCTATTCGCAAAAAACCGTTTCTTGAGATGTATTGGAAAAACGTGACCCCGTTAGAGAGGTTTCTTTTCTGGCGCAGGACTTATCATGTTCTTGCTGACTATGTTTGGAGCGACCGTTTGGAAACTGGTCCAGTCTGTTCATTAAGTCGAGACCCATCCGGCGTTCGATGACTTCCCAGCGAACAGGAAGAATAGAAAGCGTGTCTCAATGGTGCAATCCAACACCCGCTTGCGGCCAACTCGCCATGAGCGGGCTTTTTGTTTTAGCCTTCAACCGCTGATGGCTGAGTCGTAATGGGAATGGTTGAAACATGAATCTGGCAATCTTCGATATTGATGGCACGTTGACGAATACAAAACAGCGTCGATGATGGATGCTTCGTCAAAGCTTTGTCTGAAGCCCATGCCATTACTGACATAAATACTGACTGGGCGTCATACGCACACACTACCGACTCCGGAATTACAGCACAGATTTTTCACGAGAGATTTGGTCGTAACCCTCAAGACTCTGAGTTAGACAAATTCAAGTCTTGCTTCGTAAACATGCTGAATGATCGGTACCACTCAAACTCAACAAACTTTACAGAAATTACTGGTGCGTCGATCGCGCTGAATAGGTTGAAGCGTGAATCCGACTGGGCTGTAGCAATTGCGACGGGTTGTTGGCGCGAGTCTGCGTTGTTGAAGTTGAGAGCAGCGCAGATAGATATTGAGGGGATACCAGCTGCTTTTGCTGAAGACGGGTTGTCGCGCGAAGAGATCTTAGAGACGGCCGTATTGCAGGCCTTGCAGGACTATCGAGTGGACAGCTTTGCTAAGACAGTTAGCATTGGGGATGGTCTATGGGATGTTCGTACCGCTCGGCGTCTTGGTTTTACTTTTCTCGGTGTTGGCGGTGGAGAAGCGGTAGCCTTCCTGGAGCGAGCAGGGGGCAAAACATGTGATTGAGGATTTTGCTGACTATGATCGGTTCGTCAACTGTTTGAATGAAGCAGAAATCCCAGGGCTCGAATGTCTCTGATGGAAGAGATCATTGGTCCAACGCTTGGCTTGCGGGAACGAGCCACTGAAGCGCGATGTCACAGTGCGTGGAATTAGGAAATGCGTCGCCAGGGAAAGATCGCAAAATGGAACGACGAGCGTGGGTTCGGATTTATCTCACCTTTTGAAGGAGGTGACTCCGTATTTGTCCACATCTCTTCCTTCCCGCCCAGTGATCGCCGGCCGAGTCGTGAACGAACCGGTGAATTACACACTCGTGTTCGATTCACAGGGACGGCCACAGGCTAATGATGTTCGATTCATTGTGAGACGGAGTAGTGGGCTGTCAATGCGTCAGATTGCGAGAGCGGGCGTTGCCGTGCCAATCACGTTCGCAATGAGTTTCCTCATCGCCTTATCCGTACTCGTCGTATTGGGATGGCTCGAGATGAGTTGGTTGGTTCTCTATTATGGCGTGAGCATGATCACTTATGGCTGCTACTCTGGGACAAAAAGGCTGCTCAGAACGCAGGCTGGCGAACACCTGAGGCGACGCTGCAGCTACTGAGCCTGGTCGGGGATTGGCCCGGTGCACTCATCGCTCAAGCGCTTTTGCGTCACAAAACACGCAAGCCTTCATTCTTGGTAGGCTACTGGATCACCGTAATCGTTAACTGTATCGCGCTCGGTGAGATTGTGGTGAAAGGCGTGGCGCCAGTGAAACTACTCCTGGGCGATGCGATCTAACGAACGCTTGCAGCGGAGTGCCTATGAGCTGGCTTCTTTGTCAAGTTGCTCGGGCGCGGCGTTAAGATGATTCAAGCTACCTAGCGAGAGCACGAACCAAGATCGGAATTAGTCATTTCACAATTACCCAGATAAAGGAGAGATAATGCCCGACAGAAGTTTGAGTACAACAGGTAAGATCGCTATCGGGTTGGCAATTATTGCAGGCCTCCTGACGCTAGGTCGCGCACTCTACAACTACAATCAAAATGGCACGGTGGACGTTGGCAAGATAGCCACTGGGTATCGGCGTTCCTTTGTTGATGTATGCGCTGGTAAAGAGTATGTCGACTCGAAAGTAAACTCGCATTTGACAAGCGCAACTAATTTGTTGCCGTGAAGGTCGCATTGAATTGCGCTGCGGCAACTCGCAACCTTCGGCGGCCAACACAAGCTGAAAAAGAAAGCCATGCGATCACTCCTCAAGTTCTTCTTGCTCACATTCATTGTGAGCTGGACTCTTGGATCGCGTCGGCAGCCATCCTGCGTGTGACCACATCACCGATCTCCGCGTTCAGTAGCTTGCTATATCTCATCGGGGTTTTCGCCCCGGCTCTCGTGGCCCTCGTGCTTACTGCCCGAGCTGATGGACGCGCGGGAACGCTGGCGTTGCTCAGCCGGACGATAAAGGGATCCGTTGACGCCCGATGGTTTGTGTTTGCGGTTAGCTACATGGCGGCGATCAAACTCGTGGTGGCCCTATTGCTCCGCATCGGGAGTGGCGCATGGCCGGCGTTCGGTCGGGAACCCGTCTACATCATATTGATCGCGATCGTCTTCTCGACGCCGGTGCAGTCTGGAGAAGAAATCGGATGGCGCGGATACGCTTTGCCGCGTCTATCAGCGAGCCTTGGACTCTCTGGCGCGAGCATCGTCTTGGGAATAATTTGGGCCTGCTGGCACCTGCCGTTTTTCTTCCTTTCAGGCGTAGACAAGTCAGGCCAATCCTTCCCCGTGTACTTCCTTGGTGTGGTCGCGCTCTCTGTTGCAATGGCCTGGCTTTACTGGCGAACAAATGGAAGCCTGTTGTTGACGATGCTGATGCACGCCGCCGTCAACAACACGAAGGATATCGTGCCATCCGCCGTGTCGGGAGCTACCAATGCCCTGTCTTTCAAGTCATCGAGCGTAGCGTGGCTCAGTGTCGCAGTCTTGTGGATTTGCGCCGTATACTTCCTCGTCCGAATGCGCGGGATGAAGCTTTAGAGCCTCTTGCAAAAGTCAACTTAGTAGTGATGAAGTCAGTACCGAAACGCGGTAGCGTCGGCTCTTTACATCCGCAAGAACTAGCAGACGCAACGCTACTAGCCGAAACCCCATGAAGGAAATGCATGACTGTACATTCTGCAAGCTCCTGAACTGGTGAACTCGAAGTCAGCATGGTCTACCAGGACGATTACTGCTCAGCGTTCATGGATATTCAGCCTATCAATGCTGGTCATCTGCTCGTTGTTCCTAACACCCACGCTACTTGTTTGGCGGAACTCACAGAAGAAGACGGAGCGCAAATGTTTCGAGTAGCGCAACGCCTCGCAAAGGTCCTAAGGTCTGGTGTTTCTAAATGTGAAGGGATCAACTTTTTCCTGGCGGATGGCGAGGCTGCGGGTCAGGAAGTCTTTCACGTTCATCTCCATGTGTTTCCGCGGTACGTAGGAGATGGCTTCGGGTTTCGTTTTCCACCGACGTATTCCAAAATGCCTGACCGTCGAGAGCTAAACGCTGGTGGCGGAAAAGATCAGAGGTCTGTTGCTAAAGCAAAATCCTTCGTCGCGCGGAATTAGCGATGGCAGGCTAGTGGCAGAAAGGGTTTTGATGGACAACGCGCAACTCATATCGGCACTGCAAGCGGTCATTTCTCCCGTTGTCCTAATCTCCGGCGTGGGGATGCTAGTGTTGTCGATGACAAATCGCTTTTAGCCACACATCAAACCGGGCGCGCCTGCTGGCCCAACAACGGCTATGAAGTTGAAGGAGTCGCGCGGGAACGCGTTGAGTCTCAGATCCGCATCCTGCATCGGCGGCTGCGGTTACTCTTGCTGGCCACTAGTCTTGCGTTGGGAAGTGTTCTGATTGCAGCGTTGCTGATTGTCACACTGTTTGCGAACTATCTGCTTGGCACGACGTTTCGCGGACTCATCGTGGTTTTCTTCGCGTTGAGCCTGCTCACGCTTGGTCTTATCGTTGATCCTATTCATCCGCGACATGAGTCTCTCGTTGATCGCTCTTCAGGAGGACTTGCAAGATGTCCTTTGACAAGCATTCCATGTAATGACGTACCGTGGAATACTGAACCGTTCATCGCACTATCAGGCTTCTCTCTGTTCTTACGTTCATCGGTGCAAACTTTTATCCCTAAACTCCCTTGGCGTCGCACCAGTCCAGCGCTTAAACGCTCTGTGAAACGAACTGGGTTCCGAGAATCCAAGCAGATAAGCTACTTCACCAATCGCCATCTCCTCGTTCTCGCAGATATCGCACGGCAAGTTCGTGTCGCAAATGATCCACCAATTCGTTGTGGGAAGTATGTTGCTCGTGCAACTTTCGCTGCAGTGTACGTGCACTCAAACCTAACTGTGCTGCCACACGTTCCAGTGAAGGGTCACCACCTCGCAATTCGTGTCCTATGATGCTTCGAGACTGATCGACTATCGAATTACGCGGAGGAAAGCGTGAAAGCAGGTTCTCAGCGTGTCTATCGAGCACGGAACACAATACGGGATCCGCTTGGGCCATCGGCAACGACAAATAGTCGGTAGCGAAACAAAGCGAGTTGGTTGGCGCTTCGTAAGTTATGGGACAGCGAAACAGTTGTCGATGTTCAGTTGTGTCACGAGGCTCCTTATGTGTGAACTGAATCTTAATTGGCGACCATTTCCCTTCCGTTAGGTTGAGACAGAGAGCGGTCACCATTGCAAGCGTCATCTCCGTGTCCTGCCGGTGAGAAGTAATCGATCCATCGAGATAGCTATAAGTCAGCGTGACAAATTGTTTTGTAGAGTCGAGTTCGAAGGCTGCACCATCAGTCCAGATCGAGTGATAACGAACAGCTCGAGCGCAGGCTTCTCCGAGTGTCGCGCTATTTAGCACTGCATAGCCAAGGACGTCGAACGCACTCAGCTTTGCGCTTAACCCAACATGCAGTCCAAAGTTATCGTCACCACTGAGTTGTGCGGCCTTTTCGTAAAGATTTACAACAAGACGAAAAGGGATTCGGTTGTCCGGATCGTTTAGTAGGCGCGGATCGAACTCTACAGCTTCATACAAATCTTCCGCTCTTACGCCCGAAGCAGCGGCAAAGTCCGCTATCTTTTTTACCGCTTTCACTTGAATGGTACAGGCGTTCATCGTTGTATGTTTCAGTTAACACTCGACGGCACAAGGCGTCAATTTCTTGTCGCCCAGAGTCAACGGGATTCGCTTAAAATATAGCGTATGGCCACAAGAACAGCTCTCTTTTGCCTAATAGCTCTGTTACTTTCAGTCTCGATCAATTCGCAGCAGAGCATCAATTCGAACCCAAGCGTCAACCTTCTGCTTTCGACGTTGCCGGCTGGTCGTGATCCGCAACGTTACAAGAACTATGTTGAGCCGCACTTCTCGAACGTTGAGCTGCGTTCGCTTTATCTGCCGATGCGTGACGGGGTGAAGATCGCTGTTCAGGTGGTGCTGCCGAAAGACTTGCCTGCAGGAGAGAGAATCCCGGCCATACTAAACATGACGCGATACTGGCGAGCGCGACAAGACTCACAGCCTGAGAAATTCTTCCCGTCGCATGGTTACGCAACTGTGTTTGTTGACGCACGCGGCACTGGTGCGTCGTTCGGTGTTTGGAAGGCGCCCTTCAGCCAGGACGAAGTCAAGGATTATGGCAGAAGTCGTCGACTGGATTGTTGCGCAATCGTGGTCCAACGGAAAGGTTGGAGCACTTGGAAACTCCTACGAAGGTAATACGGCTTTGTGGTTGGCTACCACTCAGAACCCGGCAGTGAAAGCCGTAATTCCAAGACACTACGAATTTGATGCGTTTGCTGAGACTCCATATCCGGGTGGCCTCCTCACCGATTGGTTAATCAAGGCTTGGAACGAGGGTAATCGCCAACTCGATTCAAATCCCGGAGTAAAACTCGTCGATGAGGACGCAGACCAGAAACTTTACAACCAGGCTATAACTCATCGAAGTGAGAACATGGACGTCTACTCTAGCCGCTCGCAAGACTGACTTTCGCGATGATCGCTCGTTCGGCGTCACGCTAGATGAATTGAGTCTGCATAGTTACGTACAGCCTCTTGAGCGGTCCGGTGTAGCCATTAATAGTTGGGGCGGTTGGTTCGACGCGAGTACTGCCGATGGAATGATAAAAACATTTCTGACGTTGAAGAATTATCAGCGGGCTGTAGTTGGTCCATGGAATCACGGAGGTAGTCAAAACGCGAGTCCTTATCAAACCGCTGCGTCTCAACGAGTGATGCAAGTTCTTGAGTGGCTTCGCTTCTTCGATCACTACCTGAAGGATGTCGATACAGGCATCGACGCTGACAGACAGTTTTATTACTTCACGATTGGTGAGGAGAAATGGAAAGTTACGAACAGGTGGCCGGTTGCCGGGACCGAGATGACCCGTTGGTATTGCGATGAGAACAATACTCTGAGCCCCAAGGGCGCCTGGAAGGCTGGTCAGGATAGTTACACAATCAATTTTGAGGCGACGACGGGCCAAAGAATCGTTGGCACACACAGGGTGGGAGGCGGCCAAGTGGTCTATGGCGATCGCGCAGACGAGGATAAGAAACTCCTGACATATACTTCTAATCCGCTCGAGAGCGACGTTGAGGTTACGGGTTACCCAATCGTAAGATCTCTTCGTCACCTCAACTCATACTGATGGAGCCTTCTTTGTATATCTCGAAGACGTGGACGAGACGGGAAAGGCAACTTACCTGACCGAGGGGGAGCTGAGAGCGCTGCATAGAAGAATTTCGACTGAGCAATCACCAATCAGGATCCTGGTCCCTTACCATTCATTCAAAGCGAAAAGATGCGATGGCTCTTGAAACCGGAGAAGTTGCTGAGCTAAAATGGCTTACAGCCCATTTCCGTCTTGATTCGAAAAGGTCATAGACTGCGCATCGCTATCGCTGGACACGACAAAGAACACATTCATTCGCATTCCCGCTGATGGGACACCGACGATAGCCGTGCAGAGAAATAAAGCGAGCGTTGTCGTCAATTGAACTACCGATCGTGAAGCGGTAGTGGCGTGAAAAACAAGGGTTGGCGAAAGATTTCTCACCTCTCGACGAAGCTATCGTGATTAAGAAAGAAACAACACTTCGCGTTGCACGTCCAACTGATCACTTTGAGGAAGTACTGCATTTCTTACCAAAGGACTAGGACTGACTGTACTCAGCTCTTTTGAAGATCACGAAGGATTCGACGGCATCATGCTCGGCGTACCTGGTGCGTCTTACCATTTTGAGTTTACTCGCAAACGCGGCCACCTGGTTGGCCGCGCTCAACCAGAGATAACTTGTTGGTCTTTTATTTTCCTGATAAGGAAAAGTGGCGAGACGGCTGTGGATCAAACGACGCCTGGCTGGCTACCTCCAGTTAGATCGTACAACCCTTATTGGGACCGCCACGGAAGCACATATGGAAGACCCGGATGGCTATCGAGTCGTGCTGCAAAATACCGGCTGGTCCGTTGAATGGGCGCCCCTTCGGTGGAAACCTCAAGCTAATCTCCAATTGCGCCGACTGACTCAAACATAGTTTGCCGTTGTTCTTGATCAGTAGTTGGTTTGCAGCGACTCCACCAACGATGAGTGTGTTTCCATTTATCGCTAGCACGCCATCGGAGATCGTGACGTAGCCATAAATGTTTGCGCCGTTGTTAAGGGTTAATCCTCCGGCAACGACATTAAGCGTAAGCCATCCAGGATTGCCAGAATTGCCAATCGTCCCACCGTTCGACGCTAAATCCATTTCCCAGAACCAGCAGTACTGGTCCGACGATCTGCACTTGTGCGCCTCCGTTGAGCGTAAGGTTCTGCAGATGGTAAATGGACGGCTCATGCGCACCCGCTACACCCAGGGTAAACCCACTGCCGCCTTTTGCACTGAAGTCGCCATAGGCACCTGCCGGAACGAGCTATCTGGCCAACATTGCTGTTGACCGTGAGATTGCGAACCGTTGTCCAATCCCCAATGTCCTGGTTTGAATTATTGATCGTAACTGCACGAGTGCCGGTTGGCGGATTCGGAGCAGTCACTGTCGGCAGCGATACAGGATCAGTTCGTCTAACAACGTGGCCCAAAGTTGTGCCACCGTTAAGCGTAACTGTGTAGTTCGTCGGCGAAGGATCACCATTGCCATCTATCGTTCCACCGTAGTTAGGTGTGTTGCTCAGGAGCACCGATCGGCGTGCCTGGCACAAATAGATCGCCGCTCACAGAAGCACTCCCGCCAAGAGTTACATTCTCGCCAAGCATTTGTTGAATAGAGCCCTCGACCATGCCGCTGTTGAGTACCGGTGCGTGAAGGACAAGCGCAATTGGAGCGATTGAGAGACTCGCTGCATTACTCGTAGTACTGCCGGCGGGATTAGTAACGACTACAGTGTACTCGCCGATGTCGAACCCCTGAACGTTGTTAATCGTTAGACTTGGTTCGGTTGCGCCGGTAATCGCTGCTCCGTCTTTGAACCACTGATAGGTAGAGCATCGGCGACGGATTTACCGCAACCGAAAAAGTTGCTGTTCCTCCCATCAACACGCTTACGCTCTGTGGCTGAGACACAATTTCCGGTGGACCAAAGATTTCAAACAGGATGCTGTTTGTGGTCACCGTGAAGTACCCCGATGAGGCCCGCTGGCAAGCCGCTGTAGGTGAAATCGGAGGCGATGAAGTCAGTAGATCCGAAGGTTGCTAATGTGTAGACATTGTGGGCAGCGAGACCTGGCCCAGGTGTGAACACGAAATTGTGTGCGCCGGCGCTACCTTTCGTCAGTGCCCCGGTAAGCGCAAGCTGACTGGTCAGTGTTATCAAGATCGAAAGACATCACGGCGCCGGCATTCCATGTAAGTGACGTGCCGTGGAGTACTGAACCGTTCAGCGCGCCACCAGGACGCAATGCGCTCCCGGAATTAATAACGATGTTGCGATTGACCGAACCATCTCCGGTAATCGTACCGCCCGAGTTGACCACGACAGCGGTTCCCGCGGAAATGCTGCCGTCAACGTCGAGCGTGCCGCCGTTTATTGAGACCGCACCACCGAACGTATTTGATGCGCCCAATACCAGGCGCCCACTGCCACTCTTGGTAAAGCCACCATTGCCACTCACCACGCCATTCAATGTGATGTTATGAGCACTAGTCGCCGCATCGGCAGTGCGGAACGTGATGTTTCCTCCGGTCGGCAAATTGATATTTAGATTGGTGGTCCAGTCAGCGTTGGCACCCAGCGTACCACTACTGAAATTGAGATTTGTGGCTAAGCCGCTGGCGCCATTCTTCACGATACCGCCGCTACCGAGATAAAGCGCACCGCCATTGATCGTGATGGTTGCCGAGCCTGCCGTAACAGTTCCCATCGAACCCGAGCGTGAATTTTTCGACTGAGCTCAAGCCGCCGGTGAAGGTGGCCGAAGCGACATTGTTAGCATTGGTGCCGTTGTTACGACACATCAAAACTGCCGAGCGTCGGATCGGTAGATGTAAAGGTGGCGTTATTGAGTACTCGCATGGAACCGCCGCGACCACTAGTCGCCTGATTCGCGATAGTTATCGGTCCTGTGGCGGTAAGAGAACCGCCTTCGAGTGACATGCTGCCAAATGAATTCTGCGTTCCAAGACCAATCGTAGTTGCGCTGGCCGTACCGCCTGTGACGATAAAACCAGACGCAAAGTCCGCTGAGGCGCCTGCGTTGCGACGAATGTTTACGTCGCCAACTGTGAGTGTGCCACCGTTGATGCGTAGCGTTCCGCTGAAGTCTGAGTTGGTACGAAAACTTCCAAGGGCGGCTGTGCCACTATCGATCACAAACTGACTCGTGGTGGCGCTGACAAGTCCGGTAGTCGTGAATGAACCACCAGCAATCGACAGACGAGCGTTCAACGCGGTATTCACAGCGCTGTTGCCGAGGTTCAGAGATCCGCCGGACGCCAGCTGAAGAGTTCCGCCGTTCACATTCAGCACACCTACCAATGAGTTGGGTGCCGATAGGACCAATGTTCCAGCACCTGCTTTGTTTAGGCCGCCATTACCGACGAGCGCCGCTCCGATCGTCGTCGATGCACCGCTCGCCAAGTGCGTTGACGGTGACAGTAGGCGTCGCCCCACGAGTGTCAGCGTATTCGTCGCATTGTTATTGTTGTCAACAAGCCAACTCGCAGGCGTGGTCGCATCAGTGTATCGCCAAAGATCATGCTGCCGACGGTCCGAGGCGAATCGAGATGAACAGTATTGTTCGTGGTCAGGTCGATGGTATTGAAGTTTGCAGAATTGCCGCCATCAGCTATGACTGCGTTGAGCCAGCTGGATGGATCGCTCCAAAGCCCACCGCTGTGCTGAGTCGAATCCATGTCCCATTACCAATCGTTGGCAGCACGAGAGTATAGGATTCACCTGCAATGTAGCCGGCCTCCGGGTTGCCGTTCGAGTCGACGATTCCGTTGATCGACTTTAGATCGAGACGTAAATTCCCCGAGCCGGAAAGATTATTCACCGTCACATCGAAGATCATGCCGCTACTTGCAGAGACGTTCGCGATCGTTCCGGCTGCTGTGCCGGTGGTGGTTGCGGCAAAAGCATTAGTTGTAGACGCCGCTAACGTTGTCACGGAAGGTGACGCGAAAGACTACGCTTGTCACACCGGTTGAGATCGTGCTGGTCGTAGGATTAAAGCGCACAATTGTGATCCGTGGAGTTCCCTGAATGTTCAGCGTGAATATTGCTGAGGATGGACTCGTGCCGCTGGCGTTGGACGCAGTTGCGTAAAACTATTCACACCCGCGGTAACGCGACGCTGCGGTAGTCAAACGTCCAGTGGCCAGTCGGGTCAACTGTGATTGTCGCAATTACCCCAGAGCCGACTCGCGTTAGCTTTAACTGATCGCCTGCTCCCGCAGTGCCATTGAACACGAATGTCCTATCCGCAGTTGTTGCGCCGCTTGTAATGTGGACCATCGTCTCCGGTCGCATTTGTGATCACCGGTGTCGTAACGCTGGTGTTGAAGGTGAACGGCGCAGATGCGGGACTGGAGTGCCCAGTATTGTCACTGGCGACTGCTGTAAAACTATGTACGCCAGCTGCAAGTGGAAGGCGTTGTAAGTAATAGACCAGGTACCGATCCGCGGCAGCCACCGTATTGCCCGCGGGAATCGATCCATCAAGCGTCAGTGCGATATTGCGTAAAGATCTGAGGTGCCGCTAATCACGAGCGGATCTCCGCCTACATACGAGATGACCGGGTGGCGATCGGTCCATCGAGCTCGACCGCGTCGTAAACCCAACCGGCGCTCAGCCACTGACTGATATCCGTTGAACCGCTGATTGGATTTATCGTCATCGTATTCATTCCTACGACGAGAGCGCCGGCAGGAATGGTGTAGGTGAATAGAGAGTTATTGCCGCGGTAAGTGCCGATAGTGAAGCTACGCGAATTTGGTTGCGTCGACGCGGCAGGCTGATTTGAAGTGAAACTGTTGACGGTGATCTGTGGCTGGCCGTTGTTGTAGGCGCAGGTGATGCCGATTCTGCAGGGTCAGATCTGTGATTTGATTTGGCGCGAGGTTGAACTCTGATAGTAGTCGGACTATTTTGACCGCGAAACTGGATTGCCGGAAACTGGATGGGATTATTGATTCCAACGGTGTAGGTCGTGACGTCCCACGGAGTCATCCGCACGTCTTGCGGATGCATCTGTACGATCTTGTCAGCATTCATTAATCCTGCCGGCGTTCCGTCCCACTCGCCAATTCTGAAATATCGCTCGAGGGTGTGGGCTCAGTGGATGTTAGGTTCAGCGTCGTCGTTGAGCCTGCATTTACGATGACGGGACTAGTCGCGACCTCGAGCTTCTCCTTATATAGTGTCGCGGTATACGTTCCCGGTTTCATGGCGGAACTCGTGTATGTTCCATCAGCAGCGATAATGCTCCAGTATTGCGCCGTCGCATTGGCGAAACCCACAACGCCTTGAAATCCTGCGGGAATACCAGTCGCAGTACCACTGACGTTGCCGCGATCGGTGTTTGAGACCCAACCGTTCAGGCCAAGATTGCCCATCCAGGAGAAATCGAGTGGCAGCGTTGGTGGCGCGCCGTCCGTGAACACGAGTGCATACGGACCATGAAGAACGTTCAACCGGTAAGATTCGGTCTGGTTGTGGCCCGAGTTCATGTAGTTATAGATTTCCCTGATCGTCGCCACTTTGGTTTTCGATATCGCGAAAGAATGGTCCGCCTGAGCTGCTCTCACGAGTTCCGAAAACCATCCAACAACCAATGCCCGGTCCAGTTGCGCCGTTGTAACTAAGGTCGATTGCGCGATCCTTCCCGTGAGTAATGTTGTCGCCGTAATACTTCGAACGCGTGGTTCCGTCGGCTACGCCAAAGATATCCGTACTTTCGATTGCGCCGGTTGTGCCATGAAGATCGGAAGGTCCTGGTCCATTTGGGATAAGCACTGAATTGAGGCGAGTGATCCAACGCAGCTCGCCGACGCCTGGTTCTGCAGTCGGGAAAGTGGCCATGTAGATCGTGTTTTCACCGTTTCGAATGATGAGGTAGTGAGTAAGATTGGCAACTACACCATTGGTAGGACCGGTCTGCAATGTGATCTTGACGTAGGTCGCGCCATCGGTTTCCGGAGTTACCGTGGTTGGAGTCGCCGAGGCCGGAAGCAATCTGGGAAAACCTGTTTGTGGTGGATTTGTATTCCGTGCCATTGAAGACGATTGATGTGATGCTGCCGTCGGTTTTGCGAACCTGAAAAACGAGACCGGCGCCAGTGTCGACCTGGTAGGCGTCACCGAATATCGGTGTATCCGAACACACCCGGTGTTGTGGAGTTGTGCGTTAATGCGTGAGACACAAACTCTGAGGCCATTGCAAACGAGAGCAAGGCGCTTAGCAGACACACGATCTTTATAGTCTTCATGGTTCTTTCCCGTAGATAGACTGGTTGAGGATCTTCAAAACTGCTTCCTCAAAGTTGATGTCGGGAGGCGAAACGTGCAGTGCAAGTTTTATTTTTTGGAGGAGGGCGCACAGGCTAACCGCCGCGCGAACGCATGTCAAGAGATTGATCTTTCAGCTACTATGCAACACGCAAAGATGTTCATACCTGAAGGTGCTGCAAAATGAAATTATCGCGTCGAACTTTTTACTCGCAACATGCTCGGTTCGTTGCTGACATTCTCACTCGTCAAAAGTCTTGATGAAGTGGATGTGCTTGCCACATTCGGTAAAGCCTATCGTGAGGAAATGGCTGATCGAGATGGAAGATGTAACTCGACAGCTGAGGCGAGGACAGCTAAAAACGATCGAATGGCAAGGTCTTATTGAATCCTTGCTGTCTCGCGTTGATCTGAACGACTTATTGGCGGCAATTGATTTCGACAGATTGGCGAAAGCTGCCGTCTTTCCTGAGGATCATGAATCAGCCGAAGAACTTAAGTTCTCTCGCACAAAAGGTCTACCGAAAAATCTTAGCTTTATTCCTTTCTTCTATGCCATGAAAAAAGGAACTGCGATCGTGCCGCACGGTCATCGGAACATGACATCCATGCACATGATGCTCAAAGGTCAGGCTCACGGCTGGCAGTTTGAGCGGGTCGCTGATGAAGCGCAGTATCTGACGATCAAGCCAACTAATGACAGTGTGCAGGAGACCGGCGCCGTGACGACAGTCTCCGATCAGAAAGAATAATATTCACTGGTTCAAAGCACTGAGTGAGCCGGTCTTTATGTTCAATATCGGAGTGTTCAGCCTGAATCCGTCGAAGGACTTTAGCGGCAGAGATTATGTGGATCCATTGGGTGGCGAGAAATTAAAAGATGGTTTGATCCGAGCAAGACGAATAGAAGCTGAAGGAAGCGTATAAGCTCTATGGAAAATCGTAACGAATCACTGGGTTTGTTGGAAGTTCTCCATGGCAGAAGCGCCCAACAGCGCTTCAGCCCGTAGTGCACCCAGTTTGGAATCTCTGTGCTACCCTCTGTGCCCCCCGGTGTCTCCGTGGTGAAATCTATCTCAGCAACTTACTCAAGCACACCGAGGGCACAGAGGCAACACAGAATTCCAAATTAGTCACTGCCCTTTAGACCTCTTCCGTTACCTTGCCGCAGAGCTTTGTTATGATCCCGACGAGGTGGAAACCGACTAGCTGAAGAAATCTTGGTCCAACGCTCGAACGACATTCTGGGCGGACACCTGTGTTTGCTGGTACGCGAATGCCCGTCCAAACGTTATTTGCTTATATCGAATGAGGGTGACACGCTGGATGAATTTCTGGACGATTTTCCGCAGTGAGTCGCGAACATGCAGTTATGGTGCAGGAGTATGAAAGCGATACGCTCCTGACTCAAGATTGGCGAGAGTCGCCGTTTGATGAGTGTGTGCCGCGCAAGTCGAAGCTGAGTGGTACTGGGGATCGCGAGGTCGTCACGGTCACAGGAAATGGGTGGTCTGGACTGAAGAATGGCGAGCCGTCGAACCAGCCTCAAGCGGAGTCGACGTCTTCCTTACCATGGATCAGAACCTAGCTTCAACAGAATCTTAAGCAGTTCCGATATTGGAATTGTCTGACGGCAGCCCGTAACAATCGACTCAAGACGCTATTGCCGCTAACGCCTGAGGCACTAAGTGGCGATTGATCAGACCAAAGGCGGCCAATTAGTTCGTATCGGCGGAGGCTAACACGCGCTGCTGCCCAGACTCGCTATCCGCAAGCGTCTTGGTTGGATTGAGTGGGCACCGCCTCGATCCGATGGCTGGCAAACAATGAAGCGAAGCACAAGCGATTCAGAGGAGTTACGATGGCTCGATTCTAAACCAGGGAATAACCGAGCGGAAATCGTTAATAGGATGCGGTCGCTATCGGCATCATCCACTGGACGATGGGGCAGCTTGGAGCGTAGCGGGCATGTTGCACCATCTTCGCCTGTCAGCGCGCATGACTCTGGGAGAACTTCCAACTGTCTCCGCGAACAAGCGCGCCTTCCAGATGTTTCCCTCAAGCACCTCATCCTCTACGTGCTTCCGTTCCCAAAGGGAGCACCGACGGCGACCGAGTTGAAGCCTGTTGCTGTGGCATCGTTTGAAGAGGAGCGCACAGCGTTGCTGGAGTTGCTGAGCGAATCGGGACTGGCCCTCGTGACGGCTCGGGACCGGACCATCCGTTATTTGGACCACTGACCTGGCGCGAATGGGGCGTCGTCACTTACAAGCACGCCAATCATCATCTCAAGCAGTTCGGAGCGTAGACGCGGTGAAGCTAGTCTTCCTGCATGGCTTACCCGGAGTAGGGAAACTGACTGTCGCGCGCGAATTGGCGCAGCTCACCGGTTACAAACTATTCCACACAACCACCTCGGCCGTTGACCTGGTGGGCTCCGTCTTCGAGTGCCCGGCAGCCGCCCGTTCGTCGAGTTGCGGGAGATGATCTGGCTAGCGATGTTTAAGCGTGCGGCCGAGGCGCATCCTCGATGGGTTGATCTTCACTTTCGCATATGACGGCACTGTTCGAAGCAGCTTCATAGAAGAAACTCGGAGAGCCGTTGAACTGGTTGGCGGTAAGTTTGCTTTGTCGAACTGCGGTGTTCGACCGAAGAGTTAGAGAAGCGGCTGGTAGAGCCTTCACGACGGGAGTTCGGGAAGCTAAACTCCGTTGCCGAGTTTCGTGAGTTGAAGGATGCGGAGCTTTCGTTGTACCGGGGATACCGGCGGGTGGACTGGAAGTTGAGACGACGGGAATTTCAGCGACGGCCATAGCTGAAGAGGTTTTCCGCTGGTTGGGACTGGAGGCGGCATGAGGAAAACAGCACCGGCATCTCTTGATAAGCGCACGTCCACCTCGTCATTGATTGCCGTCACACGTCCCGCAGAATCGATCATTCGTCACAAAACATTCTATATCCTGGACCTGATGACCCAAACTTAAGATTGAGGCGATCTCCTTGTGGTTCATCTCCTCCGATGTGTCGCGGAACGTCGAGCCGATAGAGATAGGCTCACTTCTATTACGGAGTACCAACAAATGAATAGCATCGAATCCCAAGGTTGATTTCTATTTCAATAAAGCCAAAAAGTGGCAGGCAGAGCTGGAGAAGTTGAGAACGATCATTCTTGACTGTGGGCTGACTGAAGAATTGAAGTGGGGTTGTCCTTGTTACACGTTTGAGAAAAGTAACATCGTTCTAATCCATGAGTTCAAAGAATACTGTGCGCTATTGTTTTTCAAAGGCGCCTTGTTAAAGGACGCCAAAGGTATCCTGGTCCAACAAACGAAGAATGTGCAGGCGGCGCGCCAGATTCGGTTCACCAATGTTCGGGAAATAGTGAAGATGAAAACCATCTTGAAAGCATATATTTCTGAAGCTATTAAGGTGGAAAAATCCGGTTTGAAAGTGAATCTTAAGAAGACGGCAGAATTCAAAATGCCGGAAGAATTTCAAAAGAGATTAGCTGAATCCCTGCCTTGAAAACTGCATTTAGCGCATTGACGCCGGGACGGCAACGGGCCTACCTACTCTATTTTTCTGAGGCGAAACAATCTAAAACTCGCGAGGCAAGAGTCGAAAAATATTTGCAGCAAATTCTCAATGGGAGGGATTAGATGATTAGTAATGCCACCCAACGTGTGATTGTTCGCTGGATTCACATCGTCTTTGCCATTCCGATACTCGGTTACATTTACAGTCCCTTTGAAGAGATTCCAAACTACGCCCCCGCGGTTCGGTTTTTCTTCCTTCCTGTAATGGTCCTTATCGGGATTTTGGATGTGGAAAGGCCATCTTCTTCTACGACTTATTTCGAAAAGATCTGAGTTAACACCAATCGAGGCAAAACAGATGGCACGCAAACGTCCGACTACGATCGCCGAGTATATCCAAGCTGCCCCAAGCGAGGGCCAACCACATTTGCGCCGGCTGTACGCGATCCTCAAGAGTGTCGCGCCTGAGGCCGAGGAAGCGATCAAGTGGGAAACCCCTTCTTCGTGGAACCGCGCTTCCTGTTCGCTTTCTCCGCGCATAAGGCGCACTGCAACTTCATGGCAACACCGGCGGCGCTGGAGCCATTTCGCAAGAAACTCGAAAAGTTCAAGATTACCGACGCCGGACTGCTTCAGCTTCCCTACAACCAACCCTCTGCCAGAGGACCTGATTCGCAAGATCGCTCAGTACCGACTCCGGAATATGGGTGAAGGCGACGATTTCTGGGCAGGCATGAAGCAATAGCGACAGAGGTTGTCCTGCTTTCGGAGCATCCAAAAACAACGACACGTATGCTGGTGAATACCGCAATCGCTTTGCTGCCGTAAAACGTGGGTCGTGAAACGTACCCCTGAATTCAAAGGGTTGCGTGGGTAAGCCTCATGCGTAAAGTTCGGCGCTTAGTGGGAGGTTTGGAGTGCGCACGAATTTTGTTTGATTGACCTGCAGAGAACGTTAAGCCTGAGTACATTGAAAGGCTCAAGCATGAGCATTTTCGGGTCGTCGTATTTGTCGGAGCGAATCTGAAGCGGCTCGACTTCTCGATCAGTCAATGCGATGCAGTCGCTTGGCTCCAATGGTAGCTATGTCCAAATCAGTAGCCATGGACCTAACGCCCTGGACTTCCACATTGCCTATTACATAGGGAAGTTAGCCGGCAGCCCATCCGGACGCATACTTCCACATCATCTCTAAAGACAAGGGCTTCGACCCCCTAATAGAGCATCTAAAGGACTCAGGAAGATATTTTGTTCCCGCTGGGCCATCTGTATTGGAGATTCCGCTGGTTAAATCGACGGATAAGCTACCGTCCGAGGCAGCGGGCCGCAGATTTCTACGAGAAGCGCATTGCATCAGCCAAGGCTCGACCTGCAACGGTTACGCTCACTTGCAGAGTGCAATCCTTGCCCACTTCCACAAGGTGCTCTCGCCGGAAGAGGTCGTTAAGGTTCGAGAGGCGCTTACCGCCTGCCGGCCACGTTGTGGTAAATGGAAAGAAAGTTACGTATCCGGACCGGAGCTAACAAGAGCTTGAAGTGGACGCGCCAGCGGAGCCGACGTTGCTCCGCAACATCAAACGGGTGGTATGAATGGGCGCCAGAGTCTACCGGTGCAGTTTCCAAAAGGAATGAGAAAATGAAAACGGACCGGGTTGTCATTTTCATCGCTGTGCTGTTGATCGTTAGCAGCGTCAATGCACTAGGAAACGGAGATTAGCCGCCTCAAGACTCAAACAATCACCCTAACTCGAAAGTTGTCGGAGGAGGGCAGAGTCTCTCCCGCATCCTGGACCCTGGTGGAAAAGGACCGTAAGCGCTACTCGATAGTTTATGGTGGACTTTCACTAGCCGGAGACAATCAATGGCTGCAGCTTACCGCCTCGCCTAACAGCGGAATGGGCTGGCTCATGGATCTGGGCGAAATGAACTGGTCGAGAGGTGGACCGAATGCCCGCCCTGGGCCTTAAGCCTATTCCTCAGGGGATCACCATATCGCAATTTGGAGGAGAGACAATCGTTCTTCCTCAAGGCTTCATCGTTAAGGCCTTCGCTGGCCATATCTATGCGGTGCACATTGAGGATGACCGAACAGAATACCGCGCCATTTTCCGCATCGAGTCAATTGATTCAACTGGAGACTGCAAACTGAGTTGGAAACGCATTCCCTCAAAGTGGGTGCTTGCGCCTGGCGTCGACACTCAGGCCAAACAATCCAAAGCTAATGAAAACGACGCAAAGATACTTTTCCTATTCCGGACCGCCGGCTAAGGAAATACTCACAAAGGTAGCGTCAGTCTACGCAAGCTGCCGCAGCTATTCCGATGAAGGTGTCATCAGTACCGCAGGACTTGGATCCTCGGCGTCACACTTTCGCACAACCTTTTCCAGGCCAGATACCCTGGGCTTTGAGTTGTGGCAGGGCACTCAGAAACCCTGGGTCGTGTGGAAAAAGGCGACGAGATCAACAACTCGAAGCCGGACGGTACGGTTGTCAGACCGGCTCTCATTCGACAACGCGCTGGGGCAAATGGCGTTCAATTCCCGTGGCAGCTCCCTTCTGATTCCGCCGTTGCTTCTTCCCAGCCTCTTTCCGGATAAGTGATGCCTTTACCTTGATCGAGGATCTCAGGGTGACAGGCGAAGACAAGGTCGATGGACTTGAGTCATACAAAGTTAGAGGTACGTTATCGGGACAGCAAATTGAATTGTGGATCGATAAAACGGACTATCTAATTCGGAAGGTTGTCAGTACAGCAACTCTCGGAAACCAACAGCTGGAATCAACCATCAAGTACAAGCCCAAGCTCAATTCTGAGATTCCGTCTGAAGGCCTTACTTCAAGCCGCCAACATGGCAAAGTCAGTTCAGGACCCAGACAACTCGATGCCGTTGAAAGCGCAACCGCTGACTCCTCCTTCAGTGGCTCCGCGTTTGCACTCGCGAGCGTTCGGCTCAAGCCTCTCGCGCAGACCCAACGAAGTAGCAATCGATCGCCAACGCTCTGCCGATGACGATGTTGTTCGGGTGAGACACCGATCTGGTCCCGACTCCAGTACTCGTTCTCGACGCCCAGGGAAAGACCGTAACGGGATTGACTAAAGAAGATTTCATCGTCAAAGAAGATAGCAACCTACAACAGGTGGCAACCCTTTCGCTTGGTGACAACAAAAACCTTTCGCGATCGATCGTGCTAATCATCGACTATAGCCCCAGCCAATTACCCTACATCCGGACCAGCATCGAAGCGGCAAAGGTCCTCGTCGACAAGTTGAATCCCAAAGATCGCATGGCACTCGTAACAGATGACGTCAAACTCCTGGCCGATTTCACGAGCGACAAGCAAGTTTTAAAGAGAAGTTAGACAGTTTGAAAGGCAGCGCGCTTTCCGGGGCTCTCGGAGCAAGTCTTCAATATGATGCCTTGATGGCTACGCTGAACGAGCTATTCAACAACGAAGACACGCAGCCAATCGTAATCTTCCAAACTGACGGCGACCAACTGGACTCTCTCAAAGGTGGGAAAGGCGTGTTAGGACCTTACGCGTTCCCGCGAAAGTACGGGCTCGAAGACATCATGACTGCCACCGAAAGAGTGCGCGCCAACCATCTATCCGGTGATCTCGGGAGTCAGGTTTCTGGGTTTTACAGAGGCCGAGTTGCTTGAGCGTGCCCGCATGGATTGGGTCAAACGTCGAACTGCCAATATTGAAATGCAGCGAGCTCGAAATCCTCACGGCGAAGGGACCTGCCGCTGAGCCTGGCGATGACGCTCTTCAACGAAATGCAATTTGGTGGGTTCGCTGCCAAACGGCTTTAGCAGGAGTAGCCAAGTCTGCCGGCGCCTGGGCCGAGTTCCTGGAAGAACCTGATCAGGCGGATGAAATCTACACGCGCGTGCTACAAAATATCGAGCGTCGTTACGTGCTTGGTTATTATCCAACCAACCGCACTCGCGACGGGAAGCGAAGGACCGTCAGCGTCGAAGTTCGCAATCACCCTGAATACAATGTCGTCGGGCGCAAGAGTTACCTCGCGCCAGAAGAATGAACGAGATTTGCAGGGTCGCTGCCGGCCCCTTTAGTGACGCGCTTCGACTAACGGACGCGCTCTTCTGGGACCGCAGGCGTCCTCGCCTGCACTCGTCGCCACTCAGGCACCTGTCAAGCGAACGTTGGCAGGCGAGGACGCCTGCGGTCCCAGAAGAGCGCGTCCGTTAGTTCGAGAGGCGTCACTAAAGGGTTACAGCTTAGGTTGACAGACTACTCGTTGACGCTCACTTGCATGTTCGCAGCGGCGAACGTGTTGAACTGCTGGATGATCGGAAAGCCTGTCGTCGAGCCGCCGAGAAGTTCCGCGAGCGGATCGTCCTCAGTGGTCAAAGTGAGGTTGGCGCTGCCTATCTTAATTACGGGAACGTTGGTGCTCATCTTCACGATTCCTCTCTTCGTTTGCTGCCACCAGTTGGCAGTGAACGAGCCGGCGGCGCTGGGCGATGCAAGCACGTTCCCGGATAGCGTGAGTGTTGGCTCAAATGGGCAAGGGAATTCGAACGCTTAACGAGTTGTTAGCGGACTGGTAGTCGTAATCAATAATGGGGACGAGTTGTGCGTCGATACCAACCTTGCGTAGGTGGCGTCGCCAGCTTTGCATTGCTGGTGCTGTACCAGATTGTGTAGTTGTTGATATCGCCGGTGAAATCAGGCGGAACAATAACGGCGCCGATCTGGACGATCGTCGCCGGCCATTGGCGGTGTGACCGGCAACGGCAATATTGCTGCACTGTGATGTGCGCACAACGAGTGGCGTGACTGGTTGTCCCTCACCCGCCAGGATGAATTGATGCGGCACATAAGCACGGGCGTTCGCTGTCGGAACCAGGGTTACGCCGATGCTCTCAACACGCAGTCGCTAAATTCAACGGCAAAGTCTCTTTGTTGATGATCCAGGTTGAGGGATTTAGCGTTTGCATATCCGCTGCAAAGAATGATCGCTGTAAAAACCGCGACGCCGACTAAGACGGTTGCTCTTTTTCAGTGTGGTTTTCATTTTTTCCTCCGCATAACTTTGGGCCTTATCGAGAAGTGAACTCTTCGGGGGATTGCCGTTGTTTCAAAGAAGAAGTCTTCACTCACATTCGGCGCAAACTGGCTCAAGATCCCATCATCGATTGAAAGAGTTTTTCTCGTCTTTTTCGAGTCATAGAAGCAGGAGCAAAGCGAATGTCCGACGAACTTTAGTTTGTCGATCTGGCCTTGGAGCGAGAATCACGACAAACTAAGTTCGCCTGGACATTATGCTCGTCATCTTGGTAGTGAGTTACGGAACGTTGAGCGCACGTGCGATGTTAATGCCCTCCTCGTCCATAAAGGGGCTTTCCGGGTTTGGCTATGTGATCGTTCTGACGTCGCTTTCACTTGGCAAATTATTGTAGTGTTACGCGCATGAGAAAAAGCCGAGTCCCCAACGGCTTCATCGCACTGCTTGTTATCTTGCAGTCCTCGTTCCTCGCCGCTTTCGCGGAGCAGTTGCCTGTACAGCAGTTACACTTCCGCCGATGGCCTGGGAGTAGTTTCGTTAACGCTCTCATGCGCGACTCGCGTGGGTTCTTGTGGGTTTGCACGCGCGACGGCTTGAGCCGTTTTGATGGTTACCGCTTTGTCACCTACCAGGTTGGCGACAAGAATGCTCCGCCCGGCATCGAGCAAATTCTTGAAACTCGCAAAGGGCATTTATTGGATCGTAACCACCAGCGGGTTATATCGTTTCGATCCCAATGCGCCAGTTCCCTCCAAACCAAATACTGACGCCAGACCTACTCTCAACGCCCAATTTGTCAGCAATGAGCGCGGCCTGCTTTTCGAGGACCACGCGGGCCAGCTTTAGGCCGGCGGCAGCAATCTTTATCGCGTGAATTACAGCGACCACAAGGTCACCTTCCAGCCAGTTGAGTTGAACTTGCCCAATCCTTCACTGCCGCTTGCCATCGCTTCCATTGCCGAAGGTAAAGACGGCAGCTCTCTGGATGGTGACTTTTTCCGGAGTATTGCGTCGGCTGCCCGATGGCAAAGAGGTCTTCTACAGAGTTCCCGATCCACGGGCTAACGCGCTTAACAAACGTACTTGTGGACCATGAAGGCAGAGTCTGGATTGGTCGTGTACAGAATCTTTATGTTCTTAACCTCGACGCACCGAGCGACTTGTCACCTCAGGATGCTGACGGTGCGCGACATCTGGATCAGCTTGCCCGCAAACAAGCGCCCTCTTCCGAGGCGGTACAGCTACCTGTGAAGCCGGGCGAGATTTTCGAATACCATTACGTTCAAGTCACACTCTCCGGGCGCGCTAAGATCCTGTACCAGACCGCTGACTCACACATCTGGATATCGAACGCCAATAGTCTGGTTGAATTTGACGGACGCTTCTTCAAGGACCATGAAGGCGTCAGGGCCACTGCAAGGACCCGGGCAATGGTGGAAGACTCGAGCGGTAACCTGTGGCTGGGTGGAGCGAACGGTCTCGTGCGCCTCGATCGGAGCGGCCTGATTTCTTACGCAAACGGATTGAAGCGATCCTTACATATAGTTACCATCAACAAAACTCGGGCCGGCCCCTTTACGTTGCCGGCGCTTCAGTGACTCTCAGTCTATTCGACGGCAAAAACTTTCAGACGATTCAGCCGCGCGTCGCGAAAGATGCTCGAGTGATTTGGACCTCAAATGCCGCATACCAGGACAGCCGGGGCGAATGGTGGTTCCTGACCGATGCGGGACTGTACCGCTTTGCAGCCACCGACGACTTGCAGCAGCTAACTCGACAAGAGCCGCTCGCGATTTACGATCGACACAATGGCTTCAAGAGCGATGCCATGTTTCACATCTTCGAAGACTCGCGTGGTGATCTATGGATTAGCACACGCAGCGCCCATGTCGGCGAGTTTGATTTGGCGCGCTGGAGTCGAGAAACGGAAAAGTTCCAGATGTTCTCCGAGGCCGAAGGTCTTTCCGCAAAATCGGCATCGGCCTTTGCTGAAGACAAAAATGGTGATGTGTGGTTCGGGTTCAATGGGGGCGGTGTCGCGCGTTTTGCTAATGGCCGGTTCACCGAATTTCCTACCGTGGGACTCGATAACGAGTTGATTACGTCATTGCTAATTGATCGACAAGGGCGACTTTGATTGCACTCGACCGTCAGGCGGACTGGGGCGCGTTGATGATCCCCGCGCCCCGGTTCCTCACTTTACCAGTCGTCAATGTCGACAACGGGTTGGCCAGTAACAATGTGCGTTCGCTGGGGAAGATCTCTACGGCAACATTTACGCTGGGACAGCGCGTGGACTCGACCGCATATCACCAGATGGCACGCGCATCAGGCACTACTCAATCAACGATGGTCTTCGCGGGCGATTTCGTGACGGCGATTTTTCGCGACGCGCAGGGCACACTCTGGTTCGGAACGCCGAATGGCTTGTCGCGGCTGGAACCTGTGCCGGAAAAGCCTGCCCACCGCGCCGACGATTTGGATTAGCGGTTTGCACGTCGCAGGCCAGTCCTGGCCTGTTACCGAGCTTGGCAGTTTGGATATTACCTCCTTCGACATAGGGCACAACCAAAACAACTCTGCAGATCGAATTCTTCGGTATCGACTTCAACGCCGGAGAGTCACTTCATTACCAATACAAGCTGGAAGGCGCCGATCGTGACTGGAGCGCACCCACGTTGCAACGTGTCGTGAGCTACGCGAACCTTGCGCCTGGTGGGTATCGCTTTGTCGTGCGCGCTATCAACGCAGACGGCGCAGTGAGCGCTACTCCAGCGTTAGTATCATTCAGAATTCTGCCACCATTCTGGCGGCGATGGTGGTTCATTGTGCTAACGCTGCTGACGGTTGGCGCAGCAGTGTTTGCGCTCGATCGTTATCGTGTCGCACGCATGAAAGAGCTGGACACCGTTAATCGCAAACTGACGCTCGAGTATGACGTAACGCGCTTGCTGGCGGAGTCGAACTCTACAGTCGAAGCGGCGCCGAAAATCCTGCAAGCAATTTGCGAAACGCTGCGCTGGGAGGTGGGCGCAATCTGGGACGTCGACCAGCACGAAAACCTGCTGCGCTGCGTGACAGTTTGGCTCCAACCGGAAATCAAAGCCTCGCAGTTTGAAGAGCAGACACTCGCGCGGCGCACGTTTGCTCCCGGCGAGGGGTTGCCGGGCCGTGTTTGGGCCACGGCCGCGCCTTTGTGGATTTCCGATCTCGCTGCAGACAAGAATTTTCCGCGAATTGTCGATGTTTCTAAGGACGGACTGCACAGCGGCTTTGGCTTTCCGATTCTGGTAGGAACTGAAGTCGTCGGCGTGATTGAATTCTTCAAGCGTGAGACGGCACAACCCGACAAGGCATTGTTGGAGACGATGACTCCAATCGGCGCGGAGATTGGACAATTGCTGGTGCGGAAACAGAACGAGCAGGCGCTGCGCGAGAGTGAGACGCGTTTTCGCACGCTGGCTGAAACGGCTTCCGACGCCATCATTACGATCGACCAGGACAGCAACATCATCTACATCAACCAGGCCGCGGAAGAAATTTTTGGCTACGCAGTCGCCGAAATGCTGGGCGCTGATCTCACAATGCTGATGCCGGAATATCTGCGACACGTTCATCGGGCAGGCCTCGGCCGATATGTAGAGACGGGCCGCAAACACATCGGCTGGAGTGCAGTTGAATTGCCGGGGCTACACAAAGAAGGACACGAGGTGCCACTCGAGTTGTCTTTTGGGGAATTCACGAAGAACGAACGGCGTTACTTCACCGGGATTGCTCGTGACATTACCGAGCGCAAGCGCGCCGAAGAAGCGTTGCGCGATGCGCGCGAGGAACGCTTTAGAGAGCTGGAACGTGTGCGCAAGCAGAATCGCGACAGACTTGCATGACGACATCGGATCGGCGCTGACGCAAATCTCCATTCTCAGCGAGGTGGTCCATCGTCGGATTGGCTCCAAACGATTCGCCGGTGTCGGAACCGCTGGCGCTGATCGCGGATTCTTCGCGCGAGCTGGTCGACTCGATGAGCGACATTGTCTGGGCAATCAATCCGGAGAAGGACCGACCTCAACGATTTACTCGGGCGGATGCGAAGATTCGCCGCCGACATGCTCACCGCTCGCAACATCGAATTCCACTTTCAAACGCCCGGTGGAGAGAGAGATGTGCAACTTGGCGCGAATATCCGACGCGAAGTGTTCCTGATTTTCAAAGAGAGCATCAACAACCTGGTGAAGCACTCTGGTTGCGTCCGCGTTGAGGTTCGGTTTCAGATCGATGAGGAATCGCTGGTACTCACGATCAGCGACAACGGCAAGGGATTTGATACAACGGCAGACAGTGATGGACATGGCCTGACGAGTATGAAAGAACGCGCGCTGGGTTTGGGCGCCGAAATCGGAATCGTTTCTGAAACGGGACGCGGCACGACTACCACGCTAAACGTCCCCTTGGGCGCGAACTCATTGGTTTCAAAATCATGAGTTCCTCTACCTGTTCAGGTGGTGCTGTTGTGACACGAGTCAGCATAAGCTGCGGCGGGTTCGAAACCGACCACATGGAGAGGCTATGCTGGAACAACTGCAAGAGTGGGAAAACGTCAGAAGCGATGAACACCACACAGCCACCATCGATTATCAAGGTCGCGATCGTCGAAGATCGGCGCGAAATTCGCGACGGTTTGGCGATGCTCATTAGTGGCACTGAAGGTTTTGAGTGCACGGGTACCTATCGCTCGATGGAGGACGCCCTAGCAAGGATTAGCGGCAGCCTTCCGGACGTAGTGCTGTGCGACATCGGTTTGCCAGGTATGTCGGGCATCGAAGGCATCCGCATTCTTAAAGAGCGCCATCCTGATCTGCAGCTGTTGATGCTTACGGTTTACGACGATGACGAACGGATCTTTGACGCGCTTGTGCGCCGGTGCCAGCGGTTACCTACTTAAGAAAACGCCGCCCGTCCGGCTGCTCGAAAGTTTGAAAGACTCAGTCTCAGGCGGTTCGCCAATGTCGCCGGAAGTTGCCCGCCGCGTGATCGTGCTCTTCCGTGATATCCGTCCACCCGAACGCGCCGATTATGAATTGACGCACCACGAACTGCGATTGTTGAAATTACTGGTGGAAGGACACAACTACAAAACTGCGGCCTCGAATTGAACGTGAGCGTCAACACAATCTCCTTCCACATGAAGCGCATCTACGAGAAGTTGCAAGTCCACTCCAAGTCTGAAGCCGTAGCCAAAGCCTTGCGCGATCGGCTCGTCAGCTAAAACAAACTGAATCCCTAAGGTCTGTCCACGACCCAAGATTTGAAATACCACCCACGGAAGTGGGTGGATCGTTCAAGTCCTGCCTACAACGAGCCATTCCCGCTAGGATTCTTCCAATCCCACCAACGGTAGTTGGTGGATTATTCAGGTCCGACCTATTTATCAAAGTTCGGCGTTTCTAATCAGTCATAGGCTGGATCTGAACCATCCACCAACTGCCGTTGGTGGGATTTGATGAAGTCTCTCAAATGAGCTTTCAGTAGGCGGGACTTGAACGAATCCACCCACTCCGTGGGTGGTATTTCGACGCTCTGTGCAAAGCCGCCCAAAACCGGAACTCCAAACTCTGCTAATCCGTCATCCTGTGGTGGCGCGTGTCCCGCCACGCCCACGAAAGCCAGCCCCATACAGATCTACTACCTGCATAGGTGGTGATTGGCCTTAGCGATCCCTGTAGCTTCGTCCCGAATTTGGTTGCGCTACCAACAAAGCGCACGAAGAAGGAGATAGAAGCAATGACATGGAAACAGAAACAGCTGGTGCAAGTCAGCTTCGAGCAAGTGAAACGAGTCGGCGATGTAGCTGCGAGATTGTTCCTGGCTGCTTGTTCGAGTTCGAGCTCGATCTTGAAGAGCTGTTCGCAGGGCGACGCCGAAGAACAGGGCCGCAAGCTGATGCAGATAGATCGAATGCGCCGTCGAAGGTCTCGATCGCCTTCACGAGTTGGTGCCGACGCTGATGGCTCTGGGCTCGCGGCATGCCGCTCATGGCGTTGGCGAACATGACTACTTATCTGCTCGTCGCGCCTTGCTCTGGACGCTTGAGCGTGTCCTGGGCAGCGCTTTCACGCCTGAAGTGCGTGAGTCCTGGGCCACCGTTTATGACCTGCTCGCCGGACACACGCAAGAGCCGGTGCCAGGAGCGCGGTTCGGGTCACGGTACCTGGAGCCGAGCGTTGCTACCTGTACGGGTGGTGACCACTGAGTTTCAGCAAGCAATGATGCCAACACGGTGAATGACACCGTTAAGAAGACTGACAGAAATCAGAAGGAGAATGAGAGAAATGAAATCCCCGGGTACGATGACACCAACATTTAAACTGAACACTTTGACACCTCGTCTGGCCGGTCTGGTGCTGGCGACGATCGGCTTGATGCTTGTTTTTTCCGGCGTGGCCCAGGCAAGCACATTTGTCGTTACGAATACGAATAGCAGTGGAGCTGGTTCGCTCGCTCAAGCAATTCTCAACGCCAACGGCAACCCCGGTCCTGATGTTATTAGCTTCAACATTCCGGGCAGCGGCGTCCATACAATCAGTCCGACAAACCAATTACCGCCGCTCACCGATCCGGTGACGATCGACGGTTACACACAGCCAGGCGCCATTCCTAATTCACTCGCTGTTGGCAGTAACGCAGTGCTGCTTATTGAGTTGAATGGAGCCCTGGCGAATTCTCCGTATGGCCTCAGTCTCATCGGAGGTAATTGCACGATTAGAGGCCTGATAATTAATCGCTTCAACAACTACGGAATCTACATTGATTCAAAGGGCAATAACGTCGTTGCGGGAAACTTTATCGGCTCGAACGCGAGCGGTACCGACGGCTTTCCAAACCCAACAACGGCAGCGGCGTTTACATCACGACACCGAACAATACAATCGGTGGACTGACGCCGGGCGATCGAAACCTTCTATCCGGCAATGCGCAATGCCAACGGAGGAACGGCATTTTCATAAGAACTGCCAGTGCGACTGGAAACAAAATCATCGGCAACTACATTGGCACTACCGCAAGTGGGATGCTTCCAATCGGGAACTTCAACGACTGGCATCATTCTCGACAACGCGAGCTCTAATGTTATCGGTGGCGTAACTCACGGCAGAGCGAAATGTGATTTCGGGCAATTCTAGTTACGGAATTAGTATCGGCGGCGGCGGCATCAAATCAGATAAGCGGCAATTTCATTGGATCAAGAGCTGACGGAACCTGGCAGCTTTTTCGGAAATGGTACTGGGATCAGTCTTCTCAATCTGCGTCGAGCGGCAACACCAGTCGGCGGCACCGCGTTCGGAGCCGGCAATCTCATCGCGTTCACTACCGGGGGCGTGGGCGTTTTTGTCGACATAGCCTCGCGTCGGGAACGCCATTCTCGGAAACTCGATCTACTTCCAACCAGAATCAAATCGGCATTGACCTGTACAACGGTGCGGTTGGCGTTACTCCAAACGATGCGGGTGATGGCGACAGCGGAGCTAACAATCTACAGAATTTCCCAGTGATCACGTCGGTGATTTCGACTGGCGGCACGACAACCATTCAGGGCACGCTCGACAGCGCGGTCAGCAAGCAATTCCGAATCGAATTATTTTCCAACGACGCCTGCGACCCAACTGGTTTTGGTGAAGGACAAAACTACCTTGGGTTCGCTAACCGTCACGACAAACGCTAGCGGTCAAGGTAGTTTTACTTTCAATGTGCCGACTGCAAATGTCGTGGGCGGCTTCTTCACCGCCACCGCGACCGACCCGAACGGAAACACTTCTGAATTCTCGGCCTGTGCATCTGGAGTTGTCAGTAGTCCCGGGACCTTGCAGTTCAGCACCGACTTCATCAGCCAACTTGAAAACAGCGGCAGCTTCAAGATCAACGTAACTCGCAACGAATGGTAGTACCGGGATGGTAACGGTTCAGTATGCTACGGCCGATAGCGACAGCGACGGTGCCGTCGGACTACACCTCGACGTCCGGCACTCTAACTTTCAACGACGGCGAAACCAGCAAGCAAATCACCATTCCGATTGTCGATGACAGCACACCCGAAGGCACCGAGAACTTCAAGATATCGCTAACTAATCCGTCAGGTGGAGCTGTGCTCGGTAGCTTCGCCTCGGCAACTCTCAGCATTCAGGACAACGAACTGCCGACGCTTTCGATCAGCGACGTATCGCAAGCCGAGGGCAACAGCGGCACAACAGCTTTCACCTCTTACGGTCACGTCGTCCAACTCAATCAACAACAACGTGAATGTCAACTACGCGACTACCGACGGCAGCGCAACAGCCGGCTCTGATTACGAAACGACGAGTGGTTTTTTGACTATTCCAGCGGGACAAACTTCGAAGACCATCACAGTTAACGTCACCGGCGACACAAACGAAAGAGCTGGACGGAGACCTTCTTTGTCAGTTTGAGCCTCGCCGGCGGTGCGACCATCGCCAAAGGCCAGGGCATCGGTACGATCATCAATGACGACGGCGCACCACCAGCTACGGTCCTGTTCGATAAGACGAGTTACAGCGTGAAAGAAGGCTTGGGCGCGTTGACGATCACCGTAAAGCGGAGCGGCGATACCAGCTCCGTGGCTTCAGTTGATTATGCAACCATCAATGGCACCGCCACGCAGAAAGCTGATTTCGAGTACGCGGCCGGCACGTTGACGTTTGCCGCCGGTGAGACGAGCAAGACGCTCTCGGTTCTCATCAACGATGACGCCCATATCGAAGGTGACGAAACCTTCCAGGTCGTGCTCTCCAAGCCCACGGGTGCGTCGTTGGGAGAAATCAGTGTCAGTACCGTGACGATCCTGGACGATGCACCGGAGTCACCTGTCAGTCCGCTGGATGACGCGCAATCGTTCGTTCACACGCACTATCATGACTTTCTGAATCGGGAGCCGGACGCGGCGGGCTTCAGTTTTTGGGCCAACGAAATCGAAAGTTGCGGTGCGGATCTTCAGTGTCGAGAAGTCAAGCGTATCAATGTCTCCGGCCGCTTTCTTTCTGTCCAATCGAGTTTCAGCAAACCGGACTTCTTCTCCATCTGATGCAGAAAGAATCTCTTCGCTTCGTTACCGAAGTACGATTCCTTCATGCGCGACTTCCAGGAGGTGGGTCGTGATGTGATTGTCAACGCGCCCGGCTGGGAACAAAAGCTGAAAGACAACCAACAGCAGTTCGTGGAGAACTGGGTTAAGCGGCCCGGGTTTCAGAAGCGGTTTACGACAATCTGTCGAACGCCGCTTATGTGGATGCGCTCTATGCGAATGCGGGCATCGTGCCGCCAACATGCAGAAAAGGAAGCGTTGGTGCGCTAAGCTTGACGCCGCCACTGAAACGCGTGCCTCCGTGCTGTTGAAGTGGCCGCGAATTCTACCTTCAGACAACAAGAGCGTAATTCCGCTTTTGTGCTGATGCAGTATTTCGGTATATCTCAGGCGTGATCCCGATGCGGTCCCCGATTCGGACTTGAGCGGCTATAGCTTTTGGCTGAACAAGCTGAATTCTTTGGCGGCAACTTCAACAAGCTGAGATGGTCAAAGCGTTCCTTAATTCACTTCGAGTACCGACAGCGTGGTCAGTGAGGTTAGTGGCGGAAGAGATATCAATAGGTTGAACACACGCATAAGGGGCGTAACCAGGATCTTTCTCGATCTTGCGTGCGCCCCTTAGTGTCCGTGGGTGTAGTGGTTGGTAAAAAGAAAGGCCGCCATTCTTTTGCGCCAAACGCACCTCGGAATCTTTAAGAGAGTTTTGGGGCTGATCAGTTGAGGTTAGCCGCTCAGACCGGGCTTCTGCGGTCTGAGCCAAGTATTGTTAGTTGCGTCATATCACTGTCCAATCGGACTCTTCACGCCCTTGCCGCCGCGATTGAGCACATGCGTGTATAGATCATAGTTGTGCGCACATCCTTGTGGCCCAAAAGTCCCTGCACGGTTCGGATGTCGTGCTCCGTCTTCGAGTAGATGCGTGGCGAAGCTGTGGCGCGAGGTGTGGCAGGTCGCGGGCTTATTAATACCCGCAGTGCGGACGGCGTCCTTAACTGCCTTCTGCAATACCCACTCTCCAACGTGATGGCGGTAGATTTGCTTGGAACGTGGATCGCGGCTTCGGGCTGGCGGCTGGAAAGACATATTGCCAACTCCATTCGCGGTTGCTGTTGGGAGTATTTCTGGCCAGCGCGTAGGGCAGTTGAACTCGACCAAAGCCTTCACGAAGGTCACGCTCGTGTATCTGTTTGACAGTCGCTCGATGAGCGCGTTGAGTGGGTTGTGCAAGATTGTCGGCAGCATTGTCACGCGATCCTTGTCGCCTTTGGCGTTTCTGACCACTAATTGGTTGTATGGAAAAGTCCAGATCCTTAATTCTCAAGCGGAGGCATTCGCGCAAGCGCAACCCGGACCCGTAGAGCAAGCTGGTCATTAACCAATTTTGCTGCGTGAGTTGTTCGAGCAGCGTTTCACCTCAGTTTGGGTGAGCACGACGTGGCAGGCGCATGGGCCGCTTTGCCCACGTAACATTTTCCAGCCAGGGTAGTTCCTGACCGAGAACATTGCGGTAGAGAAACAGAATCGCGGCCCAGGTGCCTGATTCTGAGCTGGAAGCGGCGACATTTCGCGAGACCGCCAGATGCGTGAGATATTCTGTGACTTCGGTAGCACCCATATCCGCCGGGTGTTTCTTGCCGTGGAACAAGATGAACTGCTTGATCCATTGCAGGTAAGTTTGTTCGGTGCGGTAACTGTAGTGGCGTGTGCGGAGCAGGTTCTGGACCTGTTCAAGTAGCTTTGGCATCGTGAGGGCCTTTGCTTTTGTGAGTTGCGAACAGCCAATGACAATCGGTGGCCGGTCAATTTCTGACATCCAGTCACGGCCATTTGGCGGTTCAATGTGCAGAGGCCTAGCATAAGAACGCCACTCGCCCAAATTTGCTGGAAATAGCGGGGACTTGGTCGGTATTATGTTAGAACCTCTCGTGTTGCAACACGAGAAAGTCTGATCCAATTAATAGTTCGGTGCTTCTTTTCATTCTCCTGAGAAAGACTAGGTACGACATGGGATTTCCGCGAGACGAGGTAAGTCAGCTGCGCAAGGGCTTGTCACCGCAGATGTTGTGTGTGTCACAGGTTCTGTGGCGTGAAAATGGAGACGGATCACATTGTACCTGCGGCTGACGGAGGGTCAGACACGATCGACAACGCCATACCGGTCTGTTTCGAATGCCACGCAGAGATCCATAGCTATAATGACAAACATCCGCGTGGGCGAAAGTTTCTTCCTGACGAATTGCGTCGCCCACAAAGAACAATGGCTAAAAATATGTCTGGATCGTCCGGACGTATTTGTTAATGCCGCTCGAAACGCGGACGTCGGTCCTTTACAGGCTCTCATTGACGAACTCGAGTCAACTCGTTGTAGCAGACCATTCGAATGATCCTCTTGCAATCGGCTTGTACTTTTCTATGATGAGCAATTCCACAGAGCCATCCGCGAAGGGTCAATCGCTACACTACACGATGGTCTGAAACAAGCGATTTTAGAAGCCTATCGCTCAGTCGGTTTTGCGAATCATATGATCGCCGCGACGAGTCACAGTGTTCGCGTCGATGAGAAGAATGCGGCAATGTTTGCGGTCCGTGAGACAAAATCCAAGATTCTTCGCGGCGCGGGAATCTCTTTTAGCGTTCCTGGGATCTGAGAAGCGAGTGACCCTCTCAATACCGCACCGAACAAGCGCTTGGAGCGGACTCGCCATGAGCGCGCTTCTTTGGTAGGTTGCAGTGAGCGAGCCGCTCAAGCCGCAGCGTTGGATTGCTCCTCGGTTTGTGTAGAGGTTGAGCAATGAGATGCCTCGCTTGTAACGTTACCAGCATCGACTCGTTTCGGCATGTGTTTCGCTAATCACGCCCATTCTCATAGTCATGAGGTCTCGTACTAGCATGAGAATCGAACTCCCATGCAGCTCTTGAAGTACTACGATTTAGGTGTGTGACCTCAGCTCCGTCATGCCGGACCCATCCGACATCCATCGTCCCGGACTTCATCGCATTGATCTGATTTCTCGCGTGGCCGCCACATGTATGCCCGGAACCGTCGAACTAGACTTGAACTCCACGGACTCCAACAACCCTGACACTCAACAGGTATCTGACCTCTTGATCTCCTCGAGTTGGTCTGAGCGTGCCGTCGGCTGTTATCTACTGGTCCGGTGGAATTCAAAGCGCAGTTCATAGCTCGCAGCCGCACCAATTAGTCAACGGCGCAATCCAACAAGCGCGCTTGGAGCGGGACTCGCCATGAGCGGGGCTTCGTTGGGCACTTCCCGCGAGCCGCTCAAGCGCAGCGTTATGTTTCCTATGAAATTCGTCGAGCGACATCGGAAGACTCCCTCTAGCCTAAAGGCGCTGGACACGGTAATGGCACGTCGACCCGGGACGAACGCTGCTCTAATTGAGACCTGGCTTTCAAAAGATACGTAGGTAGTTGCCGTGAATTCACCTGAAATAGTTGAACGATGTGCGGTCTTTAACCACGCTTTCTTTCACCGCGGGCAAGTTGACATGTTAATGATTCATGCGGATCATCGTGGGAAGAGAATTGGCGAGCATCTTCTTAAGGCTATCGAAAATTTATGCGACTCGGACAAGGCTCTTCGTGACGACTAATCTTTCTGAACCAGAGGATGCAGAAGCTACTCACGAGGGTTGGCTATCGAACTTGTGGCTCTATTGATGAACTTGATCCAGGCGATCCAGAGCTTGTTTTTGTGAAGGGACTGAAGGAAACATAACAAGCGCTTGAGCGGACTCGCCATGAGCGCGCTTCTTTGTGAGTTGCGTGGGCGAGCCGCTCAAGCGCAACGTTCGGCGGCGTCGCTGCTTAGGGAACATCGGCGTAGTGAGAGCGTGATTAGAGACGGAATCCGTAGTCAGTCTGAGGAGACGATCAGATGTCAAAGAAAATCCTTCTATGCGTCAGTGTGTCCATTCTGATTTGTGCGATCAGTTACAGCGTGGCTGTACCGTTGACTCTGGAACATGAAAGGGTCGAACTCCGAGTCTTGAAGGTCTTCACAGCCCGGGACGGGGATGCTGTTTTCGGGCGTACCTGGTCAACTGGAAAGATCAGGAGGTGGTTGTTAACGATACCCTGGTGAAAACAGACTACCACGTTGGCGATACTGCCAGCGTCCTGGTGATGAGCCATAGTATCCCAAATGGGGGAGCAGGCCCGGACAGCAATACGTAACTGAACGAAGTACGCTTTTAGATA
>ERZ1370068.6756-contig-572_pt1 | contig 78735 bp, 78 predicted proteins | sample MGYA00561227_ERZ1370068 | MGnify/ENA primary metagenome ERZ1370068 (study PRJEB38410, sample SAMEA6850437) | metagenome | study: Metagenomic assessment of the ecological functions of the soil: analysis of the soil microbiota associated with the... | reverse complement strand
AATTGTACTTCGTTCAGTTACGTATTGCTTCGAGCAGCTCCGCTCGTCCCCCTCGCGGCGCCCGAGAGCTCCCGGGCGGCGGCGCGCGTCGCTCCTGGAGCGGAGCTGGAAGGACAAGCTGAAGCTCTTCCTGGCCGAGCCATCAGCGCGCCTGACCTTCCCGTCGTACGAAGCCCCGTCGTCAGCATCGTGATCCCGACGTTCAACAAGGCGGAATACCTGTACCAGTGCCTGGAGAGCATCCTCGCGTACACGCAGGTGCCCTTCGAGGTCGTGGTCGTCGACGACTGCTCGCAGGATCTGACGCCGGAGCTCCTGGCCAGGCTCGACAACGTCCAGTGGGTCCGGAACGACACGAACCTGGAGTTCATCCGGACCTCGAACCGCGGCGCCCGCCTAGCGACCGGCCCGTACCTCCTGTTCCTCAACAACGACGTGACGGTGACGCCGCAGTGGCTGTCGACGCTGCTCGCGACCATCGAGCGGTATCCGCAGTGCGGCGCCGTCCAGGGAAGCTCATCCGGCCGGACGGAACGCTGCAGGAGGCCGGGACGATCATCTGGCGCGACGGATCCGCGCTGGGCTACGGGCGGATGACGATCCGTTCCGCCCCGAGTACTCCTACGTCCGCGAGGTCGACTACTGCTCGGCCGCGTGCCTGCTCGTGCGGGCGGAGCTGTTCCACGCGCTGGGCGGGTTCGACGAGCGCTACCTGCCGGCCTACTACGAGGACGTCGACCTGTGCTTCGGCGTGCGGCGCCTCGGCCACCGTGTCGTCTTCCAGCCGCAGGTGAGCGTCTTCCACTACGAGTTCGGGAGCCGCTCCTTCGCCCGGGCGGAGGCGCTGTGCCGGGCCAACCAGCCGAAGTTCGCCCAGAAGTGGGCGGCCGAGCTCGCGGCGCAGCCTCCACGGGGAGGTCTTGCGGGCGCGTGATCGGCGCCCCGGCCAGCGCGTGCTCGTCATGGACGATCAGATCCCGGCGCCTCACCTCGGCTCCGGCCTGCCGCGGACCTTCAAGATGCTGGAGCTGCTGTGCGAGCTGGGGCACGTGGTCACGTTCGTGCCCTTGACGATCCGCACCCAGCACCAGCCCGCGACCCGCCGCCTCGAGCAGCTCGGCATCGAGGTGTTCTCGAGGCGACGACTTCCTGCCGGAAGACCTGCTGCACGACCGCGCCGGGCACTACGACGTCGTGGTCATCAGCCGGCCGCACAACGGCGCCAAGTATCTCGACCTGGCCCGCGAGCACTTTCCCCGCGCCCGGATCGTCTACGACGCCGAGGCGGTGTTCTGCGTGAGGGAGTTCCTGCGGGCCGAGCTGGAGGGCCGCGGTCTGAGCGAGGCCAGAAGCGCGGATGCTCCGGCAGGAGCTGGACATCGTCAAGAGCGCCGACGTCGTCGTCACCGTGTCCGAGCGAGCGCGACGTGGTCGTCCGGGAGACCGGGCACGACCAGGTGATCGTGTGGGGCCACGCCCGCGACGTGCGGGCGCCCGAGACGCCCTTCTCGAAGCGCCGAGACCTCGCTCTTCGTCGGGGGTTTCTCCATGGGCATCCGCCGAACACCGACGCCGTGATGCGCTTCGCCGCGACCTGTTCCCGGCCATCCAGCAGCGCCTCCCGGACTGCCGGTTCGTGATCGTGGGCGCCGAGCCCCTGGACGTCGTCCGCCGGCTGGCATCGCCGCACGTCGTCGTCGCCGGCTACGTCGACGCCGTGGAGGAGTACTACGAGAAGTGCCGCGTCTTCGTCGTTCCCCTCCGGTTCGGGGCCGGCATCAGCCTGAAGCTCATCGAGGCCATGAGCCAGGGATCACGGCCGTCGTCTACGACGGTGGGCGCCACTGGCCTCGGTCTCGAGGATCGGCGCGAGGCCCTGATCGCGCGCGACGACGGCGAGTTCGTCGACAAGGTCGTCGAACCTGTACGAGGACGAGGCGCTCTGGACCGCGGTTCAGCGCGCCGCCCAGGGCCACGTCCGGCGCCAGTACTCCTCCGACGTGATGCGTGCGGCGCTCGCGGAGGCGCTCGGCACGGCGCTGCGGCGCGCGGACGCACCGTGATGCGGACCGCTGTGGAGGCGCTGTGGCCGGCTGGTGGAGCGGGCGACCGGAGCCAGACCGGCGGACGACGAGGGCTCGACCAGAGTCCTCAAAGTCTGGGCGCGCAGCAGGAGGCTGGAACCGATCGGGGAATGCACTGGGTCGAGAACCCCGCGGTTCGGCGGCGGATCGACTCCAAAGGTCGCCGGCACCGCCAGAGGAGAGCAGCCTCCAGCTCTCCTGCTCGAAGACATTGCCGGCAGCTTCCGTCCCGCCGATCGAATCCATGCGATGCCTCGAGCGCGCCTGTTCGAAGAGGAGGAGGACCGCCTCATCGCGAGCGGTGAGGAGCCCTGCCCTCCGCCGCCCTCTCCGCGTGTACCGACTTCAACAGGACGACGCGCTGCCGGACCGACAGGGACAACGCATATTCATTGGCCACGAGCCACTCCTTGGCCCGGTCCTCGATCACCGCGACTTGCGCCCGGTGAAGACAGTCTCCACTCGCCGCCCCGGCCCGAGCGAATGTGGTCGACATGAAGGTCGATACCGGGTCATACAAGACGCTCAGGCCCTGGAGCTGCTGCAACCGGCCCGTGGCCTCGGCCTGCGGATCGTTCGCGCTGCCCGGACAAGGTGTACTCGGAGGCCACGCGCTCGTACTTCCCAGTGCCTAGATTACAATCGCGTCCCGGTCGCCAGTGAAGCTCCGGACCTCGCGCTTCGTCGTGAATCCTAGCCGCCTTGCCGCTCCGCTCGATCTATGGCGCGGTCCGGCGGTACGTTCACTCCGGACCTGCTGCCCGAGCGGGCGGCCGCGATGACATCTACTTCCCACGTTCGGGCCATGCCGAAGACCAGCGTGGACGGGAGACGGCCCTCAGATGAGTGGTCGTGACTTCAAGATAAGCATCATCATCACCTCCTACAACCACCGCGCCTATCTGGGCGACGCCATCGACAGCGTGCTTGAGCCCGGACGCTCATGCCCCACGAGATCATCGTGGCGGACGACCTCTCCTCGGACGGCTCCCGGGACACGATTCGCGGTACGAACGGAAGTTCCCGCGATCGTAAAGGGCGTCTTCCAGATCACAACGCTGCGGCATTCCGCGGAACAGAAATACGGCGCTTCCGCGCCGTCACCGGCGACTATGTCGGCATACTGGATGGCGACGACTGGTTTCTTCCGCGCAAGCTCGAGCGGCAGGTCGCGGCGCGCGAGGCAGTGTCCCGGCGCCCGGCTTGCTTACCCCGGAAACTTCCGCATCGTGGATTCGCAACGTCAGCCCCTGCGCGTGAAATGGAGCGGGCCGCAACCATCCGGACACGTATTCTCGGATGTCGCCAAGTGCAAAGGCAGGGGCTGCTCCGGACCCTCATCGTGGAATATCAGGCGGTGAAGGACGCCGGGTTCATGGACGAGCGGTTTCCTCGCTATGACGGCCCCTCTGGCTCGCGATCAAGCTCGCCGCCACCTGCAAGATCGTCGTATGTGAACGACATACTTTTCCTGGACAAGCGCGATCGTCCGACCAGCGCCTCGAAGACGTCGAGCCATGCCCAGACGCATGCGCGATCTGACTTCGGGATCTACCGAGAGCCTGCTGCCCCTACTTGCCGCTTCACGCCAGCGAGGAGGAGCGGGCTCTGATCATGTCGGCGTGGACGCGCCTACTGGGTCGCCGACGCCGCCGTGTAGACCTCGAGCGATGCCTGCCGCCGCGTCGCCGCGAACGTACATCTTCTGCGTCAGTCCCGGGCGCTCGGGACCGTACTATCTCTCGCGCCTCTTTTTCGCGCGCGGCCGATGTCTGCGCGGTCCGCGGGCGAGCATCAATGGCCTGCGTATGCCGCGTTGCGGCCTCATCGGTGGGATCCTGAAGAACCGACCCCTTTCAGATAGCTTCACCGAACGTCGCCACCTCAAGCTCTCCCAGGTATCCGATCCTGATGTCCCGGTCGACCGCTACGACGTCTATGCCGAGACGAATCCTCTGTTCAGCACTCTCTGGCATGACGTGATCCTCGACGGCCTGTCCGGCCATGAGGCTCGTCGTCATCATCTTGCGCCGCTCCGCGCTCAAGGTGCTTTCAAGAGCCTTCTTGATCTTGGCTGGTTTTCAGACCCGACGCGGGGACGGTTGGATGGTCACGCAGAAGTCGCATTCCGTCAGCTTAGCCTTCTCCGGCCCGCTCGTGCCCGAGACGGAGGCGACCGCCTTCCAGCTCGTGATCAGCCACCTTCTCAATGTCGAGACGTACGCCGTTCGGATACGGGCCCGTTGCGCTGGAGCTGGGCCACCGGGTCGATCGAGCTACGGGCGATGACGTGTTCGAGCGACCCCGACACCATCCACGGACTGCTGGCTCAGTGCGGCCTCAGGAACTTGGCTCCACTCGCGCCCGGGCTGAGCGCCACCACGCGCGCACGCGAACAAGCCCGGAACGAGGAACAAGCCGTTCCGCGACATTCCCTTTGAGACAGGTGCGCGATGGAACTTGACGTGTATCTGGCTCGATGCGCCAGCAATGGAGTCAGATACCGGAATCATCTTACTTCCGCCTATCGCCTGCTCCGATGCAGATCCGCGTGCCGTAGGGCTAGCGACGCCCCGTCGCACACGACGTTCGGACAGCTTCGGCACTGCCCCGATCGCGACAACCCGGTACGCGCCGCGACGATACACGCCGTCCAGCTCGATCATGTCCGTCGTCGGTCAGGTCCGGGATGGCGATCAGCTCAGGGCGAGCTGTTCATAGAGGTGGTAGACCGGGCACCTGGCCGGCTCTCGGCCGAGAGCATGATCTGCAGTCAGCACGACCGGCAGTTCCCCGCTCTCGCTTCCAGGCTCGTGCCGGGACATCATCTCTCGCGAGAAGTCGCTGTAACAGCGCATCCCGGTCACGGAAGGCGAGCGCCAGCTTCTCGGGGCTGCGCACGACAATGAAAGGCGCCCAGCACCAGCGCAGATCGCCAGCAGGACCGTCAGGCCGAGGGACTGCCCATGGGACACGCCGGGGAGACGATCAGGAGACTCGCCCCGGCCCACGATAGGCACGGGGCGGCGACGAGATAGGCGATGGTTCCCGATGTGCCAGCCCAGCGTGAACGCGATCAGCGCCTGCACGATCACCCCGCCCAGGAAGAGCGCCGCCGGGAAGTCGAAACGGCGGCGCACGACAGAGGGCGACGGGCGCCACCGTCATGAGCAGGGCGCCCACAGGGCCGTACGTCGAACGTGCGTCGTTGATGACGGCTGTGGTCATCAGGCGGCGAAGGTCGTCATCACTCAACGGACGCCAGGGCAGCGACATGAGACCCAGATCTCTGAAGACGAAGGGCTTGCAGGAGATACTGGCACGCCTCTGAACTTCAGGAGCGCAAAGCGGTGTAGAGCGCCCGACGGCAGAAGCTGAAGGTCGAACAGACTCGCGCGCATATCGCAGCTCGTTCGCGACAAATCCGCGCCACCCGTCGTTGTTGGAGTTGTACCGATACAGCAGCGGGTCACCGCGCCAATCGCCGAACTGGAGATGATTGTTGACATAGATCTCCAGGCTGCCGATCAGCACGAGCATCACGCACGAGCCCGGCGACGAACCAGGCCGACATCGGACGGCCGACGCCGCAGGAACCACAGCGACACCGCGACGGCGGCCCCAGCGTACAGGAGCCCGGTGAGCTTGCTGCCCGCCGCGAACGCCAGGGCGAGAGCCGCGAGCAGCGACGGTCGCGCGCGTCGGGCCGTCGCGGCATGGCGTCGCAACGCGGCGATCCAGCACAAGAGGCAAAATGCCAGCACCAGGTCGTTCTTCGTCGTCGGTTGCCTGCACGACTACCATCGGCATCGCCAGCAACCCGAGGCAACGCGCGCAGGCCGTCGGCGACGTCACCTCGCTCGCGCGCCCATGTGAACAGGATCGCCATGATGCCCAAGCAGGCACAGGAAGCTCGGCAGGGCGTAGTCCGTAGCCGCAGGTGAATGAAGGGATGAGTGCGACCGCATCGAACGACCACGGCATGATGAGCTGGGTGTTCCAGGTGTAGAAGCGGTTGAAGAAGAGTCCGTCGCCCTCGATCACCCACAGCCGGGCCAGGTTGTAGAGCTGCGAGTCGACATTCGGTCACGGGGCCGACCAGGCACCAGGCCAGCCAGTAGAGCAGTCATGAGGGCCAGCACGCTTGCCGAGAGCCATACCTCCAGCCTGGCGAGCCATTCAGGGGATCGCCCGCGGAAGGCGAACAGCGGCTCTTACCATCAACCACGTGCGGCAGACGATCGAAATTGACGGACAACACAATCAGGACCGTGAACGGGAATACCTCGAGCGAGAAGAGCGCCTTCAGGCGCCGGAGGGCCTCGCGGTATGACGCAGCGCGAGACACGACTCTGCAATGGTGACCGACCATGGCATGTGGCGGGTCGGCACGAGCGCCTGGACGCCGCCCGGTTGCTAGCCCGAAGGTAACGGGGTTGCCAGGCGCAGGTCAAGCACGATCTGCTTCGTGCAGGGACACGCGAGGGCTCAACGATCTGCCGCGAATTCGGGGCAGCCCACACTCGTCTGGCGCGATGAAGATACGGCGAGATGCCTGCCTCCTCGACAGCGCGTGTGGTATTGTCGGAACCGCAAGAGAAAGTTGATGATCGGCGACATCCCGGGGGGCCCTGCTGCGGAGGCTCGGCGACAAGTGATGCCCATCTGCTTCATCACGGGGCCCCGAGGATCGGGAACCAGCGCCTTGGTGCGAGCCCTCACGAACCATCCGGAAGTCGCCAAGGGGAATGCGGCGCGCTATGGCAGCCCCGTGTTGCGCGGCGCGGCAGGCTCCCAGTTGATTCCCGTCGCGCAGATGTCGACGCGTCGAGCGGGAACCTGGGACCTCGCCGATGCAGAGGCGGCACGGACGCAGCTACGGACCGGCGCATCTTTGCTCTTCGATGCGCAGCCCGCGGCGCGCTCGATCTTCTTCAAGTACTCCACCCCGGCGTTTCGGCCCGCTCTTTGGCCCGTCTTCCTGCCGCTGTTCGACGTGCCCGAGTTCCGATTGATCGTGATTTGGCGTCCAGCCGGTCGACGCCGTCTATTCGGCGTACCGCCGCTTCTACCGGGGACGGCGCTGGGCCGCGCTCGGATTGCTGGGCGCATCGCCGCGTCCACGCACAATCGGTGCTCCACATCCGACGCCAGCTGGCGCGCAGCCACGCGCGCGGTGCCTCGGCCTGCGGTACGAGTCGATCGTCGGCCGGACGGAGACCGCGCTGCGCACGCTCTGCGACTTCGCCGACCTGGAATACCGGCCGGCCGGGCTCTACTGCCCGGCCACGGATTCTCGGACGAAAACGGCAAGTGGAAGCAAGCGCTGCGGCGGACGCTCGTGGGCGAGCGAGCCTCAGGATAGCCGCCGGTGTGGATCTTCTGTGGCGGGATGCCACGGTCGGGCTCGACGCTGCAGTTCCAGCTGACAGCCCACCTCATCGAGTGCGGCTGGGCTGGGCGCACGTGTCGAATGGGTCCGCCCGGAGGAGTTCCCGCAACTCCGGACCAAGTATGCGGGACACGCGGGGTGGAAGGTGTTCAAGACGCACGCTTGCACGCCGGAGATTCGCGCCGAGTTCGGCACCAACAACACTGAAGGGAGTCTACGTCTATCGAGATAGTGCGTGACGTCGTCGTGTCCCGGATGCGAAAGCGAAACCTGACGTTCGATCGTCTCTGGCAGGGCGGGATCCTGGACAACCTCCTCTCGGGCTTCGATCGCTGGACGAGCATCGATGGCGTGTCTCGTCTCGCGCTACGAGGACATGGTCGCGGATCCGGCCGGCGAGGTCGACCAGATCGCCAGGTATCTCGGCATCCGGCTTCGCCGCGACGAGTGCCAGGACGTGGCGTCCCAGTACACGGTCGCGCGCCAGCTCGGGCGCATCCGCGAAAGCCGAGGCGCGCCGGCCGACTCGAGCACCGCGATGGCTTTCGCTACGATCCCAGCTCCAATCTCCATGTCGACCACATCCGCTCGGGCAAGAGCGGAGAGTGGCGTCTCGTCACGCGAGCCCAAGTGGCGCTGATCGAACAACGGGCGAAGGGCTGGCTCTTGGCCAATGGGTACGCGCTCTCGTTGCCAGGCTGGCAACGGGTCATCCTGTCGCTTGGCCATGGTCGATGGCAGCGCGCCGACGGCAGGACGCCGACGCACCGACCGTGCCCGGCGGCTGATGAGGCGATCCGGAACCGCGCCGAACGTAATCCTCACCGGCATCCCGCGCTCGGGAACGACGCTGGTGTGCCACCTGATCAACACGCTGCCGGACAGTATCGCCCTGCACGAACCCATGCGCGTGCACGAGCTGGTCGTCGGCGATCATCTGGCGGCCACGGACATCGTCGCGCGCTTCTTCGCACAGACCCGCGCGTCGCTCCTGGCCGACGGCACTGCGCCGTCCAAGCACGTCGGCAGGCGAATCCCGGACCGGCACGTCAGCGATCACCCTTCAGAAGACGGCCTCCGCCGCGACGACAGCAGCTATGGTACCGTGTCCTTCACCAAGGCCCTGACTCCGGACTTTCTGCTGGTTCTCAAGCACCCATCGGCGTTCACCGCCTTGCTCGAGATGCTGCGAAGGCGCGATACCCGTCCTTCGCGATCGTCCGCAACCCGCTCGCAATCCTCGGCTCCTGGAACAGCGTGCAGATGGGGTTCCGCGACGGCCACGCCCCGATCGCGGAGCAACTCGATCCGACGCTGCATCGGGCCCTGCAAGCTCACCCAAGACCGCCTCGACCGGCAGATCGTGCTGCTCGCCTGGTTCTTTCGGCAGTACAAGAACAACCTGCCCAGCCAGCGTGTGTCTCCCCTACGAAGAGATCGTCTCGTCCGGAGTGGCGTGTCCTGGCCGCAATCACTCCATCCGCCTCGCAGCTTGCGGCATCGCTGCGGAGCGAGAACCAGAGCGCGTTGTATGACCCCGCGTTCATGGATGTCCCGCGAGAACCCGCTTGTTGGCACTCCGACGGCGCGTACTGGCATTTCTATTCACGCAAGGAGGTTGCCGAGCTTGTTCCGGTCCATGATGCGTAGCCTACGTCCGGACATTGGGCGATTGTGGCGATCGTTGCGGCAGCGGCGGACCGCCGGACGCGCGAGACGCCGTGGCGTACCACCTGCCCCCACGCGCCGGCTGCCCGGCGATCGTGCTCTCGTGCGACCGGTATCATCCGTTCGCCATGCACATGATGGCGCGCTATGACGCCGTATGGCCCTCTCACCCATTCACGTTTCCACGTGCCCTACCAACAACGACGTCTCGAGGGAACCCGGGTCTTCGCCCGACGGACCAGGGGTGCTATCAGCGCCACGGTGCTCGACCTGATCGATGGCCTCGATGACGAGGCGTGGGTCTACTGGTGCATCGACGACAGGTACCCTATTCGACTCGTCCAGCCAGCGGTGGAACGCGTGACCGAGGCCGTTCTAGCCGACCGCCTGCCGGCAGTAGACGGGCTGCTCTTCTGCCGATGGGGGAATATGTGGCGACCGGAGCACCTGCTCGGACAGGATCCACAGGAGGGCCCCGACGGTGTGAGGCTGCTGCCGCGCCGGGATTATTCGCAGATCTGGCTTCATCAGTTCCTTCGGGTGAAGGTGCTCCGGTATCTATTCCGTAGATTCCGGAAGCGGTCCCCGAGGCAAACGTTCTGGATCCCGTTGAAGCATCAGGTTTCATTGCCTGCCGATCATCGGCTCTACGTCGTGGAGACGAACCTTGCCGTGTTCGGCGAGAGCACGAGCCGCGGTCGCGTCACCCGCAACTGGCGCCGCAAGCCTTCACGCCATGGGCATCGGGCTACCGCCGGGATTCACCGCGATCGACCAAGACATCACCATGGGGTCATAGAGCGCGACGACCCTTCCTCCCCACGACCCCCGTGAGAGCCTAGTGTCCGGTCTCGGATATGTCGTGGACAATCATGGCCGCCCTCTTGGCTCACCACACGTCTTTCGTCGTCTCGAGGATCTCGAGGAATGTTCGCCGCTCAGTCAGCAAATCATGGCGCTCCGCGGTTCTTCGCCCTTCCTCAAGGATGGCCTTCTCGCCGCTCAAACGGCAGGGATAGACTCGCCAGCGTGGCCTCGACGAGGGCGTCCGTCGTGTAGGCCGGCTGAAGACAGTTCCGTCCGGGCAAGCTGAACGACCGGTTCCCCACGCAGTCGGGACACACTACCAGTGTGCCCAGCGCCATCGCCTCGATGGCAGGCAGGTAGAACCCTCCCGCGGGTTCGGCAACAGCAGCGCGACCCGGCTGTCCTCAAGCGCTGAGAGGAACGCCGGGCGCGGGATCCATGCGTCGGGAGGCGCACCCGCCGGCCTTCGGTGGAAAGCCGCCGCAGAAGCGCCGCGCCGAGCTCAGGCGCTTTGACGCCGGCGATCAGCCACGTCGCAGCTTCGTCCGCCCCAGGCCGCGCGTTCGGGGAGCGCTCGCCAGATCCGTCCCGTTCGGGATGACATGCAGGGGACCGTTCACACGCCCGGTCGCGGCCACCGCGTTCGCCACCGCCTCTCGCTGACGCAGATCCGAATCGCCCGGTGTGACAGGGAACCCGTAGAGCGGCTCCCCGGGTCAGCGTGACGGACATGCTGGAGAAGGTTGATGACGGGAATCTTGGACCGCGGCCGGGCCCCCGCCTCGAGATTGAGCTCAGTCGACGCCGGCGACAAACAGGATGTCGGCGCGAAGCGGCCGCGAACACCTTCGTCCCTTCGGAGAGCAGTCGGCTCCACGGATTCCCGTTGTCCCAGCGCGTGCGCTGCGAGAACGCGATCAGCGGCACGTATCCGACCGAGTGACGGACATGTTCGAAGTAGTGCCAGACCTTGACGGTGACCGCCGGTGAGCTGGACGAAATCGCGAAAGAAGACCACGGCCCGTCTTCCCTCTGTCGGCCCGCCCGCGAGCACCACGCCTGCGCTGGCCGCATCCCTCGATCACGGGAACCGTCGCAGGTGGCCCATGGGGCCTACCGTCGCGCCCCACGATGCGTCTCCCACGTGGCCAGCACCAGCGCACGCTCACCGCCAGGTGTACATGCTCTTGCAGCATCGACGTGAGGTCGCGGTACACCCCGCCAGATCGCTCATGTGATCCTCGACGCGCAGCCCCTTCAGAATCACTGGTCAGGCAATCCCGCGCCCGCTTAGCAAGACACCATCAACATAAACCGCCTTGTAGGTCGGCGCATAACCAGCGCGGTCGTCAACCAGAGCCCGTCATACCTCGGACATCGCGCGTCCATGAACCTGCATCACTTGTCGCTTGACGGCCTGATAGTCCCGCGATGATGGTGCAATAGCAATCCCGTCTTGCATCGGGCGATGTCCGAGAAGACGTATCCCGATGGCTGCGGTTCCATCGAGGTAATGACACAGCGAGTTGGAGGTACGGACAATGAGGCGCGGCGGCTTGGCCGTAAGGCCCGCGACCAGCGCCCGCCGGATCAATTCCGGATTCTCCGTGACGATCTCTCGCAAATCCCCAAGATGAGCGCCTTCACGGAGCGCGGGATCTTGTTCTTGCTGCCCTTGCGACGGCCCGGCTTGGCACCTGGATGATGCTCCCGCGTCCATTGACTCGGCGTGAAAGCCATTTTTGCCCTCTATTTGCCTCTATTATAAAGAAGGGCCTTCACGGCGAAAGAGGCCAGCTCGACGACTAACTGCACCGCCCGCGTCGCTCCGCTCCGATCACCATGCGCCGATCTGAGCGTTCACCATCGAGCGATCTGGGTGTTCACGATGACCGAAAAATGCGCACTCAGGCCCAGAGAGGCTGCACAGCCCGTCACAGCAAGGGCAGCGCAATGAGGCCACGTGCGAGCCTGTAGGCCCCGCGTCCACCCCTGTGGCGCGAAATTCGCCTAGCAGTTGACGCCATCCAGCCCCGGCGACCCCTTCAGGGTTGGAGTTCAGCATGCCCTTCGAGCAAGGGACCGTCTCGGCGGCCAGCGCAGAATTGGCAACGTGCCAGGACCCCGGAGCCGCTCGGACTTCAAACCCCTCGGGACAAAGGGATTTCAATTGACGAGGATTGTCCAACACAACGCTATGGTCCGGCTCACCACGTCGGGATCACCCCTGCACGTGTCGATGTGAAGCTCAATCTTTCCTCACTCCTGGTCGGTTTGGGAGGTAGTCGGCATGGGGCACGCGAAGTCGCTTCCAGGGGACTCTCGGCTTCCGGGACCGCTCTGTTCAATCCCTGAACCGCTTCTCTCTGCCAACTCCCTCCAAGGGCCACGGGAGAAATGCGCCTCTTCGTCGTGGATCAGGGCGCGGGAACCGTGCGCCAATACTCCGCCACTGGGGCAGACTTAGAAGCGTCTTCGCAAGCGGCCTGGGCGCACCCGCATGGATCACCGCTGACCGGCACGGGAATATCTATGTGTCGAACCCTGGGACCGAGTTGATCAGAAAGTTCTCGTCGTCGGGCGAGGATCTGTGATCATCCCACCTTCGTTCATTGCTGCCGGTGTGCGGGTCGCCCAGGATGGGACGATCTACGTGGCCGCCTATTTGGGCACAGGTGTGTACCGCTTCTCAGCTACGGGTGCGGATTTAGGTCTGTTTGCCTCCCACAGGACTCAGACGTGGGAATGACTTCCTGGCATTCGATGGCCCCGGAAGCATCTATCTCAGCGGCTTCAAGCGAGGCCGCCGGTCCGTCGAATCAGGGGACGGGAGCTTGATCTCGAGGGATTTCGTGAGCGGGCTGGACGGTCTAGAGGGCTTGGCGTTCGACCGCCACGGGAACCTCCACGCTTCGTCGTATTCACGTAACACGGTGAGGGAAATATTCACCCTCGGGCGAGGACCTGGGCGAGTTCGCCTCTGCGCATCTCAATCAGCCTTATGGGTCTCGCCTTCGACCGCGCCGAGGAACTCGAACCGTTCCTAACGGAGGGCGCGGCCGAGACACTCGCGACACGAGTGAAGCAGATCGCACTGACCGTCCTGGCGGCTGCTCGCGCCGTGTTAGAACTCGCGTGCTAACGGGTTGCCGGTGGTCACGTCGATCCGGTTCGTTACCAGAGAAACCGCCAATGGACGCCGTTTGCAACCTGAGCCTGCTTTGAGGGCCCTGGGCATACCTCCTCGAGGATGGGCAGACCGTCGGTCGTGCTCGATCTTCGCGGCTTGCGCGCCGCATCGATGATCGCTGAAGGAGTGGTGGCGAGCAGGGCGACGGCCCACTCTGCGCGCGATGTCCACGTGGCGGACGCCTCCTGTGCCGGCGGCTGACGACGGCGAGCTGCGACGGGCTTGTAGAACTCGGACCTCATATTTCTCCCGAACGTCGACCTGCGCCCGGCGCCGCCCGCGCCTACGATCTGGTCCGTGATCTGGATTGCTGGGCCAAGACCGTGGTGCTCGACTTCGGTGACAGCTCGGAGGTATCCTTGACGATGCTCGACCGGTGCGTGGCGTACTTCAAACGGTCCTGGCCGCACGGAGCGGAGCGGCGACCGCGCGATACCCCGCCGGCCCGCCTCTTTCCAATCCACTTCGCTGCGCTGGAGGCGTTCGAGCATCTCCCGACTCTGAGCCCCGGGCGTGACGTGTCCGCCCGTCCGGTGGACATCGGCTTCTACTTCTCGGAGCGAGACTTGATCGAGCGCGGTGATTGCGTGAATCGACGGCTCCGCGTGCTCCGGGCGTTGCAGGGCGGCCGACTGGGAGGCATCGAATCACGCGAATCGGGAGCACAGTTTCGGGCCAGGACGGGGCGTGGCGGCGCGGCAGGCCGTTGCGAAACTCCCACCTCGACGATCGGTGGCTCGCCTACATGCAAGCGCTGACCGAAACGAAGATCGTCTTCACCGCGACACCAGACCTGCGGGACGGTGACTACCGGACCTGGGAAGCCCTATGGAGCGGGGCTTGCGTATTCGTCGACCGGAACTACATTCCCGTTGCCGAGATGCCCCGGGAGGGCGCGAGTGCTTCTATTACGGACGCCGCCCGACGACCGCTCCATCGCGCGGGCGATACAGCACGCCAGGGCGTTGTTGAACAGCGACTCGGGCGTGAGCGAGTCGGCGCGCATCGGATGCGCAGGTCGCCGAAACACGTTGCAGCATCACCTGGCGCGGCATCGAGTCGAAGGAATCTTCAGCGCGATCGAGCGTCTCCGCTGACGGCGAGCCCCACGTGGCCCAGCAGGCTCTCGATGGCCTCGACGAGATACGCGCGGTGACTGTACGAGGTAGTGATGATGCCGTATCTCGTTCGTTCATCTGCGAGCCGCCTCGCCTCGGGCTTGCGCGTCTCGATCCAGTGTAGATCGTCGCGCGGTCGGGAATATGCCTTAGCGGAGGCCGTGGTGCCCGCTCCTTGTAACCCGGCCTAGAGACGCTCGAGGCCGTGCGAGATCACCGTGACTTTCAACGGCTTCCTGCTCGCGATCGCCCTCAACAAGGCCCGGAGATGAGAGCGCGTGGTCGCGTTCGACGCGAGAACAGGACGTTGTCCGGAAAACATGGACGATGATGCGGCAATGCTCAGACCGTTTGTTCGGGCTTCACCGGCCTGGCGGGCATCTGCTCCTCTACATGCCTCGTTCCCACAGCCGCAAGCTCTTCGCATCCCATGGCGCGGTGGACACCCTGCCCCAGCAAACTCGCGAACTTGTAGCGTTCGCCGCAGCGCGGATGACTCCCCCACCGATCCGGGCAAGCAGGTCCTGTAGAATGGCTGAGATTTCAGCGTAGCGCGACCGATCCACGCATAGCCGAGTCGCCGCAAGAGCCCGTGGAGGCTGTCCTCGACCAACCGCTGCTCCTCGAGGGTCATGTTCTCACGCCAGCGCCCGATGCGCTGGCGGTGGTCGTCCTATACCACATGCTCTGGTGCCGAGCATGATACGAACCGTCCGTGGCGTCTTGTATCTTCGTGCAGAAGTCCTTCACTGCCGGATGGGAGGAAGCTCGAGATACTCCACGATCCTCGCGGCCTGATCCTCGGGCCGGATCACCAAGTCCTCGTACCGAACCTGTAGGTGGGGGACGGTCGCCAAGTCCTCGAGAGCGATCTCGAGAATCTCTTTCAGGCGAGGGCGCATCGCACGACGCCCGTCGTAGTGGCAAGCAGCCGTCGCCACGAGGGCGGCTTCAGGTGCAGCCACTCGGCGCCTCCGATACCCGGAACAAGGGAGCACGCCACGTCCCGGCCGTCGCGGACGATGTGGATTATGCGCGCCTCCGGCGAGCACGGCCCGCAAGAAAGGAACGCGCAGCACGTTGCGAGGGTGTCTTCTCGGCGATGACGCACCCTGAGCCCAGTTGGTCACGGAACCACCGGCGAATGCGATCCCGGAAGCAGACCGTCGCGTGGGCGGCTTCCCAATCGATGGGAGTCATTGACGCCGGAACCCAAGGATTCCCAAAGATGATGCGTCCTCAAAGAGATAGGTGACATCCGGGTGTGCTGCCACGAGTTCCCCGAGAATGCTTTGTGCCTGAACGTGCACAGCCCACGATCAGCGCTATTCTGGGATTGTCCGCCGTCCGACGTGGAAGCCTTGTTGGTCACCCTGATCCGTCCGTTCTACGACAGGCAGGTCGATATGGAAACCGCCCGCCCGCGCAAATGTGGTGGCGACTTCCGCCATAAGGCCGCGATTTCCCGTCTTCGACCCCTTGAACCCGTGGAAGCTTGAGTTAGCCGCGTTCGATGCCGCGAAGTCCAGGCTTTTGCGTCACGAGTTGTCCACACACTAAGCGGTTCAGCCATCGCTATCCCTTACCACCAAGCCATCAGCTTCTGCAGGAGCGGGTCGGTTTCTCTCCAGTCGAGTGCGCGGGCACTCAGCTCGGCCTCAGGTTTGACTTCTATCTTGTGCTCTGGTCTTGTCGCGATGCCGAGATCGCCCCTTCAGGAGCGACATCTCGGCATTGTCGTCGTCTCCGGACTGAGGCCCCGTGCCGATTTCGCGACGCGACGCGCGCCGCGGTAGAATCTCCCACGCTCGATCAGGAGGAACCACTGCATGCATGACCATGTGTTGGCTCGGATCATCGTCCTCGTCGCGGCCGTGCGTGATGGCCGCGACCCGCGCCGGCTCGGGCGCTGCCCGAGGGTTCAGTCTCGTCACCGTCGCCGCCGGCCTCGACCAGCCCACCGCCTTCGCCTTCAAGGGGCCCAAGATCCTGGTGACGGAGAAGGCGAGCGGCGAGGTCCAGGTCGTGCTCCCCAACGGCTCGCTGCGCCCGACAGCCGTACGTGACGCTGAAGCGTGAGCTCGGAGTCGGAGCGCGGCGTGCTCGGCATCGCCGTCGACCCGCATTTCGCGACGAACAAGTTCGTGTACATCTACTACACGACGGGGCCGGGCGCGCTCGGGTACACCGGCTCACCCAAGAATCGCGTCTCGCGCTTCGCCACGGGGCCGGGGCTCGTCGGCACCAGCGAGACCATCATCCTCGACAACATTCCGTCCGACGCGGGGAATCACAACGGGGGCGACATCCAGTTCGGCTTCGACGGCATGCTCGTACGTCGCGGTCGGCGACGGCGGCCTGTTCCACGAGGACGCGCAGACCCTCGACACGCTGCGCGGCAAGATCCTGCGCATCAACGCGCGACGGCGGCAGCCCCTGCGGGCAACCCGCACAAGCTCGCGCCCGGCGGGCGGCAAGTGCGGCAGTCCGGCCGGCGAGCCGCCCGGCGCCGGTCCGTGCAAGGAGATCTACGCGTACGGTCTGCGCAATCCGTTTCGCTTTTTCCCTCCGGCCGTCGAACGGCAGCTACCTCATCGGCGACGTCGGCCAGGGCACGTGGGAGGAGCTGAACACGCTCGTCCCGGGCGGCAACTACGGCTGGAACGTCGTCGAGGGGCCGTGCCCCTTCTGCATCTAACCCGAACTGCGATCCCACCTCGACCCCCTACCCGGCGCAGTATCAGCGCCCGGTTCATTTCTACAACCACGGCGGCGCCGGCGAGACGGGCCAGACGATCATCGCCGGCGCGTTCGCGGAAAACGGCAGCAACTACCCGCGCCGTACGCCGGCGCGTACTTCTACGGGGATTTCTCCGCGAACTGGGTCCACGTGCTCACCATGGATGCGGCGAACACCGTGACGAGCCAGTCGGACTTCGCGGCGCTGAGCACGCCGGTGGCCTTTCGCAACGGCCCGGACGGCAACATCTACGTCCTGTCCATCGGCAACGGGACACTCTACAAGTACGTGTACACGCCGCCGTGAAGGGTCGGCCGGTTCTCCCGCGGCACTCCGCCACGAGGCTTCTACCGGAGCCACGGGCACGATGCGCTGGGGCTGCTTGCCGCGGCCCGCTCGTACGCGAAGGAGGTGCGCCACAATCTTGAGGCGATTCGAGGGAGGGGGCCCACAGCGCCGAACGGCTCGCCGAACTGGCCGCGCGCCTCGACATAGTGGCGCTCAAGCGCCTCGTGCGTGCTCGGGCATGGTGCTGCGGGTGGTGCTGTTGTTCGTGACGTCGGGGAGCAACGACATCTTCATCGTGGGAGCAGGTTTGGGCGACACATTGCCGCCTGGGGCGTGCTCGACGAGTATCAGAGGACCGTCCAGTTCAACCATCCGCCGCTGATGGGGCTTTGGGGCCGAACGGCGGTCTGGATCGCGGACCACACCGTCATCCCGTTCCGCTGTCACCTTCAAGCTTCTGCCGCTCGCTGCCGACGATGCTCGGGCTGTGGCTCATTTACGCGCTCGCGAAGAAGCACGGGGGCGAGCTCCAAGCGTGGCGGGCGGCGGCAGTCTTTTCGACGAGCCTCGTATCGATCGTCGTCACCGGCCACCACGGCAACACCGACAGCGCATGTGCCGTGCTCACGCTCGCGGCGGTGGCGCTCATTGCCGATGGACGGAGGCCCTTCGTCGCGGGCCTGGCCTTCGCCGCCGCGCTGAACGTGAAGCTCATCCCGCTCGCGCGTGTTGCCCGCGGTCGCCCTGCTGCTGCAGGACGCGCGAACGATGATGACGGTTCGGCGCGGGCCTGGCCCTCGGCCTCACTCCGTTCCTGCCGCCCGTGATGTTCGTGCTGGGACGCCTTCTACAGGAATGCCATCGCCTACCAACCCCGCACGCCAGTGGTGGGGCATCCACTTCGTGCTGTCGTCGGCATTCGATCTGCCCGGCGCTGGACCATGGCTCCGGTTCATCGACGTCGAGTACGTCACGCACGGGCGCTACGTCATCATGGCCGCCAGCCTCGGGCTCGGGGTGTGGGGGCGGTGGTCGAAGCGTTCGGCCATCGAGGTGGCGGCGCTCGCCTTCGCGATGTTTCTGTTCCTCGCCCCAGGGATCGGCGTGCAGTACTTCGTGCTCCTGGTGCCCGTGCTGGTGATGACGGACCTCCGGAGGGCGGCGATCTGGGGTCTCGTGGCCGGCCTCTTTGTCAGCGCGGTGTACGTGTACTATCACGACGAATGGTTCCCGTTCCGATCGCTGCACCGCGGCCTGATCCCGACGTCAATCGCGGTTGATTGGGTCTCGCGACTGTGGCTGCTGTTGCTCGAGTTCATCTGGTCAAGAGTGAGGCAGCTCGCGCGGCTGCCGCCTGACACAGGCGAGCGTCGGGCGCGACCCGGGCGTAGGGTTCGCGGCGGCGCTACTGTATCCACGCGCGGCCCGTTCCACCGCCGGCTGCTCGCTCACGCAGCCAAGGCCGTGCTGACCCTGTCGTTGATTGCCCATTGAGCCAATCAGTGAAAGACGTCGCGCCTGGACGGATCGCGGACTCGCCGCGCCGCAAAGCCGCGGCGATCTCGCGCATATGGTCCGGTGGAAGGCGCACTACGCTTGCGGGGCTTCAGTTTCGCGACGGCGCTCCTCTTGCCCGCTGCTCCACGCGGTCTTCGACGCCATCGGGGCCGCGACGACCTCGAACGAGTTCCTCAAGTACGGCGTGTTCCGCGACCGGCCGAACAAGATGCTCAGGCGCCGGTGAGGTGCTCCCGCGCTCGGCCGGCCGCTCTTCACCGCCCGCCCGTCGCGCCGATCTTCTCGACGATGGCGCGCGTCCGCGCCACGCCGTCCAGATCGAGACGAGAACGCGCGATCGGCCGCGCCAGCGCCTCCTCCATCGCCGCCGCGATGGCATCCACCCAGGCGGCCGGCCCGGCGCCACCGTGGCGAGCCCCAGCTCGCCGATACGCTCGGCGCGCGGCTCCTGATCCGACATCTCGGGATCGGGAACGAGCACGCCGCGCGTCCCCGCGCGAACGACTCTGCCAGGGCGGTATTGTAGCCGGCGCGGCTCACCGACAGCTCGGCGCCGGCCAGCCAGCCCGCGAACTCCGGCGAGAACGCGCGCAGTTCGACCGGCGCCTCGCGAGCCGCCGCCCGCAGCGCTTCGGCCTCCCGGTTGTCGGCGAAGGGCTCCGGGAAGACGACCAGTCGCATCGCGCCGAGCTTCCCCGTCGCGCTCAGGCCGCGGAACGCCTGCACGGACGCGACGAGAAACTCGCCGTTCCCGGCGCCGCCGCCGCAGCTCAAGACCGCGTAGGGCCACGGCGGCGCCGGCGACGGGCGCGGCCCGGGTGCCTCGACGACGAACCCGGTGTAGTGCACGGGAACCGGCAGATCCGCCACTCGCCCGAAGTGCTGCTCGAGCGTCGTGAACGCGGGATCGGCGTGGACGAGAATCGCGTCGAAGCGACTCCTCGAGCAGGCCCAGGACCCGGGCCTCGTAGGCCGCAGGCGCCGCGTCTTCGTAGCGCGTCTTCCTGACGATGTCGCGGAGCGGAGCACACGACGCGGACGCCCGGGCTCGTGGAGCGCGCGCGCGCCGATCAGCGCGCGCATCTCCGGCTCGAGCTCCCACTTGCTGAACGGGTAGTGCTCGATCAGGACGACGTCGGGGCGGAGCCGCTCCACCGCCTCGGCGAGCATCCGCGCCCGCTCCGCGAGCACGCCCGGCGCGCTTGCCGGACCTCCGGCAGCGCGAGAGTCGGCCCGCCACTGCTGAAGAGCTGCGGCAGGGTCACGGCCTCAGGATCGCCGGCGACGTCGCCGCCCGGCATCGGGCGGCCCCCGTGGACGAGGACGACGTCGTGAGCGGGTCGAAGGCCGCGCGCGATCGCGCGCATGCGCACGAAGTGCCCGACCCCCGAGAGGTGCTGGGCGTGGCAGAAGATGCGCACCGGCTCAGCGCGCCCGAAGCCGAGCAGATCGAGGATCTGACCGCGAATCGGACTGTAGCGGACGTGGCTCATCGCCACGGACTCGGCGAGGAAGGCGTCGCCCGCGCCGTACTTGTCGCGCTCCTGCGGCAGCTCGATGAGGACGTTCTCCCGGGGATCGCGCACGATCCCCAGCGGGTCTCGCCTGCCCGCACCGCGCTCGATCTGCTCGAAGTAAGAGCCGGCGCAGCATGGGGATGCCGCGGTCGGTGTCGACCAGCATCTCCGCGTCCGGTCGGCGATCGGCCCCTGACGTGACCCACGTCATGATGTCGCCGCCGTCCACGAAGTCGAGCAGGAACTCGCCCGCGCTCGTCCTGGAAGGGGACCTCGTAGACGGGGATCTCCTCCTGGACGGGCGCCGGCGCGCCGTTGTCCCGCGAGGTAGCAGGAATACCAGTAGTGCCGCGTGTGCGGTGTCGTCGACGGGCACGCGGATCTGCAGGCGATGCTGGCGGCCCGCGCCGACCCGCACCATGAGTGGGAACACCAGCGCGTGACCGATCCGCCAGTCGTCATCGTCGCGGCTGCGGCCCTCGAGCACGCGCCGCTTGATGATGCCGTGCGGGAAGGTGTCGAAGCCGATCTCCACGTGGCGCCGACCGTAGCGGCGCCGGGGCGGGCAGCCCCAGCCGCACGGCGCACCGCCGCCAGGTGGTGCCCATGGAGCCATTCGAGGTGCACCGGGTCGACGCTGTTCTCCATGATCTGGAGCCAGTTGCACGGCACGAGCGCGCTGGCCGACGTCGCGCAGCGCGCCCGGCCAGACGAGGAGGTCGTAGCGCGGCAAGAGCGGCGCGGGCTCGGGCCCGAGGTAGGCCCACACGAGGCCGCCCAGCTCCTCGACACCCGGTGCCGCGGATCGCGCGCGCTCGCAGAGCGCGGGGTCGCCGGACAGCGACGGCAGCTCGAGACACGCGCCGTCCGGCGCGAAGCGCCAGCCGTGATAGGCGCACCGGAGCGAGCCGTCGTCGACGCTGCCCCACGCCAGCGAGGCGCCGCGATGCGGGCAGCGGCCATCGACCAGGCCGAGGGCGCCGCCGGTGGTCCGGAACAGCGCCAGGTCCTCGCCGAGGAGCCGGACGGGCATGGCGCGCCCGCAGGCAGCTCGGAGGTCGCGGCCACCGGATGCCAGTACCGCCGCAGCAGTTCCCCCATCGGCGTGCCGCGCCCGACACGGGTGAGGGTCTCCTGCTGCTCGTGGGTCAGCATGCGAATCGCCCATCCACGCCCGGCGGCATCACGGACCCGCTCACGACGAAGGCGTCGCGGTGTCCGAGCGGATCAGCGATGCGCGCTCGCCCCGGCGCGCCAGCCACTCGCGGGCGTGCGCCGGATAGAACGCGAGCGTCACGATGTCGTACGCGAGCTTGCCGAGCTCGCTCAGCGCCAGCGCGCCGCCGTCGTCGTCCACCAGGCCGGCCTCCGTGAGGCCGCGCCACCACGTCACCGAAGTCCTCGTCGATGGGACGGCCGAATGCCTGCTCGTAGCGGGGCGCGCGCGAGCGGTTTGCCGTCGCCGAGGGAGCGGGCGATGAGCTGGGTCATCCGATCCGCCTCGCCGAGCCGCAACACCTGTTCCACCGGACTCTCGCCCCGTTCGACCCGCTCGAGGTAGACGTCGAGGTTGTCGTGGTTCCGGTACACCGCCTGGCGCAGATGGGAACGCGCGCTGACCTGATGCCAAGCTGGTAGCCCGAGCCGCTGTCGTCGTAGTGAGCGAGGCGCTCGTGCTCGCGGGCGCGGCTGTCGAGCCGCTTCCACGTGTGCCAGCGCGTCTGCGCGTAGCCGAGGTCCTGCGCGCCCCGCGCGACGAGGGCGCGCCCATCGCATCAGACCCGCCAGATCGAAGCGCTCCGTCCTCCCGGAGCACGCGCGCGACCGGCGTGCGCTCGCTCAACCGCAGGCTGTACGTCGTGAACGAGGGCAGCGCCGCGCTCGGCGAGGGCGCGGAGGTCCCGCAGGAAGGATTCCGGCGTCTGATGCGGCAAGCCATAGATGAGATCGACGTTCAGGATGAGGCCCGAGCCGACCAGGAGGTCCACCGCCGCCAGCGCCTGCGCCGAGCTGTGCCGGCGATGCACCGTCCCGAGCACATCCTCGTCGAGGCTCTGGATGCCCATGCTCACCCGCCCGATGCCCCGCCGCTTCAGCACCTCGACGTGGCCGGGAGAGATGGTCTCGGGCGAGGCCTCCACCGTGTGCACGTGGCGCCCGTGGAGCGGCATGCGCCCGAAAATGCCGGCGAGCACCGCATCGAGCAGGTCCGGCGGGCGCGGTCGGCGTGCCGCCTCCCATGAAGAGCTGCGACAGCGGCGTGCCGGGTTCGACCCAGGCCAGCTCGAGCCGCCCAGGGCCCGCACGTAGCGGGCCATGGCGGCCGCATCCGCTCCCACCCGCACGGCGTAGTGGCAGAACGAGCAGTGATAGCGGCAATAGGGCACGTGCACGTAGAGCCGGAGGTGGTCGCTATCCGGGTGCGGCCGCTCGGCCCCGGGCGCCGACTCGTAAGCTGGTGCGGCGGCGCTATAGACGTGAGGGACGGAGTAGGCGCCGCGCGGAACCGACGCCAGCGCACGAGCCACCCGCTCCAAAACATCGGGGTCAGCTCGACTTCCGTCATCGTCGCGTCACCGCCCTGTCGCCTGTCGGGCACGCTACCACGGCCAACGACACCCGGGCAACACGGTTGAGACGCTTGACCCGCGGCGCTGATCAGGCACAATCGATGAGGCTGTGGCGCGACGGCCGACCGGATCGGTCGCCATCGCGTTCGGGAACCGGGTCGCTTGATCCGCGACGGATTGGATCAGAGCCACGAGACCACCTCACACCCAAAGGAGGGATCGCTCATGTCCCCACACCGGTGGTTCCTGTCACTGCTGGTGCCCGCGCTCGTGAGCTTCGCCGGCGCGTCCTGGGCTCAGCCAGCGCAGCAGTACGTGGTCATCTACGTCGAGTTCCAGCCCCAGGAGGCCAATCACGGCAAGAAGCCGGTGGATGACCTGGCGATCCAGAGTCCCATGAGCCCTGGCGTGATCAATTTCAGCGCCGCTCGGGAGATCCGGCCGGCCCAGCCGGTTCACCTTGATCTGAGCGCTGGAGCAGCCCGCCAGTAGCGTACCGGGCCTACAGAGGCCTCGTCGACGTGGACGACGTTTCTCCCGCCAACGTCGGACCTCTGCTCGCGCGCGCCGCTCGATGAGCGGGACGGCTTTCTGCTCAAGTAGGGGCCCCGCGCTCGAAATGCCATCGGACCAGTCAGAGAGGAGTGTGACCATGATCGACACTCGCGGAGCGTTCTCGCCGCTCCTGCTTCGCGTGTGTGGCCGTCGGGCCGGCAATGGCGGATGGACCGGGTCGAATGTCCGGGCCAACGGCATCGTCGTCGTCACGCACCTGGACATCATTCCGCCCTTCGTCGATCAAGCGTTCCCGGTGCTGGTGACTTCGTGACGGCAGCCGCAATGATCCGGGCGTCGTGGTGTTCAAGATGCTCAGCTAGAGCCCACGACGAATCACTTCCAGCCTCATCCAGGTCTTCGAGAACTGCAAAGCCTTTGACGCCCACGTCAGCGCCCCGCACACGATTCAGTTCCGGCGGGACATCCAGCAGTTCATCGGCGCGCCTACGACGAGCGGCGCTACCAGTACACGAATCACCCGACCCATCGGGCCGTAGCAGGCTGCTGAAAGCATCCTGCGCGTTTTTCGCGCATCCTCGCTAGGGCACCGGGGGGCGAGGTCCCCATCCGCGCCACCAGCGGCCGCGACCCCGGAAGATCAGCGGGCGCGGAGGGCGGCGGCCTCGCGGGCGAGCTGTTCGATGGCGGACCAGTCGCCCGCGGCCACCCGGTCGGCGGGCGCGACCCACGAGCCGCCGACGCAGGCGACGTTGGGCAGCGCCAGGTACTCGGGCGCGGTCGCGCGGGTGATGCCGCCCGTGGGGCAGAAGACCACGTCGGGGAACGGGGCGCCGAGCGCCTTCAGCATGCCGATGCCGCCCGCCTGCTGCGCCGGGAACAGCTTGAGCGCGGTGAACCCGGCGAGGCGGGCGGCCATCAGCTCGGACGGCGTCATGATGCCGGGGAGCAGCGGATAGCGGACCGCGCGCGCCGCGGCGACGAGCTCGGGCGCGAAGCCGGGGCTCACGCCGAACTGGGCGCCCGCGCGCTCGGCCTCGGCGAGCTCCTCGGGCCGCGTCAGCGTGCCCACGCCGACGATGGCGTCGGGGACCGCGGCGCGCATGGCCTCGATCGCGTCGAGGGCGCACGGCGTCCGGAGCGTGATCTCGAGGACGCCGAGTCCGCCCGCGGCCAGCGCGCGCGCGAGCGGCACCGCGTGCTCGAGCTTCGCGACGGTGAGCACCGGGATGACGGGGGCGCGGGCCAGGATCTCGCCGATGTCCATGGCGATCAGCCGGTATTCCTCAAGCCGCCGGCGATGCCGTTGATGGTGAGCACGATCACCTCGCGATAGCGCTCGGCCTCCGGCCCCTCCGGCTCGGCGAGCGCGCGGAGCCGGCGGAGCATCTCCACCTGCAGATAGTTCAGCGGGTCGACGTAGGGATTGCGGAGCGCGACCGAGCGCTGGATCACGGGGTCGCCGTCCATCAGCTCGGCATGACCGGTCACGCGGAGGATCGTCTCGCGCGTCCGTGCATACTCGGCCTCGACGGCGTCCCACACCTCCGCGGCGAGCGCGCGGTCGGGCACGAGCTCCGAGTACAGCGCGGCGATGCCGAGATCGGCCTTCGAGGAGCGACATCTCCGCATTGTCGAGGAGCGCGCGGAAGAACGGCCACTCCGCGTACATCTCCCGCAGGCGCTCGGGCTCGGCCAGCGCGAGCGCGGTGCCGAGGCCGTACCAGCCGGGCAGGTTGAAGCGGCTCTGCATCCACGAGAACACCCAGGGGATGGCGCGGACGCCGCTCCGCGTGAGGACGCCGCCGCGCCGCGCCGCCGGCCGCGAGCCGAGGCGCAGCCGGCTGATCTCGTCGATCGGCGTCGCGGCGCGCCAGTACTCGAGAAAGCCCGGCATCTCGACGAGCCCGCCGAAGGCGTCGCGCGCGGCCGCCGACATCGCGTCCATGGCCGCGCGCCACTCGGGCCGGGTCTCGTGGCCGCGCGTGTCGGCCGACGCGAGGAGCACCGCGCTCACGATCTGCTCGAGGTGGCGATGCGCGAGATCGGGATCGGCGTACCGCGACGCGATGGTCTCCCCTGCTCGGTCACCCTGAACCGGCCGCGCACCGTGCCCGGCGGCTGGGCGCGGATCGCGCGGCCCGCCGGTCCCCCGCCCCGCGCCACGCTGCCCCCGCGGCCGTGGAAGAGCGTCAGCGCGATGCCGTGCTCGGCCGCCACGCCGCGCGATGGCTTCCTGCGCCCGGTAGAGCGCCCAGTTCGCCGCGAGGTATCCGCCGTCCTTGTTGCTGTCGGAATAGCCGATCATCACCATCTGCTCGCCGCCGCACTGGCCGCAGGTGCGCGCGGTACGCGTCGAGCGCGAACAGCTCGGACAGGATGCGCGGGGCGGCGTCGAGGTCGTCGAGCGTCTCGAAGAGCGGCACGATGTCCGGCGCCGGGGCGCAGCCGGCCCATCGCCCGAGCAGGAGGACCGTGACAGCATGTCGGCGGCGCCGCGCGTCATCGAGATGATGAACGGACCGAGCGACTCCGGCCGATAGAGGCTCCGCATGCGCGCGAGGAGGCGGAAGAGCCGCCAGGCCTCGGCGCTCGCCTCGGTCGTGACCGCGGCCACGGCCAGGTCGGCCGCCGCGGGCGGCTTCTCCGACAGGAGGCGCAGGAGCACGCGCGGCGCGGTGGGCGTCGTCGCGCTCCGCGAAGCCCGCGTCGATGCCGAGCGCATCGAGCATGCCGCCGAGCGCGGCGGCGAGGCGGCCCGAGTCCTCGCGGATGTCCAGCCGCGCGGCGTGCAGCCCGAACGTCGCCGTCTGGATGCGCACCGTTCGCAGGTGATCGGCGGCGATCTCGCGCGGGATCGCGCCCGCGATCATGTCGAGCACCTCCTGGATGGACTCGACCGTGACGCGCGCCTGGTGCGGCGCCTCGTCGAGCAGCCGGGCGGTCATGTCCACCTGCGACGCCGCCTCGAGGTCGGCCGCGAGCAGCGCCAGCGCGAGGCGATAGGGCTCGCCGCCGTAGCGCCGCTCGAGATACGCCACGTGCGCCGGCAAGGGACGGCGCGCGTCGAGCCAGGCGGTGAGCGCGGGCGGCGCCGGACAGCGACGGCCGCTCATGCTGAGGCGCCGGCCGAGCTCGTGGAGCGCCCGGCGATGCTGCTCGACGGCGAGCCCCGGTGCAGGCGCAGCGTCTCGGCGGTCACGGGCGTCACCACCGACGGATTGCCGTCGCGGTCGCCGCCGATCCACGAGGCCAGCGTGAGCCACCGGGCCGGCGGCACCAGGCCCGGATAGTGCTCGGCCACCGCGGCCTCGAGCTCGAGGCAGATCCTCGGCAGCGCGTCCCAGAAGACCTCCTCGACGAAGTAGAGCCCGGTGCGCACCTCGTCGGTGACGGCGGGGCGGGCGGTGCGCGAGCGCTCGGTGAGCCAGAGCGCGGTGATCTCCGCCCGCAGCGCGGCGATCTCTCGCGTCCCGCTCCCGGGGCAGCAGATCGGGGTCGTGCAGGCTGCGCAGCGTCTCGCCGATGCGCTGGAGCTTCGAGAGCACGGTGCGGCGCTTGGCCTCGGTCGGATGCGCGGTGAGCACCAGCTCGATCCGGAGGGCGCCGAGGAGCGCCGCCATCCGCTCGGGTGTGACGCCCCGGCTCTTGATCTCGCCGATCGCGGCGCCGATGGACTCGCCGATCGGCGCGGGTGGGCGCTGCGCTCGCGCTCGCGCAGGGCGCTGGATGCGCTGCGCTTCCTCGGCGAGGTTCACCAGATCGAAGTAGACGGCGAACGCCGACGCCGTGGCCCGGCGCCGCATCGACGGAGAGGGCCGCCACCTCGGCGGCCAGGTCCCCGGCGGCCGTCTCCGGCGCCGAGCGCCGAGCCTTGGCGAGCGAGCGAATGCGCTCCTCGGTCTCGAAGAGATCGGCGGACTCCTGGGTGCGGAGCACGTCGCCCAGCGCTTCGCCGAGCAGGTGGATGGTGGCCGAGAGATCAAGCGATCGGGCCCTCCTCGATGCCGGCGACTCGGTGTCCGGTCTCGGCGGTGAGGGCCGGTGTTCGGGGGAATCCCCTGCCTGCTACGTCGCAGGAGAGATCATCCGGTACGACGATCCTTAGCGCGCGCGCGCGGCGAAGTCAAGGCATGTCGCAGCCCGGCGCTTCTCCTTGACACGGTCGTGGTCGATATGGGAGTCTCGCCAGAACTCGGCCCTGGACGCGGCAATGCCGGCCCTGAGAACCCGTCTCGATCCGATCTTGCCTTCGCGAGGATGGACGTCCCCAACTGTGGACCAGTGGACCTGAAGGGAGAGCCAGGATGCTCATCGACGACTCCGGCCGCAGCACCACCCCCACGAGGGCAATCGCCGCGACTTCCTGAAGCGCGTGGGACTGGGAGCCGCCGCCGCGGCCGCGGTTGCTCAGGGCGCCGGGACGCGGCGGGCAGCGGCTCAATCCTCGTCGTCCTATCCCGACTGGATCCCGCCGAGCCCCAAGACGCCGAAGCGCGGCGGCACCCTCACCCGGGCCTCCGCCTGGGACCCGCCCGTCCTCGATCCCCGCCTCACGAATTCCGTCGGCCTCTTCCAGATCGCGTCCTCGTCGGCAGCCGCCTCGTCCGCTTCCCGTTCACCGACGAGGCGCCGAATACCGCCGACCTCACGCTCAAGGGCGACCTCGCGGAATCCTGGTCGGGCAGCCACCGACCAGCGCGTGTGGACCTTCAAGCTGCGCCAGGGCGTCAAGTGGCACAACGTGGCGCCGCTCAACGGCCGCGAGCTGGTCGCCGCGGACGTCAAGTACTGCTTCGAGCAGTACGCGAAGGAAGGCGTGCAGGCGTTCACGTTCCAGGAGATCGAGGGGATGGAGACGCCCGACAAGCACACGGTGCGCATCCATCTCAAGACGCCGAACACGATGTTCCCGCAGAACCTGGCGGAGGCCGTCTCGGTCATCTTCTCGCGCGAGGTCCTGGAAGAGGACGGCGACCTCAAGAAGCGCATGATCGGCACGGGCCCCTACACGCTGAAGGAGCACACCCGCAAGGTCCGGGCGGTGCTCGCGCGGCACGCCGACTACTTCGACAAGGGCCGGCCGTACTTCGACGAGTACATCGTCCTGTCCACGCCGGACGCGGCCACGCGCACCGCGGCGTTCCGCACGGGCAGAGCGACGTCATGTGGCTCGCCGGCATCGGCGAGACGGACACCGTCAAGAAGACCACTCCCGCCGCCGTCATCGAAGAGTTCAAGTCCATGCAGACGCCGTTCGGCCTGGCGCTGGCCCAGGACAAGCCGCCGTTCAACGACGTGCGCGTGCGGCGCGCGATCTCCATGGCCATCGACCGCCAGAAGCAGGTCGATACCATCTACGAGGGCCATGGCATCCTGGGCTGGGGCATCCCGTACATCTACTTCCAGGACAAGGCGCCGACGGCGGCGCAGCTCGGCCCCTACTGGCAGTACCGCCCGGCGGAGGCGAAGAAGCTCCTGGCCGAGGCCGGCCACCCGAACGGGTTCGAGACGACGCTCTTCTACTTCGAGTACTTCCCGCAGATGTCGTCCCAGGTCCAGCTCGTCCAGTCGGACCTCAAGAAGAACCTGAACATCAACGTCAAGATCAGCAAGCTCGACTACACGACGTTCTACGGCCGCTACGCCGAGGGCAAGTGGGATGGGATGGCGTGGGGCTTCAAGACCGGCTATGCCGTCGGCCTCGACGAGCAGACGTATCAGTACATGCACTCGAAGTCGACGAAGAACTACTTCCGCTTCGCCGACCCCGTCATCGACGACCTCTGCACCAAGCTCCGCCAGACGCCGGACAAGGCCGAGCAGCGCGTCATCACCAAGAAGATCTTCGATCGGGAGCACGACCAAGTCTTGAGGATGTGGATGCCCTACGACGGCGGGTTCCTGCTCTTCCAGCCCCACCTGCGGAATGTCGGCGCCCTCGCCATGCGGCGCACCGACGGCTACGGCGCGCTCGACGGTCGCGCGCATCTGGAGCGAAAAGTAGCGGCGGCGGCCTGACGCGCGGCGGGGGCGGGTCCCATGTACAAGTACATCCTCCGGCGGCTCTTCCTGGCGGTGCCGGTCCTCGTCCTGTCGTCGCTGATCGTCTTCTCGCTGATGCGGGTGATGCCCGGCGATGCCCTGACGGCGCTGATGGGGGAGTCCGGCAACGTCAGCGCGAAGGATCTGAAGAAGCTGCGCGCCGACCTCGGGCTCGACCTCCCCTACTATCAGCAGTACTTCATCTGGGTCCGCCAGATGGTCACCTTCGACCCGGGATACTCCATCTTCACCAACGAGCCGATCGCGGTGGCGCTCACGAAGGCCATTCCCGTCACCGTCGAGCTGGCGGTGCTCGCGATGATCCTGGGCCTCGTCATCGCCGTGCCGATCGGGATCATCTCCGCCACCCGTCAGGACAAGGCCTCGGACTATGTCGGGCGCATGCTGGCCATCTCCGGCCTGTCCCTGCCGGACTTCTGGCTGGGGACGCTCGTCATCACGTTCGCCGCCATCTGGATCGGGTGGATTCCCAAGATCGGCTACGTGAGCCTCTGGGAGTCGCCGTGGCAGAACATCCAGCAGTTCCTCCTGCCCGCCGCGGTGCTCGGCTTTCGCCTCTCCGCGGCGACCATGCGCATGACTCGCTCGACCGTCCTCGAGGTCTTGCGCGAGGACTACGTGCGCACCGCCTGGGCCAAGGGCCTGGGCGAGCGGATCATCGTCTACAAGCACGCGCTGAAGAACGCCCTCATCCCGGTCATCACCCTCGTCGGCGGCCAGCTCGGCACGCTCCTCGCCGGGACGGTGATCGTCGAGACGATCTTCGCGCTGCCCGGCATGGGCCGGCTCACCGTCGAGGCCATCCTGTTCCGCGACTATCCCGTGGTGCAGACCAACGTCATGCTGGTGGCGTTCGCGCTCGTCACGCTGAACCTGCTCGTCGATCTCACGTACGCGTGGCTCGACCCCCGGATCCGGTACCAGTGATGCACACTGCGGCCGCGCATACGGCGCCTGCGGCGCACACGATAGGAGACGCCTGATGGCTCTCGCGACGGCTCCGGCCTCCGAATTCCGCGAGCCGGTCTCCGCAGAAGTCAGCCGGTGGTACGCCCTGTGGCACGTGATGAAGCGGAAGCCCTCGGGCTCGCCTCGGCCGGGCTCATCGCCATCATCGTGCTCACGGCGATCTTCGCGGATGTGCTGGCGCCCTACGATCCCCTGGCCGCCCAGCCCGAGATCCGCCTCGCGGCGCCGAGCTGGGCTCACCCGTTCGGAACCGGATGACATCGGCCGGGACGTGCTGAGCCGCATCATCTACGGCAGCCGCATCTCGCTGTGGGTCGGGCTGCTCGCCGTCGGCATCGGCACCTTCGCGGGCATGATCATCGGGCTCATCACCGGCTACTGGGAGGGACGCATCGATCTCGTGCTCCAGCGCGTGATGGATGCCGATCCAGGCCATTCCCGGGCTGATCCTGGCGCTGGCCATCGTCTCCGTGCTGACGCCCAGCACCACCAATGCCATGCTCGCCATCGCGGTGGTGATCATCCCCGGCAACTCGCGCATCGTCAGAGGCGCCGTGCTGTCGTCCAAGCAGAACCGCTACGTGGAGGCGGCGCAGGCGCTCGGCTGCCGGCATCTGCACATCATCGCGGTGCATATCCTGCCCAACGTCACGGCGCCGATCCTGATCATCGCGTCGATCTGGCTCGGCAACGCCATCCTGATCGAGGCGTCGCTGAGCTTCCTCGGCGCTGGGGACCCAGCCGCCCACGCCGTCGTGGGGCTTGATGCTGAGCAGCACGGGGCGCGCGTTCATGGAGCAGGCGCCCTGGCTCGCGGTCTTCCCGGGCCTCGCGATCAGCCTCGCCGTGCTCGGATTCAACCTCTTCGGCGATACGCTGCGCGACGCCTGGGATCCCAAGCTCCGCACCCGGGCTAGCTAGAGCGATGATAAGGGCCCATCTGCTTCGTTGGCGCCCTCGACAGCCGGCTCAACGTACAGAAAGTACGCCTCGCCGGCTGCCTTCGGGCGCCGCCTCGCAGCTGGACCCTTCTCATCGCTCTAGCTCGTCTTCTCCGACAAGCTCCTAGGGCCCCCGAGGTCGCGCGCGATGGATCTGGGTATCTTCGACCACCTCGACCGGCAGGCGATGCCGGTCCACGAGTTCTACGAGAGCCGCCTGCGCCTGCTCGAGAAGTACGACGCCGCCGGCTTCTACTCGTATCACCTGGCCGAGCACCACGCGACGCCGCTCGGGCTGGCGCCGGTGCCCGGCATCTTTCTCGCCGCGGCCACCCAGCGGACTCGGCGCATCCGCCTCGGCCCCTGCGTCTACTGCCTGCCGCTCTATGACCCGCTCCGGCTCATCGAGGAAGTGTGCATGCTCGACCAGCTCTCGCGCGGCCGCTTCGACTTCGGGGTCGGCCGCGGCATCGTCCCGTACGAGATGGCCTACTTCAACCTGCACCACATGGAAACCGAGGAGATCTACCGCGAGGGCCTCGAGGTGATCCTGCAGGGGCTCACGTCCGACGTGCTCGACCATCGCGGGCCGCGCTACACGTACCGCAAGGTGCCCATGGTCCTCCGGCCATTCCAGTCAGCCGCACCCGCCGCTCTGGTACGGCCTCGGCCACATGGCGGGCGCCGAGTGGGCGGCGACGAACCGCGTCAACGTCATCGCCAACAACCCGGCCGACGCGGTGCGGCCGCTCCTCGACCGCTATCGCGAGGTGTGGCAGAAGAAGCACAGCAACGACGCGCCCATGCCAAAGCTCGGCGTGGGACGCCACGTCGTCGTCGCGCCCACCGAGGCCCAGGCGGAAGCGCTGGGCCGGCCCGACCTACGCGGCCTGGTACGCGAACCTGACCAAGCTCTGGCGCGATTTCGGCGCGCTCCCCATTCGGTTCGCGCGCGACTTCGACGAGGCCCGCCAGCGCGGCGTCGCCATCGCGGGGACGCCCATCCAGGTGCGCGAGGAGATCGAGCGCCAGGTCGCCGCGAGCAGCGTCAACTACTTCGTCTGCCGCCTGATGTTCGGCGACATGCGCGAAGCCGACGCGCTCGCGTCCATCGATCTCTTCACCGCCGAGGTCATGCCCCGCCTCACTGCGCTCGCCACCTAGAGGGCTGACTCATCGAAGGCGCGCCACAGCCATGGTGTACATGAGCGACAAGGCCGCCTTCGCGTCCTTCTCAAGAAGTCTCGCGGGCTCCTCGACCGCGCCTCGGATCGTTCGCTCAAGGAGCCCATCATCGTGCTCAAAGGGCTTCAGATGCACGAAGGGATTCCGAATTCGACGCAGGTGGTCCACTTTATCTAAAACGAAGGGCGAGGCGAAGTCATGCTGCCGAGCGCAAGCGATCATCTGTGCAAGCCCTTGGCGTGCAACCTTGATGTAGCCCTTCGACCGCAGGTGTGAGGCGAGCCGATGTTCGATGAAGGCAGCTGCCAAGAGGATCGTGGCGACGAAGTCTCCATTCACGAATGTCCGTCTTGCCTCGTCGAACACGAATGCCGTCACGAATGGCATCACGAAGCCAGTTCGCGGATGGATGGAGGTAAGCCACCGGAGACGGGCTGTCCCGCTGGAAGCAACGCCTGATCAGCGCGTTGCAGCGTTGCCCTCGCCGGGCGGCTGGCTTGCGGACAGCGATCCCGAGAAGGTCTTTTTCGGTCGGTCGCTGTGGCACTCCGCCTCGTCGTCCAGCGCTCGCGCTCAGCGGTCGGGGTGAGTATCGCGAGACCCTGATCCGTTGAAGCGCGATGTTCGACGGACCGGTGCTGCGGCGGTTCGCGTTTTCGACCCGGGTTCGACCGTTCCTCAGGGCGACGCATACTCGTAGGTTGAGCGAACCTTTCCGTCGGCTCCAAAGCATATCGAGAGACATGCAGGCGTGAATGCCTGGTCGCTGCCACTGTCGCACGCAGGCCTGGTCATTCGAACTCGCGTGCTCAGCCGCCACAGGTGTCGCGTCGCACCAATGAGAAGGCCTTGGTTCGACAATGCGATCCGGCCGGCCGAGGATTTGCGCTACTAGATCCTCGTCTTGGCCCGGCAAGATGGACTGGAATCTGGCCGTCACGCGATGCGTTGAATGGTATCAGCTGCGGCCGAACGCCGTCGGCGGAATGTCGGGGTTATGCGGACTGAAGCCGAGCCAGTCGGCGCAGGAGCGAGGTTCTGACACGACGCGGCACCGCAACGGCGACGAACCATTCTGCCGGGTAAAGATAATCCTCTCCACTTTCGTCGACGATCCGAAGATCGCCTCCCGCGTCGCGCTTTGGTCGGGGACGGTTCGATAGATCTTGTGTAGTTCCAGGGAAACCGGGTATCCCGAGTTCTGGATGCACACGACGAACCGGACCGGCTGCCGAAGACGTGGCTTACGAGATTTGGTCGACATAGCGCTTGCGCTTGATCTCCTTCCTGCCGATGCCATGCGCCTCATACCAATGCAGCTCGGCGCGGCGTAAGGCCCCACTTCGGAGGCGGACCAAGGCAACCCCTTTGAGCTTCCGCCATCGCCCTCGACCATAGAGCCTGCGCAGCCGAGTGAGCTCCCCGGATACGTCTCCCTGTCGCGATCGTCTCGACCTGCGTGATATCGCCGACGAGCTCGAACGGCATTGGCCTTCATTATGGCTTCGCCTGGCGAGTTACGCTACCGCCGAGCCGTCGTTCCATCCCCCACTGTCGACAACGCCGTGGAGCCGTTCCCACTCGGAGCCGTTGTGTCATCATCTCGCGGAGCGGAACGGGTCAAGTGGACCCATACCGCGGCCCCCGCCGCGTCACCCGCCCGGTCACGGAATATGCGTTCGCTGTTCGTGCGCCCTGGGCGCCGGCGGACGGGTTTCGCGGTGGGCGAGCCAGAGGCCGGCGGCGACCAGGCCGAGGCCGAGCACGGAGGCGGGTGACGTCCGCTCGCCGAGCACCAGCGCGCCGAGCCACGCGGCGGTGATGGGGCTGAGCGCGAGAAAGACGGTCACCTCGGTGGCGCTCGCGTGATGGAGCGCCCAGAGCCAGAGATAGTAGCCGATGCCGCTGCCCGCGCCGATGAACAGGACGGCGAGCCAGCCGCCGGCGCTGAAGCGCGGCAGCGCGCCGAAGAACCCCTCGGGGACGGCGAGCACGGCGAGGAAGCCGACGGAGGCGAGCATGGCGAAGGCGCTCACCGGCAGCGCCGCATACCGCGCGAGGTATGGCCGGTAGAGCACGCTGCACGCGGCGCCGCAGAGCGCGCTCGCGAACACGGCGACCTCGCCGGTCCATTCATTCGACGCCGCCGGCGAGCCCGCGGCCTTCTCACCGAGAGCCACCGCCACCCCGGCGACCGTCAGCAGCACCCCGACCGTCCGGCCCGCGCTGAGCCGCTCGTGGCCGAGCGCGGCCGCGATCACCATCGTCAAGAGCGGGAACGTGGCGAAGATCAGCGCCGCGCGCGCCGACGGGATGAAGCGAAGCCCGTAGTTCAGGAGCGCGATCAGCAGGCCGAACTGCGCGATGCCGAGGAGCCCGATGGGCAGGAGATCGCGCCGCGCGAATCGCGCCCGGGGCGCCGCGACCAGCACGAAGGGCACCAGGCAGCAGAAGCCGATCGCGTAGCGGAGAAGGGCCAAGCGAGGCCGGTCCCGCCTGATCCACGACGATGCGCGTGGCCACCATGGCCGAGCCCACCTGGATGCCGGTGGCGGCCGCCGCGGCCGCGGCCAGGAGCTTCACCGGCGCGCCGGCATCAGAGCTTCAGGTCCCAGGTCTCCCCGACCAGGTCGTGGCCGAAGCTGTGATGGGGCTCCTCGTGGACGAGGCGATAGCCCGCTCCCTCGATAGATGCGCCGCGCGGCCACGAGGATGCTATTGGTCCAGAGCGTGATCTTCCGGTAGCCCGCCTGGCGCGCGAAGCGCTCGCACTCGGCGACGAGGCGCGCGCCGATGCCGAGGCCGCGCGCCGCCGGCTCGACGAGCAGGAGCCGGAGCTGGGCCACGGTCTTCGAGTGGGCGACGAGGAAGACCGAGCCGACGATCTCGCCGTCCTTCTCGGCCATCCAGCAGCGCTCGCGCTTCGGATCGAAGCGCTGGACGAAACCGGGCGGCGATCTCCGCCACCATCGCCTCGAATCGCTCGTCGAAGCCGTACTCCCGCGCGTACAGGACGCCGTGGCGGTGAATGACCCATCCCATGTCCCCGGGCTGGTGCGGCCTCAGCATGTACGGGGCCTTCGGCTCCGGCCTTGCGCCGAGCAAGCCCTCGATCACGCGCATGGCCTCGACCAGCCGATCCTGCTCGGCCGCCGGCAAGGCGCCGAGCATCGCGCCGATCTCGTCGCGCGAGCGCGTGTGCAGCGGCGCGAACGCGTCGTGGCCGCGGCGCGTCAGGGCGAGGAAGCTCTGGCGGCCGTCGGCCTTCGAGCGGGTGCGCTCGAGCAGCCCCCGCTTCTCGAAGCCGCGCACGATCCGGCTCAGATAGCCCGGATCGAGCCCCAGCTCTCGCCCCAGCGCGCCCGCGGTGACGTTGTCCTGATGCGCGAGCTCGTAGAGGACGCGCCCTTCGGTCAGGGAGAACGCGCTGGCCAGATAGCCTTCGTGCAGGAGCCCGATCTTCCGCGTGTAGAAGCGATTGAACCGCCGCACCGCGGCGACCCGCTGGTCGGACTTGCTCTCGGCCATGCGCCCTCTCCTCTCGATATGTTACTTGAGTGCCAATATCAAATATCTCGTTGACCAAGTCAACTAACGAATTCCCGCGTCACGGCCGCGCGGCGCCTCCAAGGGCCCCGCCTTTGCTACAATGCCGGACCATGACAAACGACAAGACGATCCGCGTAGGCTTCATCGGCGCCGGCGACAACACGCGTCTTCACCACATCCCGAAGCTCAAGGCCCAGCCCGGCGTCGAGCTCGTCGCGGTGGCCAATCGCACCAAAGAGTCCGGTGAGCGCGTGGCTCGCGAATTCGGTATCGCCCGCGTCCACGGCGACTGGCGGGAGATCGTCCAGGCCAAGGACGTCGATGCCGTGTGCATCGGCACGTGGCCCTACACGCACTGCGAGATGACGCTGGCCGCCCTCGCCGCGGGCAAGCACGTCCTGTGCGAGGCGCGGATGGCCATGAACGCGGCCGAGGGCCGGCGCATGCTCGACGCCGCCCGCCGGGCCCCGAGCCTGGTGAGCCAGCTCGTGCCGGCGCCGCACACGCTCGAGGTGGACTCGACCATCCAGCGGCTCCTCGCCGAGGGATATCTGGGCGAGGTCCTCGCGGTGGAGCTCCAGGCCGGCCAGGGCAATTTCGTCGAGCCGGACGCGCCCATGCACTGGCGCCAGGACGCCTCCCTCAGCGGCCACAATATCCTCAACATGGGCATCTGGTACGAGGCGATGTCGCGCTGGCTCGGGCCGGCGAAGCGGGTCACCGCCGTGACGAAGATCGCCGTGCCGCGCCGCCGCGACGCGAGCGGGGCCGCACAGGCGATCACGCGTGCCGGACCACGTCGACATCCTGGCCATCTTCGGGGCGGCGCGCAGGCCCATCTGCGGTTCAGCTCGGTGACCGCGCTCGCGCCTCCGCCCGAGGCCTGGCTCTTCGGCACCGAGGGGACGCTGCGGCTCGAGGCCAATGCGCGCCGCCTCTCCGGCGGCCGCCGCGGCGACAAGGCGCTGTCCGAGATCGCCATCCCCGCCGACCAGCGAATCGGCTGGCGCGTCGAGGAGGAGTTCGTCAGTGCCATCCGCGGCACCGAGAAGATCACGCGCACGAACTTCGAGGACGGCGTGCGCTACATGGAGTTCACCGACGCGGTGGCCAAGAGCGCGGCCTCGGGGCAAGCCGTCGAGGTCGCCGACCTATGACCGGCGAGGCGGCGCTGTCCGTCGAGCAGGCGGCCCAGGTCCGCGACCGCTTCGCCACGCCGTGCTATGTCTACGTCCGTGGCGCCCTCGAGGCGGCCGCGCGGCGGGCCCTCGCTTTCCCCGCGCCCTTCGGGCTCACCGTGCGCTACGCGATGAAGGCCAACCCGAGCCGGGGCGTCCTGGACCTGTTCCGCGGCCTCGGCCTTCACGTCGACGCCTCGAGCGACCACGAGGTCGAGCGCGCGCTGCGCGCCGGCTTCCCCGCCGGCTGCGATCCAGCTCACCTCCCAGATGCCCTCGCGCCGGCTCGCGGAGCACCTGGCCCGCGGCGTGCTCTTCAATGCGTGCTCGCTCCACCAGCTCGAGGCCTTCGGCCGCGCCGCGCATGGTCAATCGGTCTCGGTCCGGATGAATCCCGGGCTCGGCAGCGGATCGACCAATCGCACCAATACCGGCGGCCCGGCGTCGAGCTTCGGCATCTGGCACGAGCACCTGGGCGAGGTGAAGGCCATCGCCGAGCGCTTCGACGTCAAGATCACGCGGCTCCACAGCCATATCGGCTCCGGCACCGACCCCGAGGTGTACAAGCGCGTGACGCGCATGACGCTCGATCTCGCGCCAAGCTCCCCGACGTGGGCGTGGTGAACCTGGGGGCGGCTTCAAGGTCGGCGCGCATGCCGGGCGAGCCGTCGGCCGACCTGGCCGACGTCGGCGCGCACGTCGCGCAGGAGCTGACGGCGTTCCGCGATCGCGACGGCCGGGCCCTCGGCCTCGAGATCGAGCCGGGACGTATCTGGTCGCCAATGCCGGGCTGGTGGTCGCGACGTGCGTCGACGTGGTCGACACGGGGCACGACGGCTACCTGTTCGCCAAGCTCGACACGGGGATGCCCGAGGTGACGCGCCCGTCGCTCTACGGCGCGCAGCACCCGATCCACGTGCTCGCCCAGGGCCGCGAGGAGGCCGACGTGATCTTCGTCGGGCCGTGCTGCGAGTCGGGCGACATCCTGACACCGGCGCCCGGCGATCCGGAAGCCCTGGCGCCCGCGTCGCGTGCCGCGCCCGCAGATCGGCGACCTGGTCATCGTCGGCGGCGCCGGCGCCTACTGCGCCGCGATGTCGACGATCAACTACAACTCCTATCCGCAGGCGCCCGAGGTCATGCTGGAGCCGGACGGCACCCTCCGCTTGCTCCGCCGCCGCCAGGACCTCGACCAGGTCTGGGGCAACGAGGTTTGAAGGCGCGGCGCGCGCCCGTGAGCCCCGCCCTCGCCTCACGCCGCGCTCTGGCCGCTCGAGCGCGGCCTGGCCTTCTTGAACCACGGATCCTTCGGGGCCTGCCCCACGGAAGTGCTGCGGCATCAGTCGGCCTTGCGGGCCGAGATGGAGGCCGAGCCCGTCCGCTTCCTCTCCCGCGAGCTCGACGACCGGCTCGACGCGGCGCGAACCGCGCTGGCCGCCTTCGTGGGCGCGGCACCCGACGACCTCGCCTTCGTCACCAATGCGACGAGCGGCGTCAATGCCGTCCTCCGCTCGCTCCCGCTCGGCCCGACGACGAGCTGCTCACCACCGACCACGCGTACAAGGCGTGCTGGAATACGCTCGAGTTCGTCGCCGAGCGGGCGCGCGCGCGGGTCGTCGTCGCGCCGATCCCCTTCCCGCTCGCGCTCTGCCGGAGGATGTGGTCGGCGCAGTCCTGTCTCGCGTCACGGCGCGCACGCGCCTGGCTCTCCTCGATCACGTCACGAGCCCGACCGCCCTCATCCTGCCGATCGAGCGGCTGATCGCCGAGCTCGGCCGGCGCGGCATCGACGTGCTCGTCGACGGCGCGCATGCGCCGGGGATGCTGCCCCTCGATCTCGGCGCCCTCGGCGCCGCGTACTACAGCGGCAACTGCCACAAGTGGCTCTGCGCGCCCAAGGGCTCGGCCTTTCTCTGGGTGCGGCGCGATCGCCGGCAACGAGGTCCGGCCGCTCACCATCAGCCACGGCGCCGGGGTGACGCGAGCCGACCGCTCGCGCTTCCACCTCGAGTTCGACTGGACGGGCACGAGCGACCCGACGGCCTGGCTCACCGTGCCGAAGGCGATCGACTACGTCGGCTCGCTCGTCCCGGGCGGCTGGCCCGCGGTGATGGCGACGAACCGCGCATTGGCGCTCGAGGCGCGGGCGCTCGTATGCGCCGCCGCCGGCACGGCGCCGCCCTGCCCCGAGGCATGGTCGGGTCGATCGCGAGCATCGTGCCGCCCGACGGCCCCACCTCGGACATCGCGTGGCGCCGGCCCGACCCGATCCAGCAGCGGCTCTTCGACGCCTGGAGCACCGAGGTGCCGGTGATGAGCTGGCCCGCCGCGCCCCACCGCCTGATCCGCGTCTCGGCCCAGCTCTACAACGAGCGCGGCCAGTACGAGCGGCTCGCCGAGGCCCTCGGCCGGGAGCTCGCCGCGGAGGCGCGCCTCGGTGACGGCGCCCCGCTTCGGCATCGTGCTGCTGCCGGAGTCGCTCGCGAGCTGGGGGCGCTCTGTCGCGAAGCGGAGGACAGCGGGTTCGACCTCCTCGGCGTCGCGGACTCGCAGTCGGTGTTCCGCGAGATGTACGTGGCGCTCACGCTCGCCGCCCTCAATACCTCGCGCGTGCGCCTGGGCCCGCTCGTGACCAATCCGCTGACCCGGCACCTCGTCGTCACGGCCAGCGCGGTGTCGAGCGTCGACGAGCTGTCGGGCGGGCGCGCGATCCTCGGCCTCGGCTCGGGCGACAGCGCCATCTACACCATCGGCGCGCCGCCCGCCACGCTCGCCGGCCTCGAGGACGCCGTGGTCACGCTCGGGCGGCTCACCGGCGGCGAGCCGATCGATCGGCAGGGCCGGCGCTGGCAGGTGCATCGCTCGGCCCGGCGCGTGCCCGTCTATCTGGCCGCCGAGGGACCGCGGACGCTCGAGCTGGCCGGACGGGTGGCCGACGGGGTCATCGCGGGGATGGGGCTGACGCCGGACGTGATCCGCCTGTCGCTCGAGGCCATCGAGCGCGGCGCCCGCGCGTCGGGCCGGACCCTCGCCGATCTCGACGTCTGGTGGTTCGCCAAGACCAATGTGGCGGACACGCGGCGCGAAGGCCATCGCGCCCATCACGATGGCGCTGGCGGCGAGCGCCAACCACGCCTTCCGCTTCACGCTCGAGGGCAAGGGCGTGCCGCCCGACCTGCACGAGCGCGTGCGGTGTCTGCAGCGCGAGTACGACGCCCATCACCACGAGATCGCCGGCGCCGGCAATGCCGGCCTCACCGATCGCTGGGGGCTCACCGAGTTCCTCGTCGACCGCTTCGCCATCGCCGGCACGCCGGACGACTGCGCCGCCCAGATCCGGCGCGCGATGGGCGCGGGCGCTCGGCAGTTCATCACCACCGGCTTCGTTCCCGATCCGCGCGGCTTCATGCGGCGCTTCATGGGCGAGGTCGCAAGATTGTTGAGTTCAACAGAGAGTTGACCGGAGAGGTGACTGACATGACCGAGCCCGTGCGCGTCCATCTCCGCGTCCCCGGCACCGCGCCGATGCCGGAGCTGATGGCGCTCCTCCGCGACATCGAGGCGGCCGGCTTCGACGGCGCGGGAATCCTCGACAGCCAGATGATCTCCCGCGATACCTTCGTCGTCCTGGGCGAGGCCGCCGGGCAGACATCGCGGATGGCGCTCTTCCCCGCGGTGACGAATCCCTTCACGCGCCATGCGTCCGTCCTCGCCGGAGCGATCCAGACGGTCGAGGAGATGGCGCCCGGCCGCGTGAAGTTCGTGATCGGCACGGGCTACACGTCGGCGAGCACGATCGGGCGCAAGCCCGCCACCCTCGCCGAGATGCGCGCCTGTATCACCGAGGTGAAGGCGCTCCTCGCCGGAAGCGCCGTGGACTGGGGCGGCGGCGCGCGCACCGCGCTCGCCTATGCGTCGAAGCGGCCCGATCCCGCTCCTGATGGCGGCGTCCGGGCCGCGCGCGATCGAGCTGGCCGGCGAGGTCGCCGACGGTGCGCTCTTGCTCGTGGGCTTCAACCGCGGCATCGTCGAGACCGCGCTCGGGCACCTCGAGCGCGGGGCCCGGCGCGCGGGACGCCGCCTGGAAGACCTGGAGATCGTCTGGGCGGTGCGCACCGGCACCGCGGCGACGCTCGCCGAGGCTCGGCGGCTGGCGCGGCCCACCGCGGTGCACTGGGGCATCCTGCGCTGGGGCGGCCAGTGGCTCGAGCCGGCCGGCCTCCGCCTCCCTCCGCTCGAGATCCCCGACGCCGTGCGCCAGATCTATCCCGATCTCTCGCACGCGCAGGACTGGGATGCGGCCATCCGCGCGACGTCGTTCGTGCCGGACGACGTGGTCGGCCAGCTCTGCGATGCCATGGGACTGATCGGGACGCCCGAGCACTGCGCCGACCGGATCGCCGAGATGACCGCGCTCGGCGTGCGCAACCTGTACCTCATGCCGTTTCAGACCTTCGTCGGCCCCGAGCAGGAAGTGCGGGCATTCCGGGACGTCGTCTTCCCGCGCCTGCGCGCGGCCGGCCTCCGGTAGGAGCGCGCATCTTGCGGAAGTGGGACGAGATGGCGGGTGACTGGTGGGGCTGTCAGGCGGCTATGGGACGCGGCAGGACGATCCCGCCCGACCTCGTGCAGGATATCCGCCGCAGCCCCAGCGTCTTTTCGGGCTACCGGACGGGCTGGTAGCCGAGCGCTCGCTACCGCCGCTCGGGGATGAGCTGGAGCCAGATGCGCGTCGCCCAGTCGACGGTGGCTGACCACGATCACCGTCGAGGGAAAACCCCGGCGCGCCGATCTCCACGACATGCTTGCCGGGCGTCACGGCCACCGCCTGGCTGATGAGCTCGTGGGCCGTCCCGAGGACACCCCGTCCAGCCGCACCTCGGCGTAGAGCGGCACCACGTCGATGGTCAAGGTCGAGCTTTCGCCGATGGTCGTGCTCTCGTAGCTGTCGGCCGCGACACCTGAGAACGACCCGGCTGCGAAGACAAGGGCAAGGGAGCCAAGGAACCAAGCAGGATAGCGCATGAGAGCCTCCGTGGAACCTACGCTAGGCCGCCGCGCTGAGCCAGTGTCAAGAAATGCCGGGCACTGGGTCAATTTGCTTCGCCAGATCCACTCAGCCCTCGCCTCGCAGCCGAGCCGCTCAGCTCGAACTGCCACGTTGCGAGCGCCTGGCAGACCCGAGCACCGGCCCGGGACCTCAGCGCTGGCCCTGGGCCCGGTTGGCCACCTCGACCGTCTTCTTCTCGACGTCGAAGCGCAGCGTCTCCTTGGTCTCGACGTCGCCGCCCGTCACCCGGATGAAGAACGTGTCGTCCCCGAACTCGATGGAGTGAATGTCCCCCTTGGCGAACACCGCCGCCTGGCCGGGCTCGTTCAGGAACTCCTTCTGCAGCTCGACCTCGGCATACCCCGGCTTGCTGCCGTCATCGAGCCGGCGCCAGCGCCGCATGCGCGTGGGATTCTTGTAGTTGCCGTAGATCACCCAGCACGGGCCGTGGTCGTGCACCGAGGACTTGCTCGCCTTCGGCCGGCCGTGGACGAGCACGTGCACGTCGGTCTCCGGGTCATGGCCGATCGTCGTCCGCTCGGCGTAGGGAACGGGATCGCCCAGATGCTTCTTCAAGAGCTCCGGGTTGTGGAGGAGCTTCTCCAGGTGCTCGCGGATCTCGGCGAGCCCAGAAGGAACCCCTTTATTCCGGATGGTTGCCCGCGTATCGGAGAAGAATTGGTCGAGGGTAGTACGTGGTCGGTTCCGTGGTCACTGAGCGACCTCCTTTCGGGCGTTTCGGTCGGCTCCGCGATTATAGCAGCGCCCAGGCCGTCCCCCCACCGCTTCCCGAGGTTCCCCGGTGGTTGCCCTCCGCCGCGGTTATCGGGCATGTAAAACGAAGAGAAGGTCGTGTAGCCTTCGGTTCGGGATCAACTGGCCACGGCGCTGAGAGCGCAAGGGGAACACCGACAGGCCCTCGTCGTCTACTCGACGGGGTTAGGCAAGGGAGGTATCTATGTGGACAGAGTTCAAGGCTTTCGTCGTTCGTGGCAACGTCATCGACCTGGCAGTGGCCGTCATCATCGGTGCGGCGTTCGGCAAGATCGTCAGCTCGCTGGTTGAAGGCGTTTTGATGCCGCCGATCGGCCGACTGCTCGGCAAGGTTGACTTCTCGAGTCTGTTCTATGTGCTCGATCACTCGAAAGGAGTGCCTGCATCACTGGCCGAGGCCAAAGCAAAAGGGTTCCGGTCATTGCCTACGGGGCATTCATCAACGACATCATCAATTTCCTTATCATTGCATTTGTGGTGTTCCTGCTCGTCAAGATGGTGACTCGGGCCAGGGGCACGGAGAGGGCTCCTGCCTCGGCTCCGACGACAAAGGAATGTCCCTATTGCCTGTCGACGATCCCGATCAAGGCCATCCGGTGCGCTCACTGCGCCATTGACCTGAAAGCGGCAGCAAGCGGACCGGCGCGGCCCGCTAGGTCGTGGCAGGCGAGCGAAACGGCTCGGGCGAGGACCTACGCGAGCGGCCGCGACCGAGCAGCCCTCCCGTGCGGATCGAGTAAGATAGCCGCGCGAACGACCACGCCTGACGCCATCATCCGATTCATACGGAGGAGCTCACGCACATGTCGCGACGTCGTGCCGCCTCTCGCTGTCTCACGGGGCTCGCCATCTTCCTCCTGCCGCTGGCGGAGATGTCGTCCGCCGCCGCCGCGCCGGAGGGCACGCTGACCTTCGCCATGCACTTCAGCCCGGTGCCGCGCTGGCTCGATCCCGGCGGAGGGCGAGAGCACGATCACGCCCTATCTCCTCCTCTACGCGCTCCACGACGCACTGCTCAAGCCCATGCCCGGGACCGTGTCGGGCCTCAGCATGGCCGAGTCATGGTCCATGGCCAAGGATGGCCAGAGCGCCGAGTTCACGCTCCGGCCGGGGATGAAATTCCACAATGGCGATCCCGTGACGGCGGAAGACGTGAAGTTCTCCTTCGAGCGCTACCGCGGGGGCGGCGCCAAGATCCTGAAGGACAATGTCAAAGAGATTCAGGTTCTTGGGCCGACTCGCGTGCGATTCATCTTCAGGGAGCCGTGGCCGGATTTCCCGGCCTTCTACGGCACGTTCGTGACCGGCGCGGGATGGGTCGTCCCCAAGCGCTACGTCGAGCGCGTGGGCGAGGAGGCGTACCGGAAGGCGCCGGTCGGCGCCGGCCCGTACAAGTTCGTCAGCTTCAATCCCGGCGTGGAGCTGGTGCTCGAGGCCTTCGAGGGCTACTGGCGGAAGACCCCGTCGATCAAGCGGCTCGTCTTCCGGAGCCTGCCCGACGAGACGACCCGCGCGGCGGCGCTCAAGAGCGGAGAGGTGGACATCGCCTTCCTGCTCAGCGGGGCCACGGGGGAGGACGTCCGGCGCACCCCGGGATTGCGCATGGTGGCCCCGCTCCTCGGCATCTTCTGGCTCGACTTCCCGGACCAGTGGGACCCCAAGTCGCCCTGGGCCGATCGGCGCGTCCGACTCGCCGCCAGCCTCGCCATCGACCGCCAGGCGCTCAATCAGGCCGAGACGCTGGGTCTGTCGCGTCCCACCGGCAGCATCGTTCCGCGGGACTTCGAGTTCGCCCTGCCGCATCGACGCGCCCGCCTATGACCCCAAGCGCGCGCGCCAGCTCCTCGCCGAGGCCGGGTTCCCCAACGGCTTCGACGGCGGCGAGATCACCCCGTTTCCCCCTACAACGCCATGGGCGAGGCGATCGCGGGCTGGCTGCAGGCCGTGGGCATTCGCACGCGGATGCGCACCATGGAGCGCGGGGCGTTCATGACGAGCTGGCGCGAGAAGAAGCTCCACGGCGTCGTGCTCACCATCAGCGGCGTGTCGGGCAATGCGGCGACGCGGCTCGAGTCCTTCGTCACCAAGAACGGCGCCTTCGCCTACGGCGCCCTGCCCGAGGTCGACGACCTCTTCCGCCGCCAGGCCAAGGAGCTCGACAAGAAGAAGCGCGAGGCGCTCCTGCACCAGATGCAGCGGATCCTGTCAGAGCAGGTGACCCAGGCGCCGATCTACCACCTGGGCTTCCCCACGGGCGTCGGGCCGCGCGTGGACGACATCATGGCGACGGCGATCCCCGGGTTCTACCTGTCGCCGTACGAGGACCTGAAGCTCAAGCGTCCGTAGCGCGTATCGCTTTCGGATGTCCGTGCCGGCAAAGCGCCGGGCAGGGCCGGGGGCGGAGGGGGCTCCCCTGGGACACGCTGCGACGCAGCCCTTTGCGGCGTCTCGATCGGGCCACGAGATCGGAGGTAAGTGGCTTCGACAATCCGCAGAAGACACGGTCCCAGGGGAGCCTCTCCGCCCCCGGCCCTGCCCGGCGCCGTGAGTCGACGACCTCGGGCGCAGCAACGCGCCTTGTGTGGGTTAGAGGCGGCGCGAGGGGACTCGACGGCCCTCGCCTCTCCCGCAGGTCACGCCAGCTCGGGGATTACCCAGCGGGGCGCTCGCCTGAGGCGACTCGCTGGATGTTGTCGAAGCCGTTGCGGTAGCGGGCGGTCCAGTTCTCCCAGGTCGGGCCGGCGGAGTGGGGCGTGAGCGTGACGTTGGGAAGCGAGAAGACCGGGTGCGTCTTGGCGGGCGGCTCGTCGACGAGCACGTCGAGGCCGGCGCCCGCGATCTTCCGTTCCTTGAGCGAAGCGGTAGAGGGCGTCCTCGTCGATGACCGGGCCCCGGCACGTGTTCACGAGGACCGCGGTCGGCTTCATCAGGCCGAGCTCGCGCGCGCCGATCATCTTCCGCGTGCTGTCGTCGAGGGGCACGTGCAGGCTCACCACGTCGGAGGTCTGCAAGCAGCTCGGTGAACAGCGCGAACCGTATGCCGATCGCGTCCTCCTGGTCGAGGGTGAGCCGCGCGATGTCGTAGTACTGCACCGTGCATGTCGAAGGCCGCGGCGCGCCGCGCGACCTTCTTGCCGATATTGCCGAGCCCGACGATGCCGAGCGTGCGGCCGGCCAGCTCGTAGACCCGCGTCTCCGGTGAGTCCGCCGCCCGCCAGTTGCCCGCGATGACGTCGTTGTGGAAGCGCACCACACGCTTCAGCACGGCGAGCATGAGCATCAGCGTGTGCTCGGCCACCGCGATGGCATTGGCCCCGCCGTTGTTGGACACGGGCACGCCCGCCTTCCGCGCCGCCTCCACGTCGACGCGGTCATAGCCCGCGCTCGTGAGCTGGACGAGGCGCAGCTTCGGCGCCGACCGGAAGAACTCGCCGCCCATCTGGCGGGTAGAGCCGAGGAAGTATTCGGCCGTCGGCCGCCGCCTGATAGAACTCCGGCGTCCCGGGATTCGCGATCACCAGGTCGAAGCCCGCGGGTGTCAGCGATTTCGCGATGTCGAGGATGGCGGGCGCCTGGATCGGAGAGAGAAGGATCTTGCTCATGGCTTGCGCCTCATTGCTGCGCGAGAGGGATCGTCGCCGTCATGCAGGGCTGGTTGCCGTGCACCCGCGTGGTGTGGCCCTTGCCCGTCGTGTCCTCGACGAGGCGGGCGTCGCCCGGGCCGAAGACTTGCTTGGTGCCGTCGCTGAAGCCGATCTCGAGCTGGCCGGACAGGATGATGACGAACTGCCGCCGCGGCGCCGGATGCCAGTCGATGAAGCGCCCGACCGGATCCTCGCGGAAGGCGATCTGCGTCGTGGCCAGCCCCTTGACCCAGTCGGGATGCTTGCCGAGATCGATCGGCTCGAAGTGCGACTGCCCGTCAGCGCCGGTATAAAGTCGAAAGGTACCCATCACCGCCCTGCCTAGATCTAGAAACCTGTCGGAGAAATGCCGGCTAGAGCGAGGAGAAGGGTCCAGATGCGAGGCGGCGCCCGAAGCCCGGGCGCGAGGCGTAGTCTGCTCGTACGTTGAGCCGCGCCGGGCGAGGCGCCAACGAAGCAGATGGGCCCTTATCATCGCTTCTAGCCGCACGCGAGGGCGTAGACGTCCTGCACGGCCGCGGGCAGCCGATGCTCTTGCCAGCGTCGCGCCGCCGTCCACCGTCCCGAAGACCTGGCCGGTGCGGCTCGTGCAGAAGACCTGGTTCGGGTCCCGCGGATTGAGCGCCACCGCCATCATCGTGGTCTCGGCCTTGACGCCGTGGTCGAAGCGCGCCCAGGACTGCCCGAGGTCCAGGCTCCGGTACAGCGAGCCGTCCTGGCTGCGCGCGGCCGGGCTCAGGCACGCGTAGAGCATGCGCGGATCTTGTGGCGACACGCGCACGTCGCGGCCATAGGTGAGCGGCGAGAAGCGCCCCACTTCCATGTCGCGCCAGCTCTGCCCGCGGTCGTCGCTCTGGAAGAGTCCCATGCGCAACGCCAGGAATACCGTGCCCGGCCGCGCCGCGCTCGTGCAGAGCGCGTGGCCGTCCATCATGCCCTCGATGTCGGTGTCGCTGCCGATCCGGCTCTTGAGATGCGGCAGCTCGGCCAGCGCGAGCAGGCTCGCGCTGCAGTCATCCCAGTGCTCGCCGCCGTCCAGGCTCCGCATGGCGCCGCCGACCTCGAGCGCCGCGTAGAGATGATCGCCGTTCGCGGGATCCGCGCTGAGCCGCATCACGCGGCACTGAAACTCCATGCGCACGCGCTCGGGCTGGGCCACGCCGGGCATCCGGCGCCAGGTGTCGCCGCCGTCGTCGGACCGGTAGACGCCGACGGGCGACGCCCCTGCGTAGAGCCGGCGCGGGTGGTGCGGATGCACCAGGATCGACCAGATCTCCACGCCCTCGTCGAAGGCGGGCCGCTCCCAGCGCTCGCCGCGATCGGTGCTGCGGAACGGGCCCCGGTTCGTGCCCAGATAGACGATGTCCGGGTTGTCCGGGTGCACGGTGATCGCGTGGACATTGACCGCCTCCGGCAATCCCTTGCCGAGCTGCTCCCAGCGGTCGTCGCCGACGGCCCGTCGAAAGACCCCGCCGAGCGTCCCCGGCTTTGACTGCGCACCCCCACGTAGACGTGACTGCTCCCGGTCGTCGTGGTCATGATCTGCCTCCCTGTGGCTCGGTTGATCTTTGGCTCGGTTGGTCAGGCGCCCTGCGCGTCCTGGATCGCGCGCCACACGCGCTCCGGCGTGAGCGGCATATCGAGGTGACGCACGCCGAGCGGCGCCAGGGCATCGTTGACGGCGTTCAACAGCGCGGGCAGCGCGCCCACGGTGCCCGCCTCGCCCACGCCCTTGGCGCCGAGCGGATTGACCTGCGTCGGCACCTCGTGTGAATCCACGTCGAAGAACGGCATGTCGTCGGCGCGCGGCATCGCGTAGTCCATGAACGACCCCGAGAGGAGCTGGCCCGTGTCGCGGTCGTAGACGAGGTCCTCGAAGAGGCCCTGCCCGAGCCCCTGGACGATGCCGCCGTGGATCTGCCCCTTCACCAGCATGGGGTTCACCATCCGGCCCACGTCGTCGACCACCGTGTGGCGCACCACGCGCACCGCGCCCGTCGCGGGGTCGATCTCGACCTCGCACACCTGGCAGCCATTGGGGAACGTGACCGCGGGCGGCGTGAACGCGGCCCGCTCGTCGAAGCCGGGCTCCATGCCCGCCGGAAGCTGGCGCGGCTGGTACGCGGCCTTGGCGACGCTCGAGAGCGTGACGCCGCGGTCGGTGCCCGCCACGACGAACCGCCCGTCGCGAAACGCGACGTCCTCGTGGGCCGCCTCGAGCAGATGCGCGGCGATGCGGCGGCCGCGCTCGATCACCTTGTCCACCGCGCGCACCACCGCGGAGCCGCCCACGCTCAGCGCGCCCGAGCCGCCATTGCCCCGGCCGGTGCCGAGGTTGTCCGTGTCACCCGCGAACACGTGGATCCGGTCGGGCGACACGCCGAGGCCCGCGCTCACGAGCTGCGTGAAGGCCGTCTCGTTGCCCTGGCCCATCGAGGTCGATCCCGCGAACAGCGCGACGGAGCCGTCGGGATTGATCCGGAGCTCGGCGGTGTCGGGATTCATCGCGGTGTATGGCCCTCCCGCCACCTCGATGGGGTTGGCGATCCCGAGCCCCAGGAGCGCGCCGCGCTCGCGCGCCTGCGCGCGCCGCTTCTCGAAGCCGGCGCGATCGGCGAGGGCGAGCGCCAGGTCCATGCCCCGGGCGAACTCCCCACAGTCGTACGTGAAGACGAGCCCGGTCTTGAAGGGCATCGCCGACGGCGGGATGACGTTCCTGCGCCGGAGCTCGACGGGGTCGACGCCGAGCTCGCGCGCGGCCAGGTCGATCACGCGCTCGATGGCATACGTCGCCTCGGGCCGCCCCGCACCGCGATACGGACCCGTCGGCGTCGTGTTCGAGAAGACGCCGGTGGTCTCCACGCAAATGGCCGGCGTCGTGTACACGCCGGCGAGCCCGCCGACATTGTTGGTGCCCGGTCCCGCGCTTCGCGGCGTGAGATACGCGCCGACATTGAGCCCGATGGCCACGCGCAGGCCGAGGAATCGGCCGCCGGCGTCCAGCGCCAATTCGGCCGTCGAGACATTGTCGCGGCCGTGCTCGTCGGTGACGAAAGCCTCGCGGCGGTCGGACGTCCATCCGACGGGCCGCCCCAGCCGCTTCGCCGCCCAGAGCACCAGCGCCATCTCCGGATACATGCCGCTGCGCATGCCGAAGCTGCCGCCGACCTCGCCCGTCACCACGCGCACGTGGCTCTGCGGCACATGCAGGATGTCGGCGAGGATGGCGCGGCTGCCGTGCGGTCCCTGGATGCCCGTGTGCAGCGTGTAGCGGGCCGTGCGCCGGTCGTACTCGCCGACGGCGGCGCGGGGCTCGAGCGGCGCGACCGCCACGCGGGTGATCGTGAAGTCGAGCCGGGTCACGTGGGCCGCCGCCGCGAAGGCGCGATCGACGGCCTCGCGGGAGCCGGCTTGCCAGACGAACGCGATATTGTCGGGCGCCTCGTCCCAGACGGCCGGCGCGCCCGCGCGCCTGGCATCGGCCGTCGCGGCCACCGCGGGCAGCGGCTCGTACTCGACGTGCACCAGGGCCGCGGCGTCGGTCGCCTGCTCTCGAGTCTCCGCGACCACCAGGACCACGGGATCGCCGACGTGGCGGACCCGCCCGCGGGCCAGCGCCGGACGGGCGTGGCGAACGCCGCCGCGCCACCGGGCCGCTTGCGGCTGGCGTCGGTGGGAAGATTGCCGAGCCCGTCGGCAGCCAGGTCGGCCTCGGTCCACACCGCGAGCACGCCCGGCGCCGCCTCCGCCGCCGCGGCGTCCACGCGAACGATGCGGGCATGCGCATGGGTCGAGCGCACGATCGCGGCCGCCACCTGCCGCGGCAGCCGCACGTCATCCGAATACCGGCCCAGGCCCTGGAGGAGGCGCACGTCCTCGACGCGGCGCACCGACTGTCCGACGAGCGTACTTCTCGACGGTGATGGGTTGGCTCATGGCGTACCTTTCTACCGCGTCAGCGGCCGGCATGGCAAGGGGATCGCGCGGACCCCGATTGTCTCGTCAACCACACCGGGGTATTGTTCGTCCGTGAAACATGCGCGGCCAGGCCCTCCGGAGGGCATCCGGGTGACGCCCTGAACCCTCCCGGATCTTCATCCTCCGGCCCGTCGCCACGGCCCTCCTGACGGCCGGGGTGCTCCTCGCCGGCATGGTCGCCTACCTGCAGCTTCCCGTCTCAGCCCTGCCGCAGGTCGACTATCCGACGATCCAGGTCCTGACCTTCTACCCGGGCGCGAGCGCCGACGTGATGGTCTCGTCGGTGACGACGCCGCTCGAGCGTCAGTTCGGCCAGTTGCCGGGACTCCGGCAGATGACCTCCACCAGCTCCTTCGGCGCGTCGCTCATCACGCTGCAGTTCACGCTCGAGTACCAGATCGACGTGGCCGAGCAGCAGGTCCAGGCCGCGATCAACGTGGCGGGCACCTTCCTGCCCCGCGATCTGCCGAGCCCGCCGATCTACAGCAAGGTCAACCCGGCGGACACGCCGATCCTGACGCTCGCCCTCACCTCCGATACCCTGCCCCTCACCAAGGTCCAGGACCTCGCCGATACCAACCTGGCGCAGAAGATCTCCCAGCTCTCGGGCGTCGGCCTCGTGTCGATCAGCGGCGGCCAGAAGCCGGCCATCCGCGTGCAGGTGGACCCGACGAAGCTCGCGTCCTACGGCCTCGGCCTCGAGGACGTGCGCGCGGTGCTCGGCCAGGCCAACGTGGACCAGGCCAAGGGCAGCCTCGAGGGGCCGCGGCAGTCGTTCAGCATCGGCGCCAACGATCAGCTCTTCTCGACCGCCGAGTACCGCGCCCTCGTCGTCACCTACAAGAACGGCGCCCCCGTGCGCCTCGCCGACGTCGCCGACGTGGTGGACGGCGCCGAGAACGTGAAGCAGGCGGCGTGGATGAACGACAAGCCGGCGGTGATCATGAACATCCAGCGCCAGCCGGGCGCCAATATCATCAACGTGGTGGACCGCATCAAGCAGCTCCTGCCCCAGCTCCGCGCCTCGCTGCCGTCCTCCGTCGAGATCACGACGCTCACCGATCGGACGACCACGATCCGGGCCTCCGTGGAAGACGTCGAGTTCACGCTGGTGCTCACGGTGGGGCTCGTCGTCATGGTCATGTTCCTGTTCTTGCGCAGCTTCGCCGCCACCGTCATCCCGAGCGTCGCCGTGCCCATCTCGATCGTGGGCACCTTCGGCGTCATGTACCTCCTGGGCTACAGCCTCGACAACCTCTCGCTGATGGCCCTCACCATCTCGACGGGCTTCGTCGTGGACGATGCCATCGTGATGATCGAGAACATCGCGCGCTACATCGAGGCCGGCGAGTCCCCGCTCGCGGCGGCCCTCAAGGGCTCGGAGCAGATCGGCTTCACGATCGTCTCGCTGACCGTCTCGCTCATCGCCGTGTTGATCCCGCTCCTCTTCATGGGTGACATCGTGGGGCGGCTCTTCCGCGAGTTCGCCGTCACGCTCAGCGTCGCCATCCTGGTCTCCGCCGTCGTCTCGCTGACGCTGACCCCGATGATGTGCGCCAAGCTCCTGCGGCACAATCCCGCGGGCCAGCGCTCCCGCCTCTACCTGTGGAGCGAGCGGATGTTCGAGCGCATCATCGCCGCCTATGGCCGGACGCTCGCCTGGGTCCTGCGCCACCAGCCGGCGACGCTCGTCATCACCGTGGCCACCCTGGTGCTGACCATCGCCCTCTACGTCGGGGTGCCGAAGGGCTTCTTCCCCGTCGCCGACACGGGGGTCATCCTCGGCATCACGGAGGCGCCGCCGACGGTGTCGTTCACGGCGATGGCGGAGCGCCAGCAGATGCTCGCGCGCGTCATCCTGAAGGATCCCGACGTCCAGAGCTTGTCGTCGTTCATCGGCGTGGACGGGACCAACATGACGCCGAACAGCGGGCGCATCCAGATCAATCTCAAGCCCCGGGACACGCGGCGCGCCGATGCCGCCGCCATCATCCGCCGACTCGGCCCGGCGATCGAGCACGTGGAGGGGATCACCCTCTACATGCAGCCGGTGCAGGACCTGACCGTCGAGAATCGCGTGAGCCGCACGCAGTACCAGTATTCCCTCGAGGACGCGGACGCGCGAGAGCTCGCCGAGTGGGCCCCGCGGCTCGTCGAGCGGCTCCGGGACTCCCTGAGCTGCGCGACGTGGCGAGCGACCAGCAGGACGGCGGCCTCATGGCCTCGCTGGTCATCGACCGCGACCTCGCCTCGCGCCTCGCCATCCTGCCCCAGGCCATCGACGACACCCTCTACGACGCCTTCGGCCAGCGCCAGGTCTCGACGATCTTCACCCAGCTCAACCAGTACCACGTGATCCTCGAGGTCGCCCCGCGCTTTCAGCAAGACCCCGAGGCGCTCAAGTCGATCTACGTGAAGTCCGCCTCCGGCGCCCAGGTGCCGCTGAGCGCCTTCACGCGCCTGGCCCCGGGCGCGGCGCCGCTCGCCATCAACCACCAGGGCCAGTTCTCCGCGGTCACGCTGTCGTTCAACCTGGCGCCCGGCGTCTCCCTCGGCCACGCCGTCACCGCCATCCGTGGAGCGGAGCGCGCGATCGGCCTGCCGCCCTCGATCCGCGCGAGCTTTCAGGGCACCGCGCAGGCCTTCCAGGCCTCGCTCGCCAATGAGCCGCTGCTCATCCTCGCCGCGCTCATCACCGTGTACATCGTGCTCGGCGTGCTCTACGAGAGCTACATCCATCCGGTCACGATCCTGTCGACCTTGCCGTCCGCCGGGGTGGGCGCCATCCTGGCCCTGCTCCTGTGCCGCATGGACCTCGACATCATCGCGCTGATCGGCATCATTCTGTTGATCGGCATCGTCAAGAAGAACGCGATCATGATGATCGACTTCGCGCTGGACGCCGAGCGCGAGGAGGGCAAGCCGCCCGCCGAGGCCATCTACCAGGCCTGCCTGCTCCGCTTCCGCCCCATCATGATGACGACGCTGGCGGCGCTGCTCGGCGGCCTGCCCCTCGCCCTCGGCACGGGCACGGGCGCCGAGCTGCGGCGCCCGCTCGGCATCACCATCGTGGGCGGCCTGCTCCTCTCCCAGCTCCTCACGCTGTACACCACGCCCGTCGTCTACCTCGCCTTCGACCGGCTCTCCCGGCGCCTTCGCCGGTCGCCCGCGGGCCGGGCGGTCGCCGCCGAGCCCGCGCACGAGGGGCCTGCCGCGTGACGACATGAGCATCTCCGAGCCCTTCATCCGCCGGCCCATCGCGACGTCGCTCCTGAGCGTCGCCTTGCTCCTGGTCGGGGCCGTCGCGTACCGATTGCTGCCGGTGGCGCCGCTGCCCCAGGTCGAGTTCCCCGTCATCCAGGTCCAGGCCGCCCTGCCCGGCGCGAGCCCGGAGACGATGGCCGCGGCGGTGGCGACACCGCTGGAGCGCCAGTTCGGGCGCATCGCCGGCGTGACCGAGATGACCTCCACGAGCCTCCTCGGCGCCACCACGATCGTGCTGCAGTTCGACCTGAACCGGAGCGTCGACGCGGCGGCCCGCGACGTGCAGGCCGCGATCAATGCCGCGCGCAGCCAGTTGCCGTCGAACCTGCCGAACAATCCCTCCTACCGGAAGGTCAACCCCGCGGACGCGCCCATCATGATCCTCGCGCTCACGTCGGACACCATACCGGTCGGCCGCATCTACGACGCCGCGGACTCGATCCTGGCGCAGAAGCTCTCCCAGGTCGACGGCGTCGGCCAGGTGTTCGTGGGCGGCGGCGCGCGCCCCGCCGTGCGCGCGCAGCTCGACCCCGCGCTGATGAGCCAGGTCGGCATCGGCTTCGAGGAGGTGCGCACGGCGCTCCGCTCCGCCAACGCCAATTCCCCGAAGGGCGAGCTCGCCAATGCGAGCCGGGCGTGGCCGATCAGCGCCAATGACCAGCTCTTCGACGCCGACCAGTGGCGACCGGTGATCGTCGCCTACCGCAATGGCGCCCCCGTGCGGCTCGGCGACCTCGGCACGGTCGAGACCTCGGTGGAGGACCTTCGCACCGCGGGGCTCGCGAACGGCAAGCGCGCGGTGCTCATCATCATGTACCGGCAACCCGGCGCCAACATGATCGAGACGGTGGACCGGGTCGTCGGCCTCATGCCGCTGCTCCAGGCGTCGATCCCGCCCTCGATCACCCTCTCGGTGGTCCTCGACCGCACCACCAGCATCCGCGCCTCGTTCCGCGACATCCAGCTCACGCTGCTCCTCGCGATCGCGCTCGTCGTGCTCGTCGTCTTCCTCTTCCTGGGCAGCGCGCGGGCGACCATCATCCCGACGGTGGCGGTGCCGCTCTCCCTGATGGGCACGTTCGCGGGCATGTACATGCTCGGCTACAGCCTCGACAACCTCTCGCTGATGGCCTTGACCATCTCGACGGGATTCGTGGTCGACGACGCCATCGTCGTGCTGGAGAACATCACCCGCTACGTGGAGGCGGGCAAGTCGCGCCTCGAGGCGGCGCTGCTCGGCTCGCGCGAGATCGGGTTCACCGTGCTGTCGATGAGCACGTCGCTGATCGCGGTCTTCATCCCCATCCTCCTGATGGGGGCATCGTCGGCCGCCTGTTCCGCGAGTTCGCCGTCGTGCTCGCGATGGCGATCGCGGTCTCCCTGGCGGTGTCCCTGACGACCACGCCGATGATGTGCGCGCGCTTCTTGAAGTCGAAGGACGCCGAGCGCGGGCGGCTCGTGCGCCTCACCGAGCGCGCGTTCGGCGCGCTCGCTTCGCTCTACGCCCGGAGCCTCCGCTGGGTCTTGCGCCATCCCCGGCTGACCGCCGCCGCCACCATCCTGACGATCGGGCTCAACGTGTATCTCTTCATCATCGTGCCCAAGGGCTTCTTCCCCCAGCAGGACGTGGGCCGGATCGTCGGGAGCATCCAAGGAGACCAGGACATCTCCTTCCCGGCCATGAGCGCGAAGATGAGCGAGTTCGCGAAGACGGTCTCCTCCGACCCCGACGCCTCCGCCGTCGTCGCCTTCACGGGAGGCTCCGGGAATCCCACGAATACCGGGCGCATGTTCGTCTCGCTCAAGCCGCTCGGGGAGCGAAAGGCCTCGGCCGACCAGGTCATCGACCGCCTGCGCGGCAAGCTCGCGCGCGTCCCCGGCGCCGCGCTGTTCCTGCAGGCCGTGCAGGACTTGCGCATCGGCGGCCGCATGAGCAATGCCCAGTACCAGTACACGCTCCAGAGCAATGATCTGGCCGACCTCAATCGCTTCGCGCCGCGCATGCTCGCCAAGCTGCGGGAGCTGCGCCCGCTGCGCGACGTGGCCACCGACCAGCAGAACCGCGGGCTGATGGCCTCGCTCGTGATCGACCGCGACACCGCGTCGCGGTTCGGCATCCTGCCCCAAACCATCGACGAGACGCTGTACGACGCCTTCGGCCAGCGCCAGGTCTCGACGATCTTCGCCCCGCTGAACCAGTACCGGGTCGTCCTCGAGGTCGCGCCCGCCTTCAAGCAGGATCCCGATGCGCTCAAGAGCGTCTACGTCAAGTCGCCCGCGGGCGCGCAGGTGCCGCTCGACGCCTTCGCGCGCTTCGTCTCGCGCAGCACGCCGCTCGCCATCGCCCACCAGGGCCAGTTCCCGGCGGTCACGCTCTCGTTCAACCTCGCCCTCGGCGCCTCGCTCAGCGAGGCCGTCTCGGCCATCCAGGCCGCCGAGCGCGAGATGGGGTTTCCGCCGTCCGTGCGGGGCAGCTTCCAGGGCACCGCGCTCGCGTTCCAGGCCTCGCTCGCCAATCAGCCGCTCCTCATCCTGGCCGCGCTCATCGCCGTCTACATCGTCCTCGGCGTGCTGTACGAGAGCTTCGTCCACCCGATCACGATCCTGTCCACCCTGCCCTCGGCGGGCGTCGGCGCGATCCTCGCGCTGCTGCTCTTCCGCCTGGACCTCGACATCATCGCCCTCATCGGGATCATTCTGTTGATCGGCATCGTCAAGAAGAACGCGATCATGATGATCGACTTCGCGCTGGACGCCGAGCGCCGGGGAGACAAGCCCCGGCCGAGGCCATCTACGAGGCCTGCCTGCTCCGCTTTCGCCCCATCATGATGACGACGATGGCCGCGCTGCTCGGCGCGCTGCCCCTGGCCCTCGGCTCGGGGACGGGCGCCGAGCTGCGCCGGCCGCTCGGCGTCACCATCGTCGGCGGCCTCCTCGTCTCCCAGCTCCTCACGCTCTACACCACGCCCGTCGTCTACCTGTATCTCGAGCGCTTCCGGCTCTTCCTCCGCCGACCGCGGACGGTGGCGGCCCCCGAACGCTCCGCGGAGGCCCACGGTTGATGCTCACGATGAGCATGTCGCCACGTCGTTCCCCACGGGCGGCTCGATCGGGCCGCGGCCCGGCCGCGCCGCCGGGTGCCGCTTCACTGCTGTCCGTCCTGCTCCTCGTATCCGCCCTCGCGGGCTGCTCCGGCGACAAGGTCGAGTCGACGCCGGCCCCCAAGCGCCCCGCGGTGCCTGTCGGCGTCGCGGCCGTCGAGCAGAAGACGATCCCGCTCCAGATCCAGGCCATCGGCACCGTCGAGGCCTCCGCGGTGGTGTCGATCAAGGCGCAGGTCGGCGGCGAGCTGCTCCGCGTCCACATCAAGGAAGGGCAGGACGTCAAGAAGGGCGACTTGCTCTTCTCGATCGACCCCCGCGTCTACGAGGCCGCGCTCGCCCAGGCCGAGGCCAACCTCGCCCGGGACCGGGGACAGATCCAGCAAGCGCGCGCCGTGCTCGAGCGAGATCAGTCGCGGGTCGGTCAGGCCCGCGCGGGCCTGCTCCGCGATCAGACCCAGGCCAAGAACGCGAAGGTGCAGGAAAAGCGCTACGCCGACCTCCTGGAGCGGGGGATGATCGCACAGGAGCAATACGACGGCCTCCGCACCACTTCCGAGTCGCTCGCCGCCACGGTGGGCGCCGACGAGGCGGACGTGAAGAGCGCCGAGGACACGGTGCGCGCCGACGAGGCCGCCATCAAGAGTGCGGAGCAAACCGCCCGCGCGGATGAAGCCGTCGTTGACAACGCCAAGCTCCAGCTCAGCTATACGAGCATTCGCTCGCCGGTCGACGGCCGCACGGGAAGCCTCATGCTCTACGAGGGCAATGTCGTCCGGGTCGGGGGCACCGGCGACTCGACGCTCCTCGTCATCAACCAGGTGCAGCCGATCTACGTGTCGTTCACGGTGCCCCAGCAGCAGCTCCCCGCCATCAACCGGTACATGGCGGAGGGCAAGCTCCAGGTCGACGCGCTCCCCGCCGGCGAGGCCAAGCCGGCGCGGGGCGTCGTGACGTTCACGGACAATGCGGTGGACCCGACGACGGGGACGATTCGCCTCAAGGCCACCTTCGCGAACGCGGAGAAGAAGCTCTGGCCCGGGCAGTTCGTGAACGTCGCCCTCACGCTCGCCACCGAGGCCGACGCGCTCGTCGTGCCGTCCCAGGCGGTGCAGACCGGCCAGCAGGGGACCTACGTCTTCGTCGTGAAGCCCGATGCCACCGTCGAGAACCGGCCCGTGGTGGTCGCCCGCACGCAGGGGAGCGAGAGCATCATCGGCAAGGGCCTCGAGAAGGGCGAGAGCGTCGTCGTCGACGGCCAGACCCGGCTCGTGGCCGGCGCCAAGGTCGAGGTCCGCGCCGGCGCGCCCCGCGCCGCCAGCGCGCCCCGCGCGCACCCTGAGGACGGCCATCGCGCAAAGTCGCGGCGCTCCGTAGTCGCGAACGAACCACGCGCTGGGCAGACCGGGTGGGCATTCGCGTCACTGTGCCTCGACTAGCTAGTCTAGAGCCGGTCGGAGAAAGCTATCTGAGCGTGGCCTGATCGAGCTTCGCGGGCGCAATCCTGCCTGGGAGGCCTCGGAGGGGGCCGTCGAGGCCCCTCCGACTCAGACCGGCTTGAACATCGGGACCGGCGGCCCGCCCTCCGTCGGCTTGAACACCACGGTCACGGCCTGGCCGATCCGGATCGCGTCGAGATCGCAGTCGACGATGTTCGTCATCATCGTCACGCCCTCTTCGAGGGTCACGTACGCCAGCGCATAGGGCACCGGCACGCGGCGCATGACGCTGTACGAATAGATCGTCCCGCGGCCCGTCGCGTCCCGCCATTCCGTCCGATCGCTGCCGCAGAACGGGCACAGTGCGCGCGGGTAGTGATGCACCTGCCCGCACGCCGCGCACCGCTTGATCGCCAGGCGGCCCGCGGCCGCCGCGTCCCAGAACGCCTGGATCTCCGGACTGCTGGGCGGCGCGGGAATCACCCGGCCTTTGCGGTCATCACTTCCTCTTCTCCCATCACTCCCTCTCCATGATCAGCGTGGCGCTGCCGTGGCGCGTGCCGAGCGAGCCGCCCGTCCCGTGCGCCAGGGCCACGTCGCAGTTCTTGACCTGCACCTTGGGATGCGCCTCCCGCGGAGCTGCCGCACCGCCTCCACCACCTTGGTCAGGCCGCCGCGGTTCGCCGGGTGGTTATTGCAGAGCCCGCCCCCGTCGGTATTGAACGGCAGCTTGCCCGTCCCCGCGATGAGGTTGCCGTCGGACACGAACTTGCCGCCCTGCCCCTTGGCGCAGAAGCCCAGGTCCTCCAGCGTGATCAGCACGGTGATGGTGAAGCTGTCGTAGATGGACGCGTACTTGATGTCCGCGGGCTTGACGCCCGCCTCGGCGAACGCCGCCGGCCCGGACCAGACGGCGCCCGAGTACGTGATGTCGATGCGCCCGCCCATCTGGTGCTTGACCGCTTCCCCGCCCCGAGCAGCCGCACGCGCGGCCGCGCGAGGCGCGCGGCGACCTCGGGCCTGACCACGACGATGGCGCCGCCGCCGTCGGTGATGACGCAGCAGTCGAGGCGGTGAAGCGGGTCGGAGATCATCGGGGAGTTGACGACGTCCGCCACCGTGACGACGTCGCGCAGCAGGGCGAGAGGATTGTGCTGCGCGTGGTGCGAGGCCGCGACCTTGATCCAGGCGAGCTGCTCGCTCGTCGTCCCGTACTGGTGCATGTGCCGCATCGCGGCCATGGCGTACTGGTTGACGACCGTCGGCCCGTACGGGAACTCGAACGGGACGTCCGGGCTCGTGGGCCCGTAGCTGCGCGGCGCGGTGCCGGTGGCCATGCCCTCGGCGCGCGGCCGGCCCGCGAGCGTGATCAGCGCCACGTCGCACTTGCCCGCCGCGATGGCCTCCGCGGCATGCGCGACGTGAATGACGTAGGACGATCCGCCCGTCTCCGTCGTGTCGACGTGCCGGAGCTTGAGCCCCATGTAGTCGGCCATGGACAGGCCGCCGAGGCCCGGCGCATCGCCCGCGCAGAAATAGCCGTCGACGTCGTCCTTCGTGAGGTGGGCGTCGGCGAGCGCGCCCATCGCCGACTCGGCGTGGAGCTGCGCCAGCGTCTGCTCGTCCGCCTTGCGCGTCGGATGCTCGTAGATCCCTGCGATATAGGCCTTGCCCTTGATGGTCATGCGCGCCTCGCCTCGTTGCCGGCTCGGGTTCGACAGCGGCGGCGCTCACCGATCGCGCCGCGCGCGCCGGGAGCACGGGGGTCCCGGCCGCCGACGAGTCTAGCACGGTGAGCGCCCTTGAGCGCGCCGCCCGAACGCGAGATACTGCCCACCGACGTTCATGCCGCGACGCGAGGAGAGCGCGATGACCGAGACCCCGGGACTGCTGATGCACAAGGATGGGCCGATCGGATGGATCACCTTCAACAATCCCGAGCGGCGCAATGCCGTGAGCCAGGAGATGTGGCAGCTCATGCCGGGGTACATGGCCGATCTGTCCGGCGACGACGCGATCCGCGTGGTCATCCTCCGCGGCGCGGGCGAGCGCGCGTTCGTGGCGGGCGCTGACATCTCCCAGTTCAAGGACCGCCGCCGGAACATGGCCGACGAGGAGGAGTACCGCCGCATCTCCGGGCGCGGTGCGGCCGCGCTCAGCGGCCTCAGAAGCCGCTCCTCGCCATGATCCACGGCTACTGCATCGGCGGCGGTGTCGGCATCGCCATCGGCTGCGACATCCGCATCGCCGCCGACGACGCGCGCTTCGGCATCCCCGCCGCCCGGCTCGGCCTGGGCTATCACTACAACGGCATGGACAAGCTGATCAAGCTGGTCGGCCCGTCCTACACGAAGGAGATCTTCTTCACCGCGCGCACGGACTGGACGGCCCAGGACGCCCTGCGCATGGGGCTGATCAACCAGGTCGTGCCCAAGGCCGATCTCGAGCGGTTCACGCGCGACTACGCGCTCACCATCGCGCGCAACGCGCCGCTCACGCTCCTGCTCGGCGAAGTCCACCGTCGAGCAGCTCGCCCGCCCCGAGGCCGAGCGCGATCTGGCCCTGCTCGACAAGCTGATCGCCGACTGCTTCAACAGCGAGGACTACCAGGAGGGCGTGCGCGCCTTCTCCGAAAAACGCCGCCCCGAATTTCACGGCCGCTAGCGCGAGGATAAGGGCCCATCTGCTTCGTTGGCGCCCTCGACAGCCGGCTCAACGTACAGAGAGTACGCCTCGCCGGCTGCCTTCGGGCGCCGCCTCGCAGCTGGACCCTTCTCCTCGCGCTAGCTGGGTTTCGCCTACGGGCACCTAGACCCCGGAACTAGAGCGTCACCGTTCGCAAAGGAGCGATGATCATGGGCGATCGCATCACGGTGCTTGAACCCGATGGGCTTCGCGCCCGTGGTGACGCGCAAGGAGCTGGCGCCGCGGCTCGACACGCTCGACGGCAAGACCGTGTACCTGGTCGATTGCCGCTTCGACGACTCCGACGTCTTCCTGAAGCAGATGCAGGCGTGGTTCGCCTCGCACCTGCCCGCCGTCCGGACCGTCTTCAAGCCCATCTCGAGCGTCTACCTCGTCGACGATCCGGCGACCTGGGAGGAGATCCGGGACCGGGGCCACGCGGCGATCGTCGGTGTCGGCCACTGAAGCACCTGCGCGCCGGCGGTCGCCGCGCACGCGATGACGATCGAGGCCAAGTACGGCGTCCCCACCGTGGCCGTGCACACCGACAAGTTCGACCGCGTCGTCCGCTCGGTCTCGGTGGTGAACGGGATGCCCGGCCTCCGGCAGGTCTTCGTGCCCCAGCCCATCATGGGCAAGACGGCGGCCGAGCTCTATGCCTACGTGGACGGGCTCGATCCGATCACCGGGCGGCCCGTCATGCAGGAGATCGTCGAGGGGCTCACGCGGCCGTTCGAGGAGGCGGAGCGCGGACCGCTCGCGCTTCGAGCGCGCGACGCCGCGGCTCGTCGAACCGGACACCGAGGACAACCTGCACCGGCTCTTCCTCGACAATCACTGGACGGACATGCTGCCGATCGTGTTGCCGACGGAGGCGCGCGTGGAGGCGATGCTTCGCGGGACGCGGCGGAGGCCCGACGAGGTCGTCGGGCGCATGCGATCGACCCATTTCCGCGAGCAGTGGGAGTACACCGTGGAGAAGGTCGCGGTGAACGCCGTGATGGCGGGCGCGCGGCCCGAGTACTTCCCGGTGATCCTGGCCCTGGGGTCGACGGGCGTGACGGCGCGCAGCAGCAGCTCGAGCGCGATGGCATCGATGGCGGTGGTGAACGGCCCGGTGCGCGACGAGATCGCGATGAACGCGGGCACGGGCGCCCTCGGCCCCTACAACCACGCCAATGCCACGATCGGCCGCGCCTACGGCCTCCTCTCCCAGAATGGCCAGGGCGGCTCGGTGCCCGGGACGAGCTACATGGGCAACCAGGGCAATAACTACGCGTACAACAGCGTGACCTTCGCCGAGAACGAGGAGCGGAGCCCCTGGGAGCCCTTCCACGTCCAGCACGGCTTCGGGCCCGGCGACAGCGCGGTCAGCGTCTGGAACGGGGTGCGCTCCACGGCGTTCACCCTCGGCGTGCGCGAGCGGCACTGGCGCGAGCACGTCGGCCACATGCTCCGCGGGATGGACCCCAGTGTGCCGCCCACGCTGCTCCTCGATCCCGATCGCGGCGCGGCAGTTCGTCGACCGCGGCGGGTTCGCGAAGAAGGACGCGCTGATCGACTGGCTCCACGACCATGCGCGCATGCCCGCCGGGCAGTACTGGGACTACCAGCTCGTGCAGAACTACCTCTACCCGCGCGCCACGTTCGGCGAGGAGCCCTGGGCCGGCAAGCTCCGGGCCGCGCCCGACGAGCCGATCCCGATGTTCCGGCGTGAGGACATCCACGTCGTGGTCGTCGGCGGCGAGACCAATGGTTACTGGCGCATCATGGGCGCGACCTACCAGAAGACCGCCTCCGTCGACGCCTGGCGCTAGCAGGATGCTGAAAAAGGCCCATCTGCGGAGGTACGGCGTCCCTCGGCCGCCGTGCCACGTAACGCGCGAGATTATCGGACGGACGAACTTTCGTCTGCGGGGCCCAGACATGGCCCCGCACTCCCCTTACGAGACTACGCCTCGCGTGCGGCCGTCGGGCGCCGCCTCGCATCTGGACCTTTTGAGCATCCTGCGGCCTTTCAGCAACTTAGCCAGCGGCCGCTTCCCGGTGTCGCCCGCGGTCTTCGTCCTGGCGCTCGCCTCTGCCCTGTTCTCGGCGGGCTCGACCATCCTCATCCGCCAGGGCCTGCGGGGCGGCGCCCCGTTCACCGGCTTCTGGATCAACCTCGTCGTGGGCACGACGGGCCTCTGGATCGCCGTGTTCTCGACCGAAGGGCTCGGCCGCTTCTCCGTCCACGGCCTGGCCTTGTTCGCGCTCGCCGGCCTCATCGGCACCACCGGCGGCCGGCTCCTGCGCTTCGTCAGCATCGAGAAGGTCGGCGCCTCGATCTCCGCGGCCCTGATCAACCTGAACCCCCTGGTCTCGACCGGCCTCGCCGTGCTGCTGCTCGGCGAGCACGTGACCCTGCCCATCCTCGCGGGGACGGTGGTGATCGTCGCCGGCACGACCCTGCTGTCGATCGGCGGCCGGCGGCTGGGCATGCGTCCGGGGCAGCTCGCCCTGCCCCTCATGTCGGCGGTGTGCTTCGGGGTCGTGGCGATCCTGAGGAAGGCCGGTCTCGGCCACACGGGCCCCGTCCTCGGCTCGGCGATCAATGCGAGCACGGCGCTCGTGGCCTTCACGGCCTTCCTGCTCGTCTCCGGCCAGCGCGGCGCCATGGTGTGCCGCGGCCGAAGCCTCGCCTACTTCGCCGCCGCCGGGCGTGGCCGAGAACGCCGCCGTCTTCCTGACCGTCGTCGCCCTCGGCCTCGGCACGGTGAGCGTCGTCACCCCGCTCACCGCCACCATGCCCATCTTCGTCCTGTTCCTGACGTTCGCGTTCCTGCGAGGCGTCGAGCGCCTCACCACCCGCATCGTCCTCGGCACGATCCTGATCGTCCTCGGCGTCTACCTGATCACCGCGCTCGCGGGCCGCTGAGCAGTCGGAGAACGCGCGGCTAGAGCGAGGAGAAGGGTTCAGATGCGAGGCGGCGCCCGAAGGCACGCCCGCGAGGCGTAGCTCTCTGTACGTTGAGCGCGGCGGTCGAGGGCGCCAACGAAGCAGATGGACCCTTATCACTCGCTCTAGCCGGGCGCGGCGCCCTGGGTCTGGACGTAGAGGGCGTAGAGGGACTGGCTCGCCGCCATGAACAGGCGGTTTCGCTTGGGCCCGCCGAAGCAGACATTGCCGCAGATCTCGGGCAGGCGGATGCGGCCGATGAGCTGGCCCTGCGGGCGTCCACACCGTCACGCCGCTATAGCCCACGTTGCGGCCGGCATTGCTCGAGCACCAGAGGTTGCCGTCGACGTCGCAGCGCACGCCGTCCGGCCCGCACTTGACGCCGTCGACCATGAAGTTGCTGAAGAGCTTCCCATTGCTGACCTTGTTGTCGGTCCCGACGTCGAAGACGAACATCTCGCCCTTGCCGCCGGGCCCGGTGTCGCCGGGGCCCTTGCCGGTGCTGACGACGTAGAGCTTCTTGTAGTCCGGCGAGAACACGAGGCCGTTCGGATCGGGCACCTGGTCCTCGCCCACGACGAGGTCCACGCGGCCGCTCGGGTCGACGCGGTAGACGCTGGTCGGCAGCTCCCGCTTCCCGCGTCCGATCTCGGGCGGCTGGCCGAGCCGCGGATTGATCCGCCCCGAAACGTTGCTGGGCCCGCCCGCGCGCGTCCGGCGCGCCCTCGTAGAGCTGCCCGCCGTACGGCGGGTCGGTGAACCAGTAGCTGCCGTCGGGATGCGGCACGACGTCGTTGGGCGAGTTGAGCCGCTTGCCGTTGTAGGCGTCCGCGATGACGGTGACCGAGCCGTCCAGCTCGTAGCGGACCACGCGCCGGGTGAGGTGCTCGCAGGAGAGCTGGCGGCCCTGGAAGTCGAACGTGTTGCCGTTGCTGTTGTTCGACGGGGCGCGGAACACGCTGACGCGCGCCGTCGTCCTCCAGCCAGCGGAGCTGGCGGTTGTTGGGGATGTCGCTCCAGACGAGATAGCGCCCCTGGCTGCTCCACGCCGGCCCCTCCGACCAGAGCGCGCCCGTCCACAGCCGCTGGATCGGCGCATTGGGCTGCCGCAGTCCGTTGAACGCGGGCTCGACGGTGAGGACGTCGGGGTCGGTGAAGTACGTGGTCGGCGCGCCGCCGGGACCGAAGTCGCGCGGCGGATTGGTCACCGTGCTCGGCGGCGCCGCCGGCCGGCTCGCGGGCGCCTGCGCGATCGCGATGCGCGCGGCATCACGACGGCCGCGCCGGCGGCGACGCCGATGGTCTTCATGAGCATGCGTCGCGATATCACGTCGCCGCGTTCCCCGTTCCAGCGTTCCTGCGCCATGGCCGGCCCTCCTCCGCTTTGAGGATCGCGAGAGACCCCGTACCGCCCGAGCTCGCCCGTCTCGGCTCCAGCACGGGCATCGCTAGCAGACGCCCGGCGACACCGTCAACGGGTGCGCGTGGAACCTGACATGCGGCCGGGCGGTCATCTACCGTGCGAGTGCCGTGAAGCCGCTCGAGCAGCATCGTCGTCCTCGATCTCACTCGCTTCCTCTCGGGACCGTACTGCACTCTGCTCCTCGCCGGGCTCGGCGCCGAGGTCATCCGCGTGGAGCCCCCGGCGGCGACCTGTACCGGTCCCAACCCCCGTTCGGCGGCCCGAGCGGCACGTCCCTCACCCGGCAATCCGACGACGACCTCGGCCTCGCCATGCTGCATCGGATGCGCGGCAAGAAGAGCGTCACGCTGAACCTGCGCGAGCCGGCGGGCGTCGAGCTCTTCCTGCGCCTCGCCGCGCGCGCCGACGTGCTCGTGGAGAACTTCCTGCCGGGCACGCTGCAGGCGATGGGGCTCGGGTTCCCGGTGCTCCAGGCCGCAAATCCGCGGCTGGTCCTGTGCTCGATCTCCGGCTTCGGCCAGAGCGGTCCCTATCGCGAGCTGGCGCGCCTTCGACCCGGTGGTACAGGCGATGAGCGGGATCAGCAGCGTGACCGGCTATGCCGACCGCCCGCCCGTGCGCGCGGGCGCCACGGTGAGCGACAGCGCCGCGGCGCTCTACGGCGTCATCGGCATCCTCGCCGCGCTCCGCGCGCGCGAGCGCACCGGGTCAGGCGACTGGGTCGACGTGGCCATGCTCGACGGCTCCTTCTTCCTGCTCCCCGATCTGATCGAGTTCGTCACCGCGGGTGGCGAGCCGGAGCGCCGGGGCAATAGCCATCCGACCATCGTGCCCTTCAACACGTACCGCGCGCGCGACGGCTGGATCACGCTCTGCGCCGTCGCCCCGCGCGAGTGGCACGACCTGCTGCGCGCGCTCGGGCGTCCGGAGCTGGCGACGGATCCGCGCTTCGACCCGGCCGCGACGAGCCGGCGCGCACATCGCGAGGAGATCGACGCCCTCGTGCAGGACTGGGTCGCACAGCACACGGTGGCCGACGCCGTCCTGATCCTCCAGACGCACCACGTGGCCGCCGGTCCCGTCCGCGATCTCCGCGAGGTCATCGGTGGACGAGCACCTGCTCGCCCGGGAGATGATCGTCCCGCTCGAGCATCCCGCCCACGGGCCCATCCCCGGGGCCAAGGGCGCCGGGATGCCGATCAAGTTCGCGAATCATCCGGCCGCCTTCGATCAGCCGGCGCCCGCACTCGGCGCCCACAACGCCGAGATCTACGGCCGCCTCCTCGGTCTCGGCGCGCCCGACCTCGAGGCTCTGCGCGCCGAAGGCGTGATCTGACCCCTGTCGCGGACGGCCCGTGCTCGACGGGCGCACCGGAGGCGTATCAGAGGAGCTCCAATTTTGTCGCTCTGCCTCCAATTCTCGTTCCCGGATTCCTGCGGTGAAGCGCTCTGGGTCGCCCGTCCACCTTTGATTCCACCCGGTTGAGTATCGGCTCGCCCGTGGCACCTGGCTTGCTGGGTATCCGCGGTTATGGAGACAGGATATGCGACGGCACGACCACGACCGCATCCCCGGCACGCCGGCATGAGCCCCGGCGGGCATCTGGTCACGACCGCGCTCACCTGCGCGGGTGTCTACGCGCTGACCGGCTCGGCAGCGCTCGTCGCAGGCGTGGTCGCGGGCGGCTTTCTCATCGACGTGGATCACGTGCTCGACTACGTCGTGGTCGAGGGTCAGCGCGATCTTCGCCCCTCGGCGTTCCTGCGGTACTACAGCGAGCAGCGAATGCGCCGCGTCGCCCTCGTGTTGCACTCCTACGAGCTGATCGCGCTGCTCGTCGCGCTCGCGTGGGTCACCAACTGGGTGCCTCTGTGGGGGTATGTCCTCGGCGTCACGCTCCACCTGCCGCTCGACATCTTCTTCAACGGCCGCATGCTGTCGCGGAATCTGGTCCCGTTCTACAGCATCGCGTATCGGTGGCGACTCGGCTTTCGCGCCGGGCCGCTGCTCGGGCTCGCCATCCAGCGCTCGGCGGGGAGCTTCTGGCGAAGCTTCTTCGCGGAGTTCTTCAAGAGGACGCCGATCAGGGCGGCGGCCAGCGCTTCGTCGGGGCACGACGCGGATCGTCGCGCCGGCGGCCGCGTGCGCTGCGCTCGGAGTCGACCGGCTCGCCGTAGATCCAGACCTACGAGCCTCGCGGGGATTCGAGCTGCTCCCGCGACGCGTACTCCTTGGCCTCCGCCACGATGTCCACGCCCACGGTCTCGCTCCACGCGGCGAGGAGCCGCGCCACGACCGGCCCCGGCTTGCCCGCGCCGATGGGCCGCCGGTCCACCCGCGTCACCGGCAAGACGCAGGGGCTCGTGCTCGTGAAGGAACGCCTCGTCCGCCGTGTAGAGGTCGTACGGCTGTAGATCCTCTTCGATCACCGGAATCCCGAGCTCCCGCCCGAGGTCGAAGACCATCGCCCGCGACACGCCCTGGAGCACGCCGCGGTCGCCGGGCGTGCGGATCACGTCCTTGGCGACGATGAACAGGTTATAGCCGACCCCTTCGGTGAGATTGCCGCGGCTGTCCGTCAAGATCGGCCAGCCCTCGGGATCCACGTCGGACGCCTCGAGCTCGGCCAGGTTGAAGTTCATCCGGCTGAAGTTCTTGACCTTGGGATCGAGGGCGTCCGGAGAGAAGCTGCGGGTCCGCACGATGATGCCGTGGGCGCCCGTGTCGTAGAGCCCGGCGAATCGCGAGAAGCCGATCTGCCGCACGCAGACGCCGACCGCCGGCGGACCGGCCCGATGGGCCCAGCGGCCCCGGCCCCGGGTCACGAACTGCCAGATCTGGTAGTCGCCGACCTGCTCGCGCAGCGGCTCGTTGCGCGCGATGACCTCTTCGCTGATCCGCTCCATCTCGTCGGGCGACAGCCCCGGGTCGATGCGCACGTACGCGAGCGAGCGGTAGAGCCGGTCGACATGCTCGCGCATGCGGAAGCTCTTGCCATTGAACGTCCGCGCCACGTCGAACACGCAGTCGCCGACGAGGAAGCCCCGATCGAGGGGATCGATCCGGACCTGATTGAACGGCATCCACTGACCACCAAAGTACGCGGTGTAGTCGGCCATGGCGGCTCCTCTCGGTGTCCGTGAACGAATCGCAGGGTCGAGGCCCGCCACGGCTCCGCCGCGGGTGGGCCGAGCGCTGAGAGTGTGGGGGCCATGTCTGGCCCCCACTCGGTTGGCCGGGATTATACGCGAGCGCGACGGCGGGATCGGATCCATACTGGCCGCGCCCGCGCGGCGGACGGGCCAAGGGGGAGCATCGATGACAACCAGCGAAGGCGTCCATCTGATCGGCAGCGTGCCGCTGGCCGACGCGGCGACCGTGTTTCGCACCGTGGCCGGCGCGCTCGGCCCATGGCTCTCGCGCATCCCGGACGGCGAGACGGGCGAGCGCCGCCGCTGGATCTACTTCCAGCGCCTCACGACACTCTACCTGGGCCTGATCCACCACGACGACCGCGACGGCGACCTCGCGCGCATCCGCGCGGCGCAGGCGGTGACGCCGGCCTTCGGCGTGTCCTCGGAGTGCGGCTGGGGCCGCACCGACCCGGGCGCGTCCCCTCGCTCCTCGAGTCACCGCGCCGCGGCCGAGGTGGCTTCGCCGAGCCTCCTGAGTGGGCGGGCGCGTGCGCTGGGAGCCTGCCGGAGAAGCCCAGCTGGAGCGATGAGAAGGGTCCAGCTGCGAGGCGGCGCCCGATGGCCGACAACGCGAGGGCGTACCTGCTGTACGTTGAGCGTGCGGTCGCGGGCGCCAACAGCGAATGGGCCCTTTCATCGCTCCGCCACGTGACGCGCCCGCCCATGACGCGGATGCTGTCGCCGGTGACGTAGGACGAGGCGTCGGAGGCGAGGAACACGCAGGCGTCGGCAATATCCTCGGGACGGCCGAGCCGGCCGAGCGGAATCTGCTTGAGCTGCTCCGGCGCGCCCGGGGATTCTGGCGAAACTCCGGGTACCACTCGGCGTAGCGCCGCTCGGTGTCGATGAAGCCGGGCATCACCATGTTGGCGCGGATGCCGAAGGGGCCGAGCTCGGCGGCGAGCGCGCGCACGAGGCCCAGGAGACCGGTCTTGGCCGCGGTGACGGCGACGGTATTGGGCCGTCCCGTCAGGCTCGACTGCCCGCCAAGCGCGATGATGCTCCCGCGCCGGCGCTCCTTCATCCCGGGCACCACCGCGCGCGCCAGGTAGAACGCCGAGTCGAGGTTCACGCCGATCACGCGGCGCCAGTCCTCGAGCGAGGTCTCGTCCGACCGCCTTGTGCGGCCGGATCGCGGCATTGCAGACGAGCACGTCGATGGCGCCGAGCTCGGCCCTGGCCTGGCCGACCATCGCCTCGACCGCGTCGGCATCGGCGATGTCGGCGAGCAGCGGCACCGCGCGCACGCCCGCCTTGCGGCACTCCTCCGCGACGGCGTCCAGCTCTCCGCGATTGGCGCGGGTATTCAGCACGAGGTCGGCGCCCTCGGCGGCAAACGCCACGGCGATGGCGCGCCCGATATTGCGGCTGGCGCCGGTGATCAGCGCGGTCCTGCCCGTGAGCCGGCCTTGCCCCTGGTCCATGCGCATCCTCCTGAAGGTTAGCTGCCGGCAGTGTATCGCCGCTCGGCCCGTTGCGGTATTCCGGGCGAAGCGGTAGTCTCATGCCGCCGCTAACCCACAGGAGGGAACGATGAAGCTCCTCTTCTTCGACGACTGGAAGCTCGGCGTGCTCAAGGGCGATTCCGTGGTGGACGTGTCCGCCGTGGTCACGGGCATTCCCCACACCGGACCGCACAACCTCATCAGCGGCTTGATCGAGCGCTTCGCCGACCACAAGGCGCGCCTCGAGGAGGCCGTCTCCCGCGGTCAGGAGTGTGCCGGTCAGCCGGGTCAGGGTCAGGCCGCCGCTGCCGAAGCCCGGCAATATCGTGGCGATGGCGGTGAACTACATGGAGGACGGCACGCGCTCGGAGCCCGCGCCCATCAACGCCTTCCACAAGTCGCCCAATGCCGTCATCGGCGACGGCGACACCATGGTGCTGCCCGACGTGCCCGCCACCATCTTCGAGGGCGAGGCCGAGATGGCCCTGATCATCGGCAAGCGGGCGTCGAACGTCCGCGCCGCGGACGCGATGAGCTATATCTTCGGCTACCGCAACTTCATCGACGGCTCCGCCCGGGGACTGCTGCCCGCCGGCAACACGTTCTACCAGATGAAGTCGCGCGACACCTTCGCGCCCATCGGCCCGTATCTCGTCACCGCCGACGAGATCGCTGATCCCCACCGGCTCGACATCCGCCTCTGGGTCAATGGCGAGCTCAAGCAGAGCTTCAACACCAGCGACATGGCCCACAAGATCCCGCGCTGCATCGAGTGGGTGACCTCCATCCACACCCTCGAGCCGGGCGACATCCTCGCCACGGGGACGAATCACCGCGGCCTCAGCGGCTTTCAGAACGGCGACGTGGTGGAGCTCGAGACGCAGGGGCTGGGGCGGCTGCGGTTCAATGTGCGGGACGATCTCAAGCGGACCTGGGGGCGGGAGACGCGGCTCGACCGGCAGAACAAGGAGCTCGAGGGGACGACGCCTCAGCTCAGCGGCAAGCACACACCCGCAGGTCGCTAAGCGACCGCTAGATTGCGCAGGCTCGCTCCGCAGACGTGGCGGCGCCGGCGTGACCGGCGCCGCCGAGATCTTCGCTCAGCCCGTGACGGCGACCTCGCGCGGCTTGCCGTCGAAGATCGGGTTGTCCGTCGTGTCGATCAGCGCCTGATCGCCCTCGGTGGGAAGCTGCTCGGCGAAGTTCTGGGCGCCGTCGATGTCGTGCTCCCAGACCTCCCGCGGCAGCTCGTAGAGGACCTCGATCCCGTGGCCGTCGGGATCGGAGATGTACACGCTGTGGGTCATGCCGTGGTTGACGCGCCGGTGGAAGGGCACGCCCTTGGCCTGCAGGAACGCGAGCTGCTGCAGCCACGATTCCCGATCGGGCCAGGCGATCGCGACGTGGTTCAGCCCGACCTCGCGGCGCATCAGGCTCCAGGTCTCCCGCTCGGCGGGCGTATCGGCGCCCGCAGGCACCTCGGCCAGCGCCAGGTCGTGGTGCGTCACATCGCCGTGCTCGTCGAGGCCGCTGTAGAAGCGCATCTTCGGCCGCACCCGTCCGGGCACTCTGGCTTGAGCTCCGCCACGCAGCGGAAGCCCATGATGTCGGTCCAGAACCGGTGCGATGCCTCGAGGTCGCGAACGTTGAGGACCAGGTGATTGATCCCGCGAGGGGTCCTGGCCTGGGTGGGCGGTGCGGGAGCCGATGCGTCATTCGCCATGATGGCCTCCGTTGATCACTGTGTGGGACGGGTGCTCGCGGCCATTATACTCGCCCGGAGGTCACCGGGGCGCTGTTCTCCGCAGATGGGGCCTTTCAGCATCCTGCTAGGGAGCGGCTCGTCGACGCTCACCGTGATGGCCACGCACGCGATGAGCGTGTCGAAGCCCGGGACACGGAGCCCGCCGGTCTGGGCGCGCACCGTCACCTCGCCGTGCGGCAGCTCTCGCCGCACGCGCTCGACGTCCACCGAGGCCGGGTCGGGCACGCCCACGGTCACGTCCACCAGCATGCGCCCGCCGCGCTTGCGGACGTCGGTGAAGAACGGCAGGCTCGAGTGCCGGATGGCGTCGGAGACCGCTCGGCACGCCGCCGTCGTGCAATCCCCCCGTGGACGTCGACACCCATTCCGAACTCGAGGACAAAGGGCTTTGCGCTCACGTCTTCCTCCTCCCAGGGTCGTTCGGGCTCGAATGATAGCATGGGGCGATGCGCGACAATCCCTTCCTCGACGCGACCGTGGGTGAATGCTCGCGGCCGCGGCGGCCCGATTCCCGGATCGGGAGGCCATCGTCGCCGACACGCGCATCAGCTACACGTAACTCACATCAGGACCATCTGGGTCTGGATGGTGAGCGAGAGCAGGCGCCCGCTCGCATCGGTGACGCGCGTTTGCCAGACCTGGGTGCGCTTGCCCCGATGGAGCGGCGTCGACTCCGCGCGCACGACGCCCTCGCGCCCCGCCGCAAAGAAATTGGTCTTGGACTCGAGTGTGGTCGTGCCGGCGCCGGGCGGCAGGTTCAGGATGGTGGCGGTGGCGCCGATCGTATCGGCGAGCGCCATCAGCGTGCCGCCGTGCAGGCTGCCTCCCACGGTCCGGATCTCGTCCCGGATGAGCAGCTCGGCGACGACACGGTCCGGCGTCGCCTCGACGACGCGCATGCCCAGGAGATCGGACAGCGTGCCCTTGAGCCTCTCGGTGACCTCGGCCGGATCGATCTCCATGGTCTTCACCTCCGCGAAGGATTGCTGTTCATGATGGGCGGCGCCCCGACGGGCCGCAATTACCCCGCAGGTAGAGATCTGCCGAGCAGCGGGAGCGCGCTCGCCAGTCGTCCGACACCGCAGCGAGCACGCCGGCGATCGTGCCGAGTCGACTTCCGACGACCGGCGACCATGACCAGCAGAGCGCCGGTCTGATAGCAGGCCGTCACCGCCACCGAGATGGTCCCGGTGGGCCAGCCGTGCAGCCGCACGAGGACGTGCAGATAAACGCCGAGGCCATAGAAGGCGAATCCCCAGGAGAAGCACGCGATGGTCGCGACACGCGGCGACGACGTACCAACCGTAATAGGGCGCGGCCATGGGAGCCTTCCGATCTTGCACGGTGCCTTCCTCGAGATCAATCGGCCAAGACGAGCCTCGCCGGCAGCCACTGACCATGACGGCGGACAGCGAGTGCCGTTGAAGCCGGGCGCGGGGTCAAGTAGACTCGGAGGCGCCTTTTGCCCGACCCCACACGAGGCGAGGAGACCCCCGGTGAAGCTCGACGTCGGCATGTTGACCCACGATCTCAAGACGCTCCCCGAGTACGCGCGGAAGGTCGAGGCCATGGGCTACGACTGCCTCTGGTCGTCCGAGACCCAGCACGATCCGTATCTGCCGCTCGGCGTCGCCGCCACCGTCACGTCGCGCATCAAGCTCGGCACCAATATCGCGACGGTCTTCTCGCGCAGCCCGATGATCACCGCCCACATCGCCTGGGACCTGCAGAAGGCCTCCGGCGGGCGCTTCACGCTCGGCCTCGGCACCCAGGTCAAGGCGCACAATGAGCGGCGCTTCTCGGTGAAGTTCGAGTCGCCGGCGCCGAAGATGGCGGAGGCGATCCGGGCCATCCGCGCGATCTGGAACACGTGGCAGACCGGGGCCAAGCTCGACTTCAAGGGGCGCTTTTACACCTTCGACGTGATGACGCCGTTCTTCAACCCGGGGCCCATCGAGCATCCGCAGATCCCGATCTTCATCGCCGCGGTGAACCCGTTCATGTGCGGCGTGGCGGGCGAGCTGTGCGACGGCTTGCACGTGCACCCGTTCAATAGCCCGAAATACCTGCGCGAGGTCGTCCACCCCGCCGTCGAGGAAGGGCTCCGGAAGTCGGGCGCGCCCGGAAGGACTTCACCTACGCCACGTCCTCGTTCGTGGTGGTGGGCGACACGGAGAAGGAGCGGGCCGAGCAGGCGCGCGATGGTCAAGCAGCAGATCGCCTTCTACGGCTCGACGCGCACCTACCAGCCCGTGCTCGCGGCCCACGGCTGGGAGGACGTCGCGCCGAAGCTTCACAAGAAGTCCGTGGAGGGCGACTGGGCCGGCATGGCCGACCTGATCACCGACGAGATGCTCGACGCATACGCGGTGACCGCGACCTACGACAAGCTCCGCGATGCGCTCGTCGCGCGCTATGGCGGGCTCCTCGACCGGACGGCGCTCTACCAGCCCTATCAGCCCAGTCTCGACGACCCGCGCCTGCCCGCGGCGATCCGCGCGTTCAATTCCGTGTCTTGACTTCCAGATCTACTGAAGGCAACTAACCGGAAACCCGGAGGCTCAGATGCCAGACCTGTACGATCTCGGTGAACGACCGCCACTCGGCCTCGTCCCCAAACAGATGCATGCGTATGCCGTGCGACAGAGCCGCTTCGGCCAGCCGCGGGACGCGTGGAAGCGCGAGGTCCTGCCCACGCCCACCATCGGACCGGACGAGGTGCTGATCTACGTGATGGCTTCGGGAATCAATTTCAACAATGTCTGGGCCGCCCTCGGCACTCCGGTCGACGTGATCGGCGAGCGCCAGAAGACTGGGGAGCCCGAGGACTTCCACGCGGGCGGCAGCGACTGCTCGGGCATCGTCTGGGCGGTGGGCAAGGACGTGCGGAACGTCGCGGTCGGTGACGAGGTCATCGTCCACAGTGGCTGGTGGCGCCCCGACGATCCCTGGGTGCTCGCGGGCAAGGATCCGATGCTGGCGGAGAGCACGCGCATCTGGGGCTACCAGACGAACTATGGCAGCTACTGCCAGTTCGCCCGCGCCCAGGCGCACCAGTGCCTGCCCAAGCCCAAGCGCCTCACCTGGGAGGAGGCGGGGTGCTTCCTGCTCTGCGCCTCGACGGCGTACCGGATGCTGATGGGGTGGCCGCCGCATACCGTCGAGCCGGGCGACGTCGTCCTCGTCTGGGGCGCGGCGGGCGGCCTCGGCAGCATGGCGCTCGACATCACGCGCGCCCAGGGCGGCCGCGCCGTCGCCGTCGTATCCGACGAGGCCAAGCGCGAGTTCTGCGTCAAGCACGGCGCGGCCGGGGTCATCAACCGCAACGACTTCAAGCACTGGGGACCGATGCCCGACACCAAGGACGGCAAGGCGTACGGCGAGTGGGCCAAGGGTGCCCGCGCTTTCGGCAAGGCTGTCTGGGACGCGCTGGGCGAGCGGACCAGCCCGCGCATCGTGTTCGAGCATCCGGGCGAGGCCACCTTGCCGACCTCGGGCTTTCTCTGCGCCACGGGCGGGATGATCGTGATCTGCGCGGGCACCACCGGCTACAACGTCACGATGGATCTGCGCTATCACTGGATGCGGCAGAAGCGCTTCCAGGGCAGTCACCTCTCGAACGACGAGCAGGCCGCCGCAGTGACCGCGCTCGTGGCCGAGGGTCGCGTCGACCCATGTCTGTCGGAGACCTATCGCTTCGACGACATCCCACACTGCCATCAGCTCATGCTGGACAACAAGCACCCCTACGGCAATATGGCCGTCCTCGTGAACGCCCCTCAGCCCGGGCTCGGCCGGGCCTGATCCAAGTCATGGCCGGCGCCCGGCGCGGGCGCCAGTCAGTACCAGCGCGGGTCGCCGGGAAGGACTGGGACCGGCCGCCCGTCGACCGTGAGCACGCGGGGGCGGATGGTGGGCACCTCGCGCCGTCCCACCGCCGCTACCGCCGCCACGGCTCCCCGCCCGCGGATGCGCGCCGCACCGACGATCTCGAGGTTCTTGATCGTGGGGGTGCGGAGCGAGATCTCCTTGCGGCGAACCGCCTCCAGGGTCTCGTCCGGCGGTCAGCCAGCGCACGTCGACGATCTCGTGCCCGTCGGCGACCGGCTCCTGGCCGGGCGGAGTGACGGCCGCGAAGAAGCGCGTGTCGAACCGGATGGGGTTCTCCTCGGGCGTGATCCAGTGGGCGAAGTAGCTGAGGCGATCCGTGGCGAGCGTGAGCCGCTCGGCGCGCAGCATGTCGAAGAACGCGCGGTTCGCCGACCTGGCAGGCGGAGCGGTAGGCGTCGAAGCGCTCGCGATTGTCGTCGGTGATGCTGACGAAACCGCCGTCCGGCCCATACGCGAGCAGCACCCCGACTTCCTCGAATGCCTCTCGGATCGCCCCCACCCAGTAGCCCAGTGCCTCGCGCGGGCCGAGCGCGCCACCGAGCCGCGCGGCGGCGTCCCGCGCAGTGAGACTGCGGCAAAAGGCCTCGACGTCGTCGGGAACGTCGTCAGTCTCCACCTTGCCGCCCGCGAAGACGTAGTCGCCCGCGGCGAACTTGCTCTTCGAGTGGCGCTGAATGAGGAGCACTTCGACGCCCGACGGGTGCCGGTCGCGCACGAGGACCAGCGTGGCGGCGGCGGACGGGACGGCGGGAGTCGTCATGACGTGGTGGCGTGGGCTCGACCTCGGGCATTGTGCCACGAACGCGAAGTCCCGCCAAGCGCCGAAGCCTGGGCCGGGAGCCAGAAGCGAAAAAGGTTGCCCATGCCCCTCCATGAATGAGAGACTGCAGCTCGCTCTGAGGCACCCACTCCAGTGCAAATGATACGAGAACGCGAAGTTGACCTCCGGCGGCATCCGCGGGCCAAGGTGTGCTGGCCCGTGGTCGTCGAGTCCGGTGACCGCCGCCTTGATCTCGAAACCATCGACCTGAGCCCGTGCGGCGTCAAGATCCGCCTCGATCGCCCCGTCTTCGAGCTCGGCACGCCCGCGTACCTGCACTTCGACCCGCCCTACGGAGGCCCGCTCGACGTCCATGCCATCGTGTGGCGGTGGGACCCGGACGGATCTGCGTTCTTCTTCATCGAAGTCGAGGGCGACGAGATCTCCTTCCCCTCGAGTCATCGCCCGTCGATTCCCGCTGGGCCTGACAGTCACCCTCGCGCGTCGCCGACTGCCCCCTCCTGAGGAGGACTGCCATGACCGCTGACGCCAAGATCAAAGCGCTCGGTATCGCTCTGCCGGAGCCGAAGCCCGTCGGCAACTACGTCCCCGGCGTGGTGGTCGGCAACCTGCTGTACCTCTCGGGCCAGGGTCCCATGCGCGGAGGGATCCCCACCGTCCGGGGCAAGGTCGGCCGGGACCTCTCGGTCGACGAGGCCTACCAGGTGGCCCGCGAGGTCGGGATCAACCTGCTCGGCTCGGCGCGCTACGTCCTCGGCAGCCTCGACCGCGTGAAGCGCATCGTCAAGGTGCTGGGCATGGTGAACTCCGCGGATGGCTTCGGCGACCAGCCCAAGGTGATCAACGGATTCTCGGATCTGATGGTGGAGGTCTTCGGTGACAAGGGCCGTCATGCCCGCTCCGCCGTCGGCATGGCGGAGTTGCCCATGGGCATCCCCGTCGAGATCGAGATGATCCTGGAAGTCGACCCGAAGTCCCGATCGGGCAAGGGGCGCGCCGTGAAGCCGCGCCGCAAGGCGAGCGCCGGCCGAGCGAGGCGCTGAGTCAGTCCCGCTCGGCCACCCCGGGCCGAGCAGATCGGGCAGCACGTCGAGGGCACGCGCAATCCGCGGGCCGTACCAGGACAGGAGCTTTCCGTCCATCAAGTGAATGCGGCCGTCCCGCACGGCCGGCATCTCCGGATACGCCGAGAAGTCCTTCACGTGAACCTGCCGGAAGTGATAGGGCTCGTCGGGAAGCAGGATGACCTCCGGCCGGGCCCCGGCGACGGCCTCCAGCGTGACCTCCGGATAGCGCTGGGGAAGACCCGGCGAAGATGTTCGCACCCCCGCACAGAGACAGCATGTCGTCGATGTAGGTGTCGCCGTTGATGGTCATGTACGGCCGGCGCCAGATGGGGCAGAAGACGCGCGCCGGCGCGCGCCCTTGTCGGCGGACGCGCACGCGGTCGAGCCGGCGATCGAGGTCCTGCGCGATGCGGCGACCCTCGTCCTCGGCTCCCGTGAGCGCACCGAGCTCGGCGACGAGCCCGATGCCGGCGGCCACCGTCCGCGGATACGTCACGTAGACGGCGATGCCCCAGGCGCGCAGCGTCTCGACGTGCTCGCGGAGCGTTTTCCTCGATATTGGCGATGACGAGGTCGGCCCCGAGCTCGCGGATCAGCTCGAGCTTCGGGTTCTTCTCGCCGCCCACCTTGGTCTTGCCCGCGACGCCGTCGCGCGGCTCGGTACAGAAGATCGTGCAGCCGACCACCGCCTCGCCCACGCCGAGGGCGAAGAGGATCTCCGTGATGCTCGGGATGAGCGAGACGATGCGGCGAGGCGGGGCGGACAGCGAGACGACGACGCCGGAGGCGTCGAGCATGGGCGGGGGCCCCACGGTCAGAGCGTCGCCGCGCGCTCCGAGAGGGTCTCGACCAGCTCGATGATCTCCTTCATCCGCTCGCGAAGCACGGCGTCCGCTCGCCTCGCCGCGTCGCCCTGAGCGCCCTCGACGGCCTCCTCGAGGTCGGTGACCGCCATCCCGAACGCCTTGAGCAACCGGCGCGTCGTGTCTTCCGCCATGG
>ERZ1370068.6698-contig-5666_pt1 | contig 78757 bp, 135 predicted proteins | sample MGYA00561227_ERZ1370068 | MGnify/ENA primary metagenome ERZ1370068 (study PRJEB38410, sample SAMEA6850437) | metagenome | study: Metagenomic assessment of the ecological functions of the soil: analysis of the soil microbiota associated with the... | reverse complement strand
GCTTCGTTCGTTGCGGCATTGCTCGCCTGCGGTGATGTTTCGCTGGCGCTGTTACCATTTTCGTCTCTTGCATCGTGGCGCTGGCACCGACGAAGATTCACTGCTCGTGTTCAGCGGCGTGCAACTCACGGTGGCGTTCTCGCACTCCTCACCAGCGACATCCCGCTCAATCTCGCCAGGTCGGCTTTATCTGCTTCGCCGAGCGGCGTCACCTTATCATCGCCAGCGTCGTCAACCCAGTCAGCTTTATCAAATCTGCTTCATACGCAGCGGAAAAGCGTCGATGACGCGCAATCAGCGGAGGGTGCCATCGCGAAACTACCTGGTATATTAATCATTGCTTGTCACCACGCTCAGTTGTGCCGATATTACCCTTTACGGCCGCGGCGCCTGGGGTTTCAAGCCTCCAGCCATGGTGATCGGCGGAATCAATTGCTCAACCCTGCTCATTGCTGTTGTTGCCGCGCTCTCCAGAATGTTTCATCGGCGCGATTTGAAGCCGGTTGGTCAGTCATGTATAACCTGGCTGCAAACGTGTCTGTATCTGCATCTCTGATCAGAGAGGTTCAGCGGCTTCTCAGACTCGTTTTTCAGGCTGGCGTTTAAGGTGGAGGCGTGGACGCGGATACGTCGGCGTTCGGGCCTGTTTTCCAACGATCCGTCAGGCTGGTGCCGGGCGGGCGGCGGGTATTGGCGTTATTGTCCAGCGTCCGCCGGGTTAGTGCCGGCGGGCCGGCGGTGTTGGCGCTGCTTTGCGTCCGTCAGGTTTGTGCTTGGCTGGCCGCGTGTCGGCGTTGCTCCCCCAATCCGCCAGGTTGGTGCCGGGGGGTCCGGCGGGTGTTGGCGTTGAACTTCGCGGTCTGCCAGGTTGGTGCCGGGCGGCGGCGGGTATTGGCGTTAATTCCAGCGATCGTCAGGTTGGTCCCAGGCGTTACCAGCGGGTATTGGCGTTGTCTTCAACGATCATTAATTTTCCGGTTTCGCTTTGCGAATGACGATGGTGGGCGGTGACTCGCTTCCGTTGTGGCCGCGGGCTCGACCGGCGCCGGCGCTGCCGTGACGATTGAGCTCCTGTGACGTGCCTGACTAAAAAAGCGGCCAGGGCGCTATCCCATGACTACGGCAATAATGGCCTTCATCCCACGATCACCAGGCGGTTATCCCCAGACGTTCCGCCATAGCGGCGGGGCCTGTCCATTTGCTCAGCTGGCGGGGACAGCGTACCCACGTGGCCGCATCAGATATCTGAGACGAAACTCAACGCCGACGTGGTTGATCTACTCTGGGATGGGGCAGATGGGTCTGGCGAAGGAGATCAATCCGTGATGATCTGCAAGAAGGAATGGCCAGTCGACCTAAGTGCGAGCTGGGTGCTCGGTTACTCTACCAACCGCCGGCTATTGACAGAAGTCGTTGCAGCTTCCTATTGTGAAGCCAGCGCGCTTTCGCAGAGGGGGTCTGATTCTTGTGGTCGTGTCGACGCCGCCCCCAGTGAATCGAGCACCGATCATGGCTGTTGTTTCGTTAACCTCAATTTACACAAATGCCGCTGGCACTGGACAAAAGCCCTGCGAAAAGTACAAATCAAATCAGACTAGCCAGTGTGGTAAAGACTGGACAATCGACGCTTGGATTTGGTGTGTCTGCGATCGCGCTAAAACCGTTCTCCCATTGCTACCAGTTTTTGCCGCTCTGTGCGCCCAGCGCTACAGGCGCATCGGCGACGGGCTTGGCGGCTTTGTCATGTCGAAGGTGTCGCGGCTCCACGAGCCGATTCTTTGTTGCCTCGATCATTTCTTCATTTCATGGACGCCTGGACAAATTTAAGCGCGCGGGTTTCGTCTGCACGCTCACCGGCATTTTGCGTTGGCGCTGGCACAATCGCACCTGCTCTTTGAAGACGGCCGCTCTCTTCTGTTGCCCAGATTGACTCTCGCGGGTGGCGCAGCGAGTGTATTGCCTGGCATCTATTCTTCGTGTGAGCCTGCTTCCAGCGCAACACTTTGCTCGGCATCACCCTCAAATGCGCGGGTTTGTTTCGCCGCTAAATTCAGGTAGGACATCACCAAGCCATAGGTTCGACGAACGGTCCCGCGTGTTTCAAACCACTCCTAATGCTTCGGCAATTGGTAATTGCTGTTACTCTCGTGGTCGCAGTTTGCTCCGCTTCCCGCGCCGCCGTTCGCCCGGGCATGCTCATTGGCTATGCCACGGCGCAAACGGCGCCCTGCACTGAACTGCTGCGCGAAGTTGAAACGCTGCGTTCTTCCGCAGCAAAATCAGAACGCCGCCCGCGACTCCCAATACCGGTGTTCAGCAGTCAATCGCGTTGATCGCCCCGGCGATCCAATCATTATCGCTGGTGCCGGTGCCGCGTTGCCGCGGCCCGACCATCCCGCGCAGATCAGCCGGATTCACCGCCACGCCTGGCGGTTCTCCGCACTTTTCTCATCTGATCCACGGACGTTGACGCCCGAGGTGTGCCCATTCGTCGGCACGCCTGCGTTTCAACTGCTGTCCTGGATCAATAGAAAATAAAACTCTTATTACTCTTACTTTTCCAAATCCCATTCCTCGTTAACTCACTCCTGGGGGAGGATGCATCGCATCTTCCGTTAGGCGACGTGACTCGTAGTGGCCGTGGCGCACAATCACTTCGGTGCAGAGGCGCGCCAGAAATGGGAAGCCGCCAGGAAACGGGTCGTGCAGGAAGGTGCATGGGATGACCTGAAGGTGAGCGCCAATAGCGTTACCACCCGGTTTGTTGACATCGCACCGAGATGGTTTCACCGATCAGTCACTTTTGGTGGAACAAGCTGTTCCCATCTCGGGAAAGAACCGATCGCGCGCGCGCATATCGCCGCCGCCGAGGCAATCATCGCGTTCAGGAAACGCGCCGGCAGGAGCTTGATGTCGTTGGCGCGAGACCCGCGCTGCTTACTTTCGACTCGCCAAATGCCTACACGCAGTTAGGAGCTCAATCGCAAGAACTACGAATCAATCTCGCCAGGTAGCGAAGATAAGCCGGGCCAATTACGAGACGGGCAAGCAAACCGTCGCCGACGTTCTCATGTCAAGAAACCGAGGTAACCAAGATCCAGGAAAGCGAGCGCGACCTGGACGCGCGGGCTGGTAGAGGCGCAATCGCAGCTCAACCTGCTGATGAATCGCGATGCGTTCGCGTCGCTGGCTGCGCTCCTCTCTCCTGGATATGCCGATGTTGCCCTACGGAGTTGATGTGTTGCGCGCAATGACCCTGGCCAATCGCCCCGAGGTCCGCGCGGCCAAAGCGAGGATGGAAGCCGAAGAAGCAAAGCTGCAACTCGCGCACCGCGCGTGGATACCGGACCCGAGTGTTGGTGTCCACGGCGATCGTTACAACGACACCGGCCAGACTCTAAGTCAGGTAGGTGTAGGTTTCTCCTTCAGCGTCCCCTGGGGTAACCAGCGAAAGTATTCAGCCGGCGTTAGCGAAGCGAATGCCAACCTTATCGCCGCGCGAGCCGGAGTTAGACCGAAGAGAAAGGGAAGCGATCGCGAAGCTTCGCGCACCGCTCTTCAGGCCGTCGAGACCAGTCATCACCACGTTGAGTTTTGTCGCGAGAGGCTTGTGCCCGCCGCAGAGCAGACATTCCAGGCCACCCAGTTCAAGCTATGAATCGGGCAAAGCAACCTTTGACGACTGGATTGCAGCGCAGCAGCAACCAGCGAGAGATGGAAGCTGAAGCTGCAGCAAGCATCTCGCTCATTACCAGATCGCGCTTGCGGAACTGGAGGCAGCGGTCGGAACCAACCTCCGGGATTTTTCCGTCTCCCAAGACGGACCTGGAGCACAAAATGAAAACCGTCATCACTCTCGTTTTAGCCACATTGGTTGTTCTGGTCGCGGGGCTGCGCAAGGACGCGGGCGCCCTAACAAACCGCGGCGACGTCGATTATACACCTGCACAATGCATCCGTTTGTTCACGCCGATGTGCCTGGGAAGTGTCCGGTGTGCGGCATGACTCTGGTGGCGGTGATGAAGTCGGGGGCCGGGCAGCCTCGCCCTAACTGAAACAAAGGTGGCCGGCAGTCGAGAGTTCGTCGTTCCGGTCGAACGCCAGCGGCAAATCGGGGTCACTTATGCGGTGGTCGAACAGAGACCGCTGGAGCGAACCGTTCACGCTGCCGGAACAGTGGCAGACGATCCGCAACGACGCTGGACTTTTGTCGCGCGTGTCGATGGTTATGTGCAGCAGCTTTCGTGCGCGTCGGTTGGGCAGTCAGTAGAAAAAGATCAGCCGCTTCTGTCGCTTTATAGCCCGGAGTTACTTACCACTCAGCGCGAGCTGGTCATGCGTTGCCTACAGATGCGCGACCAAACGGCGACCGCCGGGACGCGCGAAATACCGAGCCAACTCATCGCCGCCGCTGGAGGCAAGATTGCGGCAGTGGAATGTGACGCCCGAGCAGATATGCGGAACTGACGAAAAGCCGTCCAGCCTAACGAAACAATGACGCTACGGTCGCGCTTTTCGAGGTGTGGTGCAGGAGTTAGCGGCGCAGCAGGGACAAAACGTCAAAGTCGGGGATCGCCTCGTCGATGTCGCCGATCTCTCGAGGGTATGGGTCTGGGCAGACTTCTATGAAAGCTGAGCTTGCCCATTTGGAAGCCGGTCAAAGAGTTGCCGTCGCCAACTAAGTCATTCCCAGGCGAAAGGTTCGAGGGGCGAATCGCACTCGTAAGTCCCTTTATTGAGAAGACGCAGCGAATAGCTCGCGCGCGGATCGATCTGGCCAACCCCGACTTCAAGCTGCGTCCCTGGTCATGTATGCCGAGGTCGCGCTGAGCTATCTCCGCAGGCGACACAGATTGTCTGTCCCGGCCGGCGCGATCCTGCCCACCGGCCGCCACAATATTGCCTTTGTCGACAAGGGTAACGGCAGAGCTGGAACCGCGTGATGTCGAGCTAGCCGGCCCAATTCGGCGACTGGGTACGCAGTCAGGTCCTGGCCTAACGAAAGGTGAACACGTGGTCGCGAGCGCGAACTTTCTCATCGACGCCGAGGCCCGGATCCAAGGCGCGCTTGCTGATTTCGAGCAGCACTGATTTTCCGAAGAAATGATTGAGCACTTAATCGAGTGGAGCGCGCGTAATCGCTTCTTTGTCTTTCTTCTCACCGCCATCGCGATTGGCGCGGGACTCTACGGACTTTACCACACGCCGCTCGACGCCATCCCCGACCTGAGCGATGTGCAGGTGATAGTCTTATACCAACTGGGAGGGGCGCTCACCCGACCTGGTCGAGGACCAGGTCACTTATCCTATCTCCACGCGCTTCATCGCCGCACCCCAGGTCAAAGTCGGTGCGCGGCGAATCGATGTTCGGCAAAGTCATTCGTCTATGTTATCTTTCAGGACGGCACCGATATCTATTGGGCGCGCTCGCGGGTGCTCGAGTATCTTAACTCCGTGCGCGGCCTCGCTGCCCGGAGGGCGTGAATCCGGTGCATCGGTCCGGACGCGACCGGTGTCGGCTGGGTCTTCGAATACGCCTTGGTTGATGACACTGGCAAACACGATCTCGCCCAGTTGCGTTCAGCTACAGGACTGGAACCTGCGTTACGCACTTCGACTCGGTGAAGGGAGTGGCGGAGATCGCGCCTGTCGGCGGCTTCGTCAAGCAATACCAGGTCGATCTCGATCCCGGTCGCGCTCGCGTCTTACAACATTTCGTTAGGCGAAGTGGTCCAGTCGCGTCCGAGCCAGTAACGCCGACGTCGGCGGGAAGACCTTCGAGGTGGCCGGCACTGAGTATTATCGTGCGCGGCCGTGGCTACATCAAGGACGTCGCTGACATCGAGAACATCGCCGCTCAAGGGTCGCTGACGGGACGCCCGGTTTGCGTGAAGAATGTTGGCACCAGGTCCATCTCGGTCCTGACTTTCCGCCGTGGGGTGGCTGAACTCGACGGAAGGGCGAAGTCGTCGGAGGAATCGTCGTCATGCGCTATGGCGAAAATGCGCTCACGGTGATCGATGGCATCAAACAAGAAGCTCGCCGAGATCCGAGCCCTCGCTACCTGCTGGCGTGCGGGTGGTGACGGCCTACGACCGCGAGCGAGCTGATTCAGCGCGCCATTGCCACGCTTGCGTGAAAAGCTCATCGAAGAATGCATCGTGGTCGCGCTTGTCTGCCTGGTCTTTCTCTGGCACGTGCGCTCGGCCCTGGTCGCGATCATTACCCTGCCGATTGCGATTCATTCTCTCCGTTCATCCCGATGTTTTGGCTCGGCCTGACGTGCGAACATTATGTCGCTCGGCGGAATCGCCATCGCCATTGGCGCGATGGTCGATGCCGCCATCATCATGGTCGAAAATGCGCACAAGGCGCTGGAGCATTTCCGCGACGAACATGGGCGCGAAGCCGAACCCGAGTGAGCGCCTGGCAGGCAATCATCCGCGCGGCACAAAGTGTGGGACGCCCGCTCTTCTTCTCGCTTCTCGTCATTACCGTCAGCTTCATTCCCGTCTTCTCGCTGACCAGCGCAGGAGGGTCGGCTTTTCAAGCCACTCGCCTTCACCAAGACCTTCTCGATGTTCTTCGCCTCATGCTCTGGCAGTGACGCTGGCTGCCAGCGCTGATGACGTTACTTATTCGGCGGCCGAATCACACCTGAGATCAACAATCCAGTTAATCGCTGGCTTATCTCGGCTGTACTGAACCGGTCGTTGCATTTCGTGCTGCGCTTTCGCTGGCTCACGCTCAGTGCGGCGCATGCTCACTTCCTGGTGGCAACGCTACTAGCCGTTGCAGCCGGCTCGGCAAGGAATTCATGCCGCCACTCAACGAAGGCACATTGCTCTATCATGCCGACCGCTGTTCCCGGCATGTCGATCGACGGAGGCGACCAAGATTCTGCAGATCCAGGATCGCATGCTGACGCAAGTTTCCGGAAGTTGAGCCACGTGTCTTTGGCAAAGCCGGCCAGGCTGAGACACGGCGACCGATCCCGCGCCACTTTCGATGTTTGAGACTGATCATCTCGCTCAAGCCAGCCTAACGAATGGCGGCCCGGCATGACCTGGGACAAGCTCATCGCGGAGATGAATGCAAAGCGGTCAAGACGCCGGGCATGAGCCAACATTTTCTGGATGCCGATCCAGACCCGCACCGAGATGCTCACCACCGGGATGTCGCAGCATCCTCGGAATCAAGGTGCTTGGTCCTGATCCTCGGCGAAATCCAGCGCGATCGCCGAGCAGATCGAGCGCGCGCTCACGTCCTTTCCCGACACGCGCTCGGTCTTCGCGGAGCGAACGAGCGGGGGTTACTTCCTCGACTTTGACGTCAACCGCGAAGCCGCGGCGCGTTACGGCTTGACGGTTCAGGAAGTCAACGACGTGATTGAGACCGCAATCGGTGGGAAGACCAATTACGACCACCGTTGAAGAGCGCGAGCGTTACCCGGTAACCGCTCGGTATGCGCGCGATTTTCGTCAGGATCTCGACTCGCTCAAGCGAGTGCTTGTTTCCACTCCCGAGTGGCGCGCAGGTGCCGATCGAGTTGCTCGCCAAGGTTCATTATCAGACGGGGCCGCCCGATATCCGAAGTGAGAACGGACAACCGGTGGGATTTGTCTACGTCGATCCGACGACGAGTGATATTAACGGCTATGTGCGTGCCGCCTCTGAGCGGATCGCACAACAGGTTAAGTTCCCGACTGGCTACAGCATGCAGTGGGGCGGCCAGTTTCAATACCTCCAGCAAGCGGAAGCGCGCCTGAAATTCGTTGTCCCGCTCACTCTCGCTCTGATTTTCGTGCTCCTGTATCTGAATACCCGTTCGGTGACAAAGACGTTGATTGTTCTGTTGGCGGTGCCGTTCTCATTAGTGGGGGCATTCTGGCTCCTTTACTTGCTCGGCTACAACATGAGCGTGGCCGTCTGGGTCGGACTGATTGCATTAGCCGGCCTCGGATGCAGAAACAGGCGTCGTGATGCTCATGTATTTGGATCACGCGTGGGACAAATTCCGTCTTGCAGGACGCCTAAGGACGGAAAGGGATGTGGAAATGGCAATTCATGAGGGAGCCGTGCAGCGGATTCGCCCGAAGATCATGACCGTGTGCGCAATCCTCTTCGGTCTTCTTCCGATCATGTGGTCGCCAATTACTCAAACCGGAACAGATGTGATGAAACGAATCGCCGCGCCCATGATTGGCGGCGTAATCACTTCGGCGATTTTGGAGCTGTTAGTTTATCCAGTGATCTACATTTTCTGGCGCGGCCGCGGGCTGAAGGGCGGGAGCAGTGCGGTCGCATCTTAGCTGCGCCGGGTGAGCTGGCGCGGACCTGCGCCGCTAACGAATCGATTCGTGGTGCGCAACGCGAGCTGGTCGAGTCAACAACGGTCACGGTCACAATCACCCGCAACGAAGACGGACACCTGCTTACCTTGCCTAACGCGCAAAGAATGTTCCAGCATGATCTCTAGCGGTCGGTTTATGACGCGCTGAAATCACGCGGCAGATCTTCGACGCTGATAGAGCGCCGCGACAACTGTCACTTGCTAAGTGCTTAGTCTTCTTCGTATTGCTCGTCGCTGACCTTCTCCATCCACTCCACCGCTTTGCCGTCGGAGCGCCTCCTGGATGGCGATGTGAGTCATGGCGGTAGTGGGTGCGGCGCCGTGCCAGTGTTTTTCGTTAGGCGCAAACCAGACCACGTCGCCGGGACGGATTTCCTCGACCGGTCCACCTTCCCGCTGGGCCCGGCCGCAGCCGGCGATGACAATGAGCGTTTGGCCTAATGGGTGAGTGTGCCAGGCCGTGCGCGCCCGGCTCGAAGGTGACACTCGCGCCACGAACTGCGCGCCGGCGCGGGTGCTTCAAACAACGGATCGATCCGGACCGTGCCGGTAAACCAATCAGCCGGTCCTTTGCTGGAGGGTTGGGTGCCGCCTCTCCTGATTTCCATGTGTTTAACTCCTTCCCTCTTCCTAACGGCCAGCCATTTTCTCGAGCTCTTCCGGGTAACGATCGCCTTGTACGTTGATCCTGGAGGCGGCGTCGTCGATCTCGCGCAGATCCTCGGGAGTTAGGTCGAGCGCAACGGCGCCGAGGTTTTCTTCAAACGATGCAGCTTGGTTGTTCCCGGGATAGGCACGATCCAGGGCTTCTGGGCCAGCAACCAGGCGAGTGCGATTTGGGCCGGGGTGGCCTTCTTTCGTTTGGCAATTCTTCCGAGAAGCTCGACTAACGACTGATTGGCTTTCAGCGCTTCGGGAGTAAAACGAGGAAGCCGGTTGCGAAAATCGGAGCTATCGAAGGTCGTGTTTTGGTCGATGTGGCCGGTGAGAAAACCTCTGCCTAACGGGCTATAGGAACAAACCCAATCCCTAACTCTTCCAAGGCCGGGATGACTTCCTTCTCCGGCGTTCTCGTCCAGAGCGAGTACTCACTCTGGAGGGCGGTGATTGGCTGGACCGCATGCGCGCGACGAATGGTGGACACGCCCGCTTCCGAAAGTCCGAAGTGCTTTACCTTGCCGGCTTGGATCAGCTCCTTGACCGCGCCGGCGACCTCCTCGATTGGCACCTCCGGATCAACCCGATGTTGATAGAACAAATCGATCCGATCGGTCCGGAGTCGCTTTGAGTGAAGCTTCGGCGACCTCTTTGATGTGTTCGGGCCGGCTATCTACTCCGGCCCAACCCGGCCCGTCAGACTTAAGTTTGAATCCGAACTTGGTTGCGATCACGACCTGGTCACGAAACGGAGCCAGACCTTCGCCGACCAGTTCTTCATTGGTGAATGGGCCATACACTTCGGCGGTATCAAAGAAAGTGACGCCGCGTTCCACCGCTGCGCGCAGCAGAGTGATCATCTCCTGCTTGTCCTTTGGTGGACCATAGGAAAAGCTCATTCCCATACAGCCAAGTCCAATCGCCGAAACTTCCAGGTTACTGCGTCCAAGTCTGCGCTTTTGCATTTATCAAACTCCTTTCGCTGAGCTAAACTGTGGGCCCAAGTTAGTTCGCGTCCGTGCGGTCGTCGCGTCTGGATCTTTCATTTGTTGGGGGTTTCTTTGTTGGCCCTGGAAGTCGTCTCACAATCACTCCATGGACGTGGAGACTTGTCCTCACCTGGCGCTGCGCGTGCCTCTTTGGAAAGCCCGGCCCGCCTGCTCGCGAATCTTCGGAGTTGCTTCGCATTTGAAAGCCCGGCCTCGCCCTTCGGGCTGCGTTACGGGTTACGGGAAAGCCCGGCCTCGCTCCGCGTTTGCGGAGCTGCGTTACGGCCCTCAGGAGAGGATTAGGATGAGGGCCATAAGTGGATCTGCCTCCGCGGGCGATAATCGGCAAATGGCCAATCGAAAATCGAAATTCGAAAATCGCTGTAGCCCTGCTCGGGAGAATATCCTTGCCAAGCCGGATAGCGTCCGCGCAGAATCCAGGTCCTTTCGATGCAACCACCTCCCTGCCCGTGCAACTGGAACTGAAAAACGCCATCGCAGCATGTTCTGCTCATTAGTCTCACTTGCCTTGCAAGTTTCACTGCTGCCGGGAATGCTCTGGCTGACATCGTCGTAATCAACGGGGATGATGCCGGGCCCGGTTCGCTGCGCCAGGCCATTCTCGATGCCGCCCCGGATTCGACGATCAGCTTTGGTTTTCCCGTTGTGATCACGCTCACGACCGGCGAACTTTTGATTGATAAGAATCTCACTATCTCCGGACTCGGTTCAGCGTTGGTGACCGTAAATCGTGATCCGAACGCGAGCCAGGGCTTTAGACTTCTGGAAGTAGCCTCCGGCGCAACTGTTGCCGTGACCGGGGTTACCTTGGCGGATGGAGCTTTGTCAGGTATTGCGGGTGGCAGCGATTCTTAACAGCGGCGTCCTGAGTTTGAGTGAAGTGCAAGTCATCGATAGTCACGTTGGCCCGGCGGATCTTTTGAACTCTCCGGTTGACGGCGGTGGCTGTGTGAACGCTGCTGGAGCAACCATGATTTTGACAAACTGTTCTGCTGACGGGAAACAGCGGCAATGGCTTTGGTGGCGGTATCGTTAATCATGGCGACCTGACCGTGCAGAGCAGTACGATCTCGGGCAATACGGCTGCCTATGGCGGCGGTATCTCCTCGGATAGCTCAGCGACGATTACCCAACTCCACAGTCACCGGTAACGTTACGGTCCCGACCGGGCCTCACGGTCTTCAGGGTGGTTATGGAGGTGGTTTGAGTTTGTCTGGCTCCGTCACGCTGCTGTCCGACACCATATCTGGCAATCAATGCATTTGGGACGGAGGAGGTATTTTGGCCGGTGACACGGTCGTTATCACAAATTGCATCCTTGCCGGCAATGGTAGCGAGGCTCACGCGGACACCGCCGATCTTGAGGTGCTCGTCGAGTCCGGGGGTTATAACCTCGTCGGAGTGGCCCCTGACGGCGCTGGCTTAGGCGAAAACGATCTTTCTGGCACGGCCGACGCCCCGCTTGATCCCAAGCTGGGCCCTTTGCAGGATAATGGCGGCTTAACCTTCACGATGGCATTGCTTCCCGGTAGCCCCGCCTTGGACCAGGGCATAAGCGCCGGTCTGGGGACGGATCAGACCGGAGCGCCGCGAACAGTCGACCTATCCAACATCATGGACGCTTCCGGGGGAGATGGCACCGACATTGGAGCGGTCGAAGAGCCGCTAACGATCAGGACATTTGCAAACATCTCCACTCGCCTAAGTGTGCAAACCGGCGACGATGTTCCTATCGCCGGATTCATTATTACCGGGACAGAGGCCAAGACTGTCATCGTTAAGGCATTGGCCCATCGCCTACCGGTGATGGGCGCATTGGCCGATCCCATTCTGGAGTTAGCATGGTCCTGACGGCACGACCATCACGACTAACGACGATTGGCAGGATAGCCCGGATAAACAGGCGATCATTGATAAGCACCATCCCGCCATCGGATGACAAGGAGTCTGCCATTATTATGTCGCTCCTGCCGGCAAACTATACGGCGGTGCTGCGCGGGGTGAATGATACGACCGGAGTTGGCTTGGTCGAAGTCTACGATCTCGATGATACGGTCGATTCGAAGCTGGCTAATATCTCAACGCGCGGCCTGGTCTTGACTGACGACGATGTTCTGATTGGCGGTATCATTATTCTCGGCGTTAATCCAACGACGACGTTGGTGCGAGCGATTGGGCCATCCTTGCCCGTAGTCGGGGCGCTGCAAGATCCGATGCTCGAGTTATACAACAACGATGGGATGATCATCGCCTCGAACGATAACTGGCAAAGCGATCAGGAGGCTGAGATCGAGGCCACGACCCTGGCGCCGACAAACCCTGCCGAGTCGGCCAGTCTCAATACGCTTGAACCCGGCGCTTACACGGCGGTGGTGCGGGAGTGAGTGCCACTACCGGCGTGGCTATGGTTCGAGGCTTATCAGTTGGACAACTAGACATCGCATAAATGGAATGTGGGAGCGGCCTTGAGTCACGATCGTCGGGCGCTAAGGCCCCACCCTCGCCCTCACGACTCATTGCGGCAGGCTAGCAGCCTGCTCAGCCAAATCAGCCAAGGTGGCTAACTTCCAGCCCTAGTTGCTGCGCTCGGCGGTCGCAGGCTGCCGCTAGAAAGACGTGCCGAACATTTGTGAGAGGTTCTAGGAGAAACCTCCAACGGCGACGGGACCATCGACGAGACAAATCAGCGTCTTTGTCGCTCGCTCTTTATCTGGCTGAGGAGTTGAGCTTCTTTCTGTTGCAGATCGTTGAAGAAATCGCGCCTGGCTTGCAATGCCTCGGCGTAAAAATCGAATTGTGCTCGCAAGTGCCGTCCATCCTCTTGGTAGAAGAAGGAAGAGTCCTGGCCAAGGTTCGGAGCGATCAATTCATCACTCAGCTTTTGGTAGTGAGCCATGCGACTCAAGCCCCAGCGCACGACTGACTCAAACTCACGAAGGGTGCTTAAGGTTTTAACCTCGAGTAACGAAATCCCACCGGCCTGAAGAAGGGTGGCGATGTCTCCGGGGTTATAATCGGTCGTAAAGGTAAAGCGACCCAGCTTTGGCCGTTCGCCGTTTTCGAGCGCGCGTTGAAACTCGCGCACTTCCTGTTCCGATTGTGCGGTTTGCTCCCTGGCGTTGTTAATCCCGATTTCCAACTCCTGCTCGAGCGAAGCGAGGATTTGATCGCGCTGCCTGGCTTGCTCCTGGTGCTGCTGGAAACTGTTCAGCCAAAGGCCGCATAAACACCGATGAAGACGAGCAACAGCTCCGCGACCCAGCGGCGAATCTTTAGGTAGAGCTTTTTCACTGAAGTATGCCGGGAGAATAACCAACCGCCCGGCACCGGTAAAAGGCGCGCATTGGGGATTGGCGCTCTGTAATCCGGTGGGAGATCAGAAACGTCCAACGTCCAACGTCACGCTCAACGTTCAACGTTAAATGAAAAGACAGGGCGACTCTTCGAGCTAAGCGGACTGGGACCTCGCGCTCCCCCTTTTGCTCCATTACTCCACTCCGGTAGACGCCGCGCCCGTTTCTACCGGGGGCACATTGGTCTTTAAGTCCTATGTCCAACAGCGCAACGATCTTCCGATATTTTTCGGCGCGATGAATACTCCTGCCGAACCCAGCCAGCCGCCGTCGGGTGTGAGATCGAAGATTCTACCCGGTCCGCCTTTCCTGCGTCACTATGTTGACTATCGACTTATCGCCTGGCGACCGGAGGGGGTCCTGGATGATGGCATGCTTGACCAGATCGCCGAATGGTTGGTCGAAATCGAGCTGGAATCGCCTCATTTCAAACGTTTCGTTGATTTCAGTCGATTGACAGAGATTGCGGTTCGAACCAATCACCTGTTTGAATTTGCGCGCAAAAGAGCGGAGGACTTCCGCGGTAACGAACCAGTGCGCGCGTCGTTGTTTTGTGACGAATGGATCGGCTTCGGCATCGCGCGTTTCTATGAAACGCTGATGGAGGACACGCTCATTCGGGCCAGGGCCTTTCGCGATCGGGCGAAGGCGGCGGAATGGCTGGAGGTTCCAGCCACGGTCCTGACCTTGGAGGACGAGCCGGAGCCTTAAGGTTGTTAATCTGGAAGTCCGCGTTCCTTCTCGAACACGAGAAAGCGTTGGGCTATTATCGATGATCGAAAGTAACCCTCCTGCCAGATCACGCGGGCGGCCGATCCGACCTTGCCGTTGTGCACGCGGGGAACGGTTTCAGCTGAGTCGAAGAAATGGAGAGGCGTAGCGACGCGGTCTGTCAATCAGATCCTGAAGTAGGTGGATCGAGCAGTCCCTTGCTCGATTGCGACCGAAGGGAGCACTAAATCGCCCGACGGAGCGGCCGATCCACCATGCGTTTGTGCACGCAGGGAACGTGTTTTGCTGAGTCGAAGAAATGGAGAGGCGTAGCGACGCTCCCGTCAATCAGATCCTGAACTAGGGTGGATCGAGCAGTCCCTTGCTCGATTGCGACCGAAGGGAGCTTCTAAATCGCCCGACGGAGCGGCCGATCCACCAAGGTTTGTGCACGCAGGGAACGTGTTTCGCGTCCGAAGAAATGGAGAGGTCTAGCGACGCTCCCGTCAATTCAGATCCTGAAGTAGGTGGATCGAGCAGTCCCTTGCTCGATTGCGACCGAAGGGAGCACTAAATCGCCCGCGGAGCGCGTCCGATCCACCTTGTCCCATGGCGCGCGGAGTGCGCTTGGTCACCGACCCACTGATATCACGGTCTCACTGTCAGGCTCGTGGTCGTAGTGTGAGTCAGGCTACCGCTAACTCCAGTGATCGTAAGGGTAAAGGTGCCAGTCGGCGTGCTCGTGGCCGTTTTTACCTTGAGACTTGAAGTCGTGGTTGCCGGGTTGGGAGTGAAGCGAGCCTGGGCGCCCGCGGGCAGACCGGAAATACTCAGGTTAACCGAGCTGTTGAAACCGTTGGCGGGCGTAATCGTGACCGTATAATTGGCGACCTTACCGCGTCGGACGCTCACTGAGGATGGACTCGCTGAAAGGCTGAAATCAGGCGCTGGCGCATTGATGTTAAGAGTCACAGTGGTGCTATGCATCACCGTGCCTTCAGTTCCAGTTATTGTAAGTGTGTAAGTGCCAGTTGCAGGCCGTGCCCGTGTTCACATTCAGGGTCGAGCTGCCGCCAGCCGTGATCGCGCTCGGGTTCAACGAAACGGTCGATCCGGCCGGTGCGCCCGAGACGGAAAGATTCACCGTGTCGCAATCTCCGCAGTTACCGCGGTGGAAATCGTGCTGGAGTCGCTCCGCCCTGGATAATGGTCAGGCTCGAGGGCGATGCGCTAATGCTGAAGTCGTTGACGACGGCAGAAGGTTGGCGGTCGCAGTTTGCGGCGCGGTCATGGTGATGGTGGTGTTGGCCGAGTTAGGATCAGCCACGTTGCCGCTCCAGCTACTAAAGGTGTAACCACTGTTGGGCGACGCGCTCAGGGGCACGACCGTGCTCGCATTGTAATAATTCCCCGAGGCAGGTGAGACCGTCCCGCCCGCACTGGGATTAGCGCGCAGTCGTGAGCTGGTGCACGAGTATCAAAGGAAGCCGTGTATGTCGTGGCCGCCGAGGGTGCAGTCACACTGAGGAAATCCGCCGCCCGTCGGACCAGTTGTTAAAGACAAACTGCGTTCCTGGTGATCCCGTCTGCGGCGAAGTCGTCGCGATGGTATGCGCTGAGCCGATATTCCAGGGTAAAGATCTGGGCGCTCGTGTAAGTGACGCTGTCGACAGTGAAGGAAAGCCCGCCAGGGTTGGTGTCCCACGGTCACTTGGACGGTGTTGACCGCGAAGTTAGCGGTCACGCTCTGGGGTCCGGTCATAGTGATGGTGGTGTTGGCAGAATTGGGATCGGCTACGCTGCCGGTCCAATTGCTGAAGGCAAAACCAGAGTTAGGTGACGCACTTAGCGGCACCACCGTGTTCGCGTTATAAAAATTGCCTGAAGGCGGCGAGACCGTTCCGCCGTTGCTGGGATTAGCAGCGGTCGTTAACTGATACTGAGTATCAAAATTGGCCGTGTAAGTCGTGGCCGTTGCCGGAGCCGTGACGCCATGAGAAATCGCGCCGCCATCCGACCAGTTGTTAAAGACCGACTGGGTGCCAGGAGCGCCCGGCTGGGGCGAAGTCGTCGCAATGGTATGGGCCGATCCGACGTTCCAGGTAAAGATCTGGGTGCTGGTGTAATCGATTCCATCGACCGTAAAGGACAGCCCGGTGGGATTCGTGCTCACAGTTACCTGGACGGGGTGTTGGTGAAGTTGGCCGTGACGCTTTGCGGTGCGGTCATGGTGACGGTGGTGTTGGCCGAGTTAGGGATCAGCCACGTTTCCGGTCCAATTGCTAAAGCTGTAACCGCTGTTAGGCGACGCGCTTAGCGGCACCACCGTGTTCGCATTGTAATAACTACCCGAAGAGGGTGAGACGGTTCCGCCCTCGGTCGGATTGGTCGCGGTCGTAAGTTGATACTGGGTATCGAAATTGGCCGTGTAGGTTGTTGCCGTCGAAGGCGCAGTCACACTGTGGGAAATCGCGCCGCCATCCGACCAGTTGTTAAAGGCAAACTGTGTTCCTGGTGAGCCCGCCTGAGGTGTAGTCGTCGAGACCGAGTGTGAAGAACCGACATTCCAGGTAAAGACCTGAGCGCTCGTGTAATTGACGCTGTCAACCGTGAAGGAAAGCCCGGCAGGATTGGTGCCCACGGTCACCTGGACCGTAGCCGGACCAAAGTTCGCGGTCACGCTCTCGGGCGCGTTCATGGTAATGGTGGTGTTGGCCGAATTTGGCGCAGCGACGCTATCGGGGCTCGAAGTCCAGTTATTGAACTGGAAGCGGCTGTTAGCGCTGGCGCTGATCGGGACGACCGAGCCGGCATTGTAGTAGTTACCCGAGGGCGGCGTGACCGAGCCGTCTGCCGGAGGTGAAGAAGCCGTGGTTAACTGATACTGTGTATCAAAAGAAGCCGTGTAAGTGGTCGCGGTTGATGGAGCAGTGACGCTGTGAGAAATGGCGCCGCCGTCGGACCAGTTATTGAAGACAAACTGCGTCCCGGGAGAACCTGACTGCGGTGAGGTTGTGGAAACGGTATGAGCAGACCCAACATTCCAGGTAAAGACCTGCGTGCTCGTGTAATTGGTCCCGTCGACGGTGAACGAGCGTCCGACAGGACTGGTTCCAACCGTGATCTGGACGGTCGGCGCAGCGAATTTAAAACTGGCAATCCGCGTGCGCCAGTTAAAGGAGCCGGTTGTCGCGTAGTATCCTGGTGTGTGCCAGAAGGTGGAGTCATCAACTGGGTCGACAGTCAGAGAGCTATAATCGCCCCAGCGATTACTCGAGCCGGTCTGACTGCCGGTGCCGGAAATAATAGTGGCTTCACCTTGGGGAGGGTGTTGAGCGGATCAGTCGCCAGGGCGACCGGTGTATCTGATTTGAGGATTAATCGTAGCGCTGGAAGCGCTGTAACCGAGGCGATATTTCCGGCGCCATCCATCGCGATGCTTCCCAGCCAGCGCCAGGTCGTATCAGGTTGATAAGTGCTCTGCTGGAATACCGTCACCGGTCCGGCAGTGACATTTCGTAACTCAACCCAGCGGATGCCCGCGACTGCGGTGGAGCTGACGGTGTAATTCAGGACGACGGATTCGTGATCGCCAAAATTTCGATAAGCCGCGCGATGCATGAGACGATCGCCGAGCGCGTCCAGTTTGCCTGAAGATCCGGAGCCTAGCTCTGGGACACAGTTGCGGTTGCCTGAACAAAGTTTAGTAAAGCCTGCCGCTGCCGGGGAAGCAAAGAGGGTAAAGGTAGAGTTAGCGGGAATGGCAAAGTCGGCATGGAAATGATAAATCCGGTAGGTGCCGGTTGCTCGGCCAGAGAAAGAATGAGTTCGGCGCGCCACTGGCTGGCAAGGTGGAACCGTCCAGGTCTCCCGGGAGCATGGGTGGGAACGAGGAGCCAAGGATAGGCATGGCAATGACTGTTGCCGGCAGGCCGGCGAGCATCTTCGTCCGATCCATCGCGAAGGCCTGCGGGCCGAGGAAAAGTGTGCCCGAAGAGTTAAAGACGTTCATGCTCATGTAATAGGCATCCGGCCAGACGGCGAGCTTGGGGTAATCGAAGAAATTCGAGCCGAGATGAAAAGCCGTAACGATTCCAGGTGCCGGTGGCGTCGCTCGTGGTGGAGACGGCGACGCATTCATCCGTTGGGACACTCGTGCCGGCGAACTGAGTTATGACCCAGCGATTGGCGAGTTGATCGTAGAGGACTACCGGGTCGCCGTTACCGGCGGTTTGGCAAACGCCGCCGAAGCCTGTCCAGATTGAAGTGATGCTGTTAGGTCCAAGGACGGAAGCCCCGGTGGTCTTATCAAAGACCTGGTAACCTTCGTTGACCATCTGCACATATTGAGTCGCGCCGACTTCGCCATTGGTGTCGGGCGGCGCGCAGCTGCACGCCACTCCTGGGAACGGGATGCCATTGAAATTGAGGATGGGGCTCGGGATCGACGGCGCAAGTTCCGCAAGCAACGCCGATTTCTGCACCACCGGATCTGGACGATCCACATGCTCGGTGACGATAAGCGGGTTCTCGGCCGCTTCATGTTCCTGGACTCTTTGCGTCGGCCAGGGCTCGACATCGCGCAAACGCCGGCGAGACATCGTTGTGATAGGAAGGGATGACCACAGGCTTGTTCTGGCTGCTCTGTGCCTGCACGAGGTGGATTGGTTGGATGGCGAATGCCGCAAAGCGCGACGAAGTGCGGCATTGGAGAGAGAAGAGGCCGCGAGCAAGCGGCGATTAACGCAACGTTTGTTTTTCATGAGAAGCAGTTCGGTCGCCTTTTCCTGGGGCTGACCATTGATTTTGGCGCGCAGATGAAACGGCAAATAATGCCACGTGTCACGCTTAATCTTTTGATGTTCTGGCGGTTGATCGAATGAAGAGAGAAAAAAGAGTGACATTCGTCAATACCACCGTCCCGGCTGTAGGACGCCGGGGCACTTTGAAGGCCTGGTCTTGCCCGTTATTCAATCACCGGGCGAGACGCCCGGTGACCAACCGGCTCGCCGCCGGGACGGAGATCCGTCCGATTGGCGGACAAAGATGCACCGATGCCACGAAGGCCGAATTGCCCTCTGACGAGCCAATGGCTCGATTATCGGTAAGGGGGGATACTCACGAAGTCGCCGGCGAGTGGCTCCATGGGCGTTGAATCCCCTCTCATCTGGCGCCGGGAAATCTCTTTGCCGTAGCAAGACCCGACACAGGGCGACTCGCGGTCGTCAGGAAGTATGTGTTTAGCGCCAGCGCCCTAATCAGCTCAGCCTGGGCAACGCTCCGGGCCTGCCAAAAGGTCACGCAGGCGCTGAAGGCGCGTCTCATCGCCGGCGAGGCCGCCAGCCGACGAATCGCGCCTTCAGCGCTCATGATCTCAGAGGTCATATACCGCGGGGCGGTGCCCCAGGCTAGAATGAATCGCGTCCTCGACGCTAACCACGCGCCAGCGAGGGATGAGGCGAGCGGGGTCTCTAAGAGAGGCTCCGGTTTCGGCTCCAAGGGAAGGGCGCTTGGGAAGCGCCCCGGCGGTTGTCCGTAACGCAGCCCGAAGGGCGAGGCCGGGCTTGGCCGTAACGGAGCAAGCAACGGCCGCTGCCGTGGCTATCAAAGCCCGGTCGCTCAAGGAGCGCTACGGCCCGCCGCTCCTGAAATGTTCCCGGGCCCTTGAGGAAGTGGGACGCTAACCTACTTCCTGGCCGCGGGACCGGACGAAGTCTTGGTCTGCGGCTATCACTCGAATGATCGCCATCATCCCGCCATCCTCGTGGTCGAGGATGTGGCAATGGTAGACAAAGTCGCCCACATCCGGCCCGCGGAAATCCATCCGCAAACGTCACACTTGGATAAGGGCCGGTCCCGGTCCAGTAGTGGAACGTTCACCGTGTCGAGGATCTGTTGTTCATTTCGGCGACCGGCCACGCCATTTCGCTCCGTCAACAGGAAATGGATCTGGTGAATGTGGAATTCGTGACGTCTCGAGCGAACGATTTTCGATCATCCAATCTTCGGTTGTTCCCTGGGTAGTGACAATCGCTGGTGGCGTCATCCATGTCGTAAGGCTTCGGCGTTTGACCAGCGACCGTGATATAGAAATAAGTGTCGTCCTCCGAGAAGTAGAGCTTGCGGGCCGTTGACGGTTTGGCCTCTGCCAGACCGCGCGAACCGCTTCAGCGGCGTCGGACCCGAGACTCGCGGGCACCATGGTGTAATCCTTCGCCGGCCGCGCCCGCTTCCGAAGTCACTATGTTGAAGATCGGCCGTGAAGGATCGAGGATCTCCGCCTGGCCCGGTGAAAACGTGTTTGGTAAACAGCTGGGCCAGTTTGACGTCCGAGGAGGGTCCGGTGACGATGATTTCCGCGCGGCCAGCAGGCGGGATGAACAAGTCAGTTTGAGTAATGGCTTTTCCCTGCGCCCGGAGCCATCCTGTGATCCGATGTGGCACGCCATCCAGAGCAACAATTTCTTCATTGGTTGTTGCACGCCATCGTAAAGCAGTTGGAGATCGAGAAGTGCTAACCGCGGCCGAGTTCACGATCCGCCAGAATTGTTTTTCTCCCGGCTTCATCGCAAACTCGAGCTGGAATAAAGCGCCGGATCCGCCCAGTGGGATGTAATTCAACGGATAAGATCAAGGTCGCTTCGCATCATTCATCGGTAGGGTCGGCCGACGTTTATGCAATTCTGATGGCTGTTCTTTAGCGGTTGTAATGGCGGCGGGTTCACCGGCTTGCTGGTCGCGGATCACAATGACTCGCTGAGGCAACCCGGCGACCTCAGGATTCACGTTCTCGTATACCCTTCGACAATTAGCGCACCACGTCGCGCCACCCTGGACGGCGGCGGTGGCGATTCCGTGGATGTGCGGATGATACCAATAAAGTCCTGGTGGCTCGTTCTTCGGGAAATGGATTTCGTAACGGAAGGTCTGGCCCGAGTTAATGATCGTGCGGATGACTTCATCCTGGTGACAAGTCGGCGGCGTATTCGGTCCCGTGATAGTGCATGGTTCACTGAGGCATCGGGTCATCGTTCATGTCTCCGCATCCGCCTCGCCCGCCTTCGACATGTCCATTCCGGGCATCGAAGGCATATCTCCGATTCCCTCCGGAACAAGGTTGGTCAGGTTGATAATCAAAGTGTCGCCCGGATTAACATGGAGGGCTGGGCGACTGCGCGCCGTCGGAGTTCGTAAAGCAGTAGAGAGGATGTTGCCGAAACCGTCCTCTCGGGCCTGATAGGTGAAGTTGACCTCGAGAACCCCGTTGGTGCTATAGAGGTTCTCCGGCTCGGTAACGAAGCTTCCTGCGGAAAACGTTCGCAGAATGTCCTGGGTCAGACCGACTTGAGTCAGAGCCAGAACGGCTAGCCCGCTGAGGATTGTGGTTCGCATGGTTGTGGTCTTAAGCATTTTCCCCCGCCTTTCATCCTTATTGTCAAGCCGACCTGCCACGGCCGCGTTTTTCAGCGACCGTGGCAGGATAGCCACTAAGCGATTTTATGGCGACTCTGAATCGCCGATTTTACGAACTACTGAACGGTGACTGGCTTCGGTTTCGCGGCAATCCCGTTGGCTACGACTTCAATCGTGCTCGGGCCGGTTTCGGCACCGGCCGGAACGTCGAACATGGTCGAGACCTCGCGCCTGCCCGGTCGCGATCGCCATCGTGCTATGGTCATGAGTCTTGCCATAGAAGACGTGGTGGGTCGCGGTGTTGGTGATGCCGGACGAGCGGATAGTTGGTCATGTTCGTGGCGTCGTCGCCGTAGTCAGTGCCGACGGTCAGACCATTGAACTGACGTCCAGTGATCGTGGACCGTGCGTGCCGCGAGTCAGACGTGGCTGGACACCGTGCGGATCTGTGGCCGCCAGGCTTTGACTGCGCTCTGCCGTTGGAAGTGGCAAACTTCAACATCCTTGGTCCGACCATCGGCAACCACATACATCACCTCGCCAGTAGGCAGGACTAACAAACGTGTTTGCCAGGACTGCAGAGCTGCCAGAGCTTTGAGTCGGCGGGAGCTTGAGTAAAGGCGGTCGCCGTCGAATGTGAAGAAGGTAATCACAGCCCTGAAACACACCTGGGCTTGCCGGTAACAAGAATGTTTCCATCCGGCAAGACGGCCGCTGGGCCGTCCGCAGAGTCATTGTTATTCGGGGAAGTCTGGACCTGCTGCCCAGACTGTTGGTCGCAAAGGTCCAGATCGCCGGTGTGCGGTGTTCCGCCAAAGGCAACCAGCGTTCCGTTAGGCCGTTGGAGTTGCGGCCCAATCTCGAGACTGCCTGCATCCGGCAAGTGTGACCGGGGTATTTCCGGCGCTCGTCCAAGTCTGGGTCGTAGGGTCATAAAGCTCGGAATTCGGAATGTCTTGGCGTATCTACCACCATGATTCTGCCGTCAGGCAAGCAAGCCAAAGCCTTCTTCCGAGAAAGTGTCGGCCTTTACCCGTGCCAAGAGGCTGCAGTCCAGGTCAGGCTACTGGCGTTAAACAAGACGTTGCGCTTGAGTCGAGATGCCTCCCTGACCCATCATAAAGACTCCATCGGCTTGAACTATCCCCGGTGAGTCGCCAATGTTGGCCCAGCCAGCAGGCGGGTTTACAGGCGTCCAGACATTAGTCGCCGGATCGTAAATCGCGCCGAGGTTAGTCCAGACCGCCTGACGGTTATTGTATTCGCCGCCCTCGACGATCACCCGACCGTCAGGAAGAACGGCGGAGGCAAAGTAGAGAGGCTTAAAGTTACTCTGCATTCCAGCCATCTGTGTCCAGGTGCCATTGAGATAGCTTCCGTTGATGTCAGGCGTAAGTGTCCACCAAAGATTGCTGCTGTATGCTGGTGCACAAACACCCGGCCGTCGGTGAGCAGAAGGGCGGTGTCGGTGTTAAACGTGGGTTGATTGGTCATTTTCGCCCAGGTAATGACCTCGGCCTGCGTTTGGTCGGGAGGTCGGCGTTTTGCGCGACCGCAGATTGCGCCATGGTGAAGACTCCCAGCGCCATGGTCGCGCCGAGCAGAGACAAAGATCGACGCCAAGGCGCCGTCTGATTTTCGGTGAAGATGGGTATCATGCGATCCAGCGTGACGGGTTGAACAGCGATTTGACAAGCCGAATCTTACGGAAACGTAAGCTCGTGGATCGGTGGTCTTCGCCCTGCAGGGGTATGCCGAGCTAAATCGTGCCCCAAGTGGCGGTTGCTTTACTGCTTTCTCCGCTCAACTTGGCAAGGCATAACGACTCGGCGTTTGAAAATGGCGACCAACGACCGCAAAGCAGATCGCCCATCCGAGTTTCGCCGAAGCGTTCCGCTTCTGGGTCAAGCTCGGGCTGATCTAGTTTCGGCGGGCCGACCGGCCAGATCGCGATCATGCAGACCGAGCTGGTCGACAAGAAAAGGTGGATCAGTCAGTCGCGCTTTCTCCACGCCCTTAACTATTGCATGCTCCTTCCCGGGCCCGAAGCGCAGCAACTCGCCGACTTACATTGGCTGGCTCTTACATAAGACCTTGGGCGGGATTGTCGCCGGCGCGTTCTTTGTCATCCCATCGATCTTCATCCTTTGGACATTGAGCTTCGTTTACGCCGCCTACGGCAACCTGTCACCTGGGTGGCGGCAATTTTTTACGGACTTAAGCCGGCAGTCATGGCCATCGTGGCGGTCGCCGTGATTCGCATTGGCCGCAAGGCGCTTGAAGAATGCTGTCATGTGGGGCATTGCCGCCCTCGCTTTCATCGCGATCTTCTTCTTCAAGGTGCCGTTTCCGGCCATTATCCTGATTGCCGGACTGATTGGCTTGGTCGGGGGCCATTTTTGGAGAGATAAGTTCTACGTCATCAGGGTCACAAGGATAGTGCCGATAACTCGGTCCTCGACGACGAAACGGAGTCACCGCCACATACCAAGCCCTCCTGGTCGCGCGCCTTCAAAGTGACTGTCAATCTGGCTGGCGCTCTGGATTGCGCCGACGTCTGTGCATCGGTCTTTGGAAGGGATGGAACCATACCCTGTTTCAGGAAGGACTTTCTTTAGCAAGGCGGCGGTAGTTACTTTCGGTGGCGCTTATGCGGTCCTGCCCTATGTCGCGCAACAAGCCTTATTTCATTATGGCTGGCTAAAGTCAGGCCAGATGATGGATGGCCTTGGCTTGGCCGAGACAACACCTGGGCCGCTGATCATGGTCCTGCAGTTTGTCGGTTTCATGGGTGGCTGGAACCATCCCCAGGGAATGTCACCGCTGGCCGCCGCAACCATCGGCGCGTTCCTTACCACCTGGGTGACATTTACCCCTGCTTCCTTTGGATTTTTCTCGGCGGACCCTACATCGAGCGCTTGCGCGGTAACATTAGACTTAGCACCGCGCTTCGGCCATTACCGCCGCGGTCGTCGGCGTGGTTCTTAATCTCGCGGTCTGGTTTGCCATGAACGCGCTCTTTCCCAGCGGCCACGGTCTGGATTGGGTGGCGCTGGCCATCAGTGTGGTTGCTTTCGTTGGGATGTGGAAATGGAAATGGGACGTTATTCCCGTGGTCGTTGGCAGTGGGGCTGCCGGCCTTGCCTACAAGATGCTCCCTTGCCGGTCTGCTCTGAAGGCCGGGTAATCTGCGATTGTTCAACTGAAAGTCGCAGGCTGGCCGCTTTGGTCGGAGAAGCCGAGGAAGAAGTCGCTAGTGACCGACTGTTTTGGAAATGCTAGATTAGCAAATGCGTCTTCAGATTCTCTTGTCGGTTGGTTTTGGCTTTGTTCGTGCCCGCCATTTCGCTGGCTCAGACCCATTACTCGTCAGTGGGTCAAATTCCGATTGGGGGCGAGGGTGGCTGGGATATTCTAACCATCGATGCCGCGGCGCGGCGGCTTTATCTGTCACACGCGACCAAGGTTGTCGTGGTTGATATCGACGCGAATAAAGTCGTTGGCGAAATTCCAGATACGCCCGGTGTGCACGCCTTTCTGCCGCTGCCGCAGCAACAGCGGGGAATCTCCTCCAACGGTCAGGAGGACAAGTGCAGCGTGGTCGATCTGAAAACACTCACCACGATCAGCAAACTCGAGACGGGCAACGGTCCGGACGCCATCGCTTATGACTCAAACCGTGGCGAAGTTTATGTCTTTAATCACAAGGGTAACTCTGCAACTGTGATTGATCCGAAGGAGGCGAAGGTTGTCGCCACGATCCCGCTCGAGGGTAGCCCGGAGTTTGGCGTGGCCGATCCGGCGGCTGGCCGGGTTTATTGTAACCTCGAAGATAAGGAACGAAAGTCGCCGTGATTGATACGGCCAAACATCAGGTCGTCGCGAACCTGGCCGCTGGCGCCCGGCACTGAACCCACTGGCATCGCTCTCGATGCCGAACATCACCGGTTGTTTTCGACCTGTAACAACAAGCTAATGACCATGATCGACACCAGAACCGGCAAGATCGTGGCCTCGGCGCCAATTGGTGAGCACGTCGATGGCTGTGCTTTCGATCCTGCCAGCCAGTTAGTATTCGCTTCCTGTGGCGAAGGAGTAACCACCATCGCGAAGGTAGAAGGAGACCAGTTCAAAGTCGCTCGGATAACCTTAAGACCGAGCGCGGCGCGCGCACCATCGCGCTCGACCCAGAAGACTCACCGCATCTTTCTGCCCACGGCACAGTTTCAGCCGCCGCCAAGTCCCGCTCCCGGCATGACCCTGGCGCGGCCCGCGATTGTCCCGAATACGCTTAAGCTGCTGGTTTACGGTCCATCAGAAACGACCAAGCCATGAGTTGGATGCGGCAACTTAGGTTCGGCTTAAATTTCCACGTTCTGGCGGCGCGCCTCGCATGCCCTCGATAGCTCGTGGCGCAGACATCTTGTCCGCCAGGCTGGACCGACTCGTCCTGCGGGCGAGTCTGCTGGGCCAACGGGCGTCTCGCCCGGGCACGTATTTAGGCAAGTCGCGAAGCACGCGAATTACCTCTCAGCCTGAGGCAATCGCCCCAGTGAATATGATCCGATGGAGATCAAAGCGCTGAAAGCGCAACTCATCTCGGGTTGAGTCGACCAACGGTAGGTTTGGGCCTGGCTCAAAGCAGGCCATGTCGCGCCTTCAGCGCCTGCGATCTTTTTCGTTAAGGGTCCTGGGGCGTTGCCCCAGGCCAGATGATTAGGCGCCTTCGGCGCTAAACACGGACCTCGTCCGTTGTTTCATTGGCCGGGCACCGTAATGCAGCCCCGCAGTCGCGGGGCGAGGCCGGGCTTTCAAAGCTGATAGTTAAAATAGGCCCGCGACTGCAAACGGAATGCGCGCTAGAAGCGGCAAAGCAAGGAACGGCGCTTTGAAGCGCCGCGGCGGTTTGAAAGTCTGCCGCCTCGCTCGAGGCGAACCTTCGATTGCTTCGCACTTCCGGATCGGCCCAGCTCTACGGGCTGTGCTACATGGCCACTGCGCAGACCGCCGTTCCTCGGGCAAAATGCCGGATCGCCCCACAGGCTGGAAGCCCGTGCTACTCGGAAAAGACGCCACTGCTAGAATCACAGAAGAGGCGCTCGAAGGCGCCTCGGCGGTTAAAACCGCCGCCCTGCTTCGAGCGCACGCCACTCGCGATGAATGTTCAATTTCGTGACCAACGCCCCGCCGCAGCTCGAGCCAGCGCCCGCGGTGCAACCAAAGCAATGGTCTCCCGTCAGGATCTCGCGATCCTCAACCTTGCGCTGGGTCGATGTCCCAGAGGCTTAGGACCCGATTGCCATCGCGCCATTGCATCTTCAGCATCTGATTGAAGTCGCAGTCGAAAACTTCGCCGGTCCAACTGACGCTGATGGTGTTGCGGCACATCGAGTCCTGCGACCGTCGACGGGTTAAAGGCGTCGTTCAATAGCGCCATGTAATCGGCGAGTTTGTTGTTATTTCTCAGCCAGGAAGCGAAGCGAGCGATCGGGAGATTCGTGATCGTGTAAAGGCGGTTAAAGACGATGCCGAAATGTTCCTGTAGCTCGCGCTTGTAATCTGCTTCCAGCTCATCCTGTGGCGCGGGCAGAAAGGCTCCGTTCGGATTGTAAACGAGGTGGAGCGGAAGGTCCGATTCGATGCCGTAGCCTAACGAGTTAAGGAGTTGGAGCGCCTTGATGCTGGCCGTCGAACACGCCTTCGCCGCGTTGCGCGTTCACGTTTTCCGGGAGTAACAGGGCATCGAGGCGATGATCTCCACTTGGTTACGGGCGAGGAAAGCGGCGTAATCTTCGTAGCCCGGCTCGAGTAGGATGGTGAGGTTGCTAGCGATCGATGATGTGACGCGGCGGCTCCAGCGCCTTCAGGCGTTCGACGAAATACCGGAAGTCCGGGATCATTTCCGGCGCGCCACCAGTCAGGTCGACGGTGGGAATATCGGTCCGGGCGAGCCAGTCAATCACGCGGTCGATCGTTTCGCGGGTCATGATCTCCTTGCGCTTTGGCCCGGCATTCACATGGCAATGGATGCAGGTGAGATTGCAAAGCTTGCCGACATTCACCTGGAGGATCTCGGTCCTGGTATGATGCAGGGGCAGAGAATGCTCGGCCAGTTTTTCGGCGAAACGATTCACGCGCGGATTATCCTCTTTGCGACGGCAATTCAATTTCAGGGCCATGGACGTCCCTCAAATCTAGGATTCTTTCGACCGAGAGGCCAAATGAAAGATCATTGCGCCGGCGATGGGGAGACCAATCAATGCCCGATAATCGTGACGGATGGTCGCGTTATGCAAGTCTCCAATGATATTGAGTGAGAGAATAACTAACGCAAGCTTTCTGCCCCAGTTGAAGCCGTGCCACAGGCCGACGGCCGAGGTGGTGCAGGCGACGCCAATCAGGCACATTAAGAGCACAGCCAGTTTTCCAATCGAGCGAAACCCCTTCTGCGCGTCGGGATTAAGGTGCCAAAGTAAATCGAGCGACGTTCCGGGAAAGCAAAGAAGAATCACCGTCAGCGCGCACATACTTGGCGCCGAAGGCAAAGAAGATGGCCAGCCAACGATGAGGTCGCCTGGCAAGGTTCTTCTGACGCAAAACCGTAACTTGGGAGTTCAAAAGTCGCTGCTAGAGTTCGATGCGATGAAAAATAAAGTCCTCTTTATTTGCGTGCACAACAGCGCGCAGCCAGATGGCGGAAGCGTGGCTCAATTATACCTGCGGCGACTTTTCGAGGCGCAGAGCGCCGGCCTTGAACCAGGCACAATCAACCCACTGGTCGTGCAAGCGATGAAAGAAGTCGGAATCGACCTCTCGCAAAAACAAACCCAGGCGGTCTTCGATGTCTGGAAATCAAGCCAATTGTTTCAGTATGTCATCACGGTTTGCAGCGAATCCGAAGCCAAGGGCTGTCCGGTTTTTGCTGGCGTAACCACGCGATTGCACTGGCCGTTTCGCGATCCTTCGCAACTCACGGGCAGTAACGAAGAGAAGCTGCGTGAGGTCCGCAAGATCCGCGACGAGATTCGCTGCCAAATAGAAGAATGGTGCGAAGAGATTTGCCCGCAGGCGTTGGCCGCCAACGCCGCTCTGGAATAGCTTGCTGGTCGCGCATCTTTCGCTTTTGTTTTGCGCATGAAAGCCGAGCCGGCAGACGCAGCTTCGGAAACGGTGCGTGAGGAAGTTCGGCAGCGGTATGGAGCGACGGCACGGGGTGAGTCATCTTGCAGCGATGAGTGTTGCACCTCCACGAGCAGCGATGCTCTCGGTTATTCGGCAGCGGATCTGGCAGCGGCCCCGGAAGCGTCAAACCTCGGGCTCGGTTGTGGCAATCCACTGGCAATCGCCTCTTTGAAGCCAGGGCAAACCGTGCTCGATCTCGGGTCGGGCGCGGGCTTTGATTGTTTTGGCTGCGGGCGCGGTGGGTCCATCCGGCAGAGTTATCGGTGTAGATATGACTCATGAGATGTTGGCCAAGGCCCGGGCGAACGCAAAAGAGATGGATTCGACAACGTCGAGTTTCGCCTCGGCGAAATCGAAGCTTTGCCGGTCGCCGATTCCAGCGTCGACGTGATTATCTCAAATTGTGTGATCAATCTTTCCCCGGAGAAAGAGCGGGTCTTTCACGAGGCCTTTCGCGTCTTGAAACCGGGTGGCCGTCTGGCCGTGGCGGATATCGTGGCAACCGCGCCGTTGCCCGAAGAAGTTAAGGGAGATTGGGCCGCCTATACTGGTTGCATGGCAGGGGCGTCGCAGGTAACAGATCTTGAAGGGATGCTGACTGCTGCGGGATTCGAAGCAATCCAGATCGCGCCGAAAGACACCTCGAAAACTTTCATTCGCGAATGGCTTCCTAGCTCGCAAATCGAAGCCTATCTCGTGTCCGCCACGATCGAGGCAAGAAAACCCGAAGCCTAGGAGCCATCTAGCCACTCATAATAGCGGCACGCGCCTTCCCGGCCCTCACCTGGCGCTGCGTATCGGACGGAGACCTAGCGTAACAGCTTAGACCGGACACCTGGGTAACACTTTTGGTCTCTCTCTTCGCTGGTGCTTGCGAGCGTTAGGTCGTAGCCGGAGCCTCGCGAGCATCAGCGACGGCACAACTCGCCCTGAAGGCGGTGCATGAAGTAAACTTCATGGCGATCTGTGGCGAGCGGTTTTAAGCCGACGCGCTGGCCAGCGAGAGCTTCTTTCCAGGGCATATCGCCCACTAAAAGGTGTCACCCACCTCTCCGAGTCTGATACCCCGCGTCCTCCTTTGAAAAGCCCGGCCTCGCTCCGCGTTTGCGGAGCTGCGTCACGGCCCTCAGGGAGAGGATCGAGGTGAGGGGCTTCAGGAGATATCTGGGCAATTCCTGAATCTTTGTGAGATGACTCCTAGTTGCCATCTCCCATAAACACTCAGCGCTTTCTTGCTGTAACAATGGTCTATGATCCAGGTCCAGGCCCATAGGGTCGTCATCTCCTCAGCCCAGCCCAACGGGCTGGGCATTCGTGTCCACAAACCCATGCGGCCTGAAAGGTCGCGATACCCTCCCCGCAATCATGACCGCGAATAAACATCCTGGTAACAGGGCCAGAGGGCCGCTATCCCTCAGCCTAGGACAACGAAAATATGTGTGGATTTGAAATACCGGCGGGTGCGGTTGATCACGCCCCGATGGGGCGCGGGATTTTCTTTATCTGTTACCCAGCCCGTTGGGCTGGGCTAAAGAATGACGCGCCGTTTGGCGCTTGAACTGGCGGAGGCCCAAGATCCTGGTTACAAGCGATAGCCAGGCCGGAAAAAACGCCGGTAGATAGCTCCGCCAAGCAATCCTCCCGTGATTGGCGCAAGGATGTAGACAGTTAGCCAGCCCAGGCCGTTGGTTGTAAAGGGCACGCTCCGCCATCCCGCAAGCGATGAGAAAACTCGCGGGGCGAAATCTCGCGCGGGATTGAAGCAGGCCATGGTTAAAGGACCAAGCAATGAGATCAGGATAGTTACGGTCAGGCCGATAGTCGCTGCGGTCAGGACCTGGGGCCGAGGTTGTGTTGCGCTCGTCAGTCGAACCAAAGATGACGAGTAACAAGATGGCTGTTCCAACCACTTCCGCCGCAAAAGCGCGGCCGGGAGTCATGATCGCGCGATAGTCATCAGTTAGCGGTTTTCCGCTGGGATTGGGGAAATACTCGCCGAAGACCATGGCAGTGGCCTCGCTCCCGGGCTCGCCCCTCACGATCCCATGTTTGCTTTCGTAAGCCGCAATCGCGCCACCGAAAACCGCATAGAGCAACGCGGCCGCGGCAAAGGCCCCAATCATCTGGGCGATGATATAGGGAATAACCAGTCGCGCCGGAAAACGTGCCCAGGCTGCCGAAGCAATAGTTACAGCCGGATTCAGGTGTGCGCTACTTAACGAGCCGGTGAGATAGATCGCCGTCGCGATTCCGATTCCCCACACGATTGCAACCTGAAAGACGCCAACCTGGGCGCCGGTCGCAACCGCCGCGCACACACTGCCGCAGCCGAAAAGACAAGGAGAAAAGTCCCAAAGAATTCGCCAATCGCCCATTTTGGGATTGGCGTGGTCGCCACTTCAATTTCCGCGGACGCGTGTGGAGGGCTCCGGGCGGGTGGCCCAACTTGTTCTAGCCATACTCGTTAGGGCAAGTAGAGTCAGCAACATCCGCCGCCGTCGCAGCAAACACTCGCTTCGGTGGTGAGGTTGTAGTCTTGTCCTTTCGTCTCCTTCGGATGCCGCCGTGCAGTATGTGAGCAGTCGAATGGTTTCGCCGCCTCTAACGGAATCTCATTTAGCGGCTCGACGAACTCGAAGAACTCGCGATAAGGCGCTTTTGCGATAGAGATTGAAGGTCTTGTCGCCAAACCGCATAACGGACTCCACGCTCCATCCGGTGATTGTCATCATCCAGCACTTCGCGAAACGGTCCGCGATAAATCACCGCCTGGTTACGCTCGAAGCACGCACCCTGTTTGCCTTTGAAGGCTTCGATCGTGACCGACCGAAACTCAACTCCTTCCACGGTCTGCCAAGGTTTCTCATCGCGTTTGAGGATTTGGATTCCGTAGAAACCAGCATTGCTGAAAGCCTGGAGAAATCCTTCTTCCGTTAGGGCGCCGGCAATGCACCCGCTCCAGAGTTCAGGATCATTCTGTAAATGCTCCGGCACTTCCTCGTCGGAGACGATGTCGGAAATGACTGCGCGGCCGCCTTTTTGAGAACACGAAAAATCTCCTCGAACAGACTGCGCTTCGATTTCGACTCGACCAAATTGAGCACGCAATTTGAAACCACGACATCCACTGAGTCGCTCGCGACGAGCGGATGTTTCACCCGCAATTCCTGGGCAAGCTCATCCGCGCGCAGGAACGATGCTGCATCGGTGATCGGCCGTGCTGTCAGTTCCTGGTCGAGTTTCTCAAGGTCGAGCGCAAGGTCCTGGATTCGACCTTTGCGAAACTCGACATTCTCGTACCCGATCCGTTGAGCCACGACCGGACCATTCCGGCGTGCGACCTCAAGCATTTCATCCGTCATGTCGACGCCGATGACTCTGCCTTTCGGGCCTACAATCTGTGCGGCGATGAAGCAAATCTTGCCCGTGCCGCTACCGAGATCGAGGACGGTTTCGCCTTCGCGCACATACTTACTCGGGTCACCGCAACCGTAGTCGCGATCGATTACCTCTTGGGAATGGCTTGCAAATACTCGGCTTTATAATCAACCGGACAACAAAGCCGGGCTTCGGCCTGTTTCGCGCCCGCAGCATAACGTTCTCTAACGGCGGATTCCGCATTCAAGGTTTTCATAATTTGGGTTATTGAGCCTATGAGATGGTCGGCGCATTGCAAGAAGCCAGAGGAGATTTGCGACCCATAAATTCCCAATTGCCTGCCCTGGATTCTTCAAAGCGAATGTGAAAAGGTGAGTTAATTCTTTCTCTGAACGGCGCTTGGTTACGGTTGTTGTTAACAGTTCTGTCGCGATCTCAACGACTTTCAAGAAACTTAGTTTGCCTGGGTGGTAACGTAGTTGCCGAAGACTCTGGGGAGCGCGGGCGCCTCGCCCGCTGTTCACGGCGCCTCGCCGTGAACATGACTGCGCACAGATCGGACCATGAGCATCTGCTCGAACCTTCGTGCGTTCGGCGAGGCGCCCGCGCTCCCCGGAGCTATGCAATGCCGCTCATTGTAGGAGAGCAATCGATGACTTCTCACAACCGGAAGCGTCCGTCACGCCAAAGCGCAGCCTGTGATGGAGGGCCTGATCGCGCTATTCCCGATGTCGCGAAAGCTAAGGAACGTTCGGGATCTTAACGATACAACCTTTTGCCTGCGGATCATTCGGATCCTTGACCACGGTGACATATAACTCCTTTTCGTCAGGGCCAAAGGCGACATTGGTCGTCCCGTTGCCGGCCGCGATCTCAAAGACATGCAGCAGCTTTCCCGCGGGCGAAATCTTCAAGACCTTTCCTCCAGACCATTGCGCGACATAAAGATTACCTTTCGTGTCGATCTTCATGTTGTCCGGACCAATCCACCAGGTGTCGACCTTGTTCCTAGTCAGCAGATTCAAGAGCGCGAAATTAGCCCGCTGACTAAGTGTGCCATCCGGGTTGATTGTGAATTTCAAGATACAGTTACCGACGGTTTCGTTGACGTAGAGCGTCTTTGATCCGGCGAAACTCCGATGCCGTTGGCATAATTGAGATCATTCGCGACCTCGATCCACCCTGGCACCGGGGGCGAGATAGAGAATCTTACCCATGACTGTGGTGGGCGGGTCGACAAAGTGTCCGAAGACCGTGGCATAGGCGCCGCCATTGGCGGTGACGACGACATCGTTGATTCCGCCATCGAACTTTTGCCCTTGTCATCGGCATCCCAGCGGCGCAATTCCTTGCCATTCAGGTCCAGCTCAAGGATGGCGCCATGCTCGTCGGTGCAGGCGAGCATGAACGTCTTTTCTTTGGTCAAGGCCAACCCGTTGTGACTGCAACCCGGAGCATTGTTAAGCACGGTAGCTCTTTTTGCCGTCCCATTTCGACAAGGTATTGGAGACCCAGCCGACATAGTAGAGATTGCCGTCAAGATAAAGCGGGCCTTCGGGTCCGAGGACATTCTCGACGACCACCGTTTCTTTGGCATTCGCCATCGCCGCGGCAAACACCGCAAGAAGTGAGAGAGTTTTAGGATTCATTTTGTTGCTCGCGCGGTGAACTTTGTGAGTAGGAAGGCAGGCTAACAAAGCAAATCTCGTTCGACCAGCTTCCTTCGCCTCTTTCGCGAAACAGAAAACCGTAAGTCAGTCAACAACCGTCCCGATTCCAGCCCATCCGTCGCCGTTCGCGGATGCGAAGCATTTGCATATGCCAGAAAAAGTAACAATTGAACGGGCGCGTGAGGATGCGCGCGAGGGTAAATCTCCTTCCACTCAGGCGGGCGAATTTGTGCGCGAGGAAATGGAGCACATCCGCGAGGGCAAACACGGGCGAGGTCGGCCAAACAGGCGATCGCGATCGGTCTTTCGAAAGCGCCGCGCGGGCGTGAAATTGCCGCCGCCGAAGAAAGGAACCACTTCCGGGCGAACTCGTAAGCAGGCCAAACGCGATCTCAAAAAGGTCAGTCGACAAGCAGCCGTAAGACTTCGCGAACGCGTTCACGCGCGGTCAAAAAGGCCCTCAAGCGCGAACCGCGTTCTGCCGCTTCGCATCGTGCCTTATCGCGCCAGGCACACGCGGCGGCGCGACGGAGGACAAAGGCCGATCGATCGCGCGCGGCCAAAAAGCTGCGGCGACCCGGAAGCGAAAACGATAGGAGCACTCAGTTAGATAGGTTTAACGATCTCAAATGTGACTGACGCCTTTTGATGAGATCGCTTGGCCGAAGCGCGTTCCGTTAGAGTTACTCTGCGCGAAGGGCAATTAGTGGGTTTACCCGACTGGCGCGACGGGCGGGGAACAAACAAGCGAGGAGCGCGGCGGTTCCGAGAATCAGGGCCGTGGCGATGAGCAAGATCGGGCTGTGAGTTGAGACCTGGTAAAGCTGAGAGGCGATCAATTGCCCGAGAACGAGGGCCCCACCCACGCCAACGACCAGCCCAAAGAAGACCGGTTTCATCCCCTGACTAACGATCAAACGCAGAACATCGAGGGTTTGCGCGCCGAGCGCCATGCGCACGCCAATTTCTCCGGTTCGTTGCTCGACCGTGTAGGCGACGGCGCCGTAGATGCCCACCGTCGCGAGCAACAAAGCGACCCCGGCAAAAATGCCGAGCAGATACATCATCAGGCGCGCTTCGCCGAGCGCCAGCCTAACGACGTCTTCCATCGACTGCGGCTGGGCGAGGGCAATGGTGGGATCGATATGGGTGAGGCTACGCTGCACCTGCTGGGTGACGGTCTGGGTATCCATCTGGCTGCGCACGGCCATACTCATGAACGTGAAATTTTCCTGCGCCCACGGCCGGTAAAATTCCATCTCGTTAGGCTGGCTCACTTTGCCCGAACGGACGTCGCCAATGATGCCGACAATTTCCACAGGGGACCGCGTTGCTGGTCACGAGCAGAGAACGACCAATCGGATTCTCGTCGCCAAAGACCTTGCGCGCTCCGGCCTGACTGATCAGGACCACATTGGGGTGACCAGCAGCGTCGTGCTCGTCGAAGTCGCGACCGGCGATCAAAGGAATTCCCCAGGTGCGAATATAACCCGGCATGATGTCGTGTGACGGTGCGTTGGCCCGTTCGGGAATTGGCGGGACGGGACGATCAGCGCGCGCGTAAAGGGTAGCGCCATTCCCACCTGCGAGCGGGAATTCGCCGCTGATCGCGACGGATTCAAAGCCGGGAATCGCGCGCAAGGCGGTGGCGGTTTGTTCGGCAAAGCGGGCCCGTGCGGCCTCGTCGGGATAGCGTGCCTGCGGGAAAGTAACGAAAGCGACCCAGAGATGATCGGGGCGGAAACCGAGGTTCTGTTGACTTAGCCTAACGAAACTAGCTATGAGCAGGGCCGCACTCGCGAGAAGGGCGACGGAAAGCGCGACCTGCGCGCCGACAAGAATTCTGCGGAAACGCTGTTGCTTGACACTTCCGCTTGATCCCCGGCCGCCTTCTTTGAGTCCATCGACCAGATCCGCGCGCGAGCTTTGCCAGGCGGGATAGATTCCCATCGCCAGACCGGTGAGTAACGAAAGGGCGAGGGTAAATCCGAGGACCGGGAGTGAGATCGCGACGCTGGTCGTTTCGAGCGGGAAGAAAGTCGCGCGTGATCCGGGGCACGAGCGGAATTAACTGCCAGGCAAGGGTCGCGCCTAACAATGCCGCGAACGCGCTCACGAGGAGACTTTCGCAAACAAAGAGTCGCAAGCACACTCGCGCGCGATGCGCCCAGCGCCATGCGCAACGCGATCTCGCGCCGGCGGCCACTGAATCGAACGAGTAACAGGTTGGCCACATTGCTACAGCGCGATGAGGAGAACGAAACCGACCGCACCGAAGAGAGTAGCGAAGGCGGGGCGTAACTTGCCGGTGACGTCTTCGGGCAGCGTGAGGATGCGCGTCTTCATGTCGGCGTCGATCTTGCCCGGGAATTGGGTGCGGTAACTCTGCTCAAGCGCGGGCAGAGCTGCGCGTGCCTGTTCGATCGTTAGGCCAGGCTTCAATCTTCCGACTACGCGCAGGAAAGTGGTCCCGCGCATCATGCGCTCATAGGAAAACCGGGAATGACGAATGGTTTCGTCGTCCAGACTTCATTTCCGTTCGGCCCGACCCAGGTGACCGGCATGTTCGGGATCACCCCGACGATCGTGTGCGCGACTCCATCCAGCGTGATGCTCCGTCCGATGACGTTCGGATCCGCGCCCAGCCGGCCTTTCCAGAAATGTTCGGAGACAATCGCGACGTCGGCGCCTTCCTCTTCGTTAGGCAAAAGTTTCGGCCCCGGATCGGTTTGACCCCGAGGACGTCGAAATAGTTTGCCGTCACCCGAAAGGCCGGGAACTGCACCGGATCGCCGAGCCCGGTGAGAGTGAAGGCAATGCCATTCTCGGCCGCGAACCCATCGAAGAGAGTCTGGCCATCGCGGTAAAGCTGATAGCGCGGCGCCGAGATCGGGAATTCAAGCGTCTGCGCGCTTTTGTCCCCGGAATAAAGATGCACCAGGCGATTCGGCTCCTTGAAGGGAAGACCGCGGAGGAAGAGATCGTTGATCAGGCTAAAGATGGTGGTGTTCAACCCGACGCCGAGGGCGAGAGGTGATGACTGCGAGGGCGGTAAAACCCGGCGACTTAAAGAGCTGGCGCAGGGCAAAGCGAAGATCAGTCAGCATGGCGGCAACATCGTGTAGATGCGGCGAGCCATGCAATTGGATTCAGATTCTTTTCAGAGGTGGATCGGCCTGCTCCGTTCGGGCGATGAAGGGTGGAGTGATGGAGTAGTGGATTGGCGGAGCAGAACATACGCGCCGCCTCGCGAGTTTTTCTTTACAATCACGCAAAAATAGTCTGGGACATCGGCGAAAAATCAGATTGCATCGTTCCTTTCCAGCGCGGAATCTCCGAGGCGTTTCTGTTTCCGATGGAACCGGGCAAACGCAGAGGAGATTTGGGGTATGAAGCAGATTTAGCTGGCCAGAATATTACGATTCCGTAATAATCGACCCTGATTCGTCTCATTCCAATGCAGCAACTCACATTCAAAATAATCAATAACAACTACTAATGAGACCTCCTTCTTTTCAGGTTTATCTCACACGGACGCGAACGTCGGTTTGCGCTCGCATCCTCTCCTTTGTCTTGGCTTGGCCGCCGCTTCGCTTGAAGCGAGACCAGTCCCGCAAAATCTCGCTGGCGGTTTAGGCGCGCTGGTTGAGAGCCATGTCGCCACCAAAGCCAACCCGAACGCCGCGCTCTTTAATGGCTATACCACTCAGCAGACGGCGAACTATGCGCAGAACGCAATCCAGGATACTGAGACCGGCCGCTTTCTGGTCGACATCTATCCGCGGAGCAAGCGAGGTCACTGCGGAGCAGCTGGTGCCACTGCTCCAAAACGTTTTCTCGTCCTTCACCCTCACGGCGCTGGACAAGAAATATCGCGGGGTCGGTGTGGTTGAAGGGTTTATCTCCCTCGATGACGCTTCCGCGCTCGGCAATATGCGCGAGGTGCGTTCCGTCATGCTGGGACTGAAGCCGGAGTTGAATCGGCATGTGCCGCCAGGCGGTGGGATTCAGGTAGGAACGGTTGTTCCCCTGCTGGGGACCACGACTGATCAGGGTGTCTATCAACATCGAGTCGATCAGATCAACAAGTTCTATAACCCATCGGCAACGTTGGACTTTGAAGGTTCGGGGATGAGCATCGGTTTGATCTCCGACAGCGTCGGGACACTTACCACCGACGTGAATCTCTTTGATCTTCCGGGCTCTCCAAGCAACCCGCTTAATACCCAGGAGGTGGTCGTCCTCCAGGATTTGGCCGGAACCAATGAAGGCCGCGGCATGGCTCAGATTGCTTACAAGATGGCGCCGAAAGCGCGTCTCGCTTTTGCCACGGCGAATGGCGGCGAAGTCAATTTTGCCAATAACATTCGCGCCCTCGCCGCTCTTCCGGGCTTTGAGTATCCGCCCGAAATCCAGAAAGGCTTCAAAGCGGATGTGATCTCCGACGACGTCGGTTACAGCGACGAACCTTTCTTTCAGGACGGCCTGATCAGTGCGGCGGTGGATGATGTCTTCGCCGCTGGCGTGAGCTACTTCTCCTCGGCGGGCAACGACATCGGCACTTATGACTATGACTCTGAATTCCGCTTTGTGCCTAACGACGGCAGCGCGACTCGACGGCACGAACATCAACCTCGCTGGGGTGCCGACGAATCTTTATCAGGGTGGGTTCCATAACTTTAATCCTAAGGCTGGACAGAAGGATATCGCACAGACGGTGAACGTTCCCTCGAGTCCGCCGGCGACGAACTTCCAGTGGAGCGACCCTTTCAATCAGGTCCTGGATTTCGATCCGGATCCGATCTTCACCCAGCGCGCGGTTTACGTGAACATGCCTCTCGACGTTTGTGACTCCTTCACTCACGGCGGGACAGAACTATGTCATCACCGTCACCGCTGACGCAGGCAGCTCGTTCGACGCGATTGTCACGGTTAAAGACCCGAACGGAAACACCATCGTCGACAACCAGGACACGGGGACGGACGAGACGATCAATCTCTTTCCGCCAGTTACCGGCGCCTACTCTATCATTGTGTCTAACTTTGGCGGTACCACCGGTGCCTTCACCGTGAATGTCTACAATGGTTTTAACCCGCAGATCTCGACCGACTTTAACCTCTCGTGTTCGATCTCGACGGTAACTATCTGCCGGGCAGCTCGCTCACGACGAATAACATCGCGACCAATGTTCCATTCGAATTCGGGTCAACTTTCCCGAAGAGTGGTCAGACTCAGGTTCAATATGTCATTGCTCGATCGAGCATCCCGACACAGGCCAATCCCGCTGGTCACTTCCGCTGGATCATCCGCGGTAATGGCCTCGGAGGCATTGGGCCGGCGGAGTACTTAACGGTTAACACTCCCAACATCAAGGGCCATGCAATGGCGAATGGCTGCAATGGCACGGCGGCCTACAACGTTTTCCGGGTGAGCATTCCGGAATACTACACCTCGCCGGGCCCGGCGGTGGTCTTCTTCGACCCGATGGGTAATCGCCTGCCGAGGCCGGAAACGCGCATGCAACCTGGAGTAGCGGCGGCGGATAACGCCAACACTTCCTTCTTCGGTGGCGATAGCGTTTCCGACGTGGATACGAAGCCGAACTTCTCCGGAACGAGTGCGGCGTCGCCGCATGCCGCGGCGATTGCGGCGCTTGTCCTCGAAGCCAACGGTGGCCCGGGTAGTGTTACGCCAACGCAGATGATGACTGTGCTCCATCAACACGGCCTTCGACCACGACCTTGATCCGAACTTCGCTTCCGGCGGGGCGCGGACTTCGGATAACGCCCAGGTCCTGTTCATGGCTGAGACTGATCTGGGTCTGAACCCGAGCTCAGGCGCAAATAACGCCAATTCTCTCACCCTGCAGTATCGTGGACCCGGAGCGTTGACCAGCATCACCTTTAACCCCGAAGGACGGCGGCGACGGCCGGTAGCACTACCGGTGGGAACAACGGCGTGGATGCGGCCAATACCTACTTCAGTAATGTCTATCCAGGCATTGTCTTTGAACCGCTGACGAAGGCCTTCACCGTTGGAACCTCCGATGTGAGCTCCGGCGATATCACCGCGACCTTCAGCAATCAGGCTCCGTTGCCATCGATTGCGGGTCAGTGGTGGACAATGAAAATGACCTTCGCGAATAACACCTTCACTAACGGGAAGACAGTGCACTTCACCGTCGGTCACGGCCCACAGCATAACTCGCAGGTCACGAACGGGACTGGACCGGACGGAGGTGCGACCTCCACGTCCTTCACGCAGGCCGACCTATTCGGCGGCGAGTTACTCCTGCCGGATGGAGCGATCGTTCGTCGCGGGATGACCTTCAGCGGAACTACTCTCGACCGGCGCCACCTTCAGTGGCGTGATCAATAACCGCATCGGGAGTGGTTTCTCCAAGCTCGACGGGTTTGGTTTCATTAACGCGGAAGCGGCAGTCAAAGCCCCGATTCGCTAAGACGACTTAGGTTGTAGAAAACATCGAGACGGCAGGCCAGCAATGGCCTGCCGTTTTTGTTTCCAGTAGGTTGCGACTATTCCCTTTGAAACAACTGTTGTCCGGACTCGAACCGTAACTCTCATACGCCCATTATTTCGAGGAGTTTGCTGAAAGCCGTCTCCTTCAGTCGCGGCGGCGGTCTCGACCGCCGAACGCAGCTAGAACCGGGAGGTTAGCCATCATGGCTGACTTGGCCGGCAGGCTTCTAGCCTGCTCTGGCATGTTCGACCCGCTGGCAGCGTCGAGCCGAGTCAGGCTGGAAGCGCTGACTTCCGAACTGTCGCGACGCTCTACGACCGTCGAACCCTGGCATGTGTGAGATGGTTTCTACGGCAAAGGTGATCCAGCCTGTATAGTGCGGGCATGCTTAATCCTTCTGCTGACGAGATTCGCGCCTGGGGTAACTCGGTCATAGAGCTCATGGGTTATTACCTTGGTAGTCTGCGCGATAGCAAAGTCTATCCCGACGTGACGTCGCGCGAGATTCGGGATCGACTCGACACGACTCTTCCGAAAGAGGGCGCCGGCTTTGATGAGCTCCTAAGAGTTTTTCGCGAGACAATCATTCCCTTCAGTCGGCAGAATGCGCATCCGCGAATGTTTGATATGTGCAATCGCCGGGCACGCCGGTCGCGGCTTTGGCCGACTTACTGGCTTCGTTCTTGAATGCCAATCTCACGGCCTGGCGTTCCGCGCCCGCTCCGGTAGAGCTTGAACGCCTAACGATCGATTGATCCGCCAGATTCTCGGATTTGGGCCCGGGGCGGGGGACTCTTTCTCAGCGGCGGATCAATGGCTAATCTCACCGCGCTCGCAACCGCGCGGCGAGGTGAAAGCTGTATCGTTAGGCCGGGGCCGCGTCTATGCCTCGAGCGAGACCCATCACTCGATCGTGAAGGCGGCGGCGCTACTCGGGATCGGCCGGGAAAATGTCCGCCTCGTGGAGGTCGATAAACAATTCAAAATGCGCACCGACGATCTGCTGCAAAGATCAGCGCCGATCTCAAGGCGGGCTATGAGCCGTTCTTCGTGGTGGCGAACGCCGGGTACCGTCAACACCGGCGCCGTTGATCGGTTGCCCGAGGTTGGTGAAATCGCGAACCGCCATGACCTCTGGCTGCATGTCGATGGAAGTTACGGCGCCTTTGCCATCCTGGCGCAATCGGTCAGGACCTCTTCGCCGGAATCGAACGGGCGGATTCAATCGCGCTCGATCCGCATAAGTGGCTTTATCTGCCAGTGGATGTCGGCTGCGTGATTTATCGCGAACCAGAAAAGGCGCGCCCGGCTTTCGCGCTCGAAGCCGAATACACTCGAGTCTTTGCCGAACAAGTGGACGAGGCGTTTGCCTTTGGGATTTCGGACCGGAATTGTCGCGCCGCTTCCGCGCCTTGAAAGTCTGGATGCTGTTAAAAGGGGTTGGCCTGCAGGAGCTGGGCCAGGCAATCGAAAGCAATCTGGCGTGTGCGCGACACTTTGAGTCGTTAGTCAAGGCAAGCGATGATTTCGAAATGATGGCTCCGGTTGAGCCTCGATTTTCTGTTTTCGCCATCTGCCGGACGCGACTTCGGCACGCCGCCCCGGAACGCGATCGATGCCTTCAATGAGAAGCCTCATGGTCGCGCTGCAACGAGATGGCAGCTCCTATCTCTCCAACGCCATGATTGACGGTCGCTTTGCCCTCCGCGGTTGCGTCCTCAATCACCGCACGACCATGGCGGACATGGAAACGCTGGTCGATGATCTTCGCCGCGTAGCCGCGACGCTTTTGTCCGGCTCGACGCCTTTGTAGCCAGAGCCCGATCGGGTCCTTTCTCGTTCGGCAAATCGCGTCGATTTCCGGGCGGCTAATCGATCGGTTTTTGGGTTTAGTCGAAGATCTGGCTGAGGCGGCCGAGCGCGAGTGCCCCGAGCAACAATCCGAGATCGCGCAATGCGACATCGTAGTAACCCGGGATGGCGAGGAGATTAAGAATAATCAGCAGGAGCCAGGCGGCGACGACGTAAGCAAAGATGCGCGGCTTAAAGGCCACACCCAGACCAGCGACAATTTCGATTGCCCCTACCGCGAGCATGAGCTCGTGCCCATGGCCACCGACGAGCCGATTGGCAATTCCGGGCAGATATTGATCCCAGTTGACCAGGAGATGCAGGAACTTGTCGAGGCCGGCGAGAATCGGCGCGACTGTAAATCCAAAGCGCAGAATGAGATAAGCCTGGCGGGCCGCCGCGTTCGGAAGGGTTTCAGAATTAGCAGATGAAGTTGTCATGGTTTTAGAAAGTTGGATGAAGCGGCACGCTCGGCTCACCGGATAAATAGTCAAATAAAATTTTACTTATTTCCGCGAGAGCGGTTTTTTGGTTATGCTCAGTCCGTGCCCAACCTCACCTGACCGCGTCTTGCGTCTTCGGACCACCGCCTTGGCGCCTGGCGGGCCGAATTGCTCACGCTTCTGCGGCGGGGCGAAGCGACCGTCACTGCTCTGCGGCCCAACTTGGTCTGACCAGGAATGCAGTGCGTTCGCACCTCCTAGCCCTCGAGAAGCGCGGACTGGTAACGCGAAAAGCGTTTGCAGCCGAGCAAACGTCGCCCGCACGAACTCTACGAACTCACGCCCCAGCCGCAGCCGGAATTGCTGGCGCAACCGTCGGACGCAGTGCTGAGTGCGATCCTGACCGCGCTCAAGCAGGCAGTCTCACCAGCACAGCTGCGTGAGCTGCTGAGAAGCGGGGCGCAGCTCTCGCCCAACGCTTTGCCTCGGGCGATCGCGCGCGGCTGCTCTCGGCGCGGGTTCGCACGGCCGTTCGACTTCTGGAAAGCCTCGGTGGCGCTCCCGAAATGGAAAGAACGCAGGACGGCTTTTGCATTCGCAGCCAGGCCTGCCCGCTCGCTGCCGCCGTCGTCGTCGAGCATCCGGAAACCTGTCAGCTGGTGGAGAATCTGCTTGGGCGCGTCATTGGCGCACCGGTGCGCGAGAAATGCCTTCGAACGGCAAGTCGCAATGTCGTTTTGCAGTCGGTGCAAACGGGCGCTAAAGTGCGCCGATTCCTTCCCGAATTAACGACTTCCAATGAGGATTGCTGCATGCTAATTCGAAAAAATATGTTCTGGAGAATTCTTGTTTTGATCCTCGGTTTACCGTTGGTCGCAAACGGCGCTCCGTTTCAGCCGAAAAACGTCGACTTTTCTCGTTACGATGAGCCGCTCTACGGCCAGATCGTAGGATCATATTCAGGCCAACATTGCGCCGCGACTCATCGACAAGCCGCTGACTCACGATCGCTACTTCATTGTTCCATTCGCATACCAAAACAGAGCTAACGATCCAGAATTCCTCTCACTCCTTTATTTCGGTCATCCGGGTCTTCGCCGGTAACGGGCGAACGAAATTTCACTCCAGGCCTGAGAAAGGGAACTTACAAACAGTGGGACTTTGAAGCTTACACCATCAGCTGGTTGCCATAACGATTTCGCGACTAATCCGCACCTCTGTGTCTTTGAGGGTCCCGTTAGTCGCGTCATCCCGGAGGCTAATGACTGTCCCATATCGCCGGGAAGGAATTTTAACCTTGAAGAAACGATCAAGCTCGCGGCGCATGACAATCTGGCTGTGGCAATGTGGGGGCTCCCACGAAATCGCTAAGCAAGGCTTTGATCTCGAGTAAGGCGCAGCAGTTACTCGACAGCGGCAAGATCAAGTATCGCGCGGACGACCGGCTTTTGCGCAAGAAAAACATCGCGATCAATTGCTTTCACGCCATGGCCGGCTTGAAGAGCTTTACCCCAACGGCGGGCTTTTCGGGACCGGGTTTAAGATGTGGGGATTCAACGGCACTGCCCGCATCTCGATCGAATACTCCCACCAGGCGCGTTACAAAGGCTTACCCTTGACCCGGTGGACGAAAAGAAAGACCGCTACGGTTTTGTCTATGCTCCGGCGAAGAACGGACGGGTCCCGTATAACCCAGTGCAAAACTCATCCGCCCATCACAGAACTGAGCCAGCACTTTTCCAACGTCCAGGTTTCGGCTGATGACACTCGAGCTAGCCTTCGCCTTTCCAGTTGTTCTCAAGAAGCGGCGCTGACTGGAGCTTGTCCCTGCTCTTCGAATCGCTGCCCCGCGCTGACGAACGTCTTCTTCCTTATGGTAGCGCTCGCGTGCGGCGAGAATGCCCGCGCGGCCGAGATAGCCGACAACCTTGGTCGGTTCATTGTGCTTAACAACCGGAAGACGCCCGGCGAGCGAAGAAGGATTCGCAGTAGCACGCGGCGCGCAAGTCGATGTTGGCGCGCGGGTCAAATTAGAACGCATCTTACAAATGCGAAGAGATTCAGAGGTACCTCACTAGACTCCTCAGTCTCAGTCCTCTCCCTGAGGGAGAGGAGGTCGCGGAGCGCCAGGTGAGGAGTTCAACGTCCACGGAGGTATTTACGAGACGGCTTCTGACCGGATTAACAGGATTGCATTTCTTGGCCAGCCTTAGGCGGTCACAAGCTATGTTCGTTAGGCCGCGGCGGCGGAAAGTGGTCAGGTCGTGGCTGTAAGACTAAAGTCTGATGGCAGCTTGCTTGCGCCCGGGAAAATAGTCGCTTGCAGATAGCGGTATGATTTTTCGGCATCGTTTTTCTGCGCTCGTTCTGGCTGTTAGCGGTGGCCTGGGTCTGGGCCTCGGTGCAATCCAGGCCGGAACCATTCCGGCCGGGGCGGCCCTTATTGTCAAAACCAAGGCCTCGATTTACACCGATGGACATCGTGGGCAAGGAATTCATGCGCCGAACTCGACCAGGACCTGGTCATCAGGGGAAACGTGGTCGCTTCGGCGGGAACGAAATTCGTTGGCAGAATTGTCACCTCGACCAAGTTCGGCAACTCGCCGTTATCGGTCGATCTGACCGCGGTTAAGTCTGGTGAGAAACTAATCCCGGTAAAGACGACCGGTCCGTTCGAGCCGCAAAGTGCGAAGCGAGGTGTTCGGAGACAAGTCACGACCAGGGACTTCGTCCTGCCGCCGGGAGCGAAACTGCAGTTTCACCTTGCGCAGGCAGTCACGATCTGAGCAAAGTCGCAATCAGCCTTGTGGTCGCCGCTAAAACAGCAGCACCTTGCAGGCGACGCTGAAAACGGCTGCAATCGCCAGCCTGCATCCGAGGCGATCGCGAATCTTAAGATGGAAATTGATGAGGGGGACAATGAAGTTAGCACTCGTACGTAATATCTTCAGATACAAACCGGTCGCGTTGGCCATGAGCGCTTACTTTCTCTCCTCGTGCGCGATCATCGGTCTAAAACAGCACATTGAAAACATGGAAACGCACGGCGTCGTGACCAGTGCGAGTTTCTCGCCACCACCTAATCACTCCAAACCGACTTACGCGCTGGCCTGGGTTTCAACGGCCACCGGGCTCAGATCGGCGGGTCTTCAACGAATCGGTGATGATGGTGTCGCGTCCTTCATTCTCCGCATCAACCGGCAATATTATGTTGGTGCGTTCACGGACTTGAATGACAACCACAGTTATGATGTGGGAGAACCTGGTGACTATGTCGCCGGAGTGACACCGGTTTCGCTCGGGGATCCTAACGCCTCAGTCAGAGGTGCTGAAGCTAACACTGCATTCGAACCACAACCTGCCGGCTGGAACCACAATCGCTATCCCGGAGGAGGACAAGGAGCTGAGCGGCAGTTGGATCTCGCGCTTGAGAAATTGGATCCTTTTGATGACCCGGATTTCACGACCGATGCGGCTGGTAGTGGGCTCTGGCGGCCACTGAAATTCCTTAGCCACAATCAGCCGGGGATCTATTTCACCGAGCGTACGATCCCAATCGGATTCCCATTCTTCTTGTCTATGGCATCGGGGGCACGCCGCAGGACATGCGCTATCTGGCGGAGCATCTCGACCGGAAGAAATATCAAATGTGGTTCTTCCATTATCCGAGCGGGATTAGATTGACCGAGTCTCGCGCTCGATGGCCGCCGGGCTCCTGATTTTGAAAGAGCGCTACGGATTTTACCAAATGTTATGTGATCGCGCATAGCATGGGCGGATTAGTCGCCCGTGCTGGAATTAGCCAAACCGTGCACGTCGCCGGGGTCAATTACATCCCCAAGTTTGTTTCCATCTCCACCCCTTGGGAGGGCATGCCGCGGCCAGCGCGGGGATTCGCCGGCTTAGAAGCCGGTTCCTTCCTGGCTTGATGTTGCGCCGGAGAGCGATTTTCTTAAACGAATCTATGCGACGCCGCTGCCACAAGGCACGAGTCATCTCCTGATCTATGGATCGCAGAAAGGTGGGCCGTTCTGGCTCAAAGGCGAGAACGACGGAGTGGTCACGGTTGAAAGTGAGACCGACCCACGAATTAAGAAGACCGCTTCCAAGGTGGAGTATTTACCTTATGGACATGTTGACATCCTCGGACAGGATAAGACGGTTACAGAAACCTTGAAGTTTCTCGGGTCCAACCCGGGACAATGAAATGAAAGGAGTTCGTTAGTCATGAACGACAAGCTTGTTTGTAGCAACTATTGCAGGATGAGATTTCGGTTTTCGTTGGCCATCGTTTCTATGCTTACACTCTTGCCTGTGGTCGGCTTTGCCGCTGGCGACAAGAGTCAGCAATCGAAAAACGGCGCGACTACCGCCAACGATAACTTCGCGCGCGCAGACGAAAACCATGATGGCAAGCTTTCGCGCGCAGAAGCTGGTGATTATCTGGTCTATGAAGTGTTCACTGCGTGCGATCTTAACCGCGACGGTAAGATAAGTCTCCAGGAGTGGCTTCGAGTTAAGCCCGGCGAGGCGGCCGCGTTCAAGGATAGAGATGCGAACAACGACGGGTTCGTCACTTTGGAGGAAGCGATTATTTATGGCCGCCGCGGCGGCGCCGGACTGACGTTGTTAAAGCAGGCGGATACAAACCATGATGGAAAGATCGATCGCGCGGAGCTGCAGGCGTACCTGAATAAGCATTAGCAGCGAGGAGATGCTTCCCGGCAGGTCCCTGGATGGACACGAGGCATCCCATCCGGGTGTAACGACGCTAGCGGAGCGTTTCCGATCTGGGGAGCGCGGGCGCCTCGCCCGCTGTGTCACGCGCCTCGCGGGACACTTTCTTTATGCGCGGAAGCTTTTTGGCGAGGCGCCAAAAAGGGCGGCGGGGCGCCCGCGCTCCCCAGAGTGGTCTTTGCCGCGCGATGGCGCGTCCTCTGTTACAGACTTATATCGGCAAAGCCGGGGGTGCCTTCCCGAATGCGGCGGGAGAAATCCGGGTCCTTGTCGGCGAGGCGTGCGCGCGAGTTGATCGAGGCTGCGCTGTTTCAGCTCTGCGAAAGGCAGGTTGCCGGTGGCAATGAGGTGGCGTTGATAAAGCATTTCGTCAGCCTTGCCATTAAGAAGGATGCGCCAATCCCATGGCTGGCGCTCGGCGATCGGGCGTTGCTCGCGAATCGAAGTAGTGCAGTTAGTCGTCAGAACGTTGTACCAGCGCGGTTTAGCATGCAGCTGATTGAGAGTGTGGAGATACTCAAGGAAACGTTCCTGCGCCTGCTGTGGCGTCGACAGGGTGCGGTAGAGATAAACGTCTTCCCCAGGGCGATAAACCGCCCGGACCCGGATCGAGTCCCTTTCATCCGCGACCACATAAATTAGCTGGGCCTGACGATAGAGGCTGGCCAGGGAGGAGAACTCCTGACCGATCACTTTGCGCGCTTCGATCGAGAAGCAGACTGGCTGGGCGTCGGCAAAGCGGAAACTAACGATTGGGTGTGCCATCCAGGGTGACCCCAGTAGGTGATGGCGAGATCCGCTCCCGTTATCTGGGATAAATGGACGGTTCGGTCTTCCCAGTTTGGGGTGAAATCATGCTCCGTCCGGTAATCGCAGTTACGAACATTATGCAACACGACCTCGTCGCCTTTCAGCTCTGCCCAGCCGGTTTTCACCACATCCGGTTGCCATGGCCGATCCTCGTTGGGCTTGATCGTCAGCCACCAGCCGGCAATGACAACGAAGGCGAGAAGCAGGCCAAGCTTCGCCCGCCAGCGCCGACGACTGAAAACCAAGCGCCAGGAGCGCTATGGCCGCGAGAGCGAACGCCACGGTATGACGCCCAGCTGTGGCGATCGGAAAATCAAACCAAAGCGCGCCAAACACCCAGGCCAGGCAGATGAGCAGAAAGACCCAGCCTAACGAAATGCGAAAAGCGCGCAGGATCCGGAATCGACCGGCTTTCACCGACCTTGTTTTATCTTTCGCGGGAGCAGAGACGAGCGTTTATTGCTGTGGTTGCTCAGGCTGCTGATCTTCCTGCGTCGTCGCCCCAGTCATCGTCGGTTTCTTTCCAGGACTTATCCGGATTGAACTTATCCATTTCCTCGAAGGCCTTCAACGTATCCTTGCCGAGGTCCTTCTCATAAACGATTCCTTTCGGACCGACAATAAAGCTTTTACTCCGGTGACTCGGTATTCGGCGGGCGCAGCCGCGAGGGCAAAGCCGCCGATCATTGCGCCGTTGACGACAAAGTCCATCTCACCCAGGGCGCCGCTGGTCCCTGTCCTTTCAAGACTTTGAAGAAATAGCCATGATAAGGTTGATCCTTCTTCGAGTAGCCCTGTTCGATTGCTCGTGCGACGCCTTCGCCAACCGGGCCGCCCCAGGTGCCATCGGCATTCTTCCAAGACAGGCCGTCGTGTTTTCCTGGGGTGCTGATGATCTTTGGGCGTATTGATTCACTATTGAGTCATCGTGCTTTTCCAGGGCGTATTCGTGTTGGGCATCGACGAAGCCGCGGCAAATCGCAATCACATCGAGCTCATTCTCGCCGACCCGACGATTGATCACTTCCTCGTGGCCGACCTTGGTATTGAAGGCCCATTTCCCATGTCGCTTGTCGATTGGAATCGGAAGCGGAAATCATCGTTGCCGACCGCGAGAATGGCGCGGTTCGGATTTCCCTTATCTTTTTCGATGACCATTTTTTCCTTTGCCTTGGCGGCAAATGCCGTCGCCCGATTCTTATCCGCCACCGGATCGCTGGAACTCACCAAGTCTTCGCCCTCGGGACCGAGGATTTCCTTGAGCGCAGCGACGTCAAATGACTCCGCGGCGGCAATCAAGCTATCGGCGGCTTCCTTTGGGGTGGCGAATTGCTTTTGCTTGTTCGCGCCTGCAGCTGCCGATGAAGTTTCACTCTTTTCGGTGGCTGCGCTTAGAGTCGTTAGGGGAATCGCTCCCCAACGCGATGGCGAACGTGACTCCGACGACCTTTGCAGAAGTCATAAGATAGGATTTTGTCTTCATAGGTGTTCTCCTAAAAAGTTCTTACCTTCGCCGGCCGCCGCCGCCGCCGCCTCCACGGCCACCGCCGCCGCCGCCGCGGCTCATTCCACCGCCACCCATGCTGTGGCCGCCGCGGCTGCTACTCGCCCGGGCGGAACCTCCGCTGTAACCACCGCGGCTACCGCTCATGGCACTGCTGCCGCCTCCGCCTCTTGAACCCGAGGATACCGAGCGGTTACCAACCTTATCTCCGCCACCGCTTGGACGCGAAGCTCCACCGCCGCTGGGCCGACTAGCTTGGCCACCGCTGGGCCGATTAGCCTGCCCACCGCCGGGCACGATTAGCTTGCCCGCCACCGGCTCCGCCACCGGGCCGATTAGCTTGGCCACCGCCCGGTCCACCGCCGGGCCGATTGGCTTGTCCCCCGCCTGGTCCACCGCCGGGCCGATTACCTGCGGCATTTCCGGCTCCGCCACCGGGACGATTCCCAGCGCCGTTCGCGCCACCAGGGCGTTGCTGCCCTTGCGTTCTTCCGCCATACTTACCGGCCGTTCCCCGGTCTCCGTAGGGAGCGTTACCGCGATGCTGTGGGTTATGCTGCCAATTCCCACCGCCTTGTCCGGTCCGGTTACTGATGTTGTTCCGGTTGTTGTTGATGTTGTTCTTGTTGAAATTGTTATTGTTGTTGATGTTGATGTCGCCGTTGCCGTTCCAGTTACAGTTGCCCCAATTGTTCCAAGCTGCGCCCCAAGCCACAGCACCGCCGAAGGCCAGGGCCGCTCCCGCAACGTAACCCGGGTAAGTGTAGGGATAATAGGGATAGCTGGTGGGGCCGCGCCGTAGACCACGGTGGAATCGTAGGAAGGGACGTAGACCGTTTCCGGATCAGCCTGCTTAACCACGATCACCTGTTGTCCACCCTCGACCGCTTCAGTTTCGACTACCTGTTGCGCGCTCGTCTTTAGATTGCCCGTGCCCTGAGCCTTGGCCCGCATCCGCTGGACTGCAGCCATGACGTCGGATTGCTGGGCGAGGAAAACATTCCCCAAATCGGTCGTCCATTGAATGTTGCCCGCCATCCTTTGCACAACCTCCGGAGTAGCGGCCATCGATTGCACACTCGGATCCCAGGGTTGTTTGGCGACGGCGTCGGCCAGAGCCTTGTCCTTCAAATCCTTGTTCTTATCCAGCCACTGTTGCAGCTGGATGATCTCCAAAGGATAAGTCGAAGCGGCGAGGGTGTTGGCAAGGAGTGGGTCGGCATAAAGAGCAATGGGCGCCACCAATGAGTCTATTTGCTCGGCCGGAAGCTTTGGCGTGTCCGGTGGCGCTTCATTGGTCGTGGTCGTCATGACTTGGGACTCGGCCTGTTGCGCGAGGGCGATCATTAAATCGTCGCCCGGAGCGAGCAAGACCGCAGTGGCAACGCCGATCACGACGTAAGATAGCCGACCCGAAGATCTGGATAGAGAGCGTGGATGTTTCATCGCAGTTTGAGATTTGCCGACCTCGTTAGGGAGGAGAAATGTAGCCTCATCCCCCGGGAACAGGCCGCCTATAAGACTTTGGACCTATCCGGGATCTGGACGAGATTAGCCCGCTGTTTCGGGGCGGAGGATTTCTTGACTCGGATTTTGAATTTCGCACAGGGGCGCATGAATTGTGCATAAAGGCAAGAAAGGGTCTGTCGCCTCCGGACGTCTCGGTCCAGAATATTGACCAACCATCATGAGCTGGGTAACGGCAAGCTGGTCGATGTTGATCGGGGCGTGCATCGCTTTGGCGCTCCCGCATTTTCTCCTCGCTTTTTGGGGACGCCGCAGTGTCCATTGGTTTTTTATTCTGGCGGCGTTGGCCGTGACCGGAATCGCGTCCGGCGAGTTGTTGCTGGCACGGGCGAGCGATCCCAGGTTTTTTGCCGAGGTCCTGCGCTGGATGCAGGTGCCGATTTTCTTCCTGACCGTCGGGTTGGTGGGTTTTATTTATTCCTACCTGAGGAGCGGGAGACTCTGGTTAGCCTACGCAGCCTGTGGCGTGCGATTTGCCTGCTTGGTGGTGAACTTCGTCGTCGAGCCGAACCTGAATTTTCGAGCTATCACGGCTTTGCGTCATGTGTCCTTTTGCATGAACAGGTCGCGGTCCCAGTAGGAGTGCTGAGTCCCTGGACTCACCTGGCCGAGCTTAGTTCGGCTCTTGTCTTGATCTTCGTCATCGACGCCGCCGTCACCACTTGGCGACGAGGGAGAGGCGAAGAGCGTCAAGCAGCCGTGATCGTAGGTGGGAGCATTACATTTTTCATCCTCATGGCAGCAGGTCTCACGGCTGTAGCTCACCGCCAGATCGTCGAAATCCCATACATGGTTAGCTTCCCTTTGCCGCGATCGTAATTGCGATGGCCTTTCAAGTTGGGAGCGACTTATTCCAAGCCGGGCTGGTGGCGCAGAAACTCGAGCGGAGTGAAGCGTTCTTGCATGAAAGCGAAGAACGCTTCACCAAAATGGCCGATGCCTCGCCTGTCATGATGTGGATGTCCGGGCAAGACAAGCTCTGTACCTTTGTCAACAAAGCCTGGCTAGAGTTTACCGGGAGGGAGCTGACTGATCAGTTAGGCAATGGCTGGGTTAAAGGTGTCCATGCCGATGACTTGGAGAAATGTTGGCAGACTTATGCCGAAGCTTTTGATCGACGGGAACCTTTTGTCATGCAGTACCGGTTGCTCGATAAAGAAGGCGAATACCGCTGGATAACCGACAAAGGTGTGCCGCGTTACGGCCCAAAGGTAACTTTCGCGGATACACCGGGGCTTGTGTAGACGTCAGCGGCGTCCTCGAGAAAGAGCGGGCCTTACGCCAAGTCGAGGATCGCATCGCCCTCGCCGCCGAGGTCGCCCACCTTGGGATTTGGGAATTAGAGATTGCCGGCAGGAAACTTTGGATGTCCGATAAAGGGCGCAAGCTTTTTGGATTCGAGCCTGAAAGTCCTCTGACTTATGATCTGTTTCGAGATCGGGTCCTTCCGGAAGATCGCGCGCGTCTGCAGTCGATTGTCGAACGGGCCATCCAAACCAAAAGCGGTTACGAGGCGGAGTATCGCATTCAGCTTCCCGACGGCACGCTTCGGTGGATTAGCGCCCGCGGCCAATGCGTTTTCGACGAGAAGGATAGTCCTAACCGCCTGGTCGCAATATCGATGGATGTTACCGAGCGGAAGCAGGCAGAGCAACTCTTTGAACTCGCAGCGGAAGCGTCTCCCAGCGGGATTGTTTTGGCGGATGCCGATGGACGGATTGTCCTCGTCAATACCCAGGTGGAAAAGTTATTCGGCTATCGACGCGATGAGTTAGTCGGCAGGCCGTTTGAGGCTCTCGTGCCCGAACGATTCGCGGCCCAGGACCCGTTTCATCGAAAGCAATTTCCGGCTCATGCAGAGACCCGACCAATGGCGGCGGGCGGGGATTTCTTTGGATTAAGCAAAGAGGGCATGAGTTTCCAGTCGAGGTAGGCCTGAGTCCGATTGATACCCCGCAGGGGGTCCTTGTCCTTGCTTCAATTGTCGATCTTTCCGCGCGCAAGCTCGCGGAGGAGGAAGCGCAACGGCGCCGCGACGAGATCGAGCTGCTTAGCCGGTTAAGTCTCCTCGGGGAAATGACCGCTTCGATTGCGCACGAAGTGAATCAGCCGCTTTCTGGGATCATCAGTAATGCGAGCGCCGGCCAGCGTTTCATCGACCGCGGCGAAGTCGATCCGGAACGGCTGCGCGCGATCCTGGTCGACATTGTGGCCGACGGACGTCGGGCCACCGACGTTATTCGCAACATCCGGAATACAGTCAAGAAAGGCGGGACCATCCGCGAGCCGCTCGACCTCATCCAGGTAGTGCGGAATGTGACGCAACTGATGGAGCCGGACGCGGACTCACACTCGTGCGAGTTACAGACTCTGCTTGTCAGCAACTTGCCCATGGTCGAGGGTGATCCGGTTCAAATTCAGCAAGTGCTCGTAAATCTGATTGGGAATGCCTTCGATGCCATGAGCGACATTCCACTGGCCCAACGCAAGGTCGAAGTGACGACCAGACTAAACGGTAACGGGACTATCGGCATTAGTGTGCGCGATCACGGGCCAGGCATTCGTGAAGAAACGCGGAATCAACTGTTTAAACAGTTTTTCACCACCAAGGAAGATGGCCTCGGAATGGGACTGGCGATTGTGCGGTCGATTGTGGAAGCGCACCGAGGGACGATTGCGGCCGAAAATGCCGAGGGCGGTGGAGCGCGCTTCTACTTTACGCTGCCCGTCAGGAAAGAGGTTCAGTCATGACGCTCAAGCCCTTGGTTTTTGTTATTGATGACGACGAGTCAGTCCGAAAGGGTCTGACTCGATTGTTGCGTTCGGCGAACCACAAAAATGAAGTTTTCGCTTCAGCCTCCGAGTTCCTTGCCCGAGCGCCCCATCCCGGCCCCGCCTGTGTGATCGTTGATGTGCAGATGCCAGCCTTGAATGGCCTCGAATTCCAGGAGGCGCTGATCAAGCGTCGCCGCGAAGAGCAGCTCGTCTTTATCACCGGCCACGGCAACATCCCGATGTGTGCCCAGGTGATGAAAGCGGGCGCGGTCGATTTCCTGCTCAAGCCATTCAAGCCTAACGAACTCCTGCAATGCGTGGACCGGGCCCTGGCGCGCTCCGCCAAGCAACGTGATGTCGCCGCGGGCCGGAATGACGCGCGACGTCTCCTCGACCTGCTCACTCCGCGCGAGTTTGAAGTGATGCAATTGGTCTGTACCGGACTGTTGAACAAGCAGGTCGGTGCTGAACTTGGGATGGCGGAAAAGACCGTCAAGGTTCATCGCGGTCGTGTCATGCAAAAGCTGCGCATCAACTCGGTTGCCGAGCTGGCACGTTTGGTGGAAAGAGCTGGGGCGGCTCCTTTGTTTCGCCTCAGACCAAAAGTCTAATCCCAATCTTCAAAAAGATCGCGGTAACCTAGGGCGTGTCATCTGTTTGTCATCGTCACGCCAAAGGCGTCGACCCTATTTGGCGGCAGTGATCCCGGCCAAGCCACGATGAATGAATTAGAACAACCGCAAGCAAGCTCCGGCGCTGCCATTTCGCAGTTGGTCTGCCTGGTGGACGATGACCCATCGGTGCGAAGGTCGGTCGGCCGACTCCTCGAGTCCGATGGCTTCAAAGTCCTTGCCTTTAGTCAGCCACAATCGTTTCTTGACTTCGCGATGAACAACGCCGTCGGCGGTGGCCGTCTTGGATATCTGGATGGATCAAATGACGGGCATGGAATTGTTAGCCCACCTCGCGGCCAGGTCGCCCAGGACAAAAACATTTTTATTACCGGCCAGGACGATCCTACTGCCCGCGCGCGATGGTGCTGAAGGCCGGAGCGTTTGCTTCTTTCATGAAACCTTTCGATGACGCGCGGTTTCTCGAGGCCGTGCGCAGTGCATTCGCGCAGATCGTTGCCGACTTGAAATGAGAAGCGTCAAGGAACAATTCTTATTCGATGAGACCGATCGATGCACCAGCAGCGTTTTCTTATTATGAGGAAAGGTTTACCCCATGACTAGGCTGTGCGGCGTGAACCTTGCTTTGTGGGAGGGACCGATGATCCACCGAAGCAACAGCTTAAGGCGGAGTAATATAGGGGGAGGTTGAGTAATCATGCTGGGTCCGATTAACCTGAATGGATCAGCGATTTGCATCCTCGACGATGATCCGTCGGTGCTAAAATCGACCGGGCGTCTCCTCTCATCCGCCGGCTGGCCAGCATAACCGTTTCAAGATCCGCATTCGTTTCTCAATTACGCCCGGATTCACCGGCCGCGCCTCGCAGTCATCGACATGGCGATGTCGTCGATGCACGGCTTGGAAGTGCAAAAGCGACTGCGTGAAATCTCGCCTGCGACCAGGGTGGTGGTTCTGACGGCGAATGATGACCGAGGTAATTCGTTCCAGCGCGATCGATGCCGGGGCTACGGCCTTCTTCGTCAAGCCGGTGGAGGATGAAGAGTTCCTCTCCGCGATTGACTCGGCGCTCAGTGGTGGATCGGTCGCTCCGCCGAGGCGAAGCGGCGGCTTGATTGATTACGGTTGGTGGATCGGCCGCTCCGTCGGGCGATTGCTAGCAAGTGACAACTGCTATCTTCGTTTCGACCAGGAGGGGACTGCTCGAGCCACCTTCGGCAACTGGTCCGCTTAATTCGTTAGGCGACGTTTCTTCCCAGTACGGCCAAGGTCTCGATATCCAGCAGCCAGCGGGGTCAGCCACCTTCGTTATCAGAGGCAGAACGGCAGTGTGAACGAGACCTTCCCGGAAACGGTTTTCCGGCAAGACAGAACAACAAATCAAGTCCCGAAGGCAGCAGGATTAATGAAAAGCACCGCGCACCCTTCCGGAACCGGCGGCCGACGCACGCGAATTTCTTAAGAGCCAGGCGGAGATTTTCAAGGATTTCTCGGACGAACATCTTCAGCAGATCGTCGACGGCTCATCAGTCCGCTCCTTCGAGCCCCGGGAGGTGATCGTGCATCGTGGCGAAGAGGCGACTCATTTTGGGGTGGTCTTGAAAGGAACAGTCGTCGGCGAAGGCGGCGATGGATACGCCCTCGGCTGAACTGAAACCCGGGGATAGTTTCGGTGAGCTTTCGCCTCATGACGGGCGATGTCATGATCGCAGATGTCGTGGCCTCTTCGCAGTGCGAGGTGCGGCTGATCCCGGTTTCATTGTTCAAGTCGTTGATTGTGGCTGAGCCGGGGTGATCCAACGCGTTTCGCGCACGATCGCGGACCGGATGAAGATGCTGCTGAACGATCCGGCAAAGGCTGCAGCCTTACGCGAAAGCGATGATCCCTATGGGCTGAAACTCAAGGGCGAGCGGCCGGAGAAGATCCTCGTCATTAACTGCGGCTCCTCGTCGCTCAAATACAGCTTCTACGATACCGCCGACGAATCGCGCTCCGCTCGCGGTCTGATCGAACGCATCGGGATCGATGGCACCCGGCAAAAGCATCAGGGATCCAAAGGAACGATCAAGCGCGACCTTCCGAAGATCGATTTCACGCGGCGCCTTTAAGGCGATGATCGAAGAGCTGACAAACAAGGAGACTGGAGTTATCGCGCGGCGCGGGCGAAGTCAGCGTGGTTGCGCATCGCGTGGTGCACGGGGGCGAAAAATTCACTGAAGGCACACTGATCACCGACGAAACGATTGCGCGAATGGAAGCGCTCAATCCACTCGCGCCGTTGCATAACCCGGTGATGCTCGCCGGTATCCGAGGAATGCGGCATCTTTTTCCGGCGGTGCCGCACGTCGCGGTCTTCGACACGGCCTTTCATCATACTCTGCCGTCCTATTCGCTATCTCTATGGATTGCCCTACGAGTTCTACGAGCGGAAGGCCGTCCGGCGTTATGGCTTCCACTGGGAGTTCGCATAGCTATGTCGCCCTCAAGGCCGCGGAGTTCCTGAAACGCCGGCCTAACGAACTGAGATTGATAAGCTGCCATCTCGGGAGTGGCTCCTCGCTCTGCGCGATCGATCACGGGCGCTCGGTTGATACCACGATGGGTTTCACCCCATCGAAGGCCTGATCATGGGGACGCGCTGCGGTGACCTCGATCCGGGCGTGATCGGTTATCTCGAGCGCGAAGAAAAACTCAGTGCTTCACAGATCGACGAGATCCTGAACAAAAAGAGCGGCCTTATCGGTCTTTCCGGAATCTCCAGTGACATGAGAGAAATCCTGGAAGCCGCAGATAGTGGCGATCGGCGCGCTTTACTCGCTCTTAAGACTTATTGTTATCGCGTCCGCAAGTATGTCGGCGCGTATGTCGCCTCACTCGGCGGAATGCATGCGCTCGTCTTCACGGGTGGGATCGGCGAAGGCAGCGCGGTCGTGCGCGCGCTGGCCCTGCAAGGGTTGGAGTGCATGGGTATTACGCTCGACGAAGCTCGTAATCGCGCAGCGTGCGGCCCCGGTCGAGGTGTGTCGCATCTCGACCGATGACTCAAAGGTCGCGGTCCTGGTTGTGCCCGCGGATGAGGAACGAATGATGGCGCGAGAAGCGCTCCGGACACTGAGCCGGTCTTACATCACGCGAGGTGCTGGAGTCGCAGAAACAGGAATCTTTCCTGGTTGAAGTTTCCGCGCATCACATTCATCTCACCCAGGAGCACGTTGAGGCATTGTATGGCAAGGGTCATCAACTAACGAAGCACGCCGATCTTTCCCAGCCGGGCCAATACGCCTGCAAGGAACAGCTCGCGATCGTTGGACCCAAGGGGCGCATCGAACGAGTTAGCGTCCTTGGACCGACCCGCAAATACACCCAGATCGAGATCGCGATGACCGAGCAGTTCAAACTCGGCGTGCATCCACCAATCCGTGAGAGTGGAGATATCGCGGACACGCCGGGATGCACGCTCGGAAGTCCTGCCGGCAGCGTGAAGGTCGATAAGGGTGTTATTTGCGCCTTGCGCCACATTCATATGTCGCCAGCGGACGCGCTTCGTTATGGCGTGCGCGATAAGTCCACCGTTCGGGTCCGGATCGAAGGCGACCGCGAATTAATTTTCGGCGACGTTCTCGTGCGCGTCGATCCAAGCTTTGGTCTCGCAATGCACATCGACACCGATGAAGCCAACGCCGCCAATGTCCAGACCGGCGCGCAAGGATTCATCGACGCTATTCAAAACGGATGATACCGTTCTCCCTTAAACCGATCTCACCTAAACCCAAGCCAACCAGTCAGAAAACCATGAACACACCCGACGATAACAACAACTTGTTTCCGGATTTGCCCACACGCTGGAATCAGATTCGAACATCGACCGGCGCACCTTCATCATCCGCAACGCCGTTATCGGTGCGGCTGCGGTCATGACCGGCACGGCTTGGACGCCGAAGCACGCGCGGCGCAGGCGGCAAAGGAAGCAGCCGGGAAACCGCAGCTAGGTGCGACAATGTCTCCGGACTTGAACGTGGTCAAGCAGTCGAAAGGACCGATCATAACTGTGCTCGACGAGTTCTACAAAGTAGGCCCGGGGCCTTCGAGTTCGCACACCATCGGGCCGATGCGGATTACCTATGACTTCTATCAGCGCTGCGCCAAGTTGCCGGCTGATCAGCTGGCCAAAGCGACGGGCTTGAAGGTCCATCTCTACGGGAGTCTGAGCGCCACCGGGAAAGGTCACGGCACCGAACGCGCCGCCCTTGCGGGGTTGTTAGGCAAGGAGCCCGCGACCGTCGATCCGCTGTTCCTCGATGAGATGAAGGAGAAGCCGGACCAGTCCTACCCACTAAAGCTCGGCGACAAGACCTTTAATCTCTCACTCGCTGACATCATCTACGATTCACCCAAAGGCAATTTCCCGCACCCCAACACCATGACGTGCAAGCTCATGGGCGGCGACAAGGCCATCTACGAGCTGGAGTATTACTCGCCGGGTGGCGGGTTCTATGAGTGGAAAGGCTACACTCCGCCGAAGAAGGGCCAGCCGAAGTATCCCTACGCCACCATGAAGGAACTTCGGCAGCACGCGGAAAGCAACAATCTGTCGATCCCGCAGGTCATCATGGCGAACGAAATCGCTGTTTCCGGTAAGACCGAGGAACAGATCAACGCCTTTCTCGACAAGATCGCCAGCGCAATGCTTGCGACCGTCAAGGCGGGACTGGCGGTGAAGGAAGGCGTGCTGCCCGGCCCGATCAAACTGCAGTCAAAGGCAGCAACCGTTTGGGAACGGGCCCAGGATGACAAATACGAGGCCGACAAGGCAGTGGCCATGCTCTCCGCCTGCGCGCTGGCGGCCTCGGAAGAAAATGCCCGTGGCCACCTCGTGATCACAGCACCGACCGGTGGTTCGGCTGGCGTGATGCCCGCAATCGTCTTCGGCCTGACCCAAACCAAGCGAGCGGTGCCACAGGACAAAGTGCGCCAGGGTTTGCTGGCAGGAGCTGCCATCGGTTACCTCTGTAAGCACAACGCAACTCTCTCCGGGGCCGAAGGAGGCTGTCAGTCAGAAATCGGTGTCGCCTCGGCGATGTCGGCAGCATTCATTGCCGGTGCTCTCGATGCCTCACCGATCATCACAGAAAACGCGGCGGAGTCCGCGCTCGAACATCACCTGGGAATGACTTGCGATCCGGTCGCCGGCTATGTCCAGGTGCCATGCATCGAGCGTTGTGCCTTCGGCGCGGTCAAGGCCTGGACCGCTTATCTGATCGCGACCAACGAGATCGCCTCGCGGCATCGCGTCGATCTTGATACTACGATCACGACTCTCGCCCAAACCGGCAAGGACATGAGCAACAAATACAAGGAGACGAGCGAAGCCGGTCTCGCGGCCAATCTCGTCCTTTGTTAACTAACGGAGCACACTTTCTTGTGAAATAAGATGACAACCGAAGTCGCTACTAAACCGCCGAAACCAGCGGCCGACAAAAGGTCGCGCCAACTGCACCGGATACCAAAGAGGCATGGCGGGGATTTAATTCCGGTCTTTGGCAGAGAGACATCAATGTCCGCTGGTTTCTCCAGCAGAATTACACGCCCTACGAAGGCGACGATTCGTTTCTCGCGCCGGCAACCGCCCGAACGCAGGGTATCTGGAAAAAGCTCAGCGACATGTTTCCCGAGGAACGCAAGAAAGGCGTGCTCGATGTTTCTTTGATCCCGAGCTCGATCACGGCTCACGCACCCGGTTACATCGACAAGGAGAACGAAGTCATTGTGGGTCTGCAGACGGAAGCGCCGCTCAAGCGTGCGATCATGCCGAACGGCGGCTGGCGGATGGTGCTCAGCTCGCTCAAGACCTATGGCTACGAAGCGCCGCCGGCGGTGGTCGATACCTTTAGCAAGTATCGCAAGACGCATAACGACGGAGTCTTTGATGCCTATACCGCGGATATCCGTGCCTGTCGCAGTTCGCATATCCTCACCGGGCTGCCGGATGCCTACGGACGCGGACGCATCATCGGTGACTATCGCCGGGTCGCGCTCTATGGCGTGGCCCGTTTGATCAAGGAAAAGGAAAAGGAAAAAGCCAGCCTCGATTCCGAGATGTCGACCGAGTCGATCATTCGCGACCGGGAAGAATTGAGCGAGCAGATCCGTGCGCTCAAGGAATTGCAGGGAATGGCGAAGAGTTACGGCTTCGACATCTCCGGACCAGCGCGTAACGCGAAGGAAGCGGTGCAATGGCTCTACTTTGCCTATCTCGCCGCCGTCAAGGAACAGAATGGCGCCGCGATGTCGTTAGGCAGGACCTCCACCTTCCTCGATATCTATTTCGAGCGCGACCTTGCTGAAGGGACACTAACCGAAGAGCAGGCCCAGGAAATCATTGACGACTTTGTCATCAAACTCCGGATCGTGCGTTTTCTGCGGACGCCTGAATACGACGATCTTTTCGCCGGCGATCCGACGTGGGTGACTGAATCGATCGCTGGCATGGGCGATGACGGCCGGCCGTTAGTGACTAAGACCAGTTTCCGATTCCTTCACACCCTGCAAAATCTCGGTCCTGCGCCGGAACCGAATCTCACCATTTGGTATTCACCGCGTTTGCCGGATAACTTCCGCAAATACGCCGCCAAGGTCGCCATTGAAAGCAGCGCGTTGCAGTTCGAGAGCGATTCGCTCATGCGCGGGGCGTGGGGCGACGACGGCGCGATTGCCTGTTGTGTTTCGCCGATGCTTCTCGGCAAGCAAATGCAGTTCTTTGGCGCGCGCGCCAACCTCGCGAAGTGTCTGCTTTACGCGATCAACGGCGGCCGCGACGAACTTACTGGGCAAACAAATCGGTCCGAAGTTTGAGCCGGTAAAGGGTGACTATCTCGAGTTCGAAGATATTGCCGGCAAATTTGAAGCGATGGCGGATTGGCTCGCGGGCGTCTACGTCAACGCGATGAATGTCATCCATTACATGCATGACAAGTATTCCTATGAACGAATCGAGATGGCGCTGCATGACTATGCGCCGGTCAGGACGATGGCATTCGGCATTGCCGGGTTATCAGTCATCGCGGACAGCTTGTCAGCGATTCGCTATGCGCGAGTGAAAGTGATTCGCGATGAGACCGGACTAATCGTTGATTATCAAACGGAAGGTGACTTTCCAATGTTTGGGAACAACGACAATCGCGTCGATCAGCTCGCCGCCGCGGTCGTCTCGATGTTCATGAACAAACTGCGAAAGCATCCGACTTATCGGAACGCGCTCCATACGCAGTCGGTCCTTACCATTACCTCAAATGTCGTTTACGGAAAGAACACCGGTCATACACCGGACGGCCGCCGCAAAGGTGAACCGTTTGCGCCCGGCGCCAATCCAATGCACGGCCGCGACTCCCATGGGGTGATGGCATCGGCGGCGTCGGTGACGAAGATTCCATATCGCGATGCCCAGGATGGGATTTCCCTGACGACGACAATGGTGCCGACAGGATTGGGTCGCACCGCAAAAGAACAGGTCGACAATCTTGTCGGGCTGATGGACGCGTTCTTCGGCACCACCGGATATCACGCGAATGTGAACGTCCTTAATCGCGAGACGCTTCTCGACGCGATGGATCATCCGGAGAAATATCCGTCGCTCACCATTCGCGTTTCCGGGTTACGCGGTGAATTTCGTTCGTCTCACCCGCGAACAGCAGCTGGACGTGATCAATCGCACCTTCCACGGCATGTCCTGATCAACGATGAAGCTGGCCGAACTCGCGCCTGAAGCTCCGCCGGTTGGCAGCCCATTCGATCTCCGTCTCTCCATGGGAGAAAAGGTCGATGAGACTGACCTTAAGTCCGCGCTGGAAAGTGGAGACTGGGGCTTCATTCATTCCTTCACGACCGGCTCCGCGGTGGATGGCCCGGGAGTGCGCCTCGTTGCCTGGCTCACCGGCTGTCAGTTCAGATGCGTGTTCTGCCATAACCCAGACACCTGGAAACTCACGAATGGGATGCCGGTGCCGCTGCAACGCGCCGTCGATGTGGTCAATAAGTACCGCAACAGTCTGCGCATCACCAAAGGTGGCCTTACGATTAGTGGCGGTGAGCCGCTGTTGCAGTATCGATTCCTTTCCAAGTTGTTTCCGCGATCCACCAACTCGGAATCCATACCGCGCTCGAGACTAATGGTTACTTCGGTGAGCGACTGAGCGATGAAGACCTTGCCTCGATCGACCTGGTCATGCTCGGACTTAAAGCGATCGAACCGGACTTGCATAAGCGACTAACGAGCATGGATAACAAACCGATCCATGAATTCGCCCGCCGGCTGCGCCGCGCGCAAGCATCCGATCTGGATCCGCTTCGTTATCGTTCCCGGGTGGACCGATAACATGGATGAAATCGGTCGAATGGCGGATTTCGCGGCCAGCCTCGGGAACGTGCAACGCGTCGACGTTTTGCCCTTCCATCAGATGGGCCGGTTCAAGTGGGAAAAGCTTGGAATGGAATACCAAATGCGCGATGTCGAACCGCCGACGAAGGAAAAAAGTGGACCAGGCGATCGCACGCTTCCAAGCCGCTCGGATTGAATACCGTTTGAACGGACAAATGGAAAGAGGTAGGAGTGAAGGCTGAATCCATGCCAAGGCTGAAGAATCGCGCATCAAGACTAGCCCTAACGATCCGCGTCCGACTCGAACGATTGTGGTTGTCCCGAAGCTTGTCGTCCCCGGAACCATCGAGATTACTGTGACCGCGAAAAAGTAAGAGCTGCCGTAACGCATAGCGCCAAAATCCGCATGAGTTCAAAGGTTTCAATCGCGGCGGTCGGTGCCTGGCTGCTGGTAGCGATCTATTACTTTTACCAGTACGCCTTGCGCTCGGCCCCGAGCGTCATGATGCCCCAGCTCACACAAGCGTTTGGAGTTAGCGCCCTTGGGGTTTCTGCGGTTGTCGGAATGTTCTACTACGGTTACTCGCCGTTCAGTCTCGTAGCGGGCGCAGCGATCGACCGGTTTGGTGCGAAAAAGATTGTGCCGATCGGCGCGGCCCTGGTCGGAGTAGGCGCGATCCTATTCGGGACCGGGAACGTTACCGCCGCCAATGTCGGTCGCTTTTTCCAGGGTGCGGGCGGAGTCTTTGCCCTCGTTGGCGCCGTCTATCTGGTCACCAAGAATTTTTCCGGCCTCGATGGCGGCCTCTTTCATTGGCGCGACCCAGATGTTTGGGATGGCTGGCGGCTCGGCGGGCCAGTTTGTGGTTGGACCTATCATCAAGGGTGGATTGCCCTGGGAAAAATTCTGGATCTTTGCCGGTATACTTGGGTTGGCAATTAGTGTTGCCCTGCTCTTCTTGTTGCCTAACGAGTCGAAGCAGTCCACGAAGACAAATCAAGGCGGGTTAGGCAAGGTCCTGAACTCGCTCAAGGAGGTTTTCCTTAATCCGCAATCGATCCTTTGCGGGCTCATTTCGGGTTTGCTTTTCATTCCCACGACGATCTTTGGCATGACTTGGGGCGTGCGATTTCTCAGGAAGCTCGCGGGCGGGAATACGAAGCGGCGGTCACTCTGGCTGCGACCGTGCCGCTCGGCTGGATGATTGGTTGTCCTTTGGTTGGTTTTATCTCGGATCGGCTAGGGCGGCGGAAACCGGTCATTCTTGCCGGCATTCTGATGCTGCTCGGTATCTTCGCCTGGGTCCTGTTCGGCGATCCGGCCATCCTCCGAGGCTGGGTGGTGGGCGTAGCCATGGGGGTGGTCTCGGGGGTTGCAATGCTGCCTTACACCATAATCAAGGAAGCTAACCCACCGGAGCTAGGTGGCTCGGCTACCGGCGTCATTAACTTTATTAACTTTACCTTTAGCGCCCTCCTTGGACCGGTCTTTGGCGCGCGTTTAATGCGCGAGCCGAGTGAAGCCGAGGTCTCGAATCTCGCTCATTATCAGAGCGGCTTTCAGCCTTTGCTCTACGGTATCTTGTTCGCATTGATTCTGACCCTTTTCCTCAGAGAAACCGGCCCCGCGGTTCGTTCCTCTGCCGTGGCGGAGCCGATCAATCCCGAAACGGCCAAGACACCCTTATGAATAACCCACCTCGAGTCCCACTGATCATTGGCATCCTTGCCATCGTCGCCGTCTTAGTCCTTCCCGTGCGTGCGTCCGAGATCGACGATCTCAAGGCGCAAATGCTCGAGATGCAAAAGACGATGTCCCAGATGCAAAAGAAGATCGACAAACTGGAAACGGAAGCTCACCCCAAAAAACAGCAACAGCGACTGAAGGTGCGAGAACCAAGGCCACGACCACCGTGACGGAACCAGTTTCGACTGCTCCAAGTGGAACCGAGACGGTGACGATCGCGCCGACCGCAGTCACTATTACCTCGCATGCCAGCCAGGTTAAACAGCGGCCAGCGGTGAATGACCAACAGGAACCAGCGCCCCGACCTAACGATCTCACGCTCGATCCGAAATATCTTGGTTTTATTCCCATCCCGAATACGCCGGTGCTCATTAAGTTTAACGCCAAACCCCGGGTCGATATCACTGATGACCCGCAAAATACCGGGAACGAGGATCGTTTCGTGACTGCCACCATCCCCGTCGATGGCGATCCGTTCAAAAACGGTGGCAACCAATTCAATATCAACGCCAAAGGCTCGCAACTCAGTATTGATGTTCGCGCGCCGACGATCGATGGGAATCCGCGCTTCTATTTTCAGAACGACTTCTTCGGCGGCAGTGGCGGCGAATTTCCTTTCCGGGTCCGGCATCTCTACGGCGAGATTTATAACTTTGTCATTGGCCAGACCTTTAGTGTTTTCGAAGATCCGGACGCGTGGCCGGATACGGTCGATTACGAAGGACCTAATGCGCAAGTTTTCGCCCGTCGTCCGCTGATTCGTTACCAGGTGCCGTTCAATGAGCATTGGGAGCTAAATATTGGCCTGGAGAAGCCGGGCTCTGAGGTGGACACGTCAATCGATCCCGACGCGCGCTCGGTCGATCATGCGCCGGATGGCGGTTTCAACATTCGCTGGGAAGATTCGAAAGTTGGGCACGTTCAGTTTGCGACCATCCTGCGCGACATTGGGGTGAAAGGTCCGATTACCGGTGATCAAAGCACGTTTGGCTGGGGTCTGAGTCTCTCGGGAGCGTTCAATCTTGGTGAGAGTGACTCTCTTCAGGCCCAGGTAACCTATGGCGAAGGAATCTTCCGTTATATTAACGATGACTTTGTCAACAACGACGCCGCTTTCGATCAAAATGGCGACCTCACTGCGATCCCGTTCTTCGGCGCGGTGGTCGGTTATACCCACAAATGGAGCGATACCCTGCGCACGACCGCCAGTTATGGTTATGCGCATCTCGATAACCAGTTCTCACAGGGACCATCGGCCTATCACATCACGCACTACGGAAGCCTGAACCTCGTCTGGAAGATGAGAAAACGCCTCAGCCTCGGCTTCGAAGGACTTTACGGTCGCAAGGAGGAACAGGGCGGCGCGAAAGGCGATGCCTTCCGGTTGCAGCTGGGCCTGGTCTATTCCTTGTTCGACTAAGGTGGATCGAGCAGTCCCTTGCTCGATTGCGATGGCAAACAATCGCCCGCGGAGCGGCCGATCCACCTTTGAGATTCTTTGAGGCATCGATTGCACCCGGTATGAGCGTGCCGCAAGCTGGGCAAGGAATGAAACCGAAAACACCTCAGGAGTCACTCGCCATCTCGACCCACAGAGTCTTGCCTAACGATACCAACACTCTGCATAATCTCTTTGGCGGGCGGCTGCTTGAGTGGATGGATGTGATTGCCGGGGTTTCGGCCCATCGCCATTGCCGTGGAGTGGTCGTGACTGCCACCGTGAACCACGTCGCGTTTCATTCCGCCATCCCGTTTGGCAGCATTGTCACTCTGGAGGCGAAAGTGTCGCGGGCCTTTGATACTTCGATGGAGGTATTCATTGATTGTTTTGTCGAGGACCAGATCTCCGGCGAGCGGCGCAAGAGCAACGAAGCAATTTACACATTTGTCGCGGTCAATGAAGTGGGTCGCCCAACCCGGGTTCCTCCCGTAGTGCCAGAGACTGAGCTGGAAAAGCGCAGATACGAAGGTGCGCTTTTGCGAAGGCAGCTGGCATTGGTTCTCTCGAACAAGCTGGAGCCGGGAAAAGCGACGGAGCTAAGGAAGTTCTGTACGAGTTAAGACGAGCTTTGAATCGCGGCCCAAGAATCTTCCAGCGAGGCAATTTGTTTGCCAACGCAACGAAAGAAGAAAGGGCGATTAGAGCTGCCTCCAAGGCTTCAACGGTCGCTCCTTGTTGCTGAGCTCATGAGACCAAGGTCTGATGTGCAGGTGCTGCCTGGGAACTGAGGCTGAAACTTGTGACCAGGAAATGTTTAACGCCCCCTCAGGCGTCGTCTGTCTCAACTCTCTTTTTGGGCTGATTCTCGGATCCGCACCCGAGCTTCGCGCAGACTCGGCGCAGGAGATCAATCGTGAGTCACGCGCCGCGCTCCAAAAGTTATACTCGACAGTTCCGGCGGCCCGACGAGCGGGGGACTCCGCGACCGCCGTCCTCGTCTTTCCATCGATCGTCAAGGCTGGATTTGTCGTCGGCGGGCAACGTGGCGAGGGAACGCTTTTTCCCGTGGCAAGACTCTTGGATACTACTCGACCACCGCCGCTTCCTTTGGTTTGCAGGCCGGAGTTCAAAAATTCGGTTACGCCTTGTTTTTCATGACCGAAAGCGACCTGGCCTATCTCCGGAAGAGCGGGGGATGGGAGATTGGCAGTGGCCCCAGTGTAGTCATATGTCGACAAGGGAATGGCGGAATCGTTTACGACGACGACGCTGAAGAAGGTGTTTACGCGTTTGCTTTTGGGCAAAAGGGCTTGATGGCCGGGCTTGGCTTGCAAGGGACAAAGATTACAAAGATTCAGCCCGATTAGCGGGATGAAATGGACGAATGAAACGTTTCGTCCCCAGGTATCAGAAGCCGAATTGGCTATAACATCAGCATGGACAAATAACCTATGAGAACTAAAGAGATCATTGCGCGTTCCCGGGAGATCGCGAAACCATTTCGGGTCACCAAAGGAAAAACTTTCGCCTGAAAGGTGTGGATCCCGGCGACACCCTTCGTTTTACCAAGGAAGAACACAAGGGCAAGGCGAAAGAGGCGCTGGCGAACGGAATCCAGGCGCTGGCTGAGTTACAGGATAAGCTTTATGCGCAGGACCGCTGGGCGGTTTTGCTCATCTTCCAGGCGATGGACGCGGCAGGAAAGGACGGTGCGATCAAACACGTGATGTCGGGAGTTAACCCGCAAGGCTGCGAGGTTTCTTCTTTCAAGGCACCTTCCGCCGAAGACCTGGATCATGACTATCTCGTGGCGGTGCATGAAGGCGCTGCCGAATCGGGGCAACATCGGGATTTTTAACCGCAGCTATTATGAAGAGATGCTCGTGGTGCGGGTGCACCCGAAATATCTGGCGAAACAGAAGGTCCCACCGCAATTGATGACAAAGAAGATCTGGAAAGAGCGCGCGGAAGACATTCGGAATGTCGAGCAATATCTGACCCGCAATGGAGTCGTGATCCGGAAGTTTTTCCTCAATGTTTCCAAGAAGGAACAGCAACGCCGTTTCCTCGAACGAATCGATAACCCGCTGAAGAACTGGAAGTTTTCCTCCAATGACGCAGCGGAACGCGATTACTGGGATGATTACATGGAGGCATACGAGGAAATGATTCGCACAACTGCGACCAGTTATGCACCCTGGTATGTCGTCCCGGCTGATAACAAATGGTTTACCCGGGTGGTGGTGGCTGGCGCAGTGATCGAGGCGCTCGCGGATCTCAACCTGGCTTATCCGAAGGTGGATAAAAGCAAGCAGGCCGATCTGGCGGTGGCGCGAAAGAAGTTAGTCGGCAAGGTTTAGCTGGTTTGGTTGTAGCCGGGGACGTTGACCCCGGCTACAACAAACGCGGCTGCCTTAGGGGCAAAGGAACGGCGCTTTGGAAGCGCCGCGGCGGTTATAAACCGCCGTTCCTTGCGAATCCGAGGACGCGCGAAAAGCGCGTCGCTTCCGCTGCGGACTCCACGAATCAATTGGCGCCATTTTGGGTAAGGCGGCGCAAAGCGGAGGCTCTGGGAGCGCACGCGCCTCGCGTGCCGCGTTGGAAAGCCCGGCCTCGCTCGCTTGCGATCTGCGTTACAGGGTGCCTCGCCGAACGCACGAAGGCTCCGGCAGACGTCCGTTGTTCTAATCCCGAGCAACCATGTTCCCGGCGAGGCGCTGTGAACGGCACGCGGGCGCGTGCGCTCCCCAGAAAGCGAGCGCGAGTCCAGAGCTTTGATGACCCTTGTCGCGCCGCGTCACCCTCCTGAATGAAAGAGTCAGTGGGATCGCTTCTAGCTTTTTCGCTTCAGCCACGCGGCCGCCAGGAAGAGGAGAATGATCCCGACGATCGCGTTGACGATCAGGGCGACTTCTATCTTTGGATCGGTAAAACTGGTCGCGGCGGGGACGAATGCCGCTCCAAAGTTACGCCCCGCGGTTCCAAGAGCCATCAGTTTTCGCTTTTCGGGATTCGATCCGCCAAGGATCCAACCGGCGATGAGAAGCCCAACGACATAAAGAATCGCGGCCAAAATCGCTCCGCTGCCGATAACTCCGAATAAGGCACGCAGGTTGAGCGCAACCAAGAGTGCGAAGAGCAGGATCAAGCTGAGAGTTGCAATGATGCCCACGCCCGCCCTGATCCGAGCGGCAAAGGTTCGGGCGAAGGCATTAAGGAACATTCCGAGCACCAGCGGCGCGACGATGAAAAGAAGCAGCGGTCGCGCAATCTTCCACGGGTCAGCCTCAAGCCCTGGAATGATCAGCGGCAAAGCAAAAGGCATGAAGAGGATCGTGCCGGCCGTGAGCAGGGCCATCAGCGCCACCGCAAAAGCGAGAGTCGCCGCGAACCGATTCGGCTAACTTGGGAAGAAAAGGTGCGCTACGGCCGCGCCTCCCAGGAGAAGGAGAGCAATCGCGTGGCCTTGTTCGAGCGGGATGATAACGGTCAATAACCAGGCCAGGTGCAGGAGCAATGACGAAGTTCAGCCCCAAGGCAAGCAAGACGAGATTCAGTTGCCGAAGCGGCGCGACCAAGGCGGACAGGGTCAAACTTAGGCCAGCCCCGAGCATGCTACTAAGCAGGAAGGTGAGGAGAGACAGCTTCTGGACCAGTTGCGGCGCGTCGGCCATGCAGGCCAGGGATTCTGGACCCGCCAGCGCGGGCAGCCTATGGGACGTTGGTCCCTGGTTTGGCGTGTGTCGCGCTGCGCCAATCGAGCAGTCTCCGGAAATCACCTCGGTTGAATCTTCCGCAACTCCGGCGAAAAAGGCTTGGCGTCTCCGCTTCGGGACGATACCGTCCAGATTGCTCTTCAAGACAAGACGGTACTGATGATGGAAGAGACCTTGGGACAACGTGGCTGGATTGGAACTTTGACGCGCCGGTCTCGGTTCGACAATCTGCTGGGCGTTTCAGACAGCCTTGAATTTTCGTCAGCTTCTGTTGCGGGCGGTTCTTGTTTTTGGCGGCTACTACGTTGGCGCCGAAGTGGGCTTCGCCCTGACCTTCAAAGCCCCATGCGGTTTCGGTTCTTTGGCCGCCCAATTCCATCCTGCTGGCCATTCTTCTCCTGACCCCATGGCGCTGGTGGTGGCTCGTGCTTTTGGCTGCGTTTCCGGCCCACTGCCTCGTGGAACTGAAAAGCAATGTTCCCTCGGCAATGGTCTTGTGCTGGTTCATTAGCAACAGTGTTGAAGCTCTCATCGGAGCCGGCACGATCCGCTACTTCATCAAAGGCCGGGTCGATATCGGCAATCTTCGTCACGTCGCAGTTTTCTGCCTTGGCGGAGTCTTTCTCGGGCCGTTTCTCTCCTCCTTTCTTGATTCTGCATTTGTCGTTCTGAACCATTGGGGCGGTGATCCCTATTGGGATGTTTGCCGGATTCGATTTAGCCCAATGCACTCGCCGCGCTCGTGATCACTCCCTTGATTCTGTCCTGGGCTGACGGTGGCGCGGTTCCTTACCGGAAGGTGCGATTCATGAGTTTCCTGGAAGCAGGCGGGTTATTCCTGGCTTTGTTCGCGCTTTGTCTGACTGTTTTTAATCGGTCTTCCAACTGGCGCCGCCACCGCGCTGCTTTACGCGCCGCTCCTGCTCCTCCTGTGGGCGGCGATTCGGTTCAAGGTCCGGGGCGCGGCGACTGCGATCGCGATGGTTACCTTTGTCGCCATCTGGGGAGCGACCCACGGTCAGGGCCCATTCGCGGAAAGCTCGGTCAAGGAAAGCGCTTTTCATGTCCAGCTCTTTGCCACTTTCATGTCTCTCCCGTTGCTCTTTTGGCAGCACTCATGGAAGAAAGAGATGAAGCGAAGGAGACGCTTCTGGAACGCGAAGAACGAATCCAGCTTGCCGCGGAAACCGCCCACCTGGCTCTCTGGACGATCGATTTTCATCGCGGCCGATCATGGATGAACGACAAGGGCGCGATCTCTTTGGCTTTGGGCATAACGAACCGGTCACGCGCGAAGTGTTCCTTTCCTGTATCCATCCCGAGGATCGCGAAAGAGTCGACCAGCGCGATCGAGCAGGCGCGCACCCAAGCGAAAACCTTTGAGATTGAGTTCCGATTGTTGCGCGGGGATGGGACCACTCGCTGGCTCATCTCGCGCGGACGTTATCTGTCCAACAGCCTTGGCGAAGTCAGCGAATTACTCGGCGTGGCCATCGACGTCACTGACCAGGTGAAAGCCAGCCTGGAGCTGCGCTCGCGGCAAGAAGAATTAGCGCGTCTCAGCCGCGTCACGGTCATGGGCGAACTGACGGCCTCGCTCGCACATGAACTCAATCAACCACTGACGGCAATTGCGAGTAATGCGGCCGCCGGAAAGCGCTTCCTCGCCGGCGGCCAGATCGATCCGAAATTCTTTCACGAATTGCTCGAGGACGTTTTTCAGATGCCTGCCGTGCAGGGCGCGGTGATTCAGGGAATCCGCCAACTCGTCCGCAAGGGTGAAGAAGCAAGAGTTTCCCTCGGTCTCAATGAGGTAGTCGGTGACGTGCTTCGCCTCTTGCGCTCCAATTTGCTGAGTCGGGCTACCAGGATTGAGACGGAGCTGGACGCGAATCTTCCGATCGTTTGGGCCGACCCGGTCCACATGCAACAGGTCCTGATTAATCTGGTGGTTAATTCGCTCGAAGCAATGGAGGAAACTCCGGTCGAGAAGCGGAAGCTAATCATTTCGACTGACGGAACAGGCGAAGTCGGTGCGGGTGGCCGTCCGCGATTTCGGAATCGGCCTGCCAGTGAAGGATCCAGGTAAGATCTTCGCGCATTTCTTCTCAACCAAGCCCAATGGCATGGGTATGGGTCTTCCAATTGTTCGCTCGATAGTCGAAGCGCACGGCGGCGAATTGCGGGCGGAAAATCTCGGGGACGGCGCGTGTGTCTCTTTCTTCCTCCCGACGGAGGACGGTTCGAGTCAGTCGTTCGCGGTCTAAGTGAATAGCTGATTGCGACCGGCGTCGCGCGCCGTCGGTCTTTGAGTTATCGACATGGGACCAAAGTCCACTATCGCGCCCAATTCCGTTGGCTACCCTGCGACACCTGTTTATCACGACACTGGTTGACCAAGACCGCAAGATGTCTGCCGAGAAATCTGCCACCGACGCCGTCTACGTAGTGGATGATGACCCATCCGTCTTGCGATCGATTGGTCGCTTGCTGAATTCCGAGGAGTCCAAGTCCGCACGTTTGATGATCCGAATCGCTTCCTTGAGTCGATCGCGAAGGAATCTGCTCCGGTGGTGATTCTCGACGTCTGGATGGAAAACATGACCGGCTTGGAATTGCAGTCCAAACTCTTGCGTCAGTCGCCCAAGACCCGGGTGATTATCATGACCGGGCGAAACGATCCCGGGGTCAAACAAACTGCGATGAAGATGGGTGCGAGCGCCTACCTGGTGAAACCCTTCGGTGATTTGGAGTTTATCAATGCGGTTCGTGCCGCCCTCTCGGCTCACATGTAGGAAACAGAAAACCCTCAACAAACTTTATGGACATGGCTGTCGATCCCACCTATCCCTCATCAGCAAACAAGACAAAATAATATGAATAGAGAAACACTAAGACTTACCTTCTTCGCCGGAGTCTGTATCGGGCTCGCATCCTGTGCCACCACTCCGCAAGTGTCAGTGAAGACTGACTATAACCACAAGACCTCCTTTTCCGGTTATAAGACTTATGCGCTTGATTTGAGTGAGGCTCCCGAGCTGCGCCCGACGGGGCGCGAGGCGCTGACCGACTCGCTGAAGTCCAGCCTGGCTGCGCGTGGCATTACCGAGGCGGGCAAAGCGATCGGCGGACCTGGTTGTGGTACCGGTCGTTTCTACTCAAGCCAAGCTACATACTATGCCGACGCGAAATACGACCTACGCTCTGCTCGCATCGCGGCTATGGCTCGGGCGATTGGTATATGAATTACGACGTGAGCGAATACACGGAAGGAACGCTGGTCCTCGATTTTCTCGATCGGAAAAGCACCAGATTGTTTTCCGTGGACTAGCTCAGGGCGTTCTCGGTACCGCGGAGCGTAATGCCGCCGGAATTCGTGATGCCGTCTCGAGAATTGTCTCAGAGCTTCCGAAGTAGTTGTCGCACGGCAGGCGATGCGCGCGGCCGACAAATGACGATTTAGAATTCGGCCCTCAAGAGACGATCGGCGTCTCGTGCTTTCATCAGGCAAGACAACTCTTCGGTTGCCGGATCACTCCCATTCCGGCATCCTATGAGGTGACGCTCAGAGTATCTTTCATGTTCCGAAGATTGATCCCGACACTGGCTGGCTCCTTCGCCGCTGTGACTTGCGCATTCGGACAGTCAGATGCCATTCACGTGGGTCCTCCGCCGGAAGGCATGGTTTGGATTCCAGGCGGTGAATTCGAAATGGGCGCGCGAGTCAATGGCCAGGGGAGCGGAGAAATCCCGATGGCTTCGAATGATGCCGAGCCGATTCATCGGGTGCGCGTCGATGGTTTCTGGATGGATAAAACCGAAGTGACTAACGAAGAGTTCGCCAGGTTTGTCGCCGCCACCGGCTATGTCACGATCGCGGAAAAGCCCCGACAAAGGAGGAGTTCCCCGACGCCCCGGCCGAGAATCTTGTCGCCGGCGCGGTCGTTTTCGCGCCACCGGATCACGAAGTCTCGCTCGGCAATCATTATCAATGGTGGAGCTATGTCAAAGGCGCTAATTGGCGGCATCCCCTCGGGCCGCAAAGCGACATCAAAGGCAAGGAAAAGCACCCGGTGGTGCGAAGTGGCCTACCCGGATGCCGCCGCATACGCGAAATGGGCAGGGAAGCGCTTGCCGACGGAGGGCCGAGTTCGAGTTCGCCGGAGCGTGGAGGGCTCGCAGGTAAGACCTATGCCTGGGGAGATGAGTTTCGACCGCAGGGCAAATTCATGGCCAACACTTTCCAGGGCAAATTCCCCATGCACGATACCGGCGAAGATGGCTTTGCCGGTCTCGCAGCGGTCGCGCAATTCCCCGCCAATGGCTATGGCTTTATATGACATGGCGGGCAACGTCTGGGAATGGTGTAGTGATTGGTATCGCGCCGATTACCACCAGCAGCTGGCCAAGGCGGGTGGAGTGGCTGACAATCCCACCGGCCCGGAGTCATCCTTCGATCCGGCCGAGCCTAACGAGCCTAAGCGAGTTCAGCGCGGCGGTTCCTTTCTCTGCACCGATCAATATTGCTGCCGTTATATCGTCGGCACCCGCGGCAAAGGCGAGGTCAATACCGGGACCAACCACGTTGGCTTTCGCTGCGTCATGACCCTGGAAGAAGCACTGGCGAAACAATCATGCGGTGATCAACCGCTGGAGCAGTGAATTCCAGGTGACGCTTTCGAAGCCGGCATAACCGAGGATGGGACGTCGACGCCCGCGACCAGCGGAGCATGGACATGGTTAGCCGAACGTTTCGGCTCCGAATAACTCAGTTCGGCGGTGAGCAGTTAGTGCCGGCGGGTGGCCGGAAAGGACCAACGTCCCATGGCGAGGGCGTTTTTCCGGCAAACCGTGATACAGACCGCCTCTGCGATTGCTCCTGATAGCCATGATGAAACAACTCCTTTATGCCTGCTCCGCAGTCGCTCTGTTGACTGCGTTCAGCTCCTGCCAAACCACCACTAGCCAAACCGCCAGTCATCCGACGGCGGAAGATCGTTTCGCAAAGGCGGATCTTAATCATGATGGCAAGCTCAGTCCGGACGTAGGCGAGCAATTACTTTCGTGACCAGTATCTTTGCCAGCAGCCGACCAAAATCACGATGGCATAGTTAACCTGGGAAGAGTGGAATGTGCCCGGCTCTGGACGAACCAAAGCGAAGTTCGACGCCGCGGATACCAATCATGATGGCAGCCCGACGCTTGAGGAAGCGCTTGCTTATGGCCGCAAGCGTCACGCGTTCAAGAAAGGAGTTTGATGAGGCGGACACGAATCACGATGGCTATGTGACCTTGGACGAGGCCAAGGCTTACTATGCCGGCAAAGAGGGACCGCCACGTTAAGATCAGCCATCGCAACCGCGCTCTATTTCAAGAAACGCAGCCAACCCAACTGAGCTGACGGCGAATCTACCTGGCCTGCTCTTTACCACGGTAATGTCCACATCAAGACGGGACTGCTCGAAGGGTTCATCGGTTATCGACTGATCAATTGCGATAAGGCGTCGCTTTCGGTCTTTGCCGGTGCGCGTTATAACTACCAGAACGTTAACATAAGTATCCGTGACAACGGGGATGAGCGGCTCCCACTCCTGCGTGAGCTCGCAGGCCTTCCACGTAACCTGCAGGCCTCAGGCTCAATCGACTGGAGTGGACCCCGGACCAAGCGGGGGACCGGATTGAAATTCGCTTCGTGGTTAGGCCTCTTCTTACCCACCGGCGCAAAACCGGCGGCGCATTCGGCGACATCGGCAAGATAAGCTCGAGCCCGCGTGAGACCATGGTCCCCATAGTCAAAGCGTTCGGGTTTGTAGAGGATAACTGGGAGTAACTATTTGCATCAGCGGGAACACTTGTCCCGGGCGGTTGTCCTTGCTTTGTTCAGACCTGAGTTGTTCTCCCAGCTACCGGGAGGGAGGAAAACTGTTATGAACTGGAATCACGTCCCAAGACCCAATCTTCTTGTATTAATCGTCCTTAACTAGCGCCGTCGGCAACTGCAAACGGTCACGACGCTCCACGACTTTTTGGACCTCGCCTCGATGGCGAAAATCCGCAGGCCGGGGTGGTCTTCGACCAGGCCGGCAATCTTTACGGGGCCGCGGCCCTGGGTGCCCCTGGACGGAAACGGCATTGTCTACAGCCTGACCCCACCGGAGGACGGGAGCGCGCCGTGGACTGAGTCGGGTGCTGCACAAGTTCGCCGGACCACTCAGACGGCGAAACGCCAGCGAGAGTTCCCTGGTCATGCTCTCTTCGTCAGGAATGTTGTTTGGGACCACGTTGGAGTGGTGGGGCGAACAACATGGGCAGTGTGTTTGAAATGGCGCCGCCGAACAATCCGGGCGGCCCATGGAAGGAGCGAGTAAGCTCAAGCAGTTTTTGGGAGTTTCGCCGGCGACGGAACTTTTCCCAATGCGGGTTGTTGCCGGCGCACCCGAGTTCTACGGGGTCACTCCCGGCGGGGGCGCCCATAGGCGTGGGATCGTTTTCCTGCCACCTCCGCCAGATGGCGGTGGAGGTGGCTGGAGCGAAACTGATCCTTTGCGCATACTTTGGCAAGCCGGCGGCGATGCGGCTTTTTCCTTCCAGGCGAGGTAGTCGCGGACGACGCGGGCGACGCTTTACGGGCCAGCCCTGGCAAGGTGGTGCGAACGACCCTTGGAGCAATCTACCAGCTTGTCCCCGCCAGTTAATGGGGAAGGAGACCCATGGACGGAGACAGCTATCTCTTCATTTAACGGGTCGGATGGAACTCTGCCCTTTGGCCCATTGCAGCTCGACTTCAAAATGGCAACCTGTATGGAACTTGACAACCGGAGGAGGATCCTTCGGCCGGCGGCACGGTATTCCAGCTGACCCCGCCTGCTCGGACGCGGCGCCGCCTGGAGCGAGGAAGTCCCTTTATAACTTCTCCGGCGGTATCGATGGGGTAGTCCGTTCGCCGGGGTTATAATCGACAATAAGGGCAGACTCTGGGGAACCGCTTCTACCGGAGGCAATGGTCGTCCTCTCCCGGGAGTGAGTGATCTTTCGGCTCGATCCACCAGCGAACGACGGTGATCCCTGGACCGAGACGGTTCTGCACGCGTTGGCGGCGGGCCTGATGGCTTTCGCTCCTTGTCGCGGCTGGTGCAACCGGGGTCACGCGTTTTACGGGACCATACCTCGGCCGGCGGGCTTAACGGAGTCGGCACTGTCTTTGTGCTCACGCCTTGGGTAACTGCCTTCTCGTTACCCCCGGAAGCTGGAGTTAGGTTCGATCGGCAATCCATGCTCCCCACAAAGGCTGGGCAAAGTATTATCAGGCAGATAGGTAACGAAAGGCCGGAGAGATGAAAGAGGAATTCTGATCGGGCCAGCATGCTCGAAGTTTTTTCATCGCGTGGTTGCTGACAGCGCTCTTCGTCGCGCCCGTGGTGCTGGTCAGCTATGTGCTCGGCCCTGCGCCGATGAATCTGCAATTCTGGGCGGGCGCTGTGGTGATGGTGCTCATTGCCACGATCACCACGACGCTCGTCACGAACACCGGACGCTCGACCTGGTTCGTCGGCGTGATGGCACTGATGGTCTATCTGATCTTCGCCATGACGCTTTACCTATTGCCACCCCAGGCGCAGTGAATTCCGGAAACAATCCATCAACCTCAAACCATCAAACGAATGCCCGACGATCCCATCAAATCCACGAGGCGCGTGCTCGAACCCTACGATCGCATCTCCGAGGTGCTCTTCGGAGTGATCATGGTCCTCACTTTCACCGGCTCACTCAGCGTTGCCACGGCGGACCAGGCTGAAGTCCGCACCATGTTGCTCGGCGCGCTCGGGTGCAATCTGGCCTGGGGCATCATTGATGCCGTGTTTTATCTGTTGGGCAGCCTGGCTGAAAAGGGCCGCAACCGGATGACGTATCTGGCCGTGCGCAACGCTACCGATCCGCAGCAGGCACAGCGGCTCATCGCGGACGCGTTGCCGTCGGTGGTCGCGTCCGTCCTGCAGCCGGCAGAACTGGAAGCGGTGCAGCAGCGGTTGAAAGGACTGCCCGAACCGCCCAAGCACGCGCGGCTGGACAAGGCCGATTGGCTGGGTGCACTGGGCGTTTTTTTGCTGGTCTTCGTTTCCACGTTTCCGGTGGCGATACCGTTCATTTTCATGCAGGACGCCGCGCTGGCCCTGCGCATCTCCAACCTGATCGCCATCGTGATGTTGTTCGCATTGGGTTATGCGTTTGGACGCTATGCCGGGCGTAACCCGTGGCTGGCGGGGATTCTCATGGTGATTATCGGAGCCATTCTCGTGGGCATAACCACGGCGCTGGGAGGATGAAAACAATGCGACGCCTTAACCTTATAGCGATTGCCGTTGTCCTTGTGGGCGACACCGTGCTGGCTGGAGACGATGATTGCGCCCGATTCCGAAGCAACGAGCACGCCGACCGCGCTCAGCGAAGAAGGGGACGAGAAAGCCTGGTCTTTCTCCGCCTCCGCCTCCACTTATATCGTGCCCAACGATCAGGAATACGTGCAGCCGACGTTCAGCGCGGACCGCGGCTGGCTGCACCTCGAGGCTCGCTACAACTACGAGAACCTGGAAACGGGATCGGCGTGGGTCGGCTACAATTTCAGCGGCGGGAAAAACTAGAATGGGAATTCACGCCGATGTTGGGTGGCGTGTTTGGCAACACCACCGGCATCGCGCCCGGCTACGAGCTTTCGCTTACGTATTGGAAGTTCGAGTTTTCCAGTGAAGGCGAGTGGGTCTTCGACACAGGCAATTCGGAGGGAAGCTTCTTCTACAGCTGGTCTGAGTTGAGTATCTCACCGGTGGATTGGTTTCGATTTGGATTAGTGGGCCAGCGCACGCGGGCCTACCAGACGGATGTCGACATCCAGCGCGGATTGCTGGTGGGTTTTTCCTACAAGAAAATGGATTTCACAACCTACGTGTTCAACCTGACCGGAGCAATACGCACTGAACGAAGTACATCAGAG